>Ga0123342_1000064_pt1 | contig 111349 bp, 43 predicted proteins | sample Turbeawhitnodule_FD_89960 | JGI IMG/M metagenome (GOLD analysis project Ga0123342, IMG submission 89960) | Root nodule microbial communities of legume samples collected from Mexico - Turtle bean Mexico white nodule | ecosystem: Host-associated > Plants > Roots > Nodule | place: Mexico: Nepantla... | reverse complement strand
TAATCCAAAAAACGAATGGGGAACCACTTAAGAAAAAAAATTGAAAAACAAAAAGTAGAATTCCAAAAAATATGCAGGGGCAAAAAAAAAAACTAAAAAAAAAAAAAAAAAAAAAGAACACATAAAAAATAAAAAAAAAAAAAAAAAAAGTGGGGTGAAAAAGTGCCATGGCTCGAGAAACTTTTTAGGGAATTGTAGACACGAGGAGGCTGATGACAATAATCTTTTCATGCTTCCAGTTGCTTCTGTGAACACTGACACGCAGTGGTTGTGTGCAGAGAAAAGATTGATCTTATTATTCTAAGATTTTGGGATGCTGACCTTGTTGCGCATGCAATTACAATGAATGAAGTGAGAGAGAACAATGACACAAACTCTTTTGAGTCTTCTAGTTATAGCAAATATAGTATAATATGTTAGCAGACTGTGTTCACTCTCCAGAGTCAAAAAACATCACAGATTCAGAACTCACTACAAGCCACTATCATGATTTGGATGGGAATATATATATACACATTCATTATTTCCATATATTTCTTCTCAAACTGTGATTTTTTTTACTTTTGCACTGTGATATCATTAGAAATGTAAGCGTTTTGGTACTAAACCATTAGTTCAAAGAGTGATTACATCACCAAAGAGAATTTCTGAATAAAAAGTACCAAACTTGAATTTTGGAGTGTAGCTAAGAATTTCTCTATTTCACTACACCAAACTCATTATTCTTTTATGCCTATAAACATTTCAATTATATTACTATTGTGTGGAAATTTTTGGCATGTTAGTTTAAGTGCAAGTTTAATTTTGTTAAGTATACAACATGACATATCAACTCAGCTAAGCTGATAACTCAACTAACAACAATAAGTGAAAGTTTAGTTTACGAAAAGAAAGAGTAAGTTTTTTGTTAGGTGATTTTGAAACAAGAAGCAATAATCTGTGCTGAAAACACATGGTAAGCAATTAAACTCACCGCATCTCTAACCACTAAGGAAGGACGAGCATTATGGTTGCAGAGATCCAAACAAACCTCCATTCCTGAATTTCCACACCCCACTACCAAAACATTCTTCCCACAGAACCTGCTTCCACTCTTATAGGAGCTAGTATGTAGAATAGTTCCTTCAAATTCTCCCATCCCTTCAATCTGAGGCCTTACTTCCTCAGCACACTCTCCAGTAGCAACTATAAGCCATTGACAAAGATATTCTGCTGTCTCCTCTTTCTTGTGTCGACCTTGAGTCTTGACCCTCCAAAGCTTGCACACATGATCAAACTCAGCACTGATCACATCTTGGCTGAAGGCAGGTTTTATGCCAAAGTGATCAGCATAGACCTTTAGGTAGGCCAAGAATTGCTGCTTTGTTGGATATGAAGGCAAGGTTTTGGGGAATGGCATGAGAGGGAGCTGACAGAATTGCTTTGGGAGATGAAGACGAAGGCGATCATAGGTCCTGAACTTCCACATTGAAGCTAAGCATTGAGCTCTTTCAAGGATCAGGCTTGGAATACCCTTCTGTTTAAGGCATGCTGCTGCAGCTAGCCCTGAGGGACCAGCACCAACTATAACTGGTCCCGGAACAAATATAGGGCTTGCCATTTTACTCATCTTTATCTGCTGCTGATAACAATCATGGACACTTTTGCCTTCTAGTTCCTTCAAGTAGTCCATCAAGAAGGTGTGAGGCTCCAAGGGATTTGGTATTGGTGGAGCTAGAGTAGATGCTCTGGTAGAGTAGTTTTTTTTTAGATTATGCTGGAGTGTTTGTTTTACAAGCTTGTAGTAAGAAAACTTAACTAATCTTGTATAAAGCTTAACTAATCTTATATAAGGATTGAAGTATTCCTGAATATCTCTATTATTTACTTTCAGAAAAACTCACTCAGAGAGATGGGAGAGTTTGGAGAGTGTGATAGATTGTTTGAAGATATTGGAGGCTAGTGAGACTGAGAAGGTGCTGAGGTTATGCCAAAGGGAAACCATGAAAGACAAAACTCAAGTCATTTACTTACCAACTCTTTTCATCACCTGAAGAATTGAGTTGATGAGATGATGGTGATTTGATGTGGTGAGTAAGATTGGAGTATGGAAAATAGTGTGTTATAAAGCTGTAATTTGGTTGAGGAAAGTGAGGGTGAGAGCTTGAAGTTTGGTTTTGTTTCAATGGAGGAGAAAGCGGGAAGCAAGAGACATAGAGCAACTCTACTTATGGACACCAACAAAGTTGAGGAATAAAGGTATTCACAAGGGATTTCTACTGGGGTAGTGCCTTAAATATATATATGTCTCAATATATATATATATATATATAGGTTATAAAATCATGAATTATTAAGCTATTTTTTAATAGTAAATTATACTTTTATGTCGAACAATAAGATTCAGGTAGAATGAAAAATTACTTCAAATACTTCATGTAAATATATACAAAAACAAACAAATCTTAGAAGAATGAAAACAAAATAATTAAATAGCGGAAGACTACATCTAAAAGAATTAAATGAACTATTTTATTTTTTATATTAGAATTCATAAAAAAAAGGTACAAATATATTAATGGTTGAATCATATTGATGTTAAAGGTTACACAGATCATTGATAGTCAAAATGTATTAAATTATAATTCTCTAATTATAAGATTTATATATATATATATATATATATGAGATGGTTAATAGGAGGTAATTAAAATATTTATTATTATGTTGACTAAATTAAATATTATTTTATAAATTAAAAAATTATTGGTATTTAAAATATTTTTTATTATTAAAATAAATTTAAATTAGATATTATACTAACTAAAAATACTTATTAATAATCAAAATCTTTTTAAATATCAACAATTTTTTAATCTATAAGATAGATCTAATTTTTATTTTATTTATTTTTTAATTTTTTTTATAAAAAGTTTTTAGGTTAGACATTATGCAGCTTGACATCTCATAGATTTAATTTAATTAATATAATATTTAATTATTTTTTATTTTTAAAATTAATTTTTTATAGTGTTATAAGTATAACAAATGATTAAATTTTTTGTATAATAATCATAACATTTTTTAAATGTTTCAATTTTATTTATTTTATTTTATCATTATGAAAATGTAGAAAGTGTAGAGATTAAATATAACATAGATACATTAATCATATGTATACTATTTTGTATATGAGTTAAAATATCTTAAATATTCTATTGTTTATATTTTTTTTTTTAGTGATTAAAAAAAAGTGATAAGGAAAAAGTAACATTAACCAACAACTAACAACAAACATGAACCTTTGATCCACTCCAAGATTTATTTTTTGTTTTGAAAAAGGAAAACTAGAAAGGGGAAATATTGTAGGTATAAAGACAAAGGCACTTAGAGATCCTATTGATGGTTGTAGAAAGTACTTTCAACTAAATACATAAAAAAGTGGACATGACACGTGGAAGGTCTCAGTCAATTCCAAGTATATTTTTGGGATGTTTGGTAGTTGGGTCCATATATAAACAGTAAAAAACTACTCACATTTCATCACTCTCACTAGTTACTATTATTTTACTTGTTTACCACATGAGATCTTCATCAAAATTTGTTCTATAATATCAAATATGTTTTTACTTCGTAGTTTTTTTTTTAATTAATTTATTAACAACAATGAATAAAGAAACACTAAGAATATTTCAACTCTTTTATATGTTTTAGAATTAATCATGAAAGATGACACCATAAAAAAAAAATTCTTTTTGGCTTGGTTTACGATTCTTGTATCAACACAATAGTAGAAACAACAATATTGAATATTGATAGGAAATGAGTAAAGGGTTAGACTTAGGCCACAGAAATCATATCTAGTAGATGTTTATGTTTGTAATTTTTTCTAACGGATCGATCAACTCAAGGGTTGTTTACGGTCTACAAGGTTGGATAAGAATATTGATCTGAGTTTAAGTATTTTGCTCATTATGTTCGGTATTAATGATGGAAGGTCCTTATTATTTTTTCTCCTGCAATTTTTCTTTTTGCTAGTGTAAGAGTTCTTATCAGGATTCTCTGATTTTGTTTGTACGCTTTTACGTAATAGTTTTTGTATAAAGGTTGGGATATTCCTGAAATACCTCAGTTTATTTTATTTTTTTCTCCACTAATAAAGAAAAATAACTATAAAAGAATCATTTTGAAATTAACAGGGTAAAAGGTTTACATATACCATTCTCTCTTTTTTTATTGATAGAAAAATAAATTAATGAAATATTTAAAAGATAACTCTTATAAAAAAAATTTATGTACATATATCTTGTAGTCTCTTGATTATTCATTTACATTGTTTCTAATAAAGTTGTTGAAGCTAATTATATAGTGGCCCATGGAAGTCTTGAAGTGTTAGTGAGTTGGTATTTTGTGAGATTGTGCTTGAAAGTTGTTTCTTTGTCTAAATACCTAGACAATATAGACTTTTGCACTCAAACTTTATATCTTCTTACTCTTTCAGCTTTTCATTTTCAAACATTAGCTGCTTTCAACTTCAACTTGGCCTAGCTTAGTTGTCGTTTACTTTTAATCTTCAATTTGGTCTTTCTTTTTTCTTATGTATGAGAACAATTAGGTTTAATTTTAAAACATCATGCAAAATAACTGAATATTTTATATCATCATTAGACTAACCCTAATGAGTTATTTTAGGTTTGAGTCTACGAGAATATATTCCTTTATCGTAAGTTCATATTTTTTTTTCCTATTCATTTAGCTTTCATATACCCAATGTGATATTTTTATTTCTCCTTTTTCATTTTTCAACAACAAAATAAATATTTATGAAACAGATTTAGAACATATTTTGTTCACATCAACCAGATATAAGAATATTTCATTGTATATAATAAACGGGTACAAATCTCACCCTATGAACTGGTTTTATGGGATTGAATTAAGCTTAAAATTCACTTCATAATATGGTATCAGAGTCATTTCGAGTTTATCCTAACATTATCGGATCACTCATAATATGTTATCTCACGCACGAACAGTCACTGTTAAATAAAAAATAATTAAATTAGATATTATTTTATAGATAAAAAAATTACATATAGAGATACTTTTCACTTTGAGGGAAATTATAATTCTCAATTCCACTGGGAAAATGTTTAACAACCAAAATACTAATATAAATTAAGATTTTCTATAACAAACTTTAACTTAAAATTAATTTGGTTCAAGTTTAAATTAAATGAATGAATTATCCCCATAGTCATACCTTACCATACTTGTTTTTTAAATTTAATTGAAAAAGTCAGACAAAAAAACAGAAAATGATGAAAAAAAAAATTACAATGGGTTTTATGAAACTGAATTTTATCTCAAATTTAGTTTTTAGTTGAGTCAATTTTTACGTAATTATATATATACTTTTAAGAACTGACTCCATGAAAGTACTTAAATTAACTAGCTTGCCATTTCTTACTGGTTTTATTAAACTCTACCCTGCAACAAATATTGAGATATATTATTACTTTTCCAATGAATTTGTGACAATTATATACTTTTATTCCTTTAGTTTGAAAAAGAAAAGAAAAATGTGAACTAGTTAGAATTAATTTTCACACATAAAACACGAGGATAGTAATTTTGTTCTCAAATTACCATAAACATTTACTAGATACTGTGAAAGGAGAAAATATCTTTGCTGCAAAGAGAGATCACCCTGTATATCCTTTAACATTTTCCATATTTGAATGGTTCTGAATTGCAAAATGGAATATACCTTTCCTACTCAATTCTTGCATCAAAAGTAAACTTCCTAGTCATGTAAAATGTTCATCAAAAACTCCACTATTCCACCAACTTCATCATCACACTAAGTTGTCAAAGGAACCATCTAAATCTGCACCTATTCTTTTGGAGAATCTTTAAATTATATCAGCTTATTATAATAATATTCTCTGTTTTATATTTAAACAGAAAACAAAACATAAGTATCTTAGCTCATGGTTCTTTCCTTCCATGAACACCCTTTTCAAGCGTGCACACAAAAGCCTTTGATGGTTTCCTCAGGCTATTAGATTGTTTATACATAAGATCTGTTCCCTTTTCAACAAAGAAATCATAACTGCAGGAGCTGTATATCCAGTCAAATGACTCATATATGCCTGTAGCTTTATACATAAACAAAAAGTATTTTTGCCTTCTTAATAAAAAAAAATGTCTGCGTTAATTGGAAACAGCTCGAAAGGCAAATTAATTTCAGTGTACTGGTAGGATTCGCACGATCGACGTTCTTACTCGGTATTCGGTCCAAACCGACCGACTCAACCAAAATCATTACGTCTAAATAGGATTAACAAGACTAATTAGCAATCATGCACTAGGTAATGTACTCCTAAGTAGGATCCAACTTCCTAATCTAGCCCAATAACAAAGGGTCCAGGGTGATTATATAAATAGGCACAAATTTCAAGAATTAGGTACGTCATCATCTAATACTAATAGCACCGAGTGTCAAATACCGAATTCTCACTTAAGCGTCGGATTACCTTTTGCAAGTACCATTTGAGTCCGAAGCTAATGAAGAGGAGAAGTCGAAGAGAGAGTGTGAGAGTTCAACCGAAAAGAGAGAGTGAGGTACAGACCGATCAAAGAGTAGTTTGAATCGTTCTTTTTATTCTTTGATTCTGTTTTATAACAAGTGCAATACAATTCAGATTCACGTGGTATAAAATAATTATATGACAGTATATTTGGAGAAAAGCGTGTGCATGTGTTTGTATATTAATTAGTAGTTTCCACAAAAATGATTGATCCAACAAATATCTCACGTGTATTGAGACTCAGTTTAATCTGAGTCTTGTGCTTAAATTTTCTGTTTAACTCTTTTTTGCTTGTGCTGAACATAACACATGATTCTTGAACATTTTCTGTAAAATAAATTTGAGAGAGAATTGATTCCAAATATGAAACAAAACACACCCCACATTGGCATTAGTATCTGTCGGGCTGGTCCCTCAAAGATTCATGTTTTTCTCTGCAGTCCAGCTTTGAGGCAATGAGACTTGTTGGCTGCCCCTATTTTCCATTGAAAGAAGGTTTGATTGGATGTTTCATATATGTTACACGGTCAACTTATGAGTGTGTTAGAGACTTAGTAGTATGAATTTTCATATGGGTAATTACTACTTATGCAACAGGTTATAATGAGAAAGATTTTAGGCCATTGTTGGTGGACATCATCACGTTTCAGTCTGACAAAGGGTTCTAGGTAGATCAACCCTGGGTCCTTGTGATCCTTTGATCAAGCCTAGTCCTTTCCCTCCTCCTGTACAAAACCAATAACATTCAATCCCTTTGCGATAGCATGATGCCATCTTCTATGTAATACCACAAATTTTAATCTCCTTCTTTAACCTCCACTTTCATTCTAATGTTGACCATCTTCTCCACGTACTAAGTCTTTCTGCTGCCATGCTTGGTTCTACATATATATGCAAGGAATCAGCTACATGGAGTCTTAGTTAACGATCAATGATGCTATGATAAGGACGTGTTGAATCAGTTAATGATGTTTGGGCAGCGATTTGGATTGCTGTAGTAACTGGAATTTGAAAATACAGGAATAATGTAATTTTTAGGGGGTGTGGTTGATGTTTTAGAATTGTTCACCTAATTTAGTTAAAGGTTTGATTTTGGATTATTTTCAAGTCACACACAACTTGTTTCTGTTATTCTGACTGATTTGTTATTCTGACTTGTATGAGATTGGTTAGTTGATGTATTACTTTGTTGGTTAATACTTTAGATGTTTTTTGAGAATTGGTAGGTGTGTTATTAGTTGTATGTTGGAGGTTATATGTTTAGGAAGACTTAGGGTTATTTTCCTGTATAAGAATTAGACCATCCTAATGAATTTACATTTATTTTATTTTTCTGGGTGATAAAAAAATATATACACATATAATATCAACAAATATATCTTTCTTTTCTGAACAACAAAATGTTAATCAGATCAACAATAAACTAATTTAAACCTCCTTCACCAGAGAGGTGCAAAAGTTCCATTATTTCTGTGCATGTATCCAAAAGGTGATTGCATGTTAATTACATCAGTAATTAATTGTTCCTGATTATGCTCTTTTTTTCATGTGTATATACAAAAACAAAAAAACAGAAACCGAAAGGTTAAAACTGTGCATGATCTTAAGAGCATGATAAAATTTCATAAAATAGGGTTTGTGGGATAAAATAATTGGAGCATTTTTCTGAGTCAACTCCAAAACAGCTAGGGATCTTGCTTTAGGTTAAAGGAGATGATATATTATTAAGAAAAACATGCACATGTAAACAATAGTTAAGGTTACAATCAATGAATTCTATTTTTGTTATTCTCAACCATGAACTAAAATACACTTTTGGAACGCAGTGGTTCTATATATAAACTCTTCTGAGCAGCCACTAATTATATTATAATGGCACACTAATGAAAAGGCTATGCATCCATCTCTAGACGGTTTAAAAGGAAAAAGAAACCCTTAATTTTCTCAGGTCATTTGATGTAGCCATGTGTGTCAGAGATATCCCTTTGCAGCATTTGGGGTTTATTTAATTGTCACTAGTTTTAGGCATATATAATATTAGCATGATTCACTTGATCCATTGCACAGGAACTTAGAACAATAATAATCACCATGAAAAGAACCTAACTATAGCCTTTACAAGTACTTAATGTGCTATTAGCTAACTCCTATTCGTAGGTTTGTTTTATCGTTTAATAACGTTTTTTAAAAATATCTCTTTGCATATTAATTCTTAATCAGAGAGTCAGCTCCCACTATTATGCTACATTAATTGTAATATTATTACTGAACTCTAAGAGCGTCTTTCAACACACATCAAGATCTTTATGAACACTTTTCTTATATCCATTATTTATGGAATAATATTCATATGAAATTTGTAGTGGCCGATTCTAAATCACAATGAGTTATGTTTAGGGTAAATGATATGTGTGTGTTTGGCTTAGTAAAAAGTCTACATTATATTTTTTATAGAAGAACTAATCAAGTAAAAAGAGAACTTTTTATGTTGATTGTTAGTTTATTTCTAAGAATAATAAAATGAGAAGAACTCTCTCTTTGCATATTTGATAGCTTAACACGGGAGTAATGGAGGATGTAATACTCTCATAGCAACCTTCAAACAATATTGATTATTAAAGAAAAAATATTGTTTTTTTGCCACCAATTCATCATAAGTTTAAAGAAAATGAATATTACAAAATATAACATGTAATAAAAAGGAGAGCATAAAAAATGTTGAGTTAGAAGTAGTGGAAGAAGTAGTTGTACCAAAAGATCATATGATATGTGAATTGCAAGAAAATGGGTGAAAAAAAGTCTAATAGGCAAGAGAGAGAGAACGTATTTTTGATGGAGGGAAGACATATGTATGGTATATCTCTAAGAACCCTAGAAAGTATCAATTTTAGGAGCAGGTCATAAATGATATTAGGAAGAAACTGACTAAGTGGAAGGGAAGACCCCTATCCTTTGTTAGAATAGTGTGTCTTATAAACTCAATGTTGTCAACTATGTCTTCGTTCTATCTATTTGTGTTTAAAATATTTGGGTTGGTCAGTAGAGAAATTGTAAAATTACAAAGAAAATTCTTATGAGGCTAGGGACTTGAGGAAAATAAAATAGTTTGGATTAAGTGAAAGAATCTATGTAAAACTAAGGCTTGGGGGGTTTGGAATTAAGGATATTGATACTTTTAATATAGCACTCTTAGCAAAATGTAAGTGGAGACCCAGGACAGACTGACAGGGTATGTGGAGAAAGGTAATAGAATCTAAGTATGGTTCATGGAGGAGTCTAGAAGAAAATGGAAGTACAAGAGGGGAGTCGGTGTAGTAGACAGATTTAAGGAAAGTATGCGGAAAAAACATCAATCGTAATTGGTTTAAAACAACGTAAGAATGGGAATATGCTTAAATTATGGGAAAACAGTTGTATTACACAGATACCACTTAAGGACAAATTTTCTAGGCTATATGATGTCTCACATGGTAAGGAAAAAACAACTGTTAATCTAGGTAACTGGCAAGAACAAAATTAGGAGTGGAAATTTGAGTGGAGCCGAAACAGATTTGAAAGGGAAAAGGAACAAAAACTACAACTAATGGATATTATAAAGGGGTAATCTTTAAGAACATAGAAGATGATATATGGGTGTGGAAGGGAGGAGAACAAGAATGGTATAATGTAAAGTCAACGTATGGTTGTCTGAACCAATCTGCATCTGATAACTACAACTGCTACCCTATTTTATGGAACACAAATTTGTCCCCAGGCTAAACATGTGGCATGGAGACTACTAAAGGGTAGAGTACCAACATAGGTTAATTTGGTACGTAGGGGGTAGAGTCACCTGGTACTCTTTGCGAATTTTGTCATTAAGTAGAGGAAACAATCTCACACATGCTCTTAGTATGTATGGTGTCTTATTCTATCTGGTGCATGTGTGACAATTGAGTTGGAATCCAATCAGTTCATCATAATAACCTAATGAAACATTTTCTAAATCTTAATCTAATGGAATTGAATGATAAACATAAAATTTGGAATAGCGCATGGGTAGCTATTGTGTGCATTATTCGGAACCACATAAACAGGATAATATTTAAGCAAGGAAAAGTATATGATCTAGAAGTTTTTGTATGGCACAACTGAATGCCTAAGTTTGGCTATCAAATAAAATACCTATAGCTAAGTTTTCATATTCGAATTGGGTAATGTATCCAAAGGAATGCATGAAAACTCTATGATTAGATGGAAGACAAGGATATATGATGGCTTGATTACATTAATGGTCAACATAAGAGTTTATCAAATCTGTGTAATACTAATACCTCCCAAAGTATATTGGGATTGTTTACTTGTTTAGGCAGGAGAAAGAGGTTAAGTTATGTTTGGTTTGGTTGATTGGATGTTAGTTGAGTGAGGTGGACAACAACAAGATGAATAAGAACTTGTAGTTTCACGAAATTGGTGGTTGAACACTTGGCCAAAGCAACATGAATCATCACAATCGTCCTAGTTCAAGTAGTAAAGATTTAGGTCAAGACATTTATTCAAGATGCTACATAAGAAGGGAAGACTAAAGGCACAACCCTAGATTGTGGGGATACATAAACCTATAAGGATGACAAGGATTCAAAAACCTCTAATGTGGGCAACTAGGTATGGAATTTATTTCTAGTTGAATTAATATTGTAGGAGACATTGTCTCAATTATCTAATAGTTAGCTCGATGTTATTGAGTGTAAGAGACTAGAATTTGTAAAACTGTAATATCTTTTGTATACACATTAGAACATATTTATGAAGAGTTTCTTTTGATTTTATTCTTTAGTTGATTAAAAAAATGTAAATAATGTAAGTTAACTTTTTCCAACTATGCTTTTACAACTTAATTACATTGGTCCATGAGTGAATAGCATGTTCTTGGACCTTTTGCTCCATTTCCATCACTGAGTATTGGTTTCTGATTTTTCTCTCTATCAGCCTATGCACGTTGCTCCTTTAAAAAGGAGCAATTACAGAGAAATGGCCATTGGAGTGATTTGCAGGGTAAAATTTGTGACAAAAATGAGTCGGAGAAATTAATTAATTAATTAATTATATATATATATATAAGTTATAAATATGCAAGTGAGTAAAAAGAAGATTGAAAAAGTGCATTTTTTTCATCTGCCAATTATTGATGTTTGGATTATATGTATGAAGTGAATGTGACTTGCACTAGCGATATGACAAACAAGTGAAGAGCTAGGTAGCAAACCATATATTATAATAATTAGCTTGTGATTAGCTTCAACTAAAATCCAACATCATAAAAGGAAACACCACTGCAACTAAGAATCCTCAAAAGAAGGAAACCTTATAAAACATTTTTCTTTTACATGTATATGTGTATACAACACTGTCTCATGAATACCACATCCTATTGGGAATACAATGATGCACATCCCAGCAAATTTGACTTTGTTAAAGCACTTTCCACAAAGGGCACTTGAGAGAATCACAAATCTTAAACATTTAAATTTCCAAATTAAAGTTATCAGAGATGATTGGTTAATCAGAAATATTAATGGGTATCTGTGTCTGTCTTTGTCTCACTTTCCAACCCTAAACATTCTTTTTTATTTAATTAATCTGCTTCTTTCTAATTAGGGCGATTAAGGAGTTATATGCAGTGCCACTATATGACAAAGGAATCTCAGTGGGAGCCATACATTTCAACTCTGATTAGACCCTCTTTTCTTCAAATCTTTCTACATTTCTTCCAATGTTTTCTAAATATTTAATTGCACTCACTTAATCTTTATATTTATTTATAATATTGGAGGTCTCATCAATGGGAATGGGTGCTTTTTTTATCAACAAAAGGAATATTAATGAAGGAATACTTAACATATTTCAACTCATATATATCCTTGTAACAATCATCATCAGTTATCTTCTTCTTAAAAGAAAACTATCTTCCTCTTCCAGAATATCGTCAATATAAAATTGTTAAGAATTCGATATCAATAACAATTTATATACATGTTTCTTTTTTAACTCATTGTAGTGTATTCCAGAATATCTTCAATATAAATTGTGCAGAATTCGATATCAATAACAATTTATATATATTTTTCTTTTTTAACTTATCGAATCAATAACAATTTATATACATTTTTCTTTTTTAACTCATTGAAGTGTATTTAAAAAAAAAACTGTGACAATGCATTGAGTTTTAAAATAGACAATAGACAATACTTTAAATTTCGGATTCGAATTCGAATAAGTGGTTGACTCTAACAATAAAATAACGGTTGGCATGAAGTCAGAACCAATTGGATTTGGCTGACTAGACACCATGTTTTAGTGAATGGCCTTAATAATGGTGTCCCCTTTAAAATCTTTATTTAAAGAGATCAGTTCGAAAGTTTTGCAATCTTGTGTAATTACTTTCAATCAGTTTCTACAACATTTTGTCTTTTCTTATTTTCTTTAGTTAGTTCCTACAACAATAACTTTTTACTAAAATATGGATATATAAGAAAATTCAAAAGTAATATTTTTCTAATAATAATTACTAAAATACAATGATTACATATGGTGATAGTTTTCATGATTAAATAGAAGCTTATTTACTTATATTTATCCAATCTCATCAAAATTAGAAGTTTATATTTAAGATCAAAATTAGATATGAAATCATGTCTTGTTGCATTCAACCAATCCTTCCAGATTTTCTTGCTTATTTTCCTTCACAGGAATAAAGTATAAATTGATATGATTTAGGAAATCACGTGGTTGGTTCATTGCTGAGAAAAAAAAAAAAAAAAAACGTGGTTGGTTCATAATTTAATGTGAAGTTGAATGCAAAATTTCATTTTACAAGAAAAATATTTGAAATTATGTGCAATAATTGCTTTTTTTGAAGAAAGTAATTAGGTGCACGTATTAAGAGTTTCAGAACTCATAGCCAATTAATTAGTTAAGGAAAAAGTACAATTATTGAATTTTTGTGGTATCCAACTGGAAGAATAATGAACAAGGTTGAAACTAAGGTCCTCAATAATAATAATAATAATAATAATAATAATGGCTAATTAGCTAGTAATATTTGGATTATTAAAAAATACTCGTTTATTTTTTTTTTTTTAATACATACACCTTCTACATGGGACAATTTTTTAAATTAAAGTAATTAATAAAAATGTAAACAACGGTAAGAATGCTAATGTTCTGCTTTAATTAAATACACAATACCAATAAAAAAATTAAGTATAGATTGGTGATTAATGATTGATGTATCTTTATATCATTGGTTTATTTTTTTTTTTAAGAAAATAATAATAAAAATGATAGTGGGAATTTATATCATATCTCAGAATTAGAAAAAAGTAAGAAGAAATTGAAGAAATCGATGACCCAAAAATATGATCTAAAGAAAGTTGACACGTGTTAGGACCATTTATTGGGCCACTCCTTTAAACTTGGATATGGCCCGTTGAGCAATTTTGTAACATTTTTTCTATTTTCTTTTGCTTAATTTTGTAATATACTTAGGGTCCACTTTGCAACCTTTGCTTGCAGATAGGTCCTTAATCAAGTTTATTAATGTGGTATACAAAAAGGAAACTTAACTACACTTTTTTTTAGATATTTTTTAAAAAAAATTAATTAAATTAATTAGATTTTGTAGGTATTGCAAATATAGAATTTTAGCTTTTTATATTTTAATTATAAGAATTAAGATTACTATATTTTTCAATTGTGCGGTTTTAATTTATTTTTGACACTACTATAGCTATATGATTGCTATATTAAAATACATCAATTTACATAATTAAATATTATAAGACTAAAAATCATACATTTATCACATCTAAAAAGTGTAATGGATATAATTGAAATTCAAAATACTAAATCAGACAAGGTTAAGGACACCAAATATTTCTTTATTTTATTATTTTTACTTATCCTTGTCTCGTATTAATTAATTGAACTGCTTTTTAAGTATTTTCTACACTATTCTAACAAATTTTATTCAGTGATATATATAGCATAAAGATTCTAATCACATTTCCTTATATTCATCACATATATTTATAGTATAATAAGATTCTTTTATGATTATTAATCTCATATAATCCTCAATAAAATGTTTATTTTCTGATAAGTACTGAATAAAGAGTGAAGAAGAATGAAACATAAAATGTTGATTATATGATTTCATTCTATAAGAAGTCTTGGTTGGTTAATGCAAATTTATCAAAAATGAGACACCAAATTTTGATATAGGGAAATGTGATTCAACAGAAATGAAATTTGTAGTGCCTTTTGTTGGGCTTCCATGCGGAAGTTCGAATGGGCTACTTCTTCCTGCACCTCCATACCTTCTTGTGTCACCCCATAAATTTTTTATATTCCAAAAATACCCTTATTAATATTCTGGATTACATAATCAGAAAGTTTTTTCTAAATATGAGACTGCCTTCTAGATTATATAATCTAGAATATATCCGGATTACATAATTCATAAACTTATTATTTAAAATCCAAGAGAATGGCAAAAAAGGATAAAACAGTATTTTTATATTTAATATGGGGTAGCATAAAAAAGTATGGAGATGTAGGAAGAAAAAGTCGTTCGAATGACACGGGTCATAAATGTTAGGCCACAAGCCCATTATGATTGGGCTAAGCTGAATCAAATTGCGGACCCAATTTAACTGTGATCTTACAATCCAAATTCACTTAGGCAAATTCTCCTGCAGCATATCAATTTCAAATTGTATCCAATTTGCAATTAAAATAACAAAAATTTCCTGTAAAATAATGAAAATGACCTTAAATAAAAGAATGGTGTAAATAACAAAATACTTTTGAAACTCCTTTTCCTGAGTACATTTTCAGATTTGGATTTCTGTAACACATTTATGAGTTCTGAATTTGGATTTCTAAAACACATTTCTGGGTTCTGAAATTTCTTTTCTGGAATGCATTTTTCAGATTTTGTGTTTCGGATTTTCTTTTCCAGCACACATTCTGAGTTCCAAAAATTCTTTTCGTGAATACATTTTTAGATTTTGTGTTTCCAAATCTTTTTCCATAATGTATTTTTGTATTTCGGATTTTCTTTTCCAAAACGAGATTTTGATTTTGAATTTTGGATTTTCAAATTTAAAATGGAGGGTAATTTTGAAAAATTTAAAAGATGATAAGGTACATATTGAAATTGATATGGATATGGTGCAGGAAGAATTCACCATTCACTGAACTATGAGGGATAAATTGCATTCATGGTAGATTTCACTTAAACAAATCATTGGCTTTTGCTTCTTGCAACGCATCAATTCTAACATACACTCTATCACTTATGTAAAATGATAAAAATGTTAATAGGAGTGAGAGGTACAAGTTATAATGTATTCTAGATTTGGTATCATGGAATAGAAATTCATATTTGTGTTTCTAGAACACTTTTTCTTATTGGGCTTTCTGAAATAACTTTATGGAATACTCTTTCGTTTTTAGATTTTGTTTATGTTTTTGGATTTTGTTTTCTGAAAAAAAAAACTGAAATGTATTATTTCTATTGCGAATTTGTCTTTCTAAAATGAGGTTTTTATTTTTCCATTCAATTCCAAAAATTTATTTCTAGAACACAAAATAATATATTCAGGATTTTCTTTTCTATAATATATTTCTCAATTTCATATTTACAGTTTCAGAATGAACTGTGTAAGACTAATTCTGAAAATTCAGAAATTGATAGGATACAAATTAGAATTGATTGGGTGTAGAAAGCAAAAGCCTAAATCATTTTGTAAAGATAGTTCATAAACATAACCAAGACATAACATGACATGTTTTTTTTTATTAGGGTTTACTTACTTACCAAGACATAAGATGCATGTTTTTTGGTTCTCAACTAATTGAAAATAAACTAAGACAAATGAATAAATGATGATGAAAAGAAAATCATAATTGACCCTAAACTTATGGAAAAAAAAAGTTCTTATTTGTATGAAATTAACATATCTAGTGAAAAGGATTGAAGTATATTAGTAATTTAACCTCATTATGATAAAAACATGAAATAGAAACCAATTTTAGATAAAAAAAAATAATTAGTTGCTAAAGTAACTAAATTAGAAACCATTTTAGAAACTAAAAAACAAATTGGTTCCTAAATTAATTTATATTATTGTTAAATAGTTTCTAAATTAGTATCTAATTAGTAACCAAGGTTTTAACTACCAATTCTTTAGTTTCTAAATTTGGTAGCAAAACCATTGGTTGCTAATTAGATACCAGTTTATAAATCATTTAACAATAATAGAAACTAATTTAGAAACCAAAAATTTTTTAGTCTTTAAAATGGTCTTTAATTTAGTAACTATAGCAACTAATTATTTTTTGACACTAAAAATTAGTTTCTATTTCATGATTTTATTGTAGTGCCTAAGTATAATGTTGGAGATTCGACATCGACTAGAGATTAGAACAATTCATTGTATATAAGTGGGTGCAAACCTCACTTCATAAGCCGATTTTATGAAGATGAATTAGGTTTACAGTTCACTTCTTAATATGGTATCAAAGTCATTTTCGAATCTATCCTAACGAATATTTGTTGGGCTTATCAGGTCACCCGCTATCGAGTTATTATCAGACCTCCTATCATACATGAAGGGGTGTGTTGGAGATCACATCGACTAGAGATCGAGATAATTAATTGAAACTTAAATTCAGTTCTTAATATATAATTTTCATATGGATGGTAGAGAAATTGAGTTTGCAAAATAAAGTATGATGCAGGAACTCCATCATAGAATAGCAACATGTAGTAATTAAAGTATTGTGATGCAATTTATATGGTACTATAAGTGGACATTGTGAGATTAAAAAGTGATGGTTAACGTATAACACACGACATGGTGGTTAATTATGGTTAAAACTGGTGGCACGTAACACGACAGATGCTATTGAGGTTGGCATCATGAATGAATGCATATTAAACTGCAATTGCATGCGTCACTTAAACAATAACACTTTGATTATTTTATTTTGTGAGTAACGTGGGTCATTTACATTCGCAATTTTGTTTTTAATATGTGGTCGCAAATCACTGCAAGCTTTTTAGGATGAATCTGTGACACCAATTTTTTATCTCCCGAGACAAAGGGTTTTGTTGAATTAAGAACTTGGCAAGAAACAAGTGTCACATTGTGTGTTGTCTGAAACTGTGGTATCCACTGGTGCAAGCACACGTCTCCTACCCTAACAAATAGGAAGAAAAAGAGTAAAGAATGGAATATTTATTTGATTTGTAGGATCTGTACTTTGAAAAAGTGCATCTTTTCTGTCCTACAAATGCCTACTAGGACTGCCTCTACTATCAGATTCATATCCTCTTTTCTTTATACATTTTTTATTTATACATATTTTACTCTAAAGTATAACATGCCTTAAGAACTATTAGAATAAGGATCAAATTAATTTATAGTATATAATTAATTATAAATTTTATTTTATAAGTTGTTCGAGATCTAGGTCGACTAGATATAAAAATATTTTATTGTATATAAGTGGGTGTAAACCTCACCTCTTAAACCGGTTTTATGGGTTAAGTTAGGCTTAAAGTCCACTTTATAATTTGGTATCATAATCATTTAAAGTTTATCTTACCAAGTGTTTGTTTGGCCTATCGTGTCACCCACGCACGAGCTGTCATTTTCGACGTGAGAGAACCTCATCCCATGAGTCGATTTTATGGAGTTGGGTTAGGCTCAGAGTTCACTTAATATAAGTTTATCTTATATAATGGTTAAATATATTTTTTATTATGTGATATCATGTAAAATTAATTTTTGTTTTTAATTTAAATTTTAGATTTTTTTAAATATTTGTATTAGGAAAAATATTGAAAAGAAGTATGTTAGTTTTGTTTATTTGTTCAACAAATTTATAATATGAACTATAATATTAAAATATTTGAATGAATTTGTAATATGAACTATAATGTTAAAATATTTTATGTTGATTTATTGTGGACTTAGATGTTATAATACTTTAATATTGTTTATGTTGAATATTTGTTTGTTATTTAAGAAAAAATTCTTATAAGTACTCATTCCAATAATTTCTTACTGAAAGTATTTTAAAATATCTAAAATTTAAACTATAAATAAAAATTAATTTCATGTTATATTAAAAAAATAATATATTTTTTCCTTTATAAAAATTAAATTTTTGAAGGTCTATATCGATTATAGATTAGAACATTTTATAATATATAAATTGATACAAATTTCGTCTTATAGATTAGTTTTATAAATAATTTTATAAGATTGAATTAGATCTAAAATTCATTTCTTAATATAATTTAACTTTAAAGTTAACTTTTATAATATATTATTTATTTACTTTATCATTATTCAACTTTTTACCTGTTTTAAAAAACTATTCATTCAATGCCAGCTGTTTTCGATTTTCTTTTTCTTCAAATAAACAAGTCTAGTTTCAATAATAAGGAATACGTGATTTCTTTCGAAAATTTTCTTTTAATTAAGTTTATTCTGAAAGAAAAAAATTGCTGTTCTATCTTACTTCTGAATTAATCTTAAAAGTTCATGACTTTCTATATTCATTATTCATACGATTATTCTTGAATTATTAAAATATATTAAATTTTATTTTCGGTCAGCTATGGTCTTAATCCATTCTGCGGGATAAAAATACGATAGTACAATAAATTGGAGATTTTTTATTTATATTGTTTATTTTTTGTCAAATATATAAAACTTTTGACTCTGGTAATGATTATATAAATTGAAATGGAATTATAAATTTTACATTAGATACTATGCATTTAAAATAGAAAATTTATAAAAGTTTACAAATTTGACATCACAGTCTATTTTGCATTTGATTATTAAAATATACAGTATAAAAAATCATATACTAAGAAGTGAATATAACTTACTCCTAAGTATACAATCATAATGAAAATTATTAAATTTTTTATAACACGTTATATTTCTCTTCCAAAAACTCACTCATTCTGTATATTTTTTTAATTATGTTGAATAGTCTTACTCGATACTTGAATAAATATATTGATATTTTTTATATAACATTAATTATTAGTGTTTCTATTGTGAATATAACTTATTTCTTATAGAAAAATTATCTAATCATTAATTATAAAGATAGTCAATAATCAAACATTCAAATGTATAAACCACACTGATACTCATTACAAAACTATCATGGTTTAATAAATATATCGACAATGTTTATTCTCGAACAAGATTGTAATTAAGAAAACTATTGAACCTCTTATTGGTCAGTCGATGGATCTACTATTCACTTCTTCCTTTCGAATGAACTATTTTTGCACCTCTTCCACTACCCGTCTCTATAAACTTCGAACTCGGATAGTATCTATAAAAAACACTTCAACACTTAAGTAAAATTTCAACTCTCGACACTTTATGTATTTAGTATTAGAAAATGACGACTTTGATTACATAAATCCTACTAATACACTATTAAATATCCTTTATTACTAAAAAACTATGAAGCTCGGACACTCCTCTAAAATGATGTGTCAGTGTCTGATACGAGTATCGAACACCGACACTCATATGACACTTGTAGGACACGTATCCGTGAAGTGTCCAATTCAAAAAGTATTTGTTAGATTTCTGACAATTCTAACACAATTTTAAAAAAGAAAAATACATTAATTTTCTCAAAATTAAAAAATTATTATTATGATTATAAAAATAAGAAACAAATCATTGTGAATCAGTCATGAAAAAACACTTTTGTGCTCCAAAAAATAATCTAAAACATACTTACGCATATAAATCTTTATTATGTCAATTTATATAATTTATAATTATATAATATATAGATCCGTATTTCATGTCCTACATTTTAGAGATTATACATATCTCCGTATCCGTGTTTGTGTCGTATTAATGTTTGTGTGAGTATTTGTACTACATAGCTAAAAAGTACACATAAAATAACTTGAGTTTAAAAAAATTGCAATAAAACATCCTCAAATCATCATGGGAGAAAAGAAGTCTCTATTTACTATTATAAAAACAATGTCCTAAGATATTTTGTTTAAAATGTCATTTTTATGGTAATAATTATTTATTTTATTATTTATAGTATTATTGTAAAATGGGTGATGAGCTGTAGAAGTTACACGTGGTGGAGCCAAAGCAGTAATGGAAGTGATGGGTTCAACGTCCACCGCAATACTGTGTGACAGAGTACCACCATAACGCTGCTCATTCTTCCTCCTGTGTGGTGGTCTGTGAGTGAGTGCAAAAGTCACCACCAAGTCCTAAAAATTATAGTGTTCCATTTTAATATGTTTATATTTTCTTACATATAAATGTAAAATTTATTTATTTTTTAATTAAATACATAATTATTAAGAAAATTATTTTAAATTTAACTCAATCCAATATAATCAAATTTAAAAAGATTTGTATTCATTTATATAATATAAAATATTTTTATTTATCGATACTGAATTTATCACATATTTCTTACATCAAAATTATCAATTTGTATATGACACTATATATATAACAATCTGATAAATATAATCTGATAAATTTGATATAGAATTTATCGCACATCTCTTATATTGAGATTATTAATTCATATATGACACTATATATTTATGAATAATTAATAATAATCTGATAAGATATGATTTAATAAATTTTTTTAAATAAATTCTAAATAATTTATTTAAAATTAGGAGAGAATTTAAATAATTGATATTAGAAAATGGAGTTTAATAAGTTTGATCGAATCATATAATATTTAAAATGTTTGATAAGTATTTGAAGATGTAACAGGAAGGAGACACGAGTCATGTAGTGGCCCCACGTGAGTTGCACGAGAGGCAAGGTGGTAGGGGTCCCGTTTGAAAAGCGAAAAGACCGTAGAGTTTGTCCTTACGTGAAGCCTGGGACCCACCCAGTTCCCACTTTTTCTCCCGTTACGTTCCATTATTCGGAACGATGTGGGTCCCGCGTTCGCCACAAGATGCCTCGTCCTCGTGACGCGTGTCGCTGCCACCAGCTTAGATGGTCTGGATTGGGTCCCACATGATCAAATTCTCGCGTGCATCCGTCGTCATCCCTCACCCTATCATACTCTATATCTCTGTGCCTTTTCTCTTTTCCTAAGCTTTAATTTACAATATTTTATTATTATTAATCTTGTTCAACTTCATTTTAAATTCTAATTCTTTTTTCAGCTTAAATAACTTAAATCGTTTTACTTCAGAATTAACTTTCGTCCAATAATTTTTTATTTGAAATCAAATTCAAACAACTTAAACTTTTATTTGAAAAAATTTCACAATTTTTCTTAATTCTTATGAAAAAATTATTCTAATACTGTTAATATAGTCTCATATTGCTTAAAAATTAAAGTATAATTTTTTATTTTTTTTTCAATCTATCAAAACTTTTTAAAGATAAAATACGTTGATTAACCATCGAAGTTCTCGAACTTCTCAAACTTCAGGATGAAGTTTAATGAAATTTAATAAATTCTCATTTCTCCATTATATACTATAATTTTTACTTAATTTGGAATCTACAATTGTTCATGTGAAGAAAATGGAAAAAAAATTAGGTTTCTCTTGTAAATTTATATAACTTAAAGTAAAATTATTTAAAATCATTTTTAGAAAAAGGTAAAATCAAAAATTTATATCATAAGTAACTTAATTTAAGTTTATAAAACAATATTCATTTTTTTTTTCGGATAAGAGTTTAATAATGAGTTTATTAAAAAGGTTAAAAAAAAAAGTGTTTCATTGTTAGTGTTGTGTTGCCAACATACTAGGTGTGTCTACAAATATATTCTCTCTTTTTTTACATAAGAAATATATTCTCTTAAGAATAGAAAAATGCATATTATTTTGTTTGTATTGGGTTAGTGTTGCATAGTTATTCTACAGTATCATTCCTTTACATGTTTTAGAAGCTATGACCTACATGGTTAACATGCTAATTATATATTAATCAAATTTAATTATTTCAAACAAATTAATAATCAGTTAATTTATAATAAAAGAAATTCATTTTATATTTTTTTTTCTATGATCAATGTTTGGACAACAACACTGTATTTCTTGGATATTATTTGTTTTGAAATGAAATAAATGAATTTTTTTAAAGCAAATTGTAGAAAAATGTGAGGGCAAAAAGTGAGGTGAAGTGACCTTAAAGAGGGACACACGTGGGTTCAGAAACACACTTGCATTGTCAACTCTTTGTAGTAGAGTGGAGTTTCCACTCGTGTCACTGTTATTAACTTATATTTAAACAAAACTTTGCAGAGAAAATTAATTAAATCATTTAATTTATCGGTTTTGGAGCCATAATCAGATGATCAATAAACTTTATAATCTCAAATAGTTAAATAAGAAAAAAAAATAATACCTTAATTATCTTTATTAAAAGGATACTGTTTTATGTTTTCACACAGTTGATTTAATTCTTATTATCCAAATTTATAGTATTGTGTTTGAGATTGAAAAACTAAAGTTGTTATTTCATTTTATAATAAAATCAAATGGTAGATATTCAATTAAAAACTATAAATAATTTGGATATTTAATATAATAATATTTTTTTAAATAATACTCAATTAATAAGAAATTTAAAATTTAATTATTTTTTTATATGAAAATACGAAAATAATAATAAGTAAGATATCGGTCATATTATTCAAATTGATAGTAAAATAAAAATAATTTTAAAAATATAATTAAGTATATAAAAATTCATGAAATACTTAAAGTTTTTTTGATATAAGAAAGGTATTGAAATGTTATTAGTGTATATGTTGAAGAATTGGTTTAAAAATAATAGTAAAATGATAAAATTTGAGTTCTTTATTGAGATTTTGATAGCATTTTTATTATGACTTAAAAATATAGTAATTTTAATATTTTTAAATATATTGAATTCATCCTAAAAAATTAATAAAAACAGAAAATGTGTACTGAAAATGATGATGTAAAGAAATGACGTTGAAGAAGATTACATAGTTAAAATAGTTGGAAGAGAAAGAAAGAATAGAAGAGTGATTGAGATGTGTGGAAGAAATAATTGAAAAAATGAAGATGAAATAGGAAAAGGTTTGAGATATTGGATGCAGCAGAGCAGTGAAAATGATGGGAACAAATAATCAGAGATTCAGAGCAGTGGAACAAATAATCATTATGTCATCTCTGCTAAATATTTACTACAAACTATATTACTAACCAAATATCTAATTCTCTTTTTTATCACTTTATTTTTTATACTGTTTAATAAATAGTAACCAACTGTATAGTATATGAAAAAAAATAATTATATGTTAATAACTCCAAACTAAATTATAATATGCACATGTATGGTACATTATGGTCTCTGATTTTTTACTTTGGTTTTCTATTTGTTTGTTAATTTTTTTTACTTTCATATTACTTGATTGAAGTTAATTTGTAAAAATTATCTAATAATCAAAGTAAATAATTTGTATAAGAATGAATGATATATCGATGAAAACGTATTTTTTATTTTTTGAGACAATATTTATTTACAATACCTATTTTGTTTATGGACCGTACTTAATGCATATTCTTACTAAAACAACATTATTTGATTTATGGTGTATTATTTAATTTATATCGTATTATCTTATTTATAATATATCTTTTTGTTTATCTTAATGTGTTAAATCTATTTTCGGCAGACTTCTTATACGAGTAACTTGATCCATTCAACTCCAATTAATACATAATAAAAAAGAAATAATTTTTTTGTTAAAATGTAAATCTTAATTAAAAAAATAGATTAATTTTAAAATTATATTATATCACATCATATAATTCTAATTTGGAGATATTCACTTATCATGAAATTATATCATTATTAAATTAATTACATATCATGAGGTGAGGTTTGCACCAGCTCGTACGTGAGATAACATATGATGGGTGGTCCGATAACAACTCAATAGCGGGTGGCCTGATAAGCCCAACAAATACTTGTTAAGATAGATTCAAAATGACTATAATAACATATTACTAAGTGAGTTTTAAGTCTAACTCAACCTCATAAAACCGACTCATGAGATGAGGTTTGTACTTCTTATATACAATGAATTGTGACGTGGGATCTCCAACATAATTGTTAAAATAATATTTATGTAAAAAAAAACAAATGTATTACCATGACTTGTCAATTAAATAAATAATAAATAATCAGAAGAAATAAATACATTCATATAGACATACAAAGTTTATCCAATTTCAAACTACATATTTATTTACATATCAATCAAATTTTAATTTAATGGAAACAAACATACTTTTTACCATCTAATTCTTAAATTTCATCATACAATTCTTAAATATTTAGTAAAGAAAAGTTGTGTTTGCATTTAATTAAAATAATTTAGAAACATCATGTTTTTGTTTTTTACCTTCATGTAGCCAGAGCATAGAAGTAGAACCTGCAGGTTCTGCATACAGAGGCTGCGCCACATTCAGAATACTGCATTGTTTCAGTCTTCATTTAGTACCTTAATGTTTTAGTACATTCATGGTTCATTTTCATCTAAGTATATCTCCAACATTTTAGGTCCATTAAAAATAAAAATATTTTATATTATATAAATAAGTGTAAATATTATTATGTAATTTAAATTTATAAATTTGAATTATATCTAAAGTTTTTTTTTAAGAAATATAACAAAAGTATGTTGTAGCTTATAGAGTTTTAAAATTAATATTTTTCTTTTGAGATAAAAAAAATATGTTGCAGTTTAAAAAATGTAAATAAATTTTGGATAGTAATGAACAAACCGTAACCTTTTTGTGCTATTTATATTAATTTCAAACATTTTGTTATAAATTTTTAAAAATTGGAAACACTTGTTCTGGTTCATAACATGACTATTTTTTTCTGCAATTTTTAAGCAAACACACCAATAAAAAGTAAGTCAAATTATTTTATCTTAGTTTTAAACATTAAAACATAGAATATTTGAATTTATTAAAAATTATTAAACTTGTAACATGATCACCATTCGAAAGAGGTTGGAAAATAAAGTATTTAAGAGTAGAACGAGTGTTTAAAAACTATTAAAAAAAATATAATATATTACAACTATGATATATACTTTGATTTTCTTTTTATTAGTATTTTCCTTTTTTAATATATTACTAAAAATTATTAAAATAATTTTTAAATTGATATATAATATTAATTATCAAATTTTTGACTACTTAGTACATTATAAATTAGTTTTTAATTAAATTAATGATTAACTTTCTCATTTTAAAGACTAATAAATTATTTTTTAAAATTATTTTTTCTTATAACATTTTCTATTAGTACTTTTCAATTCTCAAACATATATTGTTATTACTTTTCAATTTTCTTTGATTCCTTTTTATCTTACTTTTGGCTTTTTATTCTTATTACTTTGATGAGACCATGAGTTAAGGTACCATATGTAACTCAAGGTATAAGTGTGTTCCTTATTATTAAATTGTTTTTTTTTAAAAGCCATTCCATTTCAGATTATATGACAAAAGTAAAGCAAGATAAGTTTCAAATTTGGTGACTTTAGGTTACACATGGACTAAAATGTACATCATCAATGACAAAAAGGTTTATATCTTAAATAGGAAAATTTACGAGGTTTATATCTTAAATAGGAAAATTTATGTTAACCGTGTAATTCGTTTTTGTTATTATAAATATGGGTAATTTTTATTTACTACGTGTATATAGGTTAATCATGTTTATAGGAAATAATTTTATTTAATAATTATTTTGAACCAGCATGATTTCATATTTATGACAAAGAAATTATTTGAAAAAAAAAATGATTTTGATTATTAACTAATTAAAGTTGTGAACCTCTTGAATGACTTTAAGTTTTAAAAACCTGTTTCTCCTATACACTCTAATTGATTTAAAAATTCAGCTTTTTTAAAAGTTAGGTATGTGCTGAACAAGTTTTGTAATTGTAGTGTATTTAGTTTATTTTTTAATTGAGTCGTGGTGTATTTAGTTATTTGAGTCGTGGTGTATACAACTCCAATTGATTTAAAAATTCAGCTTCTTTAAAAGTTATGTATGTGTTGAACAACTTTTGTAATTGTAGTGTATTTAGTTTATTTTTTAATTGAGTCGTGGTGTATTTAGTTATTTGAGTCATAATACAACAATTGGTGGTTTCGCAGGAATGAGTCATTACTTTAATAGTTGGAATTTGGCCCAAACTCCTATTTGTCTGAGTACTACCACTCCCAAGAAAATTAGTGATTCTCTCAAGCCTCTACCATGGGGCCTTTTCTTTTTGAACCTCTAGAGGAAGAAGTACCACCTGATGTCTGAGATGACGTTGATGGGTGTTAGAGTCAAACAAGAGTTGTATGAATCGATATGCTGTATAAGTGAGCGAGGAGTTTTCCATTGTGTCGCATCGAATTCTGGCTCCTTTGAGATGTAGTTCATATTGTTATCATTAAATTGTTGAGATTGGACTCGATGTTTGGCTTGTCGAGTTGTCTTGACCTCATGTTTGGTAGCATGATCAACATCCCATAACTCTTCCATCAAGTCGTGGTGCCTGATGATATTAACGCTTCACTTTGCTTGAGGGCTTTGGCTGAAAATTATTGAAAAAAATTACATTGATAATCATAAATAGTGCTTAATGTATCTAAGGTGATCTATCAGTTAAATATATTACATGTATCAATACATCCCACACTTCATCCTCTATCTTAAAACTTTTTGAGGTTTCGTTCCATATGAAACCACCAAGTCACCAAATAGATTGTGGAACTCGCGTCATTTGTTCTTTATACTTTTCTACCTGATCTTGACATCATTCTTTGTAATCCCTACCAATCCACTCTAAAGTAAGGATTTACAATGTTAGAGTAACCATGGATAGTTCAACTATCATCCATTTAATTACCCAATCGTGTCTCATCAACCATGACACTCAACAGTCGAAACTTCATGTTCGCGATCCATTTTTGTGTTCATGAATGTCTGCAAATGACTTTGGAACAATACTCTTCCCATAAACTATGTTAAAACCTAATAAAAAAAATTAAACTTTCACAATAACACAAGCAATTGCATACCCTTATATTCATAAAGGTTGAATGTGAACATTAAATCAACAACTTTTTTTTACAAAAATATAAACATTAATTCTATAACATTAATTATTAGAATAAGTTGTACACATTTCATTCCTTACATTATCTTGAATATGTACATGGGGTAGATGGGGGTACCCAATGACACATCTTGTGTTTCATGTTTCCCTGATTAAAGGATAAAAAGGAAAATCATTTTGATACATGCATGCATTTACCTTTAACCATTTATGAATTCGTCCCCTTAGTGCATCCATCAAAAGTTTTGGATTCTCGCATTATTATTACAAATTCACATTCAATGCCTCAAGTTTTGATACAATAAGACTTGTTGGATTCTTTTGAAAGTTAGAAAGAGCTACCACTACAAGAAACCATTAGGCCAATGTTGCAATCCAATGAAAATGATGAGATGAAATCAAAAAATTAGTTATGCAAAAGGGTTAGGTGACACAATTTGAATCATAAAAGTAGAAGAAAAATGAGGAAAAAAGAAATAATGTTTTATTGAAGGATTATGTGGGATGAACTCATTATGTGTATAATATGCCTACTTATAAATATATTTATTATTCTCTGTGATTCTTATATCTTCTTCCGTGATATCTTATATGTAATTCTTCACAAAGTTTTATTAATTGCTAAAACTTATGTATCTACTTTTATATTATAGTGTTTTAGTAATTTAATGATCTATTAAATTATATACAATTCTATCGATTGTTTCTTTGATAGGAAATGTTTTTAAGCACGTTACTCGAATGCTACATATTTGTCTTACAAGGAATACATCTTTCTTAACATTTGTGACGAAAAAAGAGTATTCAAAGTGCATGTGCTTGGTGATTTTTTTTAAAAATATTTTTTACATTTAAAAATTGAATACATGTTTGGCGATATTATTTTTTTGGAATACATTTTAACAGCTATTATGCTCTTTAGTTTTTAAACTTAAAAGGTCTTTAACTTTGTCTTTTTAATTTGTTATTATTCAGATTCAATTATACGTGGTTCTAATATTTATTCTCACTTACTCTCTCTTGTCTTATAAACTATAATTTTAAAAACTTCTAACATAAATTTCAATAAAAAAAAAAACACAACACCCATAATTTTGTCATTTTCTTGTGTTTCAAGACAAGAAAGAAACATGATATAGTTAAATAAGATCATTATAAATTTAAATTTGTCTGTTTGAATACTTATTAGGTTACATGTCCAAAACTCATGCTTAAACCTGGTAATTTTTGCAGGAATGGAGGTAATTAATATAAGTAACTGTGTTATGTTACATGGTCCACTCCAGAAGTATTTATTAAAACATTAAAAATAAACAAAAATAAATATCTAACAAAAATAGATATTTTTCTTCTTTCTTTTCCCCTTTTCTTTACACAGAATCAACGCACAAAAGGATAGAACTTTCAAAACAAAGGACAGAATCCAAGATAAAATCTTGTGGCAGAAATAATTCATTCATATCATAACCTAAAAAATAAAAACTAAATCTAAAACCCACCTTCCAACAGCGAAAACGGATAAGGCGGCAGCGCACTCCCCTCCGCCGCCATTTCCCCAAACAAACTCCCACGCCCCAAATATCCTCCACCCATCGCCGGCGCAGCCGGCGTCACCACCGTCAACGGCGTCGTTACTCCGCCGCAATTATACCCATAACACCCTTGTTCCCCCCAATACCCCGCCGTCACCGGCGAACAAATAATATTATTATTATTATCGATTTCCAAACCCGTCTCCGGCGATGAAGACATGATGTTACCTTCGTCTTCTTCGAACTCCGTCTTGATGCCGGAGGAGGAGGAGGAGGAGGTCGCCGCCGTCGAAGGCGGAGGAATGAGGAGGCGTCGCTTTTTCTCGCCGAGGTGTTTTTTTTCTCTTTCTCGGAGAATCCGAGAGAGAACCTGCGGGTCTTCCACAACCTTCGACAGAAAAGCCATCATTTGTTGCGGTCGTTTTTCCGTTGTCTCTAACCTCTTGTTCATTCCTTGAAGCTCTTCCTCCAAAGCTTTCTGCTCCTCCTTCAACCTCGCTATCTCCATCACCATGGCATCGTCGTCCAACTCCTCAAACTTCAGGGCATGCAAATGCGATTGCGAATTGTTGCTCCTCCCTCCGCCGTGCTTCCGCCGCACGATGTTCCTCAACAAATGCTTCTGCCCCCGCAGGAACCACTCGTTCGCGAATTCCCACCGATCCGGGTCCACCTTTCTGAAAGCCTAACCAACATAAATTAAAACATATTAAAGCTCCCGAATTTAGAAAAAACAAGAAATACCCAGAAAGAAAAATCTCACTTTCTGAAACTGGGTTCAGTCCAAATTGAACAAAACTAAAAAAAAAATCATATTCTTTACATGGGTAATTTATACGTTGCCCATAACTCACATATAAATTCGATTATTAAAACTAACCTTTTCTTCGAAATTGAAAGCTATATATTTAGGAAAGATTTGTATTAAACTTAAGACTTCAATGATACTGCAAAATTGAAATGAGTAATCCATGTTTTTTATGAAAAGTTTACATTGTGGGGAAGCATAAATTAAGAGCAAAGAACTGTTGAAAAAGAAGTGTAAGAATTGAATTTGTTGGTTGGGTTAGAGAGTGAGGTGAGTGATACTAACGTAGGTGTTGAGTTGGCGAACGAAGCTGGAGAAGTTGTTGTGCTTGAAGAAAGCAGGGAGCAGAGAGTGGGAGAAGTCGAGGGGATCGAGGACGATGAAGCTGTTGTTGGCAGGGCCCCACGTGATAAGTTTATCGGTGGTGGGATCGTTAACCATGTTGTAGGTTTTAATGACAAACGGTGCGATCCCGTTGTTGGTGTTGCCGATGATGTTGTGTTCCATCATTCCATGAAGAAGGGAAAAAAGGAAGAGAAGAAGAAGAAGAAGGGATGAGGAAGAAGAAACAAGGAGGGATGGTGTGTGCGAGGTGTGAACGTGGGTGTCTGAGTATTTTCTGTGAAGGTGACAGAGAGTGAGAGTGAGAGTGTGAGAGAGGTGAGAGAGGTGAGAGGGTGAGGTTTTTTTCTTTGGATGAGGGAGCACCGTGTATATAAAGGGGACGCGTGCACAGTAGCAAGAGGGCCACGTTGCGACCATCCATAGGGGCTAACCATATTTGCTGGGATCGTGGTGGGACCAGGCTCGGTACACGTCACGCTTCAGCTGCGCGTGGGGTTCTGGAACGCGATGCTGTGGCGGTTGGCGGTGGTCCCCGCCCTTGGGTGAGGACAAGGCCGAGTAAACGACAGCGTGTTTTTGGTCGAAAGATGTGAGTGAGGCAACTCTTTTGTGCTGGCTTTGTCACTTATCCTTCTTTCGAGTAAACACTAAATCTTATTCACAAAATTGTAAATAAAATTACCTTATTTAAATTAAAGAGAAAAAAGAGAGTTATAAATGATTATAAAAGAATAAGATTATAAATTTATTTTTTAATATAAGACTAGTTGAAAATAAATTTGATTTATTAATTTGTGGATTGTAATTTTTATGTGATTAAAACAATGTAAAAACTGTATTTGGGTGTGAAATAGTTGAAATATATGTATGATTGTCAACAAATTACTTGCTTCAATTAAAAATAAAATTTTGTTTGCGAAAAGTTAAAAAAATACATGAAAAATTGGAAATATACTAAATATTAGTATGTTCAATGAGATTCATTGATAAATTGTATGCTAAGAAATATTATAGTGATATCCTAAATAATAATAATATAGTTATATGTCTATCATTTAAATGATTTGCGAAAGTTATGAAGTTAATGTTGCAACTCGTCATTACTTTATGATATTTATAGTTAAGTCTTTGCTCATCTTCATTATTAATATATTTTTTTTAATTTTATTTTCAAAATAATATAACCATCTTAGTTCAATAGTTGAATCGATAAATAAATTCACTTCACATATAATCTATGATTCAGAGAATGTTATAATGAGTTCAGTTAATTATTTCTAGTCTTTGTAATTTGAAAAATAATTGTTTTAATTATTTTACTTTTATGATTAATAATTATAAGTTATTTATATAATTATTTTTTTAATATTTTATTATCAAATACTTAATAACATTTTTTTTCTCTTTCAAATTAATAATTTTGACAATGTCCATATAAGGTGTATGAACGGATAGATTAAAAGAAATATATACATATTAAGGTATAAAGTGAAGGCAAAAAAATAAAAATACTTTTATCACGTTTCTCACCCTTTCTTTACACTTCAAAGAAACACTCATTTGGGATATTTTCTTTTCACCACAACAAGAATCAAAATAGCAAATAATATAAAAAAAATTGCAGATTATGACTCTTTTTTTTCTTGAATATAAAGTTGTATCAAATTTTCTGCAAATACTTCGAACATTCTATAACAAAGTGTTAAATAAAAATAAACATGTTTAATATACTTTTTAAATTATCGAATACAATTATTAATATAAAACAGTTACAATAAACTTTGGAACTATTTCTTTCATAATTTTTCTCTCTATTATTAACATTTCTTGAATACTTTAGTTTATACATTAATAACATTAACATTATTAAGGGAAACATAAAAAATTGTATTAATTGATTTCTTAACTAGTGGTGCACAGAAAACACTGATTTGTAGGATCCAATTATTTGAATCGTGCAATGAAAAAATAGGGAGAAAAACGAGTTGAAAAGTACACCAATAAAGCTACCTCTTGTTTTTTTAAATATTTTTTTAAATTATTTATCCATAATTAAGAATGTGGGAAAATATAATTGTTGATGATAGAGAAGAATAACCAAAGTCTGAAGCAAATCCACTCAAAAAGTGGGACAATATCTCGACACCAAAAAGTAAATTCAAAATCACCATAATTAAACAACCAATAATTATCAAACACTTATATATGTAATATATCTCACATTATTAAATATATTTTTACTTTTTAATTTATAAAAATATTTTTAAAAAATAAAATTGTGATAAATTCTGAATTTTAAAATAGACAATATTTCAAATACAGTTATTAATTTTAATAATATTATCTTAATAAATTTAAGACTAAAACTTTTAAAAAAAAATTTGAAGCATGCACACTTCCTACAATTAGCAAATTAGGGCAAGGTTACGTTGAAATGGTAGAGTTAGAAAAATTAACAGTGTTGCTTTGACGTAAAAATTATGATCATATATACCATCTATTCATAAAGTTTTGTTTTAAAAGTTAATAATGATTATATTTAGTAAAAAGAGTTGAAAGGCTAGTTAAAGGTTTTTAAAAGACCAAAACGTTGTTTTGTAATTAAATTTTTATTAATTTAGTTTATCCAATTAAAAATATTAACTAATATTTACCATTTTTTATTGATTAATGTATATTATATATCTTTTATTTACAAGAAAATCATTAAATCAATCTTTAAAAAAATTAATTACTGTATTAATTAAATTAAATATTACTTTAAATACTAAAAAATTATTATTATATAAAATAATTTTTATTATTAATATAAATTTTTTAAATTAATATTTAATTAGTTATGATCAAGATTTTGAATTGCTAAATTGATAGTTAAAATTTAATATTATATTTTTTTAATATTATTTTATATTTACTTATATATATTATTACTATTATTTTACTAACATCAGTTTAAGTAGAATTTAATCACTTATTTAAATAAAAAACCTTAAATTAATGTCTTGATCGAAGCAATAACTAGTCTAATTGTCAAAATGTTACCTACAAATATAAATTACACAAAATCTCTATGACAAAAATGTTAAATATAATAGTACATTAACATTGAAGCTAGAGAAGGTTCATATTGCAAAGTTATAGTGAAAATAATAAGTGTAATTTTTATTAGTAAACGAGAAAAAAAATGTGTTACTTAGCATGATATTTAATTATCTAAATCTTATATATTTTATATCATTTTGATGTGGGATTTGTCTTTTATTGAAAATAATGACATTATAATAACATCTCATCTAATACTATCTCACATCGACTAGAAATTAAAGTCTTTCATAATATATAAGTGGATACAAACCTCACCTCATTGAATCGGTTTTATGACGTTGAGTTAGACTTAAAGTCCTTTCATAGTATATAAATAGGTGCAAACCTCACCTCATTGAACCGATTTTATGAGCTTGAATTAGGTTTAAAATCTACTTCTTAACAAATACAATTAACAATGAGATTTTTTCATTAATTAAATATAAATTAAAAAAAATTATGAAAAAATGATTAAATAATGTATTAGTTTAACCAAATTTAAATAAGAAAAATGATTTGAAAAAAAAAAACATGTTAAAAATGATGAGTTAAGATTTATATGAAGTGAGAGTGACTAGTGTGCCGAAAAAGGTACAGTGATGACTGTAGAGACCTGAACACGCGCGGCAACAGCGAGTGGGGTAGGATAGGATAGGATAGAAGAGAGAGAAAGGGTTTTCATATTTTGAATTTCGCTCAATACAATACAAAGAATTAGGGTTGGAATTGTGCATAATTGAAATTTTTATGTAAATAAGTTATTAAAAAAATTCAATAATTGTAATATAATTTTTGTGAATATTTAATGTATAATATCATTATAAGAAAATTAAAATTAGTTTTAAACACAAACAATAATTAATTATTATTATTAATTAAATTAAGTATTATTACAGAAAAAAAAATTATTGGTATTTAAAATAATTAATCTGAGTATTTATTTTTATTTTTATATAGAAGTGGATATTAATTTTTTAGATTTAATACAGAATAATTTATATATAAACATGTTTAAAGAATTCATGCAGAAACTTTAAACAAAATATATTAATTAGTACACTCATTTTCTTAGGGATTCACTAATACTCTTTACTTATTCACTCGTTGATGAATGGACCATAAAGTCCATATTGGTTGTCTCTTCCTCATTGGCTCATTTCTACATTATTATAACCCTTTCCCACTTTTCAAGTGCTGCTTCACCATTGGGGAACACATTTTTATACATCCATTATTCTCATACTATTTTTTTCATATAAATATATAAATATATATATATATATATATATATATATATATATATATTTATTTATTTTTTTTACAAATTTTAGAAATAATTAACTTCTTCTTCTACTTTTTTCGGCTACTCGATCACTTGTTGATGACGTGAACTTTCGATTATTGATTCAGTTTGTTTGGACTCTTTGTTATGTAAACTTGAGTTTTCTCTCACCTATTAGATGTGGATTTTCATTTAGCTATTAGATCTAGGTCAATTCTTGACTTTTAGGTTCATGATTACTCTCGGTGGTGTGAGTACCTACCTGCAAGAAGTTCCAATGATAAAGTCAGAATCAGTTTGCTTAATTCTCAAATAGAAAACATCACACTTACCTGTTAAACAGATCACCTATTTATACTGCTCGTTGTTGGGCCTTAACTTGATTGAACTTTTACTTTTTACACCTTATAATTACTAAATATATTTTCAGTGTTTTGGGTATATCAACTTTTCGACATTTCAACCTTTCGGCCTAGTCTCTATATATATATGAAAATGCAAAGTTGGCAAAGATGAAGTTGAATGGCTTCCTTATTCCTAATTTGGTTTTTGAAATTTGATTGATAACAAGAATATGAATGAGATGGTAGTATTTGCATGATAGCTAAGTGAGATTATAAAAGAGGAATCTACTTACCCCACATATCTATAATGGTAGTGATGATCTCTCTTATTTTATTGTTAATAATGTGCATGATTGGTCCTCTCATTTAGGCAAAGTGTGATCCATTACTTGCCCAAACAAGAAATGATGTTGCAAATTTGATTGTTGAGAGTTCATTCTTTTGAATATATTAATCTATCTTACCCACTTCACGTAATATTAAATGTTGTTGTAGAACCATAACCTCCAACAAAACTTCAAAACACTACTTGGCTACATCACCACCAGTCATTCTTACATTAAATAATGTTTTTAGGTTATAAAAGAAGAAACATCTTTTTAGGTCTAAGTAGATATGTATGCTTCATTATTGACTAATATGGAGCTACCTATGTTTACTTCAACTTTTTTATTTCTCATATCCAATGAAAATTCGTGATTTCATAATAATAATCTTAGGGTGAACCTACAGAAAAATGCACGTCATTGGATAATTAGGTTAATTTAAACTTTTAAAGTTTTATTTGTGTCAGAAGATGATTCGTGGTTATAGTCATGGTTTTAGATTTAGTGAGTGAGTAAAAATAAAAGATATTTTATAATATATATAAGGAAATGCAAACTTTCACTACAAGAAAATCATGAAATAAAAACTAATTTTTAGAGACCAAAATAATTAGTTGTAATAGTTAATAAATTAAAGACCATTTTAGAAACTAAAAAGAAATTGGTTTCTAAATTAGTTTCTATTATTGTTTAATAGTTTCTATTATTGTTAAATAGTTTCTAAATTAGTATCTAATTAACAACCAAAGTTTTTCTATCAAATTTAAAAATTAAATAATTGGTCGTTAAAACTTTGATTGCTAATTAGATACCAATTCAAAAACTATTTAACAATAATATAAACTAATTTAGTAACTCAATTTTTTTTTAGTTTCTAAAATGGTATCTAATTTAGTTATTATTGCAACTAATTATTTTGGTCTCTAAAAATTGGTTTATATTTCTTGATTTTCTTGTAGTGTTCATTTTATAAGTTGGTTTTGTAAGGTTGAGTTAGTATTAAAGTCTACTTTTTAATATGTTTTTTTTTCTCAATAATAAATAAATTGAATAAAGAAAAATACTTCAGAAATGTTCCAACCCTTATACATTTAAAACTCAAGGTCTCTTTTATTTCCACAGTTGACCAATACCAAACAGCATATAGACCATAATAAAAACATAAAGATTTTATAGGCATCCAATAATACAACATTTCCATATTTCTAAATTTATACTACCAATAAATTTTGTCTCATTTCACCTAAAGGTATCGCTACACGGTATAACCACTTTTTAATTTGATATGAAAGTGATTTGAAGTTTATTTTAACAAAAATTTATCCAAAATTAAATTACACTTAAAATTTATTTTTTAATAATAATTATTGTTAATTATCAAGTTAGGAACCTCTTAATTAATCCTTAATTAATTTGATGTGTTTTCATACGTCAATATAATCATACATTATTTCGGAGTCTAGGTCAAATATTTTTTCCTCACTCAATTTACCGAGACATCTTATCACGACAAAACCAGATAAAATATTAGATAATTTGCATGTAGCACATAAAAGTGGAAGATGTTGAGTTGATATACAGTGGAATGTTGGGATATTTTTGAAAAGAGGGAAGAATGAGAGGCTTTTTATTATATCAACACTCTTTCTTCTGTTCCTACGCACACTGTCTCCTATAAATTTGTAGATGCACAAAACTTTTGTTATGTTTTCAAAAAATAATTATTACCTTGTTATGTGAGAACTTATATGTTCCTTTCGAGTATATTATACATATAAAAAAAAAAAGTTAAGACTCAGACTAATTTACATTATCAATGTTCTTTACTTTTTAATTAGTACCTTTTAATTCAAGAATATTGATTAATACTAAAAAAAAAACCTACACTACTTAAGAAAGTTAGTTGGTAACATTTAATTATACTAATTCTATTTGCCAAATATTTGTTTAAATAAGTTTTCTTAAAACTTAATATCAAGGAAACATAGTCTTACAAATTTCTAATTAAATAAAGATTATCAACCTATTAAAACTATCAATACAATAAAATCATTAAATAGAAATCAATTTTAAAAACTAAAAATAAGGTATTATAGATACTATTTTAGAAAATAAAAAAATTATTGATGTCTAACTTAATTTTTATTATTAATAAAATTTAAATAGTTTTTAAATTGGTATCTAATTAACTATCAATTACTTTAGATTCTAAAGTTTCTAAAGTTTATAAGTAAAATTCTGATATTTAATTAGATATCAATTTAAAAAATTTATAAATTTTATTAATAATAAAACTTATTTAATAATTTTCTTATATACTTTATTTGTATTTAATGTAAAATAAGACATATATAGAAAAGGGTTATTTTGTACTTCTTCCACTCTCAAATATAGGTTAAAAAAACTAAATTATATTAATTGAAAAAAAATTAGTAGTTTTTGGTTTTATTATTTCTAAATTGTCTTTTCTTAAAACTTAATAAAAGAATTAAAGAGGATTTTGTTAAATGTGAATAGGTACAAAGCATTTAAATCTTTGGTCAATGAAATAAGTAACATTATTGGTGAATGACTTTATCTTGAGTTTGACGTGCATGCATTTAAATATTTTATCAATCTTCTTTTATTTCCAGTATTTATGTTGCCCTTTGCTTAAGGGTACTTCCCAATTCAGTATGTACTTCTGGCCCTACTTATCTATGACTTTTATATATATATATATATATATATATATATATATATATATATATATATATAAATAAATTAATTAATTCATTACTTCAGTTTGCTTACACCCTTCACAATTGATACCTAATCAATACAAATATGAGAAATTTAAGATTGGGATTAATTATATCACTAAGGTAGTACTCGAGTAATCTATGAAAGAAAATGTTTTATTACAAATTATATATAAAAAAAATTGATAGTTATTCATAATACTACCAAGTTAAAATAAATAAGGGTTTGTTTGTTTTTACATTTAAAATGTTCAATCCTCACTTAAGTTTCTTCTTTCAAAATTATGAAAATTGCCCAACCTACAAACCAAGCGCACACTAAAACATAAAAATGTTTCCAAACTATTTAAACATAGTTCAACATATCTAATGTTTCAAAAAATCTCATTTTGTTTTTTTTATAAGCAAATCTCATTTTGTGTAAGTGCAAACATTGCCATGCAATGACCATATATATGTGAATATTAAACAATAGTAAATTAAGATATTAATCTATTGAGTGTTTTTTTTCCTCACATTTGACACATTATTTAAATTCAAAGTAAACAAAATTTTATAGTTAATAAACAATTTGTTCCAACATTAAGTTTGATGAGATAATATTACTAGGGTAAATTACCACATTCGAGATATTATTTGTTTTGAACTTATGATTTTATCTTTAAAAGACATCTCAAAAGGTTAAGAGGGTAAGATGTATTTAAATTACTCCTCATTTCAACTCATAAGGGATGTGAGACTATTGAACATACCAGAATAAGCTCTCCAAACTAGGATTAAGGGAACGAGAGTTTATCTTTGGAATGATGTCAATGTTTCGATCTCAAGTTCATTGAGGTAGTATCATTATATATGGTCAATCATCACATCCAAGGTATTATCTGTTTTAGAGTTCAAAGTTCTGTCATGATGTTATCCCAAATGCACCTCAGAGCCTTAAGGAATAAATATGTATTTAAATTGTTATTAATCTCGACTCCTAAGCGATGTGTGAAATTATTTATACCGGAACACAATTCTTTCTAATTATAAAATTTCGATATATATTTCACGAAAAAATTATTTCAAAAAATATTAAAATTCCAATTTTAACTTTGAACATTTATAATATATATTATTATTATTATTATTTATCTAAGACTATAGTCTTGGTTAGCAAAATCAATAGTAATATATTCTTTAATCGAATAAAAAGTGAAACTTAATAGTTTGTGACATTCATTTTACGGATTAAAATAATTGTGGCCATAATCAATGTTTAGGTAAGCTTACATATGAAGTTGGGTCTTGAATTTGTCTTATCTCTTAAGAAAACCAAGAGAACTATAGCACAAAAATCAGATTTCAATCTCTGATTAGTTAATTAGTGATGAAAAAATGATTTGAGTGTAATGAAGCAGGTTAAGTAAGTGATTGGTCGGTTCATATATTATTATTATTATTAGTAAATTGAGATGAACGTTTTCTTAGGGTCTATGTTTGATAAACAACTCCAAAACAACAAGATTTCCATCACATGGATTATTGAGACAACCAATAACATTACTTGAGATCATTAAAAGCAAATAAAATATTTTTTCTTATACCTCTTAGTTAATAGTGTTTTTGACTTGTATTACTAGATTCAAGATTTGCATAGTAATGGAAAAATCGAGGGTAATGATGACTTAAATTGCTTGGTAGGTATACTTCACCTCTTTTAACTTTCAATCAAGGATAATAAATTTTTATTTTTTCCTAAAAAAATCTTAGTAGCTAACACACACAATAATAAAAAATTATTAAATAAAAATTAATTTTAAAAACTGAGAATAATTAGTTAATATTGTCTAAATTAGATATTATTTTAAAAATTAAAAAAATTATTAGTTTCTAAAATAATATCTAATTAACTATCATGTTTTAAATACTAATTATTTAGATTTTAAAGTTGACAGTCAAAACTTTAATAATTAATTAGATATCAATTTATAATTTATTTATCAATAATAAAAATTAATTTATAAATTAAAAGTTTTTTTAATTTTTAAAATAGTATCTAATAATTTTCTTAATTTTTATTTAATAATTTATTTGTAGTGAAATGGTTTTTTATAGTAATAAAAACAAATTTAAGAAAGTTTTTCTAGAAAAGAAAATTGGATGATAGGCACATTGAGGTAACATCAAGAAGATTTTGAACCATTTACCAAATCTCAAGTGTCTAATCATTAGAAAAGCAAAGAGCCATGACCTAATTAATTAGCTATGTTAAACCGACTTAATCATAATTACAGTACAATTAAGAAGAATCTAGTACTATCACTATCACTTCAAGTATGTTCTTAGAGATGGTTTGAATTAGAGGCCAAGTTTACAACAAAAAATTCTTGCTAAATTAATTGAAGTAACTATGCATTTGTTTTATCTATCTACCTATAAACATATGAGCATAGTTGGATTTAACTTGCTTTTGTCATGACTTGGTGAGGTGGAAATGGGATGCATGTGTATACATCAAAAGAAAATTTCTAATTTATTTTCCATGTTGTTCTTTTCATAGGAGAGAATGAATCATATGATTCAAAATAGCTTTTTGAATCCAAAATGAAGCTGAATCATGGCTAGCCAAAAAGAAAACTCAGAAAGTGAAGCTTCATTCTGTGTATTTGTGTGAGGGTGATGTTACCCATTTTCCAAGTAACTAAAAGACATGAAAAAGTTGTGAGAAATAACAAATTCACAAGTTCATCCTTGACTTCCTCCATGATTGTCTGGTTTTGAAGGTGTCATTGGGAATGAAGACAAGACATCAGGTGAAAGATGGGAGACACGTGGAGGCCTTGTAGCCAATCAAGTTACAAGTGGTGGCTGTCAATGGTGACAATAGATTCTCCATATCTCCACAGTCAAATGATTCTCAGAACTTTTTTTGTGTGCTTGGTTTTGGATTTCATGAGCAGTTAACAATGTCTACCGACTTCAAATATATGAATTTATAATTGTCCAATTTGTAGATTTTGCTCACGGAATTTTGATGTTGCAAGATTGATATGTGCATTGTTGGGGTTCTTCAAGATTTATCGGTTGTAACCAGTTGCACTAAATGAATGTTCAAATTAACATTCTTTAACATTCTTTATCCCTAATAATGGGTTATGCTAGTTAAATATGATGTTTAATTCTAATGATATTATCTTAATAAATTTGAGTAAACGTCAGCTATCAAACTAATGTATCATCTGAAAATATATAAATTATTATTAGACATAAAAATCATTTTATTAATAGTTATATGGTTTTGATTCCACGTGTCTTTATTACTATTTTAATTATTATTTAATAACAATAATTATTGTTTTAGGTGTATTTTAATTTTCTCAAACTCCCAACAAGTTAGATAAGTTTGGATCAACAAACTATATAGTTGGTCGCAAAATTTGATATGTGACTAATCTTAAAATATACAATCCATTTCTAAGAACTGTGCAAAGACAGAGTTAAAATTTAAAATAAAAATCCAACTCTGAAATCGAGTTCTCAAGTACTACTAACCAAAAAATATTAAGAAGTTAATACACACTATCAAAAGTGAAAATTAATCACCTTCAGAATTCACATAACTCGGATATACGAAAAAATAACTGAATTATGTACCACTAGAATTGACTTAATATCTGATAATTAATATCAGTTTTTATTGAGATTTTTTGTAAATCCAAAAACCTATAAATGTCACCTTAGAAAGTCTTTTACAAATAAATCATCATTCAACTTTTATCAACAAAGGTCAACAATCATATAAAGAAGAGATCAACAAACTCATACACAATCACCTGAAACAATTTTAACTCACCTTTTTAAGAAGAAATACGATAAAGTGGAACATTTCAAATTGAGTTAATGCATGGAAAAACTTTAAAACGAACTGGATGTTTAAAAAAAAATAGGCTGGACAATTTTCCAATTCAATTTTTTTTTTATCATACATCAAGTTAAGGGTATTGTTAGGAAGCAGTTAAATTGCAAAAGAAAAAAGTTTGTATTAAAAATCATATAAGAGCATATTAAAAAATTAGGGAACTTCATTTATCAGCATATCAATATATTTTTTTTTCTTTTCATTCTTTAACCAATGTCCTAAGGATGGTGTAATATTTTTTCATTAAGCAACCCTAATCTTATTCTAACTAACTGATGAATGATTCTGGCCCAAGGCCAAGGATGTGGTAACAAATTGGGATGCTAGTTTAGGAATTCGGTCCAGTTATCCAAAATGTCAAACGGTACAAGATACACTCGTGTGTAAACTTATTAGTTGCTAATTAAACCTAAACATATAACCTTATGTTTCAATATAATAAGTAATTTAATTTGGTTTGTTTTGACTGTTAATTTTCTATCTGCAAACCCACTAGTTGGGGAAAAATATATCTAAAAAATCCAAAAAGTTGTAGTTTTAATCAATTTTTGGTTATTTTTTTCATTGGTTGTTTTCTTTTATTACCACTACTTATGGTTAAGTTGGGAAGCATGTAGTCTTCGCAAAAAGAAATATTTAATTACATTGTAACATTGATAATTAATTTAATATTATATATAAAAAAATATATTTTGATGAATTTATTTAAACCTACATTTAATGAAATTTGATTGTAATTAAATCTAATACTTTGGTAAAATTTTATATTAAGAGTTATAACCTATGAAGCTCGGACACTCTTTTTAAATGGCATGTCCGTGTCGGACACAGGTATTGGACACCGATACTCATATGACACTCGTATGACATGTATCCGTGAAGTGTCTAATTCAAAAAATATTTGTTGAATTTTTTTTTACAATTCTAGCATGAGTCTAACACAAATTTAGAAAAAGAGAAGTCATTAATTTTCTTAAAAACTCAAACTTATTGTATAAATTTTTATTATAATTATAAAAATAAGGAAAAAAAACTTTTTGACCCAGCCATGAAAAACATCTTTCTACTAAAAAAAACTGAAAGATATTTAGTGCACATAAATCTTTATTGTCAATTTATATAATTTATAATTATATAATATATAGATTTGTGTCCATGTGTCCTACATCTTAGAAATTATACGTAATATATTGATAAATAGGTTCTAACGCAAAAAAATACCATCTCAGGTCCACTTTTCCTGAAATGAAAATTCCATTGTCCAAGTCTTGGATAAAAGGAAAAAAAAGTCTTTCATAAAATTGATAAGGATGAAGAAGCAAACACCTTTTTATTTTCTTTGCGGCATTGGCACTGTTTGGTAATACATTCAGCAGAATCTGAAAAATGTTAACTTTTCTGTCCAAGCTTGAAAAGCACGGTAGACATTTGGCAATTAGCAAGAGTCCAATACGTTGTAGGGTTTAGAATCAGCATGTCATGCCTGCTGTCCACCTAAACTACAGCAAGGTCCTCATCAAGATAAGGGCAGCAGACAAAGATAACATTCTCAATGGGAAAAAATACTAACCATTCATTCTCTTTATTCTTCAAACGTAGTTTTATTGTAAGGAAACTATACGCTGACCTTAATAACATGTAGGGCTGAATTATTTGACGACACGACACTATTATAAAACTTTACATCAAACTTAGTATTAGTAAAACATTAAATTTTATCAAGAAATATGTCATGGTGTTGATAACATAGGGCATGACAAAATAAAATTCATGGACAGAAAATGAAAGAGTTCGTTTGGATCAACACGTGGCCAAGACTCCAATGATCAAAGCTGGACCAGAATTGATAACGCCGCTTAAATGTTTAGGTATAATGATAGTCACAAAGAATGACACATCACCAAGCTTTAGGTGCAACAGATGAAAGCATGATGGACATGGACAGTGAGTATCCCTATTGGGCAATGAACCTATCATGATAAAATGCATGAATTATTTTAGCAAATTGACATGTCAAACCCCCTGTGTCTACGTTGTGATTTGAAAGAGAGGTACGAAAATGGTAGTGATCAAGAGGGGGACAAGTGTGGGATCACCAATAAGGAATTCAATTGGAATTTTGCAAGTTACGTAGGAAATTATCACAGTTACAGGATTACCAAACTAATTGATTGATCTGTGTGTGCTTGGAAATATTTTGTGGAGAAAGCAACAAAGAAACAACCCACGGATTATGACTACAGGGGATTTTGTACTTCTGGTAATAATTCATATAAAGAATGAATTTCTGATAAGCACACCTTGACATGTACTGAAGCAAAAGGAAACAACGATCAGGGCATTTCAACGGGATTCCAGTGACTCTTCATTCTTAATCCCGAACCACTCCACAACACCTGTTAACGGGAAGAAAAGGATACCACTCCGAACCAATAATGTAGGACAAAACTACAAGCAATTCCCAACAGGGTAGTTTGACTTTACATTGTACTCTCCACAGGTAAAAATAGAATGTGGACATACATTTGTATTTGTATACAAAGTTCAGGTCACAACAGTGACCCGTCAAAACAATTAAGTGAAGAACAAAAACGAATCTGATTCCTATTTGGACACCCCAAAATCAACAATAATCTTGTCAACAGCAACATTTTAACAAATGAGAAACAAACCATGGCAATGAAATCATAGAAGCGAAATCTAAGATCACGAAGTATTCCTCATCCACAACACAACAATCATCTCCTCATTAGCACCAACATCAATTACCAGAAGATACGAAAACATTATACTCTTTTAAACGTCTCTGAAACTGAGCCAACCGTGTCTGCAATTGAAAGATTCCTGTAGCCTTTTGTGATAAAATGGTATTCAATTTGGAAATATAATCATCCAATTGATTTCCTGGTTGGTCCGCCTCAACAAGTAAATTCATCTCCTGCATTCATTCACAATATGAAAAAGATAACCAAGTTTAGCAAATCATTAAAGAAAGGTGTGGGATTTGTACAAACCTCCCTGACAATGTCTATGGTTTCCTCCACCTGTCTACGATGAGTTGTTACTAGATCTTCCTCTTCCTGTTTACCAAACAAAATAGGCACCATTCACTACTTTAATAGTCTAAAACACTTTATGCAGTGTGGCAAAAGACTATACCTTCAGGAGGGCATTTAAATTATCATCCGGATCAGAATGATTAGTCTGAAAATGCGATGCATCAATATTAACACGAGATTCTATCTTCTTGTCCACAGCAGATAACTGGTCGTCATCCCCTCGCTTGTTTGTTTTTCTTGTTCTGTCTTGTTCATATATGGGTCCTAGGTAATCATGTTCATTTGCAGTTCTGTCATTTTGACTACCTCTTTGACCGTTTGGTGGGTCAGAATACACAGATGGCGCCAAATTTCCCCCCATTTTACCACTTGGAACATGGTCCACATTATTTGGTGGAGAGGGTTCTCTTTCTGGATATTTGGGCCAACCAAATCGATTCTTGTCACTGGAGACATACGTTATTTCTTCCTCCAAGGTATCATCATGAGCTAAAATTGAGGACCCAGGCAACAGAGTGGACTCTCTAAGGTTTGAGGAAGAAAGAGGATCCCTTCTAGAGTGGTTCCCTTTTGACAGGCTCTTCACTCTGAAATTTAACCGTCAATTAGAATATTTTATCATATCAGATCAATCCTTCTTTATTATAAAATTTCAAACTACATACCTGTCAGCATATCTTAATGTGTTAAGAGTATGCTCGCATGAACCTGAGCTAGGTGAAATGCATGATATCATTACAGTGCGCGAATTACCAACAAAAGAATCACGCAAAACTTCCGTCAATTTACTTCCTCTGAAAGGGATATGCCCTTGGTCGTTGTCTAGAGCTCTAATGCATTCTTTCAGAGCAAGTAAGCTTTTATTTATTTCGGCCCCTTCAATTCTGGAATAAAAGATAAAAAAAAAGTCAGTTAAACCAAATAGATAATCTAACGTAGTTACCGCTGGACATAGACACATGCACTATTTGGTAAGTCTTCCAGTTACTCAAATGAAACAGCATTCAGCTAACAAAATATGATTGAAGATAAAACCAAAATCCCACCTAGTCTGCTTGTCATTGTCTGTAGTATCTGCACCTCGTTCACTTCCAGCCAGATCTATAAAAGATAGTTTGCCCACAAGTCGAGCAGGCTTTGATTCAGTCCCACCAGCTGATCTCTTAATGCAAAGCTGAAGTATAGCATGTGATCGAGAGGATTCCTCATTTGCTCCAGTTGTGCCAGTACTTCTTGAGGCATTTCCTTTCTCGATAAATTCCTTGATTGTCTCTACTTTAGATACTCTATACTCTTGCAAGCCAACAATGCAAACCTGTTGTTTCCCATCCTCCCTCATGCAAAGTTTTCTGCAAAATCACAAGCTAATCAACCAAATAACCCCCAAGTTAGATACTTATTCCACCGCACATTATGATGACTTACTTTCTATCATTGAGGAGATCAAAAAGTTTTCCCCCGTATATTTCAAAGAAGCTAACAAACAATTGGAAACCTTGGTTCCAGTAGGTGTGGTGCATTAATCTTAAAATATCTTGGGAAGCTTTGAGAGGCAATGGTTGCATAGTATATGTTTTCCCACTGCCTATATCATAAAGTAATTTCATATCAGCTAAAAAGTTCAGATATAGGAGAAAATCAAGACAAATGAAATGCTTGGTGTTTACCAAACTGTTTTATGCATAATCTGACAAGCTAAACTTATTCCCATATATAGCAGAACACCAACACCTATTCAAATTCATCTCCAAAAATGAGAGATCCAGGAGCATATTCTAATTCAACTAGGATATGGGGAGCAGTTAAGTAAACTAAGGAAATAGGTGTGGTACAACTAAGAAATAGGTATATGGAGTTTACAGAGTTCAGAAACGACTTACCTATGAATATTGAATACATAATAAAAAATTTGGTTTTTAAGATCATCAAGATAACATTATGTCAGTCAACTCATAGATTTGTTTAATTCATATCCTATACAAGTGAAGTATCCAAGATTTACTACTGAATAGATAGTAACTGTTCTGTTAAATTACAAAATGTTGAAAGGTATTCATAATTTTTATAATTAGATTGTTTGTGCACAATGACACACATTCCTCTATTAGCAATAAACAGAACCTTACCAGTTTGACCATATGCAAAGCAAGTTGCTTTTGTTCGTTGGAAAATCAGTGGAACAATAGGCTCCACAGTCTCAGCATATACCTATATCAAAAACAAAAATAATAACTAATATAGTGAAACCATTGAATAATCAGTCAACATGGTCACAAGAGCCACAACAACAAGTCAAATACTCACTTCATCATTTGAAACATCTTCATTCAGCACAGCATCAAAGACAAATTCATGTTTCTCAACATATTCTGTTAAGTCCACCTACAGACACAGGTGAAGTGGAGACACAGAAAAAGGTAAAATACCCAAACATCCAAGTTACATTAGGAGTGAGTGTTTTGATTGCAAAATTATAATATGAATCTATCAACAGCAATTAGAAAATTATTGATGTAAGTAATTGTCTCTTTTACAGTAATTGTAAGGTCCAATGCTATTTGAATTGTTTATATACATACCAAAGAATGAGAAAGAGCAATTTTGAAATTTTTTATATTGATGTTTAAAGCATTGATGTGAAAGATTCTCCACGTCTAAGTAAATCTATTTTGATTTCTTAATATATTCTTCCCATACCTCCATTTTGGATTTGGATGCAACAAAAAACTGAGCAAAATATTCATAATGATTTGGCAGGATCATTGGCAGAATATTTTGAAGAAGTTTGTACTTATCAAATTCTATTAGGCATACTTAACATTGAAATGCAATTTATGTTCTAAAAAGTCTTTAGTAGAATGTAAAAAGCATGAGACATTACATATGTAGAATTTTGATGTCGAAGTATCAGAGATAAAAGCATCAGAGAGTATTATATCATGATGTTCAGTAGTTTGGTAGACTCCTGAATTGCTTGTGAATAGTACTTTCTATGTCAATCTATCGCATGCCAACTGCTGCAAAGGCAGCGTAGAGTAACTTGATAATATGTTTCAGAACAGATTCAATCTATAGTTCACATCATGAAATATGACAACCTTGAGTTTTCTTTCATGCACTGTGAGAAAGTTTGAATCTATAGAAATAATGTCTTCCTCTCTCTTTGCTGTTTCCTTCTTATTAAGGGGTCTCTTCCGAACCTGCAACAGACCTCGACATTTTTAGCCAAAATGCAATTGTTAAATGAACTAAAGTCCTTATCTTACGGATAAAAGAAAAAGTCACATTTAGCACTAAAAAGGAAACACGCGGCAAGAAGCATACCGCAACTTTAATCTTGGCAACATTGTTTGCTCTCTCTTTTTCTGCTGGGACACTTTTCAGAAAATTGTTCTCAGGCAATCCCCGAGACCTTTGTACATGTTTGTTACCAGAGAGGATTGACTCATAGCCATCATAACTTTGTCCCCGATCAGTGTGATTAGTGAAGTATTCGTTGTGATCACCATACATCTATTAAGAATCAAATTAAAATTCCAGTCACTTGCATGTTCACACAAATCGGCATGCTAAATGAAATATTAAGCAACAAATAAACACTAACATCATGCTGTTCGCTCAGGCAACTCAGCTCATTTCAAACCGAATGAAATTAAAACACATTAGGCTTTCTACTTAGTCTGCACAAGTTTTCATCTAAAAAGTCTATTTGATTATAGGCTTGTTTGGAAGAACTCGTCCACAGAGACTTTTAAAAGAGAAAAATAAGATTCGTCTTATGCACAACTATAGAAGAAAACCTCTACATGTTAGCTTGTGTACAAATTCCTTTTAGCTTTATTTCCCTCTAGAAATACTTTGGAGAAGTTTCTTCAAACAAACACATACTTATAAGCTCTTTCAGTACACGAAATAAGCCAATCAAAACACAAACGCCAAACCTCGGGTAAAAGCTCGGTATCTAAGGAATGCAGATCAAGCAAGCCACTGCTCGAAACATGATCATCGCCGATTTTCCTCAAGCTCGAAGATCGAGTCCCGAACTCCTGCACAAAACGATTTGTTCCGAACACACACCGACGAATTAGCTCTCGCCGTGATTCATTTTCATAAAAGGAAGCAAATCATCGAGAAAGCATAAAACCTCACCTGCGCGAAAGTCGAAGACTGTAACCAGCTTCTGTGAGCGTCGAGGATGAAGTTGTCGGAGCTCTGCCGGTGGTGGTGCACGGCGGAATTGGATCGCGGCATCGCTCTCCCAGTCACACTCGTTCACTTGAAATTTCGCAATCGATATCTCGTTCTGGCACGAGTTTGCACACTCACGATACGAGTAATTGAAGCAGAGACTCGTTAATCTATAAACGAAGATAAACGACTTCAACGCTTAATATCATTGCTCTCTCTTTCGTTTCCCTTTCAAAATAATATCGGGAAACAAACAGTGCTGAGAGGAGAGAAAGTGAAAGAAGAGTTGAAACTTCAAAAGGAAAAGCGCTCGTTCTGTGTAGTAAAACGGAGTTGAAGCGCGTGTCGTCACGCAGAAATTGTGAAGAGGAGGAGGAGCGCGTGAGAGGGTCCAATTAATGTTTCCGAAAAAAAAGTATACCAGTGTTCCGCGGCTTTGCGACTTTTGACTGCCCCACCAGAAAATTAGAATATCCGGCCACGCGCTTTGGTCCGTCGCGTTGGACACGCGCGCGTGAGCATGCTGAAGCAGTTAGAGTCAGTTGGAGGTCGCATAGGGCGGAGTGGGCTTCACGTTGTCAACGAAAGTGTGGCGCCACTCTGATTGGGTTGATTCTCCCCACACCATATCAATTCATTGTATTATCGTGAAACGTATATTTTATTCTTAATGATTTTAAATTACAAAGTTTCGGATATACAAATCTATAATTAATATGTCACCTCCAGATTTCACCATCCAAAATTTTATTTACACGGTATAAATGACCTTCTGGATGTCAAGATCTGTAAACAAACATAAATGAATTCTGGATCTCATTTTTTAGCACTGTTTACAACACACCATTTCGAATATAAAAATTCATAACTCACTTTCGGATATGACCATCCGGAAACGTAAATGAAATAAGAAAATGACCTTCTGGAATTTTTAAATCTGGAATGTATAAAAATGACTTTCGGATATTAAAATTCGTAAGCAAATGTGTGAAAAGGGTAGAATGGGATTTTAAAATTTTCGTTGGGTGCGAGTCAAAATTGATTGGGTGCAGGAAGCAATTGTTCTCTGATTGTATAAAAGCAACTCACAATACACTGGGAGATTCTTCCGGCACCTCTATCATTTTTTTCTCACCTCCATACTTTAGGTCAAAAGTCTATTTTACCTTTAACAAAATAAAAATGACTCCTAAGAGACCATCTTTGATGGCATGAACTAAGAGATAAAATGTTTAAAATATGAACTAGGAGAGATAGGAAATTACAAGGATAAAAAAATGATATGAATTTTCACAAAAAATAACTTAAGTAATGTGCAGTAGATGATCAACATAACTTTCGAATTCTCCAATTGATAATGTAAATTTGTATTTTGAATTACAGAATTTATTTTAATAAATTATCAATTTTAAAATTTGAAATACAAAATTAACTTCTTAATCTTTCAATTTAAAAGTTATTTATCAATCCAGAAAATAGTTTTTGAATTAAAAAATTTAAAAGTGAACTTTATATTTCAAATTCTACAATTCAAAATTCATTCTTTTTTAATCCATAAATGACTTTCAAATTATAAAATTTAAAATACAAATTCATAAGAGTATTTTTAGAATTAGATTAATTGAAATTTGCACCCATCACCCACACAGGAAATGTTTATTTTATCCTTAATCTTTCAGATATCTATATTCGCAACACAAATAAGACAGTTCCAAATATGCAAATTTAAAACTCGGATGTGTCTTTTAGAAATGGTCATTCACAATCTTATTTGGACACGCATGAATATCTTTCGGAGGCTAAAATCTAAAAGCTTATTTTCTCATTTTAAATGAGAAAATCTAGAAAAAGTCACTAAGATTTTTTCTCATATTTTTTCTCATTTCAAATGCGAAAATCTAGAAAAGTTCACAAAAACAATTTAAAGCTTTTAAAAAAATTATGGGTAACAATTGATCTAGTGGCCCAGGGAGAATTAACCTACAAGTTAAGGTGCACCTGCTTTCACATCTTAAAAATAAAATGACAAATTTTAATCATTAAAGTAGAAAAACATACAAATAAATGCCAATACAGTAGTTACTTGCTATAAAAAAATAAATATTTTTTATTTTAATACAAATAATTTGTAATGTTTTAATTTTTATATTATATAAAATAGTATATATTTTAATAGTATTGGTTAGGCTATAATGTTTTAGATTGATCTCTAACTGCCAAACCTGGTCCAAGGGAATGTTTTCTAAATGGATAAGTTTGTTACATATTTTTGGATAGTTTTACAGGGAGCATCTTTAAGTACCTAATTTTGGTTGGTTGATACATTCTACATATATCAAGTTTTCAAACACACACTTAACTTGCATTGTCATATGTGAAATTAAAAAATATATTTGAAAAATAAATAAAAAAAATTTGGAAAGTTATGAAAGAAACTGTGACACTGTGCATTCTATTAATATTTGAATCATAATGCATGCATGTGGCCTGTTCAGATATTTCATTATTTTAACTTTTTTTTTACTTTTACCTCTTGGTGCCTTTTTTTTATATTTACTTATTAATTTATCTTACTTTCTAAAGTTGACTGCATGTTGCCCACTTACAAGTTCAACATATCTAAATAAAACAATTAAATTCACACAATTGTTTGTTAAAAATAATAAAATTTTATTTTAATAATGTACCGGTATGACCGACCGACATGATGATGTGGCTCAGTTATCCTAATCGAGCTGTCCGAGACACCACGCACGACTAAGCCGACCGATACATATCTATTAATGTTCAACCCAATGTCAGTGAAACTAATATGTCACTAAAAATTAGGTAATACAACCCTAAGTGTGTGATCCATTCCACTTATCGGATCCAATAAGGTAAGCTCATTAAAATAATTTAAATAGCACACATTCCAAGGAATAAGGTACGTCATTTATTATTGTACACCTACTCGAGTGTCGATCACCTGTTTTACTGATTTGAACGTCGGAGTGCCTTCTGCAGGTACCTCCCCCATTTGACATTCACTCGAGACTGAGAGCCAAAGGAGAAGCACGGAGGCGAGAAGGATCCCAGTGAAACCCTAACAACCTGTCTGACCGAAGGAGAAAGACGAATACTTCAATAGTTATCTAGGTTTCATCTCCATTAAAAAAAAAAATAATTTAAAGAAAAAACGATACAAGTGTAGTGTATTTAATAAATTATGTAATGGTAACTAAATAGTACGAAAATTACTAATATTAATGGTAACTCGTATCTTAATAAGTCGAGTGAATTTCTATGAATTGTGTGATTCTTTTGTTTGTTATTTAATAAAAACTGATTTCTTTAATTACTTTAGTTTATTTTTTTTCTATTCTGAATTCATCTTATTCATGTCTATAGTAATTTTCTACTGTTACTATAATTATTCACCTTTGCAAGGATTTTGATTTAAATGTTCAATAAAAATTAGATATATGGATATGCTTTGGTGATTCTCCAAATCAGAGATAATTATTTATTATTGAATACTTGTTATCTTTTGGGATTTTGTTATTATTTATTGTGTTTCTTTAATTCACTGAAGAAGTTAGTTTTTTTATTAATTAAACATGACTGTTTAATCGCATAACGATAAATGCAAAAAAAAAATGTTTAATTAATGATGCAATTGAGTTTACCCAATTTATAATTCATAAATGAAACAAAATAAAACTCAGTTGATTTCTTTACCTTGTAATATTTATCAGTTGATGTTAAAACGGTCAACGTTATAACGGTGGTTAAACCTACCACATCTATTGCGTTTGGTCCAACCCAGTAAGAAACCCCGTTAGTCATAATGCGATCCAGCTCAGCGTAAAGATTCTCACGATTCCCAATCCCATCCGTTCGTCACACTTCTACACTCACCAAGTCAACAAATCAACGGTCAGAGACTTTCTTACGCATCACATTTGTTATTGTTATCCGCTGTGGCAACGTTAACATCATCCATTAAGAAAAGAGTTGATGGGAAATCATTCTTATCACGACCTTTAAAATAGTTAATAAATCTATTTATAATATATTATTATAATTAAGTTTTTAATTTGAATAATTTGTTTTAATTAAAACAATAGTTTGAATTTCGTAATCAGATTTGACTTAGGTAGTAAAGAAGTTTGATTAAGAGAAAGGTTTGCTAAGAAATAATCCAAAGAAAATTTAATATAATTTTTTTTCTTCAAATCAAAACACAAATTCTCAACTAAAAACAAACAATTTTTAAATGAGTTTTTATTTTAATTTTATCACTACAAGAAAATGAGTATGTATTTTTATAATTGATGCAACACTAAGAAAATCATAAAAGATCACAATAAAAAATTTTGTAAATTATTTTTATTCAAAATATTATGTGAAAATTTCAAACCACAATCATAAAATAAAATTTAACAATCTCTTTACTACGAAGTGTACTTTTCATGGGTTGAGATTTGCACTCACTTATATACAATGAAATATCTTAATCTCTAGTCGATGGGTAATCTCCAACACACTCCCTCACGCTGGGATAACATATTATGGATAGTCCGATAACGACCCGATAAACCTGATAAATTCAACAAACATTTACTAAAATAGACTTTAAATGACTATAATATTCCATCTCCCGTATTTTCATAATTAATAAGAAAAATATTAGCAAAGAAAGTAAAAGTGATTAATTGAAGAGTGAGTTTTTAATGCTTGTTAAAAAGAATAGCAAAAGCAAAGGTCATTATCGTAATTAACCAGCCTTAAAATTCGCCTTTTTGTCCATCTTCTCTTGCACTTTTTCTTTGTCCTTCTCACTTCTTCAATCTCTTTCCACTGCAGCTCTGTGCTATTGCTCTCGCCGGCGAAAACGCGAACGTGGTTTCGTCAGTGCCGAATCTCGCATTCCGAGTTCCAGAGTTGAATCGTTCGCGGAGTTCAGTCACCGAGTCCGATCTTCAGACATGTTGGACGGCCTGCTCGGTCGAGGATTCTCCCCGAAATGGTTCAACGCTGCGATTTTCTCTCTTTATTTACTTGTTGATAGTTATTAACTGATTTAGTTTGAGAATGTGTCTGTGATATTCGTGTTTTGTTTTGTTTTGTGTTGTGTTGTTTTATTCGTTTGGTTTAGCAAATCCTTGATCAAATTGACGAAGAATCGGATCGATGTGATAAGGCGGAAGAGGAAGGCGACGGAGAAGTTTCTGGCGAAGGACATCGCTGATCTGCTGGCGAATGGTTTGGATGTCAATGCTTATGGAAGGGTAGTTACTTTTTATGTTCGTTTTTTTATTAGGTTCCTTGCATCGTAATACTGTAATCGATAATTCTGTTCATTGCGTACTGTTTCCGAACCTCTGTGTCTAAACGGATTGCAGATTATAGTGTCAGTATAATAAAAGGCCAGGGGTGGATCCAGAAAACAAACACCAAAATTAAAAGAATAAAATCCTTTGACACATACTAGCAAATTTACATTTAAATTATGTACAATATATTTGTTTGTTTATATAGAGAAATATCACCATTGTCAAATATTTGAGTTCGAGTCCATCAATGCTTAAGAAGCTTTATTTTATTTTATTGGAATTAATTAAAAAATTAGGAATAAATCTATGATCAATTACTAATTTAATGTGTCTCAAATTCGAATGTATGGAATCTAAATTTATGAGTGTAGAAAGTTTTGGTATCAACAGGGGATATCATAGGACTGACTAAAATTTAGGCAAATAATATTTGGGAGGAAAATATTGAGATACATGATATGCAGAAAGCCGCGAGATATATTGAGATAATTAGATAAACTTAAGCAGTAATATTTGGAAGGAAAATAAAAATGATAAAAATTATAAGATGCATTATATGCAGAAATACTCGATATATTTTGAGAGAAATGGTGTATTGAGATAATTAGATAAATCCTTAATTTCGATAATCAAGAATGAAGAATCAAATATAATATATAGGAGTTGATAATTAAGTTAATAAATTATCAGTATATATATAAAAAAAAATATACATAGATTTCTAAAATGAAGTTTGTACTAGGAGAGGGGAGGGGAGTTGTAGGAATCTAGCCTTCTAAGGTGCTTAATGGATTCTGATAATATTTGGCACCACATTGAGACATTGTTAGAATATAACATGATTGAGATGACTTAGGAGAACTGTTTTTCAACTGTGTTCTTATTTTTTTTAAGGAATGAGAATGATGAATCCCTATATACTATCTTCTTATTGTGTAATTTAAAGGGATTTCAGAATTTACATAGTGTTTTGGTGTACCCATGTTTATTGTCACTGCAACATAATATCTTTGCTTTGTGTTCTATCCTACTTGTGGGGTGTTTATTCAGGCTGAAGGACTCTTTGTTGAGTTGACTCTATCGTCTTGTTATGATTTTGTTGAACTATCTTGTGACTTTGTGTTGAAGCACCTCTCAGTGCTGCAGAAAGTGAGGTGAGGATCTATTTTAATGATTTGTGTTAGATATTGTTGTGACTTCTTTTTTTCATTTGAACCATGCTAGACAGTATACTTGGCTTGATGTGTCTATACTGACTTCTATTTGGTGATTATTTGAAAGAGATAATCAGAAGACCGTGTGATATTTCTTAAATTGTTGTCTTTACCTTTACTTCTCGATGCTGTCCCGTGAAAATTGAGTGTCTAATAGGATTTTCATTTTTAAGTTTGATGTCCTATGATTTCTCATTCAATATCACTGTTTATTACTCAGAAAATATTAAAATAAATCTTAGGATTATCTCAACCTGTCTGATTATACATAATATTTCTTACAAAATAAGTTTTTTCCTTATTTTTTCCCTTCACTCTCCAATATTATAATTTAAAACCGAATGAAATTTCTATGGTTTTGTTTGGAGGTTATTTATTTTGGTTCAAGATAGAAAGTGGAGTTCAGGCCCTGGTTAATGACAATATCCTAGTTGGTTGTCTTCTTTCTCTTGATATTGTCATAATTTGTCTTTCCTCCTTTCATGCAAAATAAAAACAGTTGTAGAAATGCAATAATTTGTGAAATAAAACAGGATTAATGTTTCATCAGTACAACACCATAAGTTTTATCTATTTAGGATTTAATTGTGTGGCATATAGTCCTACTATGTGAGGCAGTGCACTAACATAGCCAAGTATACTAGCAATTTCAACTCTCAAGGTTATACAACTAACCTTTTTATGGATCCTATACTTAGAATTTCAACACTAATATAATTAAATTTATGTATCTAAACTTGGTGTATGATAACATCCAACAGATGTGGCCAAGAAATATTCATTTCAGGGGAAACACAAAATTTATTATAGATTCTTATGTTTTTTCATTATTATTGTGAGCTGGTTATCAGATTATTGGCCAAAATATTTTCTTCTCCGTAATCTTTTAATAAAGAGTGGGAATACTAAAAATATTCTCCAAAAGTTTCTGTTCCTGTTGTTGAATTTTTGTTTACATTGTTATGCATGGACAGTTGTAGTGTCTAAATATTCTTATGTTCATGCCACCATTTCATTCATTTCCTGATGTCTTTTGCAGTGGATGCCCGGAGGACCTCAGGGAGACTATATCATCTCTTATGTTTGCTGCAGCTCGATTTTCTGATCTACCAGAGTTACGTGAACTTCGTCAAATATTTCAGGATAGATATGAAAGTTCCCTAGAATGTTATGTCAATCAAGAGGTCACTGCTCTTCACAGCTTTTTTTATTGCTCGAGAATGTTGCATGTTTATTACTTACTCATGAACTGATGCATTAAATTTCCAATTATCAGTTTGCTATAAATTTGAATTCAAAGTCTGCTACATTGGAGGAGAAGGTTCAGTTGATGCATGATATTGCTTCAGAGTTCTCAATAAAATGGGATTCCAAAGCTTTTGAACTGAGAATGTCAAAATCCTCCGGTTCTGTACAGGTGCTGTCCAGTCCTTTGTTCTCGAATGTATTGATTTTGCCATTGTCTTATAAAATTACTTTCCACCACATATTTATTTTGCAGTTGGAAATCATTTTGGGAATATATGTGAATTTTAATTGTAGTTACGGTCCACAAATTTACGTGTGCTAATGCAGGACAAAATTCAGAATGGAAAGGAGGCTCTCTCAAAAGGAGATAAAAATAATCTTCGTTCTAAATCTAAACTTCCAAATTCTGGAAATGGATTAAAGCCACTAAGCAGTTATGATGAAGTCAATTTGAAAAGGGATAGCCATGGCAGTTCATTACCTGGAAAAGAAGAGCTTACTTCTAAAATGAGTGATAGAGGAGGGTATTGGAAAGAGGGTAGTATGCTAAAACCAATTGGATGTTCTTCCAAGGATACAAAAGAGAAACAAATCGAAGGTGGTTCGAATCTGCACGATAGTTGGGGGAATGCTAGGCATGTAAAAGAAAGCCAGGACACTTCCACTGCTGGGAAATCTCCTGTTCATGCACGATTTATTTCAAAGAACAATGTGAATGAGCCATATATTAATCACGGTGGCATACTTGATGTTGATAATTCAGAGAGAAAATGCCAAAAGGATGAAACTCCTCAGGTAAAGCCCTCCTTCTATAATGACATCCCACCTGCTTATACAAGAGAGGAACAATTTGAACGTGGTTCCAATCAGCATGGTTGGGGGAGTGCTAGACGTGTAAAAGAAAACCACGACACTGTCACTGCTAGAAAACCTTCTGGTCATGCAGGATCTCGTTCCAAGAACAATACAAATGAGCCATTTGCTGTTAATGGTGGTGGTCTACCTGTTGATAACTCAGAGACAAAACCTCAAAAGGAAGAAACTCCCAGGGTAAAGGCCTTCCACAATAATGCCATCCCACCTCCTTATGTAAAACCTAATTCAAAACTGAAGAACCGCACGCATGGAACCGATTCAGTATCTTCAAATATTGACAGTGATGGCATCCCTGCTTACCCTTCTGTACGTGAAAAGCTTGAAGCTACTCCTACAATGCATAGGATCCAATCAGGTTTAGATGATTCTGAACGGGATTTGCAGGCCATTAGACATGCTGCAAGACCGAGTAAACAGGGTCATGAAAAAGAACCCTTTGTTCAGGAAGATGCTACTGAAGTTGTTGTACTAAAACAAAAATCTACGAGACGGAAGCACTCAAAATCAAGATCATCCATTTACGATGATGCCAGTAGCGAAGACACTGAAGTTGTGAGAAAACAAAGGAACAGGAGACGAGAGGAACAAAAACGTGGCCTGCAAATTCTGTTCGATGATGAACGGCATAAAAATGATGAGGAGGAAAGGATAATAGATAGATTACTGATCCATTACAGCAAAAAGCCATCCATCAATGTGCCTGAAAAAGCCAGAAGAAAGTCTCGAAGTCGCCATGCACATCAAATAGATAAGGATGGAAGCAGGGAGGGACCTGATGAGACACCAGAGATGGTTACCCGTCCACCAAGATCAGTTTCACTTCCCCGCGATGAAACAGAAGTTGTGGAAGTTAAAAAGGTATTTGCTCGTGCTGTTTCCTTTCAGCCTGAGAGATCGAACGAAGCTCGCCATGTACATCCCAAGTTACCTGACTGTGATGATTTAGCTGCTAGGATTGCAGCTTTGAGAGGGACATAACTGATAGAATCACGATGAATCAGTACTCCCCTACCATGATTGCAGTGATTATGAACATCGTGCATCAATCTCACGCACCATTGGTAATGTTGAATACTGCACCTACTGTGGTGCTTTAATTTTCCAGTGTTAACTACGACAGAACTATACTATTACTAATCAGCCATGGTGGTTCCTGTGATGTTGACAATTTCTGTGTTGTCATAATTTTTTCTAATGACGGTTATGCACGAAGTTCGTTTGACTTTTTTTTCACTTATTATGATTGTAAAAGTGTTGGTAACATCAGAAATTGGTATTCTTATTTTCTGGAGTGGACTAAAAGTTGAGATATGTGGTTTTGTGTCAAAGTTTACTCGACCATAGAACAATACCCTATTTTGTGTCAAAAATTTTCACTATTACTTTTTGTTGCAGCGGTTATGTTTATTTGAGAAAAAATAATGAATATTTATTATGTTACATTTTTAACTATTTGAGGATATAATTTATCATTTTTTTATGATTTAATAAACAGACTTAAAAACTTTCGGCTACGAGCTTTTCAATGTTTCAACTAATTTTCCAGTCAATTTACTTATTATACCCTATTTTGGATTCATACAATTAGGCACTATTATTTATAATTATTTCTACATTCATATTTTTAATTTATACCAACAAATTAAAGTTCTATTGGTAAAATTTATATTAATTATAAAAAAAATAATTAGGTATATAAAGAAATGAGGCAACACAAAAAAAATTATTTTAAAAACAGAATAATACTAAATATTATTCTTTCAACGTTTTAATGTGTTATTCTTATATTTGTTCATAATATTACTCGTCTTACCTTATTCATGAACTTGCTTAGAGAAAATAAATTTCTTTTTCTATCTACAGATAATACAAAATTAGTATACCACTTGACCAAAGAAAATTTCTGAATCTCGAGTTCTGGCAGAACATGATGCAGAAAATTTAGCAAGATTCCCAATTTTAAAATTTAGCTTTTGTACAAAAAAAGTCATTCAAACGTGTGACATAAATTGTCTTAAATTTAAAACTGGATCTTATGTAAAAGTTAGAATTTCAAGAATAAAAATCAATTAATTACAATAATTAAATTAATTACATTCTTTGTTTGTTTATGGTCTTCAATGAACCCTAATATTGGAATGATAGCTCCATGGACCAGGTCCCCACAAACTGAAATGAATAGAAAAAGCACATTCTTTTCCCATAGTAATTTTTCTTCAAAGTTCACGTGCACAACCTCGCAATCCCAAAAACATACGTAAATAAAATGGGAAAATCAAGAACCTGTGTTACCAGGAACAGCAACACCTTTCTCTAAAAACCAAACAAAAATAAAGAAAGTGCATACATACACTATAAAAACATTTCTACAATCAGATAAAGGCAGAATATAGCATTAGAAAAAATAATTAATAAAAATCTAAAATTTAATAAACACTTAAACTAAAATTTTGTAATTTAGTACTTAATTTTAAAAAAGTTATAGATGCTTAAAACAAAAACATAATATATATTAAAAATCTAGAGTTTATTTGTCCTAACTAGATTTAAAAGCAAAAATAACATTATTAAGTTTAGCACTCAACTCTTCACAAGATTTATCATTCCATGTAAATATTTTCTCAATAGGATCATGTGAAAACTAACTCAATCAATAGACATATGATTCTAAAAAAAATGTTACACGATCCCAATGACTCCATAGTGTGATCAATTTCTAAGTGATACACAATTGAGTTCTGTCAGCAGTTTCTCATACTTGAAAAGATTGAGTACACTATAGTTCTGGTTGGGACCAGACCACATGATAATCACCACGAAGGAGAAGTAGAAGGGGTATCCGAGGAAGAAGAAGAAGAGGGGCCATGGATGCTTTGAGTATCACTGCCTGAAGTACCTAAGGAGGTGGCATCTCTAAGAGAAACAGAAGAACCTTCTGCAGGGAGCTTCTTCATAGGTATGAGAGGAGGTGTAAGAGAAGGTGGTGAATGAGAGCAACCACAAGATGATCCTTCAGCAGCAGCACCATCATTACGATCATCATCTTCCCCAGAAGAGACACTTCTTTCTAAACCAGAGGGTGAAGTGTCTGGTGTCTCAAATGGGGTGTTTACTTTACTTGCTTTGAGCTCTAATTCGTTCTCATAAATGGGGTTGGAAATGTACACAAGGTGCTCCAATCCACCACCACAAGGCTTCTCATTGGCACCACCTTGAAGTGTGTTGTCTTGTTGAAGAGTCTGAGGGGGAGGAGCTCTTGCCAAGAATGATGCCAACGAAGATGATGATGACGAGACAGAAACAAGGCCAATGCCTCGTTGGGTTGCATTTGGTTCATCTTTGCATGGGAAAAGGAAGTTTCTAGGGGCTTGGAGAACTCCTTGTGAGTAAACATTGGTGAAGGGAGGAGAAGGAGGAGGAGGAGGAGAGTGTGGTGAGAGTGAAGGTGGAGCATTTGATGTGGTTGTGGTGGCTTGAGTGGTGGAGATGGGAATAGAGTTGGCCTTGGTTTTTTTTCTGAGCTGGCGGCGGTGGAATAAGAGAGAACAGTAGAGTTCAGCTAGAAGCACTAGAATGAGGCCTAGAACAATGGCAAGACTTACCACCATAACCAAGGTTGTTCCCATGATGAATTTGGAGGTGCCCTTCATCTTCTTTTTTGGAGTTTGGTTTTTGATTTTCCCTTCTCTCTTTCTCTTCTTGTGGAACATATATTTGGCGGGAAAAAGATACAGGAAGGGAGTGAAGATGCAGAAAGGGCATTTGTGGCGGGAAATGGTACTTTAGAGTGCAATGCAGTGGTTGTGAATGGGAATCTTGAAAAGGGGTGATGGTTATTGGGAAGAGTAAAGGCTTTTGTTTGTGAAGTGAGTAATCAGACTTAGGACTTGCAACTTCTGACAATAGTCAGATTGTCACTTTGTAGTGTTACTGTCAACTTTTCACCTAAAGATGCTCATGTTGAGATATGTTTACCTTATTTTGCATTAGTTTACTTTTTAAAATAATATTTTTTTAAAAAGGATATAAAATTTTATACTATTCATCATTATAAATAAACTCCCAACATTGATCAGATCAAGAGGTTTAAGATTTAAAGGTGAAATACTATTATTTTAATTCAGTTAATATACTGATAGTTTAATAAAGAATGCACAAGTTGTACTAAAACCAGCAGAAATCATCAATCCATTGTTAAGAATTATGTTAGCAACAAGTAAATTATTCCAATGCACACAATTATAAGGGCATGAGAGGCAACACTATTACATAATCATCACTTGTCATAAAATCAGAACTCAAAATAGAAAAAATCACACAATATTAATGAAATTAAATTATCTGCATGTTAGGATGCCTCAGTGAAAGCTACCATGTCTTTCCTTCAATTTGACATGATTTTAGTTTGAGAAGGGTGTGTATAAAATGATCCAAACTCACGCTATTATTTAAGATATACAAACAGAGTAAAAACCTAAAAATCAGAGCAGCGACCTTTGCGTTCCCAATCACCATACCTAGTGGGTTCAGGCCCTTTGGGTCCACCGATCTCACCTGTTTCTTTGTTAATACTGTCACCATCTTCGTCATTACTTTCTGACTCATGGCTTTCTTTGCTCTCATCATGGAGAGATTCTTGAGGTGGTTGTGCTTGTTTCTTGACAGGGTTTTCCTGTTGCAGGTGGGTTGAAGATGTGCAGAGGAGCCGTGTCACTGAGTTGGAAACTAAACCAGTCAGCTGCTCGGATCTGGTGTGGTGAAGAGCAGTGTTGGCTACACTGGTCAGTGAGCGAGTGAAAGAGCTGGTCATTGTTGGGTGCTAATGATGTTAGGCAGATGATAAGAAATAAGAAAACTTATACCAGAAGGGGAAAAAAAAACCTGAAAATACAGCAAACAGGAATAATTAATGTTAGTGCCACAAATCTCTATGTCTCAGGCTGTGAAATATCCACAAACTGAACATGTGAATCATTGTTTTCTTTGTCAAAAACAATGGATTAGATCACATTTCAACCAGTTCAGCACTAATTGTAACACCAAATATAAACTATCTTATTCTATAATTCTTCACTTTTTATCCAGTAATTTTTCACATGAACCATAGTAAACTCTAATGTAAGAAAGAGCAATATTGTTAAATGAGGTGGCGGATATTTTGCCGATCATCAAAAAGGGCTGCAGTTTGAACTGGGCAGGGTAGATGAAATCTTTCATCCAACAGGGCCTGTTGTGTTGTCTTGTGGGTCTGGCGTTAACAGAGGCCAACTATGCGCAGCACTATTGGCTGCAATGGTGTGTTTATATGGTGGAATTCTGGCAATCCACCCTTAATAATACTAGGAAAAATATTAATAATAGTTGACAATGGGTAAACAAAAAAACTCAGAATTATAAGACTTAAATTATGGCAGACTATTCCACCACTAGTTATAAGGGAAGAACCTTATCTCGTTCTTCATAACATTTTAGTACAATTTATATCCAAAATAAAGTATTGCCTCACCATAAGACAGGTATTTTATTTAACATCACAGGCAACCAACCATAATCCTACCACTGTGGATAGACCTAGCTTTTTCTTGCAATCTGAAACCATTACTGAGGGTGAGGGGGCTGTGGATTTGAAAACTCGGTAGGAATTCTAATATTTAAAAGCACCAACAAAATATTAATTTACTATTTCCACATATCAACTGATACCTGTAAGGTGCAAATTTTAACAATACTTCTGAGTGCCCCAAACACCTTTTTTACATACACACATCAAAGACCATTGTGCTGTTAACCATATTTCCTCGCTTTCATGGGTCAACAGGGTAACACAAATCAACAATATTCCCAAGCACCTATTCATAGAGATCTACAATATTCATTCTCATAATTTCAAGAACACAGGGTCTGCTAACCTCTCAAACAATTTGCACGTATATGGGAGCATGGTTTCCAGATTCCTTTCTTTCCCTTTGACTAGACCAAAACCCTAGCACACCCCAAAGGTATGCCACCTAAATAAAACAATTCCAAATCACTCTTCCAACACAGTTCCACCATTCCTTGGCATCCACGAAAGTGAAAAACAGGATCGTATAGTACTCATACAGTATTCAACAAGCCAAAATAGTTATATAAAACCCTATCCAACCATTTTTCTCGTTGCAGCATTTTCACAAACACCTTACGGGAAGAAAAATCATATAAAGTTGCAAGTGAGAGATATTCCTACACATATACATACACGATCATTCTATTTTGCTAAGTTTTAAATTTTAATTATAATTTTGATAAAAAAAATAGCGCTGAAATGAAATAATAAGAGAAGGGGGAAAATAGTGGAGAGGATTATACGAACCTCACTGTTGCGGCGCGTTTGGCTGATGAATGAATGAAAAGGAAAATACAGAACTAAGACGTGGGGGCGAATTTGCTCTCATATTCTTAAGTCATAAATAATTCCAAAATTTATTTACGTAAAAAATTAGTTTATTTTCAGAAAAAAAATCCAATTATTTTTTAAACGCAACTTTAAGAGTAATTTGATATTAAATAACAAAATATAATTAAATTGTAAATTATACTAACTAAGTCGGTTGCCAAAGATTAAAAGTTAAAACAATATAAATAAATAATAAAATAAGATAATATTGTTTCAAAGTCTAATAAATAAACTCAAAATATTTAAAATATATTTAATAACTGTTAATGATAAAAATTCAATCAAGTTAAAGTCCAACAATAACCATTATAAATAAGTGACTTGTTTAACATTAAGTAGAGTGTTTTTATCTGATAATCAAACAAATCGATTTTGACTTTATTATTGGAGTCTCTTGCAGATACACATTCATCATGAACTAGAAGTCGATAGTTGAATCAGATTCAATAACTGAGTGATGATCCACATCCAGTAACCAAAAACAAGTTCAAATCCATATAACAGTAGAAGTTAACTGATTCAGTAACCGAAAATCCAAGATAACAACAAACAACTAAGAAGCCAAAAAGTAAAGAGAAGAAAAAGTTAATTCTTTCTAAGACTTTTTAAGAAGATTTTAATGCTCAGTTAAAAACCAAATTATACATTTTGCATATTTAATAACAAATAAAGGTTCTTCTTCTTTCAAAATCAAATAGATTATATCTAACTTCAAATTACTCATTTGGTAACAATCAAACAAAACTAAATTATAGAAATAAGCAAACTAAGATATTGAAATAAAAAAAATAAAAAAAACTAGGAGATATTTGTGACATGACATATGATGTTAGATTGGTTTAACTGCTGGTAAATTTGAAATTAATTATTATATGAGACAAGAAGTTTGGTCGATGGTTAGGTTCATCATGAAAGGCATGTGATGATTGCATCCAATCAATAAAGGCCACAAAGAAAAGCATCATCAAAATAACACAGTAACATGGTTACTCACAAAGTTGACCTTTGATTGATTAATGCAAGAATCAATGTTTCTCTTCTGCTGTTCCCAGGTCCCCAAGAAATATCAGGGAAATCATTCATCATCTTATCAACACTGCTTAGAATTTATCATTGTTAATTAATTTTACGTATTTTAAAACGTTATATTTGAAAATTATTCATATTTTATGCTTATACTTAGATTATTCATTAAATTATTTTAATTTTGTTGTAATAATGTTTTTCATTCATTTTATACTTAAACATATAACATATATATATTATCGTATAAAAAAATAGGAAATTTTTTATCGGCTGAACAATTAATTATTTTGCTTTCGACGATAGTCACATTCTTCACTTCTTATTTTGGTCACTTTTTTGTTTCGATCGATTTTTTTTTCGCTCGTTGTTTTTTTATTTTTTGTCTTTTGGTAGGGAGAATACTTGTAAAAGATGTTCTGACTATAACTTAAGTAACTATTCAGTATTGATCAGTACAATAAATGCATAATAATGATGTACGTCTTTATTGTTGTGCCCATTTATACGGCTTGGTGAGTCTTGTTATTGTTTACTCGATATTAATACATGGATCATGATTAATGATGTATTACCTATATGAATCATCATTTAATCTTAATAAATGTTAAACATGTCAATTGTCAATCAATATCAAATACCGAAACATTCTAAAATCATCCAATTGTGACCGATATAACATACGTGAAGTGTAATAATCACGAGTCCAACTCTACTTAAGTTAACTTAAAAATACTAAAAATAAATAAATAAAACATCTTACTATGTTTAGTGTGTATCTCTTTCAACTTATCCTAGTAGATAGAATTCTGCCCCCACTAACTTGCACATCATCTAAGTATCAATTCTATTTTATTTTTCTTTGTAGACCTTTGGAACACCCATATAAATTGGAACAACACTTGTCCAATGAAGTATTATTTGGAAGACAAAAATGCTTGTAGAGTGAGAAGTAGCCACAATAAAATCTCTATCAATTCATCATGTTACTTTCATGGAGGGAGGGACAATTATTGGATCATATTATTTCATAGGACCAATAATATATATCCTTTCTATTATTCATTAACCAACCCACTTTGTCAACACAAGGGATGTTGAATAGAATAAGATGTCAATTTGAGAAAAAATAAAAAATATTTTTAGTATTCTACATGTAATGTTTCTTATTTGATTTATTAGAAATAAAAATATTTTTTATTATATAAACGAATGTTATTAGTTGATTTTTTAATGTTTTAAAATTATTTTTTAATATGGTATCAGAATTATTTAGACTTTAACTTCTAGCGAAGTTTGTTAATCTTATCAGGTCATTATTTAGAGTTTATCTTAGCGAAGTTTGTTGATTTTATCAGGTCACTCGTTATCGGATTGCTATTTGACTACTCATAAATATATAGTCTCCCACATATATAAATAAGTGCAAACATCATTTTGTAAGATTGAGTTAAGATTAAAATTTACTTCTTAATTATACAAAATAAAATAAAACTAAGTAAATAAAATACTAAGAGCAACACAATTAAAGTGCAACTTATCTAAATAATTGTTCTAAAAAAATTAAAATAGAGCTCTAATAACTTATGGTATTTTCATTTGTTATTTTTTATCATAAAAGAATATATTTGCTTTCTTCTTCTTCTTATTATTTTGCTTTTTACAGTTCATACTCAAAGGAGGTTATTTTGACTCGTATATAACTAGCAAAGAATGTTAAATAGTGGGTTAAATGTTTCTTAGACAATACAAACTACTAAGATAAAAAAAACTTTTAATATAAAAGGGAAACATGTATAAACATCATAAGTTTATGTGTGTTATAAAATAATTAGATGATAGACTAAACCTCATTTCTAAACAAACAAAAAAATCATATTCGAAAAAACTCATTTTATAAAAAAAAAATACACATACACAAATTGGTTCTTCCGAGTGTCCACTCAAAAAAATGTGGTTAGCTAAGAAAAATGATATTTTGAAGAAAAAAACGTTCGTGTATAACCTTATCATATATAATATTTAAAACTTATTATATTATTTCAAACATCTATTAATTAGTATTATAATAAGTTGTGAAATATTTAAAATAAAGAGTATTACAATATCTTATTGATTTCCTAATAATTTATAATAAATGTTATATATTTATTATATTTAAAAATTGTAAAGAATGAAGTTTTGCTTTTATTTTTAATAATAACAATAATGATAAAAATTATTAATTTGTGCATAAGATAGAAAATGTTTACGGTATTTTATTCGGGTTAGAACAGTTACTAAAAAAATACATAAATAAAAAATATTTTTAAAAGTAAAAAATAATTAGATATTATCATATTATAAAAATATTAATGGATAGTTGGATAGATAGTTGCCATGTTGAAATTAAATATGACTTTAATTTCTAATATGTATTATTGGATCCAACATTTATTATTGTATTTAAAATTATAATTAATGTTCTTAAACGTTAAAATTCGATTCTGACGTGGCAACCTGACATTGGAAAATGTAAAGGAAAATGAATGAAATGGCAGAAGATTATGCTTTGGAGTAAGTGAGAATAGAAAAAGATAGTCCATATATGCTAATACGCTGTCGTTTTATTCACAACATAGCCACCACAATTTTTTATTTTATTTTTAGGGTTATATTTAGCTACTTCTACACACTACTGAGTGCGTGAGCGTAAAAGTGCCACGTGTGCAATCTGCCATATGAAAGCACGAACTTCCCACGTGCTCACCCTCTCTCTCCTTTTGATTCCATATGAATTGGGTCCCCAACACAATAATTATTACTTTATCCCTCAATTAATTCCCTATTTCATTTTTTAATTAAAAATCTATAATTCAATTTAATAAAAAAATCTACTAAAGTATATCTTAATCAATTTTAAATTACACAAAATTTATAAACTATTAAAAAAGTTAATTATTTTCTGTCAATATCTACAAAGTATAAGATTAGACATCAACTAGCTCGGAACAAGGAAATATATTCAAAACAGATAAGATTTGTTAAAAGATAAACATTTAAATAAATAAATAAAGTGAATATTCTTCACAAAAGATATTAAGGTGTGGAGTAAAACTTACTCTTATTTCATTTTCTATGAAATAAATATAATTTTTATACACAAATATTTCGTATGGATTGGATTAGGATTCATTCTTCTACTTTAATATGTTCTTGACATTTTGTCCGTATTGTATATTTATAAATAAATAATCTGGTCATAAAAAATACTCTGTATAATGTATGTCAATTATCTTTTAAATATTTAAAAATAAGAAAATGTCTCAATTTAATAATTATTTAATTATTGAAATTTGATCTTGTATCATTAATATAGTCACGCATTAATGGAGTCGAAACCTTATATATTTCTTGCTTTTCCAACTCACTGAAAGTTTTTTAAAGACAAAATTAACATAGATCATCGTCTTTTAAAATAAATTTTTGAATGTGATGATTAACCCTAACGATGTCACTCAGAAATCAAAAATCAGAAATCAAAAATCGAAACTAAATTTAAAATAAAAAAAAATGTTTATTTTGATGAATTAACCTTTGGATTCCTTGTTATTATAGTTTTTATCTTATCTATAAAGAAGGATAGATCTTATATAGATATGAAAACCCATGATCATGATGATTGTTATTATTATAAGTATATATAAAAGGGTATATATCTTTTCCTTGGTGTGTTTTATTGTATCCAAAGGAACCTCCTATTTTCACAACCAACTTGAAGAAGCTCCATCACCTTCATCCATGGCATCTCAAGCTCAGGGCAACAAGCTCACTGTTTCCACATCACCAAAGAGTGACAGTGGCAGCGGCGGTGGCGGCGGCGGCGGTGCGGCGGGATCACTGCCCAAAGGGCCGTGTCTGTGCTCACCAACGACACATGAAGGGTCCTTCCGGTGTCGTCTGCATCGTGGCCCCACAGCATCACCAACCAATTGGATGAAACGATCCAAATCCATGCCTGCTAATAAGCATGCTGTTTCTGACTCCACTTGTTGATCTTCATCATGCTCAATTTCTCATCATAACACAGATTAAACCTATATATTATTGTGAGTTATAATTATGTGTTCATGTGTAACTTCTTTTATATATCATATCATGAATCCTTCACTTGCTTAAATTCTTCAGTTTCCATGCACCCCTCAATTTCTCTATGCTTAATATGATAATCAAATAGTTAATTAATCATAGATGATTAGTTTAATTCATGGGTGGATCATGAATGATGGAGTTGCAGCTCTAAACTCTGGTTTTCTCATGATATTTTTCTAACTTTTTAAATGAATCGCATCAATATTTGATCTCTAAGGAACAAATCAAGTGAAAGATTTCAATTTTGAAGTAACTTTGGTTTAGAAATAGTAATCTTTATATGGGTTTAGATCCTTTGCATTATACTACTATACTTTTTTTGATGGGGTGTGATTTTTTTTTTCATCTTGAGTGTGTTTCAGCAGATCATGAACATGATCATGAAGTTGCAGAAGCAGAGGCCTATGTTTTTCAGAAAATTTGTGGAGATGTGGAATTGAAAAGCTTTTTGTTTTGTATTTTGAATGTAGATTTTGTTACACAATAAGGTTTTTGTGTGATGGAGAAGGTATAAAAAAGAATGATTTGTTGAGTTAGTAGGGATTTAGATTTAGGAGAAATAGGATGATTGATTTGGTTGGTTGAGTGATTTTGATGAATGATATGATTTTTCTGGACAGCAAGTAAATGACTTAGATGGGTTTTGAATGGCTAATGATTTTAAGAATTTTGCATATGAAAACATTGAAAATGACGACAATGATGTCCTTGTTCAAGTCAACTAATTGGGAGTAGCAGAAAAACCACCCCATCCTCACAAAACAAAACCAATGGCTCTTGAATGTCGATAAAGACACTTTGGTGAGAAGTATATTTTATTTTATGAATCAGTTTTTCAAAGGATACTTTGGTGAGAAGTGTATGTTTCTCGAATAATGAACTTTCAGTTGATTTCTAATGAGAGAGAGAAGTTCATCTGCAAGGGAGGTTCATTTTAAAAAAAAAACTCTTCGATGCTTAAGTCAGTAGGAATACAAAGACAATGGTAAATTCTTAACAAAGATAGCTAAAAGTAAGAGTAAGTAATAGAGTTTAGTGTGTCATTTTATTGAGAAAGTCATCACTTATTTATAGGTATTGTTGGATTCATACCATTAAGAAAAACATTTAATGGTTATCATAAGATATAAATTGATTTTGTAATAGTAACTAAAACCTATAACACCGATTTATGGTATGATTTATGTGCCTTAAATATTGTATCAAATGACTGATTATTGATTTGAATGTATCGATCGTAATTGAGAAATGTACAAACTTAAAACTTCTTTTTAATATGCTATAAATCATTTAAAATTTATTTATGTTGGAGATTTCACGTCAACTGAATATAATAATATTTCATAGTATATCAGTGATGCAAAATTCAATTTATAAAATAAGTTCGATTTGGTAAGAAGTTAAGATTAAAATACAACTCTTAATAACTATCTTCTTATTTAAAAAATAAGTAAAAATACATTTGAAGAAACATATGTAATTAGGTTTATTTAACAATGAACAAGAAGAATGGATTAATTGCGGAGGCAGAGGACATGTAAGTAACAACAAGAACCAAATTAAGAAGGATCACGATAACAAAGAAAAAATTGTTAACCACCCTGTATTTTCTTCCACATATGAAAATAAGATATAAAGTTAATTATGTTTTAATTATTGATTTACTGAATATTTAAAAGTTTTATATTTTTTTAATAATTTAATCTTTATAAAAGATAAACATATTTTTGGCTAATTAAAAAATTAGCTTTAAAACACAATGATTCTTGGATGAAAGAATGTCATATTAATTCGTCATAATGCTCACATGTAGCATTAAATGTGCGTCTATATGAATAAAGTATATTAGTTAGCAAAAACTATTCTGCCTTTGGTTACGTAGTCCTGAGTTCAAATATTAAAAACGCAAATATATGTTAAAATTTGACAGAAATCTTAATAATTTTTAGTGATTTTTGTTGGGTTAGATGTGTGGAAAATTATAAAATATGTATTAATTCTTCTAAGTAGTTTAATAATTATTACTATTACGATAATTTATTACGTACGAAGCAGGTTAAGGTGTAAACAAGAATGAGAGAAAATCAACGGATGAAGGCAAAAAACGAAAAAAAATAGTGGGTTTATATTACTTTTCGAATATAAATTTCTTTAGTTAGTTTTGAGTCATTATTTTGATGGATCAGGTACAGTAGTAAACTAGTTGTGAAAGCATACAAACAATACAATTTTTAATAGAAGAATGATTGATGTTTAAGAAGATTTTGTCTTAGTTCAATTAGACTTAGTCGTGGGTCACTGTTAAGTCTCATTTTGTGTTTTTCTCTTTTTTTGACTGATGTCTTGACCCTCTGATCTGTATGGTGATGGTTTATTGATGTTTCTTCCAGGGATTTGATCTTGTATGCGAGTCTTCTGGGTCCAGTCAAGTGAATTGTTTTTAGGAATATAATGTAGGGTTTGGATTTAGGTGGAGGAGATTTAGGATAAGTTTTTTTTAAGGGTTTAACGAGTTCAAATAATTCATATTTATTTATTTTTTATTATGAATAAAAAAATAAAATACTTAATGGACAAATTTTATATTAGAACATGAAATCCGAACTAATCTAAACAATAAGACATTGATCTCAATATAATAATATTTTTTAAAGCAAAAATAAAAATAAATCTAAATATTTTATAATTAGATCATTTATATTTTTACTATAATCTGATTTTTTTTAAAGAAAAATGACCTGAAAAAAGTTGAATTGTTGTCACTGTCACAGGCCTAGATATTCTAAACCACTTTGATTATTTGAATTCTTTAAGATATTTAGATAGATTACTTCTTAATAAAAATGTTGTCACTGTCATGTACCTAAAAAGATCAGTCATGTCCCCATAAAAAAGCAGTCACTGTCAGATGATTCACATCTATTAAGAAACTTTAATTATTGTTAATGGCCACTAAACTTATCCACATAACAGGAAACAAAAGGGTTACAATCCAAAATCATTCAAGTTAAAAAATACTTTATTTTAAGCAAAACCTATTAAGATTGATAATTATAAAAAGGAATAATATCACTTTGGTTAAAATGATTTAGAAGGTAAAATATATGAATTTAAGTCGGAGATATTACCACATTCATTTAATAATATGTATAAATCATATATTATAAATCGATTTTATAGGTTGCGTTAGACATATTAAGAAGTTCTGAGAATCATTTCAAATTTAGTTTAGCGATTATTTATTGAGTTCACCAAGTCATCTATTCTCAAACCACCTAATTCATAATATATAGTCTCACACACAAGTTGGTAATTTCAACGTGAGATGAATATATTCACGATTTCACATCAATTAGAAATTAAAACATTTCATAAGTATATGCAAACCTCACCTTATAAATTGATTTATGAACTTAAAATGCACTTGTTAATTAACATGCACTTTGTTAATAGTTTACATGAAAACTTAAAAAATAGAGAATTATTGAGTGTTTTGTGATGATAAATCATTAAATCATAAGTTTAGCTTCTTGAATAAATAAACAAGTCTACCAATAAGATTATTTATTATATAACAAAAATATATAAAAAATCTATTATTTACATTTGTTTTAAAAAACTAAGCTAAAAAATGGAAATACAACTTGGGAGTTGTTTTATTTAGAGACTTTGTTGACTGTACCAGATAACTGTATTTTTGAAAACACAAATTATATAGTTTTATAATAAAGAAAAATATAAGTGACCATAATAAATTCAAAATTATTTTAGAATTATTAAACTCCTAAACGTACATTGAGTTAAATTTAATTTTATATGTTGTGTGCAAAGTTAAGCAAAGATTAAAATAAATTTTATAATGGTGTTTGTTTTGTATAATTTGTTTTATGTGTTTATCTCCTGAAAGAACCATTAGATACCATTGTCGATATTCAAAGATGATTGGGAAGGACGAGTTCGTCTCTTACTCGCCCCTTCCCTCAAACCCTAACCCTAATTCTTACGCTTATCATTATCCCCAAAACCAAAACGTTGTCGTTCTCCTCCCCACCTACCGCCCTCGTTTGCATCGCCGTCGCCGCCGCTGCATCCTCTACTCCTCCGCGCTCTTTCTCTTTTTACTGGTCGCCGGCGCCGCCTTCCTCCTCTTTCCATCCGACCCAGAGGTCCACCTCGCCCGGATCCGGCTCAACCGAATCGGAATCCGAGCCAACCCGAGGCCCATTCTCGACCTTTCCTTCTCCCTCACAGTCAAAGTTCGCAACCGAAACTTCTTCTCCTTATCCTACGATTTCCTCGCCGTCTCCGTTGGCTACCGTGGCCGCCAAATAGGGCTAGTCTCCGCCCCCGGAGCCGGCGGACGCATCAGGGCGCGCGCCTCCTCCTACGTCGACGCCACGCTCACTGTCGACGGGTTTGAGGTTCTCTACGATGTGTTCTACCTGCTCGAAGATGTCGCTAAGGGCGTGATTCCGTTTGACACTGACTCGCGAGTTGAAGGGAAATTGGGGCTTTTCTTCTTCACTATTCCTTTGAAGGTGCCTCTCTTATGAATTCCAGTGATCTTTTAATTCAATCTCTGTTTTGTTGTTTTACACAAACTGATTCACACGTGCTCCACAAACACTCTCTTTGATTTTGGGGGATCTTAAATAAAGTACGCACTAACATGCATTTTTTTACAGTATTGTAAGTTTGTATATTGACTTGTATATTACATAATTTAAAAGTGATATCAATGATTATTTATGACTGGTTTACAATGTATAAACTAAACTACACTGTCGGTGCATAGAAATTATACATGGAACATGTGATAGTATATTCCCCTACAAAATCTTGGAGTTCTATGAAGAAAGCATTCAATGAAATGAAACAGTATTTGTGTCTAATGAGTTGGAAACATAAAAAACATTTAAAGCTCTCTTCGTTTCGCAGGAAAATGTTGTAGGGGGATTAAAAATATTTTGTGCGAGGTAAACCAGATTAGTTACTTGGCATTTTTTGTTTCATACTATTTAGAATTTCCCATGAGTGGATTAGTTAGCTTTTGCATTTAATTTACTTGAAAGATGCTTCAGGGGATGAAGGTGAAATTTTTTCTCTGAATGTAATTCAATCGGAACCTCAGTGTAATTTGTTTGTGGATGGCATTTTCTGTTTACTTTAGCATTGGGTACGAGAGAAATGGTGGTAAAATACTGTTACTACCACTATTGTTTTGCTGGAAATGTAAAGCTTAAATTTCGTATTTAATGGGTGGAACTTGCTATTTGGATGTTGTATTTACTGGAAATTGACACAGTAATGTGCATGCTTTTGTCTATTTGATCCCATTATATCTAAAATACTGTATGCTTAATGTAGGCGACGGTGTCATGCGAAGTTTATGTGAATATAAACCAGCAGACAATTGTACGTCAAGACTGCTATCCTAAGGTAAGGATTTTTTTATTTCTCCTATCAGTCTATCATTTGCAATTTTGTCTGCATATTCATGGCCCAGGAATGATTTTTTTCATGTATAGATAGAAATTGTTGCGTTGGTCCTGTCCATTATTTTACTGAATTGCATACTTATTCCAATTTATACTTCAGCAAGTAATTTTTAGGTGCAAAGGCAATGTTCTTGTCTCTTTTATATTTTGTGTAACTTGGCAAGTATTTAAGTTATGTTTCGCTTACTATCAAAGGCTTTGTCTGCTCTTACTACCCTAGAGGGACGGGCTTACGTTAGCCACCCTTATTTCTCAAGAGAGTTAAAACCCAACGCAAAGTCAGTGTGGAGAAAGGGAGGCAATATTGCACAGTCCCTCTTCTATATTATATTTGCAGCTGCATAAACTTGGTAGGCATTTTTTATGTATTAGAAATTCCAAGCAACAGGCTCTTGCTTGTTTGCTGGAACACAACTTAGAAAAGGGTGGACACGTGGAGTGTAATTTTTCTTTAAATTTTTGATTGCCTTTCTCCTTTAAGATTCTGAAAATTCAAACAAGCAAAGGCATCAAATGTTGTCATTTTATATATGTACATAGCGGCTACGTATATTAACTTAAGACTTGAGAGCACGTATCTTACATTCTTATCATAGAGATCTTTTGTAGCTTAGCTGTTATGCATTACTTGTTTTTTTTAATGCCCAGCAAAGAAAAACCAGAATGTTTGAGAAACATCTTAAATTAAACTTAAAATTATCATGTGTTTTTACAATAGAAGGGCTGCTTCAATTATTTTATGGCAGTGTTTTTAAAAGAGAAGTTCAAACCACCTACATTAGACGCAGAGATTACAGTGTTCTCCTGTATGCAAAACTGTGATCACTGACGGCCTCATTTTCATTTAGATTAGAACCTTGGATTCTCATTTTGTTTATAAATTGCAATTGGGTTGCAGTATAGGAATTTTTTTCTTTTCCCCTGATATAACGCTTGTGTTACCATATTTCTCTGCCTTTATTTCACTGGCTAATCTATTCGTTTTCTAGCTGCATGTTTGTACTACTGAAACAGTATCATAAAATTATTTTTTTCCTGTGGCTCTAAGCATTCCTGCATAATATAATACTTGAAACTTTAAAGGATACCCGTTTTATGCTTTTCAGACTGAAGTTGGTATTTATCATTTTTAAACGAGAGTTTGAGTCAATATTTGTCAGCCTAGGAGCGTTTTGGTCTTAACCATCATCCATGTTTCTTAAATCCTGGAGTACTCTACTAGGGGATTGAGTTTCTAATAGAATTTACCCTCTGTACTAATCATCTTTATATACTGCTGCTTTTACGCAGTTTCAAAAGTTTAAGGTTGAACTAAATTATAGTATGAGCTTCTCGTTTGGTACTTTCAATTTTTCAATTTTTAGCTATGCAGGCCTTCTGGCTCATTAGGTTTTGTTTCATATTTGTAAATTCTTGTAACTATGCATGTTTTAATTTAGTATATATAGAACTTGCTAATCCATTTTCCATTTGCTTCAGTCATTGGGTGATCCGCTGGATCAGAGCGCAGATATTGAAGCTGGTGATACATGATGCGGTATTAATCTTTAGCATCCTTTGTGTACTGCTCTGGTGGTGGTGGTGTTCGTATTCAATACATTTTGCTGTCTGCGTGCTGTATAATTTGTATATGGTTCCACACCCTTGTAAATAACGGTTAAATAGAGACCACCTGCATTTTGTATTTACGCTCGTATGATTTAATTTAGTGAAAATGGTACCTGGGAGTTTGTCAGGAAATAAAAATCTATCTTCCCTCGTAATGTTATTTTACTTATTTTTTAAAATGCCGCGCTTATATGTGCACAGTGCACAGTGCACAGTGCACACACCCTGGATTTTTGTTGAGTTTTGTTTTGGAAGTTTTTTTATTCCACATCTTGGTAAATACTTTTGAAAAAATGGAATAGTGGTTTAACCATGTGGTTTGCTTTCGTCGCGTACTTATACTACATTATCTTTTTGTGCAATTTGAAATTCCTGAAGCTTTGAATAGAGTGTGTAATCTATTATGTAGCTTACCTTAGTATGATAGTTCTTAGTTTCTAACTGAGCCGATATTCGGTAGTGCACATGCCCGATTTATATAGTTATAGCAATTTTTACTGTGAGATAAGACTTCATTGATAAGTCTCGGTGGATGCTGTTGAGTTTCCTGGACATGTGTTCTTTTCTGTTTTAATATTTATGTGAAAAATGTTGACACACTCCAAACTCCTATTGATTGTATGGAGCAAATGTGGGGCAAATAAGGCCCCTCTTTGTTCGTAGGCACGGGGTCCTACCACGATATCCAATTAAAATAGCTAGATTGAATTTTCAACTTCAATTTCTTGGTGGAATGTTGTCATCAGTGGTTGGGGGGTTGTCATCCAGCATCAAATTTCTGGTAGCAGTTTCTGTTTTAACAAATATTCTGTTCTAACAAATATTCTGTTCTCAACGTGTTCTAGTATTTTAGGTGGTGGCACACATGACCCGTTTGCAAGGGAACCTAGAACAAGGGTATAAATCCTTGTTTTCTTCCATCGTACTTCAAAGATTGGGTACTTTTTATCTCTCTTTTATTCTCACCGACGATGAAAGGCAGCATGTAATGCCTTCTGGTATTATATATATATTATTCACAATCAAAAAGATGAAATGCTTCTGTAACTCATTCTGAAATATTGTGTAATCTGTAAACGCATTACATGGTGCGACCATCTATCTATCTATATATATATATATGTGTGTGTATTTGAGATAGATATTGTGTCAATTCCCCTTAATCAATATCTGACAGATTAGAGTATAACTAAACCTTTGTCAATTTTGAATTTGGTGTCTACTCCAATACTCTGTTGTTCAAGATGATACAATATGATGCAGAGATTATGGATGTAAAATGGAGGAATAGAGTAGATGTAGAGTTACCTTCAAAGCAGCAAATTTGCAACCCTTTATAGATTTTGTCTCGTTTAATAGAAACGAAACATTTGTGTCTTAACATTAAGAGTGAATGCACCAATTTTTTTTATTTTTTATCCAAGCCTGTAATTATGTGATGAAAAAACATGCCTGGCACAGAAAAAACAAAGAATGGCACAATTTGTTTTATTATTTAACACAAATGCAAGCAGCTCCAACCTCTGTGATCTGAAATTCTTTGATCATTCATGATGAAAGAAGAAAGATGGATTATTTATTTACATGCATGCTTATAAACTCACTCTTATTATTGGATACATCCAACTACCTAATAGCTCTACCACGCCATACATACTCGCCGTGATGCAACCGGCAACGGAATGACCCCGGATGCTGCGACGGCGAGCACACGCATCGCTTTGCAGAACCACTCTCTCCGGAGCTGCCACCATCATGAGCCTGGCTTGCCACCGCTGTGAAAACCCATCTTCTATGCACCATGAAGGCTTCTCTGTTGAGAAAAGAAACTCCAGGGTGACACATTGATTCTTCTCTGTGCTTTCAACCTTTTCCTAATAGTGGGTGCAATACATTATATATATTATGTGGCTTACTTGGTGAAGTTTAGAGATGAAAAAGAAAAGAATCTGAGGGGGAATAGGACATAGTGGAAGAAGAAAGGAAAGGGTTTGGTTTGGCATCATAGGAAGCACTGAGAGAGGTTTTGAGGATGTTTTTGTGTAACCACATCCTGTGCTGTGTGGTGTGCTGTGTTGGACCAAATCCCACTGCATCTACAAAAGTTGGAAAGCGTGTCTCTTTTGGCATCTGTCTTTGCTGCTTCCACGTGGCTCTATTCAGTGCCTCTAACTCAATCACAGATCTTGCGTGGCATCTGCCTCTTCTGTGATATCAGTGAAGCTTCCAAATATTGACTTCCAATATATCATGTATTTGTCTCAACCCTTATACTCAATTAACACTATTTATTTACTTATCACAAACTATTTTAGTTTACACTCATACTTAATGTCAATAAAACATGAAAAATTAATATAAACATTTATTCAAAATCATGTTGACTGCTATTTCAATATGATTATGAAAATTTAACATGAAATAGAATATGTATTTTGTCTGCAGATTCACTAGGTTGTGTTATTTTTTTCTTTTACATCAAAATGTAGGTCTAGTTGTAATTTTGAATTCTTTATTGTAGTTGTATGGGCCTAGACTTTACTTACTAATAACTTGATAATTGATTTTTTTTTCTACCTGTTTTCCTTTTTCTTTTTTATTTATTTTATGTTTAGACTTCGGTTCTCAATCATGCAAAGTTATCTGATTTTGATTTTAAAGTTAGTATTCAGTATGATTAATGTAATAATAAAAATGTATCTTATTTTTTTTTATATCGTGTTTATTATATATATTATATTTGATGTGTATCATAATTTAAATAAAATTAATTAATTTGTAGCATATCTTTTTGTTTACTCTTACTATATTTAGTCTGGTCGGTTGGCGGCTTCTGATACCGGATATTACCGGTTCGTCCGTTCCTACCCATACATTTATTGTTGTTAATTTTTTAATTTGATTTTTTTTATATTTTATGAAAATATTTTGGTTTATTTATTGAGTTGATATTTTTGAACCATATTTTATATTGATGTGACTTGCTCAACTTTTGTCCTCAAATTCGTTATGTAAATTGAGACTTTTCAAGTAAGACATGTTGATAATTTCAACATACGTCATATTTCATCAACATTATTAATGGATATAAGCTTTTATTTTTAAAATCTTGGTATTTAAACAAATTTGAAGATTTATAAACATAACTTTCATTTAATACTTAAATCTTCATGCAGAATTTCTACCAAACAATTTAAGTTGTTTTTTTATGACTAGTTCTTTTTTACTATATTGGGTTACAATGTAATATTTTTTTACGATGTTGTGATTATTACCGATTCAATGAGTTTTTACATATATCAGAGATCAAATACAAACTATGTACTATATGGATCGTTTTCGTAATGTGTAATTCTAGAATGTATAACCCCATCACTTTATTCAATTAATAAATGATATAAAAATATATAATTAAAATAGTAGGAAAGTACCGTATGAAAATTGCAAAAAAAATAATAATAAATAAAAATAATACCAAATTAGAGGGAGGTGATCAAATTGCAAAAAAAAAATAATGATAAATAAAAATAAAATTTAGCCTAAATTTTTTATTAAGTGAACTAAATTTAACCCTTATAAAATCGAATGTGAGGTTTGTATTTATCTATATACTATAAAATGTATCTATCTCTAGTTGATATGAGATCTCCAACACACTCCTTACATTGAGACCTACCAACTTGTGTATGAGATTATATATTATTATAGTCTAATAGCGAATGGTTTAGTAAGTCCAACAAACTTTTAATGGGATAGACTCTAAATGATTTTTGATATAAGGTAAGGTTTGTACCTACTTATATATTTTTCTTATATTTAGTCTATGTGGAATTTTCAATACCTCTTCATGTTGAGACTTGTCAACTCGTGTGGACTATATATTATGGATGATCCAATAATGACTTAATGGAGGTGACTTGATAAGTCCAACAAACGCTTGATAAGATAGACTTTAAATGTCTCTAATACTATATTAAGAAGTTAACTTTAAGTCTAACTCAATTTTATGAAACTGATTTGTAAAGTGATATTTACATTCACTTATATATTATTAATATGTATTATAAAATGTACTATAAAACATTCTTATTTTTAGTAGATATAAAACTTCTAACACATATTGTAATGATCCGTTCATGTAAAAGGAATATAAAAAACTAAATAATAATAATAAATAAATAAGAAACTCAGTTAATGGTTACACGTGTGAGAGAAGTTGGATATTTTTTACATATTTGTATTCAATTTTAACGAATGAAAAATAGAGTTAATAAAGCATCTTGATTTTTCTATTCAATTTGAATACTTTAGATGCATTTTAACTCTGAGAAAGTGTTTATTTCATATATTCAAGTTGTTTAATATTTATGATTTTGTTCTGAAATGATTATAAAAATCGAGAATATTACTTTTTCTTGTCGAATTCTCAACCTAAATATTTTATTTGTTATTTTGTATGTTCTTTACAATTTAGCTGCGTAATCCTATTTATAAAATTTTTAAAACCAGGCTTGTGACGTTGACATGTCAAAAATCATAAAATCATTGACTATTCTTATAAGACACAAATCTCATCTTACTTATTTGCAAAATTTAATTTCATTATCAAAAGTGTCGTATTTTGCCTAAAATAATAATTATACAAATGATTCATTTCATAATCATACCCATTCATGATATGATAAAATCAATTAAAATGGTAACCCTCTTATATTGTTTTAATAGTAGTGATGTGAGTGTATACGTAACCATGGAAAAAAAACAGTAGAAGGAATAAGAAAGAAGAAGAAGAAGAAGAAGAAGAAAGAAGAAAGAAGAAGAAGAAGAAGATAAAAAGAGGTAATAGATGAATAGGAATATGTTTCAACTAGGACATTTGGATTTGGATTAAAAAGAGTTACAATAATTCAAAAATAAGAGATTTATTTGTTTATTTTCATGTTTATTTTGGGAATTATTATATTTATGTAACAATTTTACTCAAAATTACTACTTTATTTGATTTATGTGGTAGATTTGATCAAGATTAATTGTTTATTTTAGTGTTTGTGATAAAAATAAATAAATTATACTTGTAGTAGTATTGAATATCCTATTTTTCTTAATCGATTTTTCGTAGGTAGATCGATTTTGTATTTATCATTACGTAGTTCCTCAGTCTTAAACAATAAAATTTTAGTAGTAATTTCTCTACTTTGAGTAATCACATTGATTTAAGTTAATTTACTATAGTGATTTTCTGTTTAATTATAATTCATAATATTATATTATATAATTTGTACGTTATTTAAAAGCAAATTTGTAATACAATTCAGTATAAAAAATTCACCCAAACAACAAAACTCTTCAGAAATCTCTTTTCATTATTGGTTTTGTCCTTTATTAGGATTAAAATCTCATAACAGTAAAAAAAAAAAAAAAAAACTAACCCATGTTTGAGAAACAATAAACCTGAATCAAATATTCAAAATATATTATTAAATAGAAAGTCATGTAAAACTATTTTACTATTAAAAATATGTTTTTCGGTCTCTCTATTATAATACAAAATTAAAATTTGTTGTTTTCTTAATTACAGACTAATTTTCACTGTAATTACTTTCAGTAAATTCATAAAATAAAACTTTAAATTGAATCAATTTTATATTTGATTTATTTCAATCATTTTCATATTACAATAATTCAAATAATCTAAAGTTTAGATAGAAATGAAAATCATTTTTCTATTATAATAAAAAATAAGAAATTTATTTAACCTAAAAAATATAAGTTCTCAATAGTCTTTTAAACATTACTCTCTTTTTAAAAATGGTTTTGAAAATGATATAATTATGTAAATAGTCATTAAAAATTTGAAAATTCATTAATTTAATCTGAATATCTATATAATTCTTAATTTTATATGAACTAGTTACATATATATTTTACAGACTATATTTAAAAAGAGAATAATAGTTTACAGACGATTTTTTTTCGAAACTTCTTATTGTGAAAGTTGAGTGAGCTTTGACTTTTCTAAGTTTTAGTTTGACATGCCTTTTAGCACATCACCTTTGACTATCGCAATTTCATTATAAATGTATTGAATAAACATAGTAAACAACACAGTTAAAACATAACATGCTTGCAATAAATAAATTCACAAATAAACACGTATATTTAAATACTAATTAAAGACACGTAATACGATTTATTGAATTAAAACAAAATAAAATAAAATAACTACAAAACCTGTCTAAAGTTCATTTAGCTTGAACTGAGAAAAACGTGTTAATTTTTTTACTTTATTATATGAAAATATTATAGTCTAATTTTCATTCACGGTTGATGCATTCTTTTACGTTATCAACTAATTAAAAGCTATTTTAAATATAAGTGCCATAAAATAAATTTAAAAAAAAATATAATTTACAACATATAACAACATGAATAAAAATTTCCTAATTAAGTCCCCACGATTATCTAAAAAAAATATAAACCCTAAATTCTAGACACATACTAATCAAAATTATCATCTCATCTTTATTAACTAATGACGACTTATCTTCTATTTTAATTTTTGAACGTTAGATAGAGATCTCACATCAATTAGATATTAAAATTAAAATATTTTATATGCAAATCTCAATTTATAAACCGGTTTTGTGAGATTAAGTTAAGTTTAAAGTTCACTTCTTAATATTTTGAAAGATAAATTTTAAATAAATTGATTTTAATTTAATAAACTATTTCATTAATTTGAAAATGTTTCATATTTTAAATCACTTAAACTACAATTAATAAAGTAATTTGCAGGGAGTTAGTGTGATAAGTACTATTCAAACGTTGAATATTTTTTTCTTGGGAACAAAACATTGAAGATATTATAAAAAAAGAAAGAGAGAAAGATGTTCTAGAAGACTTGGGTACTTCTTTCTGAGAATCCAAACTTCTAAGGCAAAACTACAGTTACACACACATGTAACACATTAAAAAAATTATGAAGATGACAAAAAACAATTAGGTAATAACTATTAATTGATATGACATATAATTCAATATTATCAAATTTTTAAATTAAAAAGATGAAAGTATGCGTCAATAAGTACTTTCATATAACATTTAATTAAATTTTTATCAATTGTGCTCAATAAATTATCTAAATACAAAATATTTAAATACATATAACATTAAGAATGGAAAGTATTGAAGAGAAAATTCAGATTTTTTTTATACTTTATACATATATTAACTAAATTAAATATTATTTTACAAAATAAAAAACATTAATATTTAAATTAATTTTTATTATTATACATAATTTTTAAATTAATATTTAATTTAGATATAAAAAATTTCACACCTAAATATTTAAATTCTAAAATTGGTAACTAATTAAATATCAATTTAAAAATAATTTATCAATAATAAAAAATAATTTAAATATTAATAATTTTTTTTAATTTTTAAAATAATATTTAATTTAGTATATAGGAATAAATAATTTTTATTTAATAATTTTTTTACCGATATATAATATTTTCATTATCTTTTTATCGAGAAAGTGAAATTGACTCCTATATATAATTATTAATTATGATTTTGCGTTTGAATTATTAAAGTTAACCCAATATTATCTCAACTGTTTATAATCGTCTTATATGAAATTGTTTATCTTATGTTATATTAAATTAAATTAAATTATATTTAGTTAAAATGTGAAGTTACATAATAATGTTTAATATAAATTTTTTTATAAAAAAATTAAATCAAAGTATGATAAAGATATGTGGAGAGTTTCTTACTATTAATGTATACATTAATTTTTTTATTTAAAGGGGTAAAAGATTTTGTTTGCAGGAGTGTTTTAATAGTAAATATCTTAATAATGATCCGAGTCGCCAACCGAGTCGAAACCAGCTGACGCGTTTTGAAACTCAGTGTTGATTTGTTTCGTTGAAGTTTCTGGTAGACGCCACGCGTGAACACACTTTCTTTCTGCTTTTCTTCCTTATAAATAACACCTCTCTTCTCTCTCTCTCCAAAAACCAACACATTTTCTCACATACCCTTTCATTTCCTCAACTTTTCCACCATTTTCTTCCTTCATTTTCCCAGAAAAAATGAGAACTGTGAAGAATATTTTGGGCCTTCCTCTTCTCACTTTGTTGTTCATGGCAATCTCTCATCTGGCTCATGCTCAGGATTTTCCTCTTTCTCCAGCACCTTCTCCCACCAGTGATGGTTAGTTCAAAACTTCCCTTTTTCTTCTTCACTTTTTCTCTCTTTCACTTTTCCTTAATTTGTATTTATGAGACTGAAGGTGTCTGTATCGGATACTGATATTCATATGATCATGTAGAACACGTATAACAGTTAATTCAAAAAATATTTATTAAATTTATGATAATTCTAAAAAACTTATTTACATTTTAGAGATTATATAAAATTATATGATTTTTATGTTTGTACTAGAAATTAGAGATTATATAAAATTATATAGATTTTTATGTTTGTACTAGAAATTAGAGTTTTTTTACTTATATAAATGGATACAAATCTCATTTCATGAACCGATTTTACGAATTGAGTTAAGTTTAAAGTCGAATTTTACGGATTGAGTTAAGTTTAAAGTCGAATTTATGAATTGAGTTAGGAAATTAGGTTTAAAGTCGTCGATTTTATGGGTTGAGTTAGGAAGTTAGGTTTAAAGTCGTCGACTTTATAGATTGAGTTAAGTTTAAAATAAATTTTGAATTATTTCATATTATGCGTACATATTAGTTTCTTTATGAATGTATATGTTACAGCTTAGATTTATATAAAGTGATAAAACTTCTCCTTTTTATGTTTTTTCTTACAATATGTTAATCTGGGTTTGTTTTGATTCTGACAGGCACTGCAATTGATCAAGGAATTGCTTACATTCTTATGGTGGTGGCTCTCGGCATCACGTATATGATTCATTGATTTTTCTTTTTCTTCTTATTTTTTATTATATATCATGGCCATATTAGAGAAATTTTCTCAATTTTTGTGCTGTAATTATTCTTCATGAAATTCAATATTATTCCTTCTCATACATTATCTTTCTTCTTCCTTTTTCTGGGTCAATTTTCCTCCTTTGTTGAATCATCTTTTCATTATTCAAAACCTTCCATTTTTATATGACGCCGCTTAGAATAAATGGACCCATGATAGAGATATGATTCATAGATTTTTCCCATTTTCACAATGTTATTAATGAAATAATTAAATTTTTTAAAAATTATTATTTTATGGATAGTATTTTAATTGAAATCTGATTACATTAATATCACACCAACATTCACATCGTGTTAGTTTTGCATTACTAATACACTGAGTACCAGTTATAATTGATATCGTGTTATCTTTATATGATTTCAGTTTAAATACACATATACTAAAAAAAAATCATTAAATAAAAACCAATTTTTAGACACCAAAATAATTAGTTGTAACAGTAATTAAATTAAAAACTATTTTATAAATTAAAAAAAATTTGATTTCTAAATTAGATTCTATTATTGTTAAATTCTTTCTAAATTGGTATCTAATTAGCAATTAATATTTTAACTACCAATTATTTATATTCTAAATTTGTTAGCAAAAACTTTGGTTGCTAATTAGATACCAATTTATAAACCATTTAAAAATAATAGAAACTAATTTAGAAACAAAAAATTTATTTAGTCCCTTTGTCTCTAATTTAGTCCTTATATCAACTAATTATTTTTTATTTCTAAAATTAGTTTCTATTTCGTGATTTTCGTGTAGTGATAGTAACAATTATATTGATATCGTGTTATCTTTGTATGATTTCAGTTTAAATACATTGAGATTTGGTTAGGTTGATATATTTTTTTTCTTTTTTAAATTTTATGTATTTTATTAATTAAAAAACGTAATTGTACATTTTTATTAAAATAATATAGGATTATTCTACTCTTATGCGTAAAGAAGAGAGTTGTTGGAAGACTTTAAAAAAAAGTATTAAATAATGTTGATAGAGCATACAAATTGGTCAAGCCGTGTAACTTTGAATGTTACCAACTCAAGAATTTCAACTCATTATTTATTTATTTATTGCCACTCATACAACAATAATTATATTTTTCTCTCATATGACATTTATTACCTTAGAAAGAGACCAACTTATTCTTTTATTACAATTTTTTTAAAATGGATAACTTTCAGGATTTGTGAGAATTTAAGGCAATAGAATAAAAGGATATATTTTAAAAGGTTTTTGATAAATGGTAAATTAATTTTAGGAAGATAGGAACTTTTTTAAAAATTTGTTACTATATGAACTAATAGATGAAACAAAAATAATGAATAGATAATGTTTGGTGTGTAAAGTGGATTATCGAAAAAAAATACAATTTTAAAGAATGTTTATTTTATATATGATGAGAGTGATGAGATTTTGCCAAAAAGTTTTTTATAAAAGTTAAAATAATTTTTAAAAGGTAGAATTTGTCTTCAAAGTTTGTCAATGAAGAAATAGATGGAAAAAAAAAGATAAAGTGGTTTATGTAAAAATATATAATTGTCTCATGAGAGTCTATTTTGTACATGGATGATGAGAATTCACGAAAATTGGTTGGCATAAATAAAAGGAAATGGTAAAATTTTGTCACATTAATTCTGGTGAATGAAAATCTAACCAATAAATTCAAAAGTAAAAAAAGATTGAGACAAAGAGATTAATTGACACATTTTCTATTTATGGTTGTGAGAGATTTAGTGTTGATGAGGGAAATATCTTGAAAGAAAATATATAGAGAACTTTTTTATGATAAATGGAAAAGTAAAGATAAACTTATTCTAAATGATTCAATAGTTCTCGAAAAAAATGTTTTTGAATAATGTGTTTGTTATTAAAAGTATTATGATATTAGAATTATATTCAAGGTTTAAGGTGAATTTTTCTAAGAAAAGGTGCATGAGAATTGGGGTGGAAACCATAAAAATAGAACAAATGATAAATGTGTTGAATACATTAAAAAAAAATAAGAAGATAGGATTATATTGTGTTTAAAACCTTTTTTTTATATTTTTACAAGTCATCTGGTTAAGAAGTGGGTTTTAAGCCTAACTCAACCCTATAAAATCGACATCTTCTAATAAACATGAACAAACGAAACGAAATGTATATTCAATAAAAATATAATCAAGTAGTTCTTTTAAGAGTTTGTGTCTGACAAGAAACATCTTATGCAACTTCAACTTTGATAAATGAACTATTTAAATATGCTTTTTAAATCTTATTTTTTTTCCAAATTTTTCCTTTTAAATTAGTTACAGTTCAATAATATGCAATATGAAAATATTAGAGAGAGAAAATATTTACTCTAAATGTTTTCATATTGGTTTATTTATAAACATCGCACTACATTCAATTTTCAATCAACTGATTGAATTCCACTAAACAAACTAATGTTTCAAAGATACAAGTGAGTATTGTTTGGACCTCAGAACAACTCAAGTATTATTTACGCTACCACTCTTGGCTAAAAAACACTGAGTATTATTTGAAATACAATCACTTTTAGCTAAAATAAAAAAGGTTTACTAAGAAAATGATATAAAAGATCACTAAATTGCTCATTGAAAGAGAGGTAACTTCTTACGGCAAATACAAGATAAGTTCAGTCTTTTAGCTTGAGAACTTGAACTTGTTCTTGTTGCAAGACTTTTGTCAACCTTCCCTTTTCATATAGATTTTCTATATATAGAGGTTGAGAAGCAAAAGAGTCATTGCACATCCTTTATAGCTATTGTTAGGGTTGCATGCTCCTCTTGGAAGAATGAACTACTAACAAGAAATAAATGTTTTTTTGAGTTTGATGTGTATTATGAAATGCTTCATAATTATGTTTATTTGACGAAATATACTTATTATATGTTCAAGTAAAGACTTACCAGACGATACATGTGTACAACATTTGCATCTGTTGAACGAAGCACATTTCAAACAGTGTCAATATTTGTCCAGCCACACAATTTGTGTCTAACATGATTTGACACACATAAAATTGTGTTTTACTTTAATTATTTAAGTACACCATCAAAACCAAATAAAGGATCTGTTGAACTTGGATCTAATATGGAGATACATTTTTGTCTACTTAAGTGTCCAAAATTGGGAAGAATCCAAGAAAGAAAACTTCATAGAGACCAATTGTAGAAAAAAATTAGAAAGATTTATGCTCATGCCCAGAGAAATATCTATTTTTTTGCAAATAAAATTTGTTTGATTAATTAGGTTCTATCCTCCTTACCCTTTCTCATTTTATCCTTCTTCATGGTTCCAACAAGTGTTGCGAGAAAGTTACAAAGCACAAAAGGGAAAGGGTTATCTTTACGGGTAAAAAGAAAAAAAACGGACGTATGGTATGAGTGAGTTGGAAAGATAGTTATTCATCAAGAAATCATAGAAGACTAAGAAATAAAGAAAATTATGATATTTAATGGGACACTTCTAAAAAAATGGAATTGAAACTGGTTTCATCAAAAGAGTTCAAATCTTGGTTCCTAAATACGATAGAGGTGAAAAGATTTGATGAAAACCATAAAACATTGAGGATTTTTTTATCAGCAAAGAATAAATAAAATAAAATGAAACATTTTGGGGTGTCTCAACCCTTATATAGACACTTCAAGAGTGTCTCAACCTATACAGAAATAGTCAAGGCCAACCTGCACAATATCTGACCTACAACATACTTCAGACTCTGCAAACTAACAGATATACGAATCAATTGAAGTTGTTTAAAAGAGAAATCAAATGTAAAATAGGACATGAAAGTATAATAAAAATTTAAAAGGATGGAGATAACTTTAACCATATTATGTTTAAAAAAATATAATCTATGCACTTTGATGGATTAGTTCCAAAAAATTTATTTATTTTTAGTTAATGGGAACTTACATATTAGTATATTAATAGAATTAAGAATTTATAAACTTATCATTATTTAATACAAAACATTTAAAATAATAAAAAATAGAAGGATTTTTAAAGGACATATTTTTAATTTGACCATCCCAACTTAAGTAGTCTACCTCCACCCTCTTTTCCAACAATCAAGAAATTGTCTACAATGTTAGTTAACTAATAATATTATAAATGGTAATTTGGATTGTGACAATACATCTTCATTTGACATTGAGATGTTTGTTTGTCCCAAAATGCCTAGAATACTAAAATTTTATCATGGCTTGCTTATGTTTTCTCTTGCTCCATTAATGTAAGCAGTGTTTTATTTTCCAACAAACTTAATAGTGCTAGTGACAATGCTGCTACTAAATATAGGAACAAAAATGCTTCACTTTTCTCAGAACTTACTATTATAAATATGCTTACATAGTCACATTATCAATGACTTCAAATTATAGTTTCAATAGAAAATACTATAACCAAGACTGTTAAATGCAAGTTAAATTGGAGGTGAGAAAGCTTCAATTTATCAAAAATTGGGAGTTTCTGTGAATTTATCTGCATAAGAGTACTTCTCTGAGAAAGCACTATTAAACAAATCATTAAGCACCCTAACCATAAAATAAAAAATTATACCAATGATGCTCCAAAAGAAGAAAAAGAACATAAGTTCACATGGCAAGTTGCTCCATAAGCAGCTCCACAAGGCAATAGGATGCAGTATGTCATGTGCATCATGTGCCTGAGTTACACATTACAAAGTATGATAAGATATTCTGATCCACATAATCTAGGGAGAAACATTTGGTGGCTTAGGTTCTGGGGTAGGGTGGTTTTGATTATAGATATTATATTTTTTGCTCACTTGAGGTTCTATGAGTAGTTTTTAATACTTGGTCGGTGAACAACAACATTCTAGGAAACCTAAAAAGGAAAAAAGCAGTGTCCTAGACAGTGGCCAATTCCCTTGTCTCAAATTCAAAAACCATGTGCTTATAATTATGTTCAAAGTCCCCTCACTTCTAACTGAACTTATGTGCATACAGTGTTGAGAACACTTGAACTATTAGTTCTAGTAAATCCATGGATTTGAGAAATTGTTGTCATTCATGCAAGAGAAACATCATCCAATCAGGAAGATGTTGTTGCAATGAGATTGAACATGCAAATTGTATATCAAGTAAACTGAGGTGGAAAGTGTTGTGGATGAAGCTCAAGAAAGAGAAGAAGAAGTTGTTTGAGTCTGCATCACCCCTACAACTCCCTTATAATCCATACACTTACTCTCTGAATTTTGACCAAGGGACTGCAAAGGATGAGCTAGATAACCTCTCTAGATCATTTTCTGTTCAATTTGCTGATCCTTCCAGCTCTACACTACTTGTGAAGAAAGAGGTAGTTTAAGGCAAGGCTTTGGAAACTTGTGATTCTATCTGTAATTTTGTGTGTCTCTAACTCTCTCATTTTCCACTCAACCCTTGGTCAGATTCCATGTGGGTAACCACTTCCTTGAATATTTGTATTATACGTTTCTAATACATATTGTCACCTTATTTTTCTTCTATTTTAGAGTAATTTATGAGGAAGTATGCAAACTATTGTCCTGATTTAACAAACATTTAGCATTACCAGTGTTGTTCTTCAAAGTGGAGCATCACAGAAGCTTTAAAGTTATATTATTGCTAAGATAATGTCTAAAACATCCGTTGTTTCCTCCTAAAAGGGAAAAATGGAAGCATTAAGTTGTTGATTGAAATGATGTCTGTTTTTAGTGTTTACAAACACAGAGATGGAAGTTTCATAGCCAAGGAGAATTGTAAATAGGAGTTGCAACAGATTTAACTTTAAGATACTTATGAAGTGCTTCAAGTCCATAATCTCTTCCAAATCCACTCATCTTATACCCTCCAAAAGGGCAGTCAATATCAAATGCAAAGAAGCAGTTGATCCAAATGATGCCTGCACGGATGGACCTTGATACAGTGTTGGCAATATCCAAGTTCTTGGTCACAATCCCTGCTGCTAGGCCATATTTGGAGCTGTTGGCTTTCTTAATTGCATCCTCAATGGTGCTGTTTCATGCATACCACACTTGGCTTAACATTCAGTTGCACAATAACAAGCTTTTTTTTCTCTTATTCTGAGTGAAAAGGAATATTATATGACTTACTTGAACTTAGAAAGTGTCATCACAGGTCCAAATATTTCCTCTTGTGCAATTAGCATGTCCTCCTAAATATGAATTTTCATAAAGAAGAAAAAGTTAAGATTGGTTGTTCAATTATGACAAAGATAACTTATTTCTTGCTTTTTGTAGAACTGAAATACACCTTAACATTGGTAAAAATGGTTGGCTCAATATAGTATCCCTTGTTGCCCACTGGCTTACCCCCAGTCAACAGTGTGGCTCCTTCACTCTTTCCATGCTTAATATAGGAAAGAATTTTATCAAACTGTTCCTTACTAGTCTGCAGTATAAAATCATGTCAGGGAAGAACTACATTAACAATTGTATGTGTGAGTGTGTTTTTTAAACTATTACATGAAGATTGAAGTAGAATATGCCTCAAATACTATGTAAAGAAAGTTGTTTTGTGCCAATTTCGAGTAATCTTACTTGGGGTCCCTGTTGAACTTTTGGATCAAAAGGGTCTCCTACTACCCAAGTTTTAGCCTTCTCGACTATCTTTTTCTCAAATTCATCATATATCCCTTCCTGGACAAAAACTCGAGAGAATGCAACACAGATTTCTCCCTGAAAATTATAGAGTTTCAAGCAGAATAAGTCTATGTCTTTCCTATGGTACAAAAATTTCCATGGAAGAAAATTTACCTTGTTGTGTAGGATGCCAAAGAGAGCAAGATCAACAGCTTTGTCTATATCAGCATCCTCAAAAATCAAAACTGGCGACTTTCCTCCTAATTCAAGAGAAACAGGTTTCAAGTTGCTCAATGCCGCAGCCTGCATTATTTTACGACCTGTTTCTGTTGAACCTGTAAAACTAACCTGTAATATAACAATCACAACACACCTTAGAAGTTGGTGGCAAAGGAAATACCCTTCAACTTAATCAATGATATAAACTTAACACTCAAATTACCGCATCAATGTCCATATGTGAGCTTATTGCAGCCCCTGCAGTTGAGCCAAATCCAGGTACTACATTGAGCACTCCATCTGGGATACCAGCCTTCATGAAAAGGGAAAATATATGTTTTCATGTCCATCCATGCATGAATGATAGTTGATACTAACAAGCCAAACACGCTAATGCTCTTGAGGTAGCATTTGACCCAAAGTTTTGATTCCACTAAAAGGGTGTGGAATCAACATATACCTCTTTTGTAACACCATGTTCTATTTTTAAGGTGTACCAAACATATAACATCACCCGTGTTATATTTGAGATGATGTTGACTAGTGATATAACCAAGAGTAGTGATATGCTCACAACCATGCAACAGATTAAAATTAAAAAGAAAAACAATTTTTTGCTGAAATTGAACAATTTTAAATTTGTATTGGTCAAATCACAAATGTAAACTGATGTTTTTTAATTTGTAGTTGTTAAAATTTTCCTATACTCAAGTTCATATATATCAGTATATTACTAAATATTGTGAGATTTCTAATATGAAGGAAGATTGTCTCCCACTCATGTTATTTTGGTCATATTACAAGACAGACATATCCAACATGTTATGTTTTTGTCTCATTTTAAAATGTTTACCAAATGTTACTTTAGCTATGTTTGATAAGCAACTAAATCAATGTGTTAAGCATACCAACTTAGCAAGATGAGCATAGAAGAGTGATGAGAGAGGTGTTTGCTCAGCAGGCTTGATGACCATGGTGCAACCAGCAGCCAAGGCCGGGGCGACCTTGGCGAAGAACATGATAGTAGGGAAATTCCAAGGGATAATGTGACCAACAACACCAACAGGTTCCATAAGAGAATACAAGTGGAGGTCACGAGATGTTTTGAACACATTTCCATGAACTTTGTCAGCAGCGCCAGCATAGTACCGTAGGATGTTGCAGGCTTCAGGAACATCCACAGCCTTACACCAACTGAATAGCTTTCCTCCATCAATGGTGTCCAATGCTGCTATTTCTTCTACATTCTGTTCAATTAGTTGTGCCCATTTCAGCATAATCTTGGCTCTTTCCTGTCCAACATCCATGATCATAACAAGTTAGTTAATGTTGCTACTGTTTGAGAACAGTACTGTGTTCAGCATGTGTAAAAAATTTTAGAGTTGACATTTTCATTATTATTACTCAGAAGTTATAGTTAGATAATACTCAAACCTTTTGCAAACTCAATTTCATATATTTCTTTCCTCCAATTCAACAGAAATTCACCTCAAAGGAGAGGTGCAGAGGAATTTGACAGTGTAATCTGCTAACATGATTGAATCAATAAACAAAAGGCTAGAATAGTTTGTAGAACATTTGTATGAAAACAATTAAGTTTCTGTTTTCAAACATTGTCATGAGTAAGGCTGAACATGCAATTTCTATGTTGAAAACTTAATTGTTAATTATAATTGAAATAAAGATAGGTGAAGATATGAACTTACAGCACCGGGAATGCGTGGCCATGGACCAATATCAAATGCTTCACGTGCAGCCTTCACAGCAATATCAACATCTTCTTTGGAAGCCTCTGCTATTTCAACAATCACTTCTTCTGTTCTTGGATCAACAGTCTCAAACGTTTTTCCTTTTGTTTTTCCAAACAGTTCCAAATGCATAGAAGTTTTAATAGGCCGATTTAATTGTTAAAACATGAAAACGAAGGAATCATAATTTGTATCAGTTCACTGTTGTATTGTGTGGATACCATGAATCTAAAACATATTTCTCTGTCAGTAGTCTAATCATTGGTTTTATCTAAAAATATGTGTATATTAAACATTTTAATTCATACACACTATAACTATAAAACATAATCAACTACCTAGAAAACATTGTTAATAGTTGTTATAAAAGTCACACGGTTATCATCCATGAAGGTTTTTAGTCAAACAAAAATGTAAAAAGAAAAGCATAGTTGTATATGGAATATTCAGTCACTAACAGTGAAACATATACTGATGCAGTAGGATAGAGGAAAGTAACTGGAACCTGAAACAGAATCCACAAATTCTCCATTGATGAAAAGCTTGGTAAACTTTACTGTTGGAATCTGGTCAAAGGATTCTGAGGGGCTGGAGCCAGTGTTGAGACTTGCCATCCTTATCCACTTCACTGACTGATCTGCTAAGCACCAACCAAGTTTGTGGAGTGATTTGAGAGTTGTTGGCTATGGAGAAGAGGCACAACACAACAGTTATTTATATGTATTAGCACAAACACACATGCATTTGTATCTCACTTGTGACTTGTGAGTTTGCATTTGCATAAGTTTATTGGTGCTATATATGATGGTGTTGGTGGGCTGGTTTGTTTGTTAAGGAGGATCAAATGGTGGGTAGCTGAAAAAGTTGGATAGCATAACTGTTAACTTTGCTAACAATAGACCTTCCCTAATGCATGCATTTCAACCCCTTTTTCTCCCTTTGCATTTTCCACATTCAATGCCACAGCAGAGTCAGAATTTGTGGGAATACAAATCATGCAAAAAACCTTGAAAACCATTTTTTTTCACATGATCTTTGTTTGGAATAATTTTTTTAAGAATCAGATACTGATATAATCTATGACAGTATGATTATAGTTTGTCTGATATATGAGATTAAACCCCACATGTTTAATTTCAATTTCAGTTTCATAATTTCATTCAATCTTACATTATTAATCTTGATAAAATAAAATATGTATAATAATATATTAATACAAATATCATTTCTCACCTACTTTTCAACTTCTGATGTCAGATTTGTTTTGTTTTCCTTTCCCTGAATCTAATAATTTACAAAAACTCAAAAAAATTGGTTATGGCTGTGAAGTCTCTGTTAGTACACAATTGACATTTCAAAATCATGTAGAATAAAACTGCTCTTTCTTTCAAGTTAAAATAAATCATCAAACTTCCTTTTTTAAACAAGTAGCTTGAAGCTAAATTAATGACTCACATATCACCTTAATTAGGAGATTAATCAATACTGTTTGTGTTAGTGTATTTTGTATTATTTATTTGTCAAATCCTTGTTTTTTTGAGTTTATATGATTTAAGTCCCATGTAAATTGGAGAATAATTAATATCCCATCAAGTAGTATCACATGTTTGCAAACAAATTTTACTCATATTTTTTTTTAAAATCTACACTATTTTAAAAATCAAGTACTATCACAAATTTTATATCTAAATTATTTAATGTCTTATTTAAAAAAATATTAAATAAATAATTTTTTTAAATTATTTAAAATATTAAATAAATATAAATCCTAAATTATTTAATATTGTCTTATTTCAAAAATATTAAATAAATAAAAAATTTAAATTATTCAAAATCTTAAATAAATATTAAATCTAAATTAGTTAATGTCCTATTTAAACAAAAATATAAAATAAATAAAATTTTTAAATTATTCAAAATCTTAAATAAATACAAATCTAAATATTTAATGCTTCATTTAAAAAATATGAAATAAATAAAAATTTTAAATTATTAAAAATCTTAAATAAATACAAATCCTAAATTATGTAATGTCTTATTTAAAAAATTTGAAATAAATAAAATTTCTAAATTATTCAAAATATTAAATAAACATAAAATTTAAATATGACATTAAACAAAATAATTCAATATGCACCTAACAAATAACACTGTCAAGTAAAAAACAACCTTAAGAATTACTTATGACGTACATATTATCATGCTTCCTAAAAGAAACATAGATATTATGAACACCATAACATCGATGTTTATAAAAAAAACATAAATAATTGATATTGTAAATATTCAAAAACAATGGAACATCCAATTAAAAATATAAGCACAATCGATTATCTAGACTTCTTCAAACGTTTTATGTAAAAAAAAAAATCACAAATCTAACAAATAAACCCTTTTTCATCTACATAAACAATAAAACAGTGGTAACAAACATGATAACTGAAGTTTACAAAGAAAATTCACCAATTAAAAATAGTAATAAAAATATTACAGACAAAATTAAAACATACAGTAATTTTTTATTATTTAATTATAAATTATCATATATCATAATCTTGTTAACTATTATTTATAATAATTATTTAAACACATATTTGGCGTTCAGATTTTAAAATATTTTCAATTTTAGACTAATTCTCAATTTTTAATATATTTTAATTTAATTGAACTCTAAGTTTAACGTACTTATTTAAAGTTGGGTGAAAAAATAAATAAATTACTAAAATATATATATATATATACACAAAAATTCACAATTGGATCAATTTCTCAGATTTTTTTTAAATGTAGACACTAACATTGCATAAAAAAACTAAAATCATATATCAAAATACTGTTAAAAGATAAAGTCATATAATGTAGAATATATACAAAATTTAACCAATATATAATTTGCTTCAGATTGGAATATTTTCTATGCAAAAAATGTGTTAAAAAATTAAAATTTATTAAAAATAGTAAGTTAGATTTTTCCACTAAAACTAATAATGAAGAATACTTATTTTATATTGAAAACAATCATTATCAAACATACAACTATTTGATAACTATTGATTTTATATGTGGACTCAAATAGTTATTATTATTATCATAATAAAATTGTTAAATGATTGTATATTTTTCTACTAAAATACACAGAGATGATGAGATGTCCTTTTTAACCATTTTAAAATAAGGAAAATTTATTTCATCAGCCTAATAATCACATCAACCATTTTTTCGGTGTTATGGTTAATATGTCATCATATCTACCTAACTAAATTATTATTTAATTTTTGAAATTTAAAAGGTTGATAATGGCCATTTATTCTATCTTTTTATTTTTTTAATAGATAAATTGTGTAAGTAATTAAAGATGGAATAATATATTAAAAAAAATGATAATCCTTCAAAGTTTTTGAAGTCAATGCATGTTTGAGTCTCACGTGCTTTGTAGAGCTTAGATACTATGGAGAGTGTTAGGTATGATAAAACAAAACCACTTTCACCTTATAAGTTATAACCTAATTCTAGACTCAATATAATTCATTTTCTATAATTGTGAAAAGGTTTAATACATTATTAAAGCATTGCATTTATTGGTCTATTGTTTTCTTTTTAGTTTTTTAAAAAGATAACTTGTGTTAAAATTTTATAGTAAAAAAAAGTATTGATTGGTCTTGTTGAAATAACATTTGAGAGCAGAAACGATGTCGTGTAAGTAGCTATGACGTAGGCTTTTTTACAGAAAAAATTGCACTTAAAACATTTTAGGCAGTTTCTTCTTGCATCTCTACGATTTTCTTCCTCCATCCTACAATGTTATGCAATGATAAATTTATCCTTAATATTTTCTAAAAATCCTAAAATGCACACAACACCCACACTCTACTCTTTCTTCTTCCTTTGCACATGGACTGCACATAGACAAATTGCATTGCTCTCTCAATGGTGGCGCTACTCCATCTCTTGGCACATGAAGACGTTTTTCTTGGTGGTGATTCTGGCGACTTGGTAGTGGTTCGATGGTTTGTCTTGTCAGTTCTCTGTTTGGAGAAAAAGGTAAGTATTTTTATTTTTTTTTCAAATCTATAGTTATGTTTTTATTGTGGATTTTCGTTTCCGCAGTACATATGTTGTGATTCCAGACAGTGCAGTATGCTAGATTTACGAAACAGGAAATCCACACTTTTGTTTTTTGTCTTCCAAAATATTGAATCGGCAAAACTCCTAGATTGGTGCATCCGTAAATCTTATGGATTGGTGAGTATGGTAATCTTCCAGATTTGTAGATCCATAGTATGTTTCCGAATTCACAAATTCGTAATTCAAAAAATGCAGATGCCTTTTTTCAAATTAAAGGTCAAGACTAATTTTGGAATTTTAATAATTATACCGATGCAGGAAGAAAAAAGTAGGGGTACAAAAAGAAACTCCCAACATTTTAACATCCCATTTTCTAGTTTGGGCCAACTAAATTAGACCGTCTCAACCCAATTCGGGCTAGATATTTATTCCTGCACCTCTAATGGGTGTAAAAGTAAAAAATGTTGTTAGTCTTTGTCATCTCTTCTGAACCATCTCCACTTAGGAAGTGAACATATCACGATGGAAGCTCTTTCGGTCTCTAATAATAACTTTTAAATGGTATAATTTACAATGCTTTATTTTTTTTTCTCTTTAAAACATATTTCTCATTTTAAACAAATGAAATCCCCATATAAATCTTGAAAAGGTGATGTCATGTATCATATTTAAATAAAAATGGATAAATAATTGTACTGTGCAGAAACAAAGATTAATAATTGTACCGGTTGGACCCGTATGATCGAGAGGAGGCTCAATACCCGATTAAGGTCGACTGAAGCCATCACACCTAAAGAGGATTAACAAGACTAATTAATTATCAAACCCTAAGTAATACATTCTTAACTGAAACTCAAATCCTTAATCCAGTCCAATTACAAATAGCCCATGATAATCATATAAATAGGCACATATTCCAAGAATCAGGTACGTCATCGTTAAATACTAATAGCACCGAATGTCAAACATCGACATCTTACTTGAGTATCGAAGTGTCTTTTGTAAGTATCATTCAAACCTAAAGTTTACGAAGACAAGGAGCAGAAAGACTTAAGGAGTACAAGATCATTTAAGCAAAAGGAAGAAAAGATAGACCGACCGACTGAGAACGGAAGAAATCGTTATGTTGATTCAAACCAAACAATAACAATAATAATAATAATAATATTATAGTAACATATTCCTCAGCACTTATCTAATACTTTCTTTTAAGAAAAAAATAAAAAGGAAGCAATAATATAGGGTAAGAGGAAGTGTCTTAGTCTGTAAATTGTGGGCTCATATTGGGCCAGTGAGTCAGCATTCTGTAACAAAACACGCCATAGGCCGAACACATGGTGTGCCTCTACATTTCTCTGTGCCCATGTGATTGGATTCGAGATACCTACACTCCTATGCTTCACATATATTTTTAAAATTACCATAACTTTTTTTATTTTTCGGTGCCTAATTAAAAAAATTAAAATTAATTTTTTTTTATAAAAATCACTACTTAAAAATCTACATTTTAATATATGAGAAAAATACATTTATGCATTTATCTTACTTCAAGCAATTTTATTAATTTTTTTTTCCATAATATAAGTAATTAAAATACTAAAAAATATAAGAGGTTAAGAAATTGATAATAATTATTTTTTCATATAGCAGCGTAAAAGGTTAAGAAAGAATAATAGTATAAAAGAACAAACACAATACCCTTTGTCACAAAAATGGATCTCGAGTCCCATAGAAAAATATGTTAAATTTTAGTAAACACAAAATAAAATAAAGTGATTAAAAAATAGAAATATATATTTTATAAATGTTCTTCCTAAAAACATTAATTATTTTTTTGTGCTCATTATTTGTCGTGACATATACAAATAAATAAGGGACACTTTGCTAGAAAAAGAAAAAAATAGGTTGTAACAATATGCTAGAAAAGTGTCATCTTAAATTTCAACAGGTTATTATTCTGAGCTTTTTTTGGACCTACTTTCAACTACCACACTATATACACATATATTTTGCCTTGTGGTTTTAAAATTTGTACATTTCCAATTAATAAAAAAACATTTTATTATAATTTGTTACACATTTTAAAAAAACAAAAAATTATTAGATGTAATTAGTTATAATTGGATGATAGTATACAAATTAAATATATTATATGTTTATGAGTTGAAATTCTTGTACAGCATCAATGAATAAAAAACAATTTTTATATAACTTTAAAACTTTAGTCTATACATCATTATAACAAAACCAATAAATATTAATTAGTTTTGAAAATAAAAACAATTTGTTATTATATTAATTAAATTAGATTTTATTTTATAAAATAAAAAATTATTAATATATAAATATTTGTTTTTATTAATAAAAACTTATAAATTAATATTTAATATTAGTTATCATAATTCTAACTAGTATTCTTACTGCCTAGGCTCCTATGTCAGAACCAGGTGTTCCACTAGACACTAATTTAATTATAAGTGAATGAGTTAGGTCATTGACTTGAGTAATATAAAATGCAATAATCATTTACAAAGAAAAAAAGTCAAAATAAATGTTTCTCTTTATTCTTAATAATTACAATGCAACAACAATATTTATAATACATGTGGAAATAATACTTATAAAATAAATCTGATAAAAAAAATTAGTCTAAATTTGTGTATTAGTTCACTCTATCACAAATTTCAATAAAGTTGGATTAAAAATAATTTTATTTTATGATAAGTCAAAAAGTAGACTCAATTTAGTTGGTTAACTCTGTTGAGTTAGGTTGACATATTAATCCACGTAAAAAAGTTTTTAAAAAATCACTATAAAAAATATTAAATTAGAACTGTAGTTCTTTAATCTATTATTATGCTTTTTGAATAGATAAAAAGTTGTTAAAATATTTTTTATCTTTTTCTTTGTAAACTATAATTTTAAACTTTTGGGTGAATTGATTTGTTTAACTTAATAATTTATGATTTTTTTTTATCAAAATATGATAATTTTATAGATTAATTATTGTATCTATCTCATCAAAGACCGGATACTGTTGTTAACTTGGGATAAATATACGAGATCGTAACCGAGTCTTTATTCATCATAAAAGACAATCAAAGAAAAACTGGTCTAATTAATTGGCCTTAAAAAAAGAATGACTATTCAAGAGTCGAATAGTAGTTACATAAGAAGTCTGCCAAGGACACCACCCGATCAACCTATATAGTCATTATTTATTTAGGAAGTACAATTCGATCTATTTCATATTCTATAACTCGTATATAGCACAATACACTATTATCGTGTTCTTACTAACTTAAACATCAAACATTCTCTCACATTCAAAAAGGACACATGACCCTCTTCTGATCATGTTTTCGATAGAAACAATTATAAAAATAGATAAAATTTACAAAATTAATAAAATAGATAAATAGTTAACTTAATGTAAAAAAATTGTGTCAAGATAATAAGACTTTTGTGTATATGAGCTGAAATTACATTTCATTATATAACATAATTTTAAAATTCTCTCGATAATTTTATTTTCTTTAAAATTCTTTGAAGTATATGGGTAGGAGGAACACGTTGAAGAATATGACAATACAATGAGAATAAAAAATGGGAAATCACGTTTTGTTCTTTATTGTGGTTACAATACAAGAAACAGAACGCAAAGGCCACGTTATTTCTTATTTATGGGGCTTTGAATTTAGCAAAGAAAAAGTAAACCTTTCTTATTTATTAAGTCTTAAATTATGAGAATGCATATGTAGAAGAAGAGCAAGTTCAGTCTCTATAAATAAAAAAATAAATGATAACACAGAAAAAGACGAATTAGTGGGTAAACTCAATGCTCAATCAATGGACCAGTCAAACACTTAATATATTTTTTATTCAAACAAATAATATAATTTTTTTATATTATTTCATCAGAGTACAACTATAAGGATTTAACTCTCTAAATTTAACTGTTTAAAGAATATACAACATACAAGTATAAGGATTTAACTCTCTAAATTTAATTGTTTAAAGAATATACAAAAACGTAGAGAGTTATATACAAGAAATAGAAAAGAAAAATGTTTCTTAAAAAAAATTCATGTACATTACGTACACTACAAGAAAATCATGAAATAGAAACTAATTTTTGGAAACCAAAATAATTAGTTGCAATAGTAACTAAATTAGAGACCATTTTAAAAATTAAATAAAAAATTGGTTTCTGAATTAGTTTCTATTATTGTTAAAAAGTTTTTAAATTGGTATCTAATTAGCCACCAAGGTTTTAACTACCAATTATTTAGTTTCTAAATTTGGTCTCTAAAATCTTGGTAGCTAATTAGATACCAATTTAGAAACTATTTAACAATAATAGAAACTAATTTAAAAACTAATTTTTTATTTAGTTTTTAAAATGGTCTCTAATTTAGTTACTATTGCAACTAATTATTTTGTTCTCTAAAAATGAGTTTTTATTTCATTATTTTTTCTTATACTATAAGCTTAACTTATTTATTGAGTTTTCTCTTTTCTTATACACATTATACATACGCATGGGGTTTAAACTAATAATTACTTTAGTAGTTTTCTCTTTTGTTGTCTCCAAGTAAAGAAATAAGAACAAAAGTAAAAATAAATAAATTCAAATGAGCAAGGTGAGAAAGAGTGAAGAGCACATCACCTTTTAAAGGATAAGCGCAAGTTGATTTACCACTTGAATAAGCTTTCTAAATTAAGAACCTAAACTAAAAATATCCAATTTTCCAAAAACTTGAAAATCTCACAAAAAATACACACTCTAATTCGCATAAGGGTTTAATTTTTTTCTTATAAACAGAACTTCTTTATAAATAAATAAAAATATTTAAAATCGTGATTTTTTATAAATTAAAAAAACATAAAATGTGGTTAAAAACACACAACTTCTCTATAATAAAAGTATTTTCAAATACTACTTACTCATTTTCATTCTTTTAAATATGTGTATTTTTCATATAGAATGCATGAATTAATCATATAAAATAATAAATACGTGGCAATAAAATAGTTACATACGTGATAAGAAAATAGTTACAACTAACGTTGAATGAGTCAAGGACACTCCGAAGCATACTTACGTAATATTAGGAAACCACTACACACGACCTAAAAACCACTACACATGTCTTAGCAACTGGTTATCTGGCCCACGCGAGTGTGAAGACCCAAGTCAACTTATAAAAAGGACTTCTGAAATGGGGAAAATGTACGTTTTTAATATCCTAAGTGAATAGACTAATCAATAACATTGACTTGAGCGTCGGAGTGCAATCGCAGATACCCGTCAACCGACGGAACGCGCGCAAGAGAGAAAAAAGTTTGAAGAACTAAAGAGTTTACTAGCACGACAACGAATTGTATACCAATTGGATCGACATACACAGAGGTACACATCAAATTCGTAAAATGAAAAAGAAAAAAAAAAACTAAAAAACCCTCTCATAAAATATCCGTAGAGATATAAAATGACAAACGAACTATCTGCTTTTCGTACAGTGACCCGACTGGTTACTGTACCAATTTTCAATTCGATCATTTTGATTAGCCTGTGTGGTCCACTTTTCAATTATTTAATGCTGTTATTATATTTTTTATTGATGTTAGTCTATTATTAACTTCTTTGTATATTAATAAATATACACCAATTGCTCAAATAATAAATATATACTAACATTCCATTTTACTTATAATACATTAAAACTTATTTATTGGATATTCATGTTAGTAAATGTATTTATTTAAGATTATAAATATTAATTAATAAGCTAACAAATGTTTAGACCACATCATAATATTAATTAATGGATTTATTTATTTATATTGATAAAAACTGTTAAATTCTTATTTTAATGTTAAGTTACTACATACTTTTTACGGATAGTAACAAATAAGTACTAATATTATATTAATAAATATATACTTATGATACATTTATGTACTGGAATTGATGATATTAAATATATTTATGAAAACCATGATAGGTTTAAAAATATTTAATAATTAATATTAAAAATTACATATTCATGATAAGGCAATTATTTAATTTGTATTTGAAACAGAAAAAATAAAATTCATATCCTAATATCAGTGTCACATCACTAATAAAGCATTACAAAAAGTAAGTTTAAAAGATATATATATTTGACAATATGAAAACTCTAGAGGAACAAAGATGGTTTCATATGAAGTAGGAAAAGACAAATTAAACACGTTTAGTGAAATAAAAAGTTTACGTTGTCTGAGTAAAACTGAAAGAACAATATATGTATTATAAAACAGTGTCCAAACTTGAAAAATCTGATCATTGAGGCTTAAAAAAATATTTATTTGATAGATTAATTTAATGTTTTAGTGAAAAATTGTTATGAATTGAATTTTAAATCTAATTTAATTTTTTCAGAGTTTATGCGTGAAATAATAAAGTCAGATGATGTAAATTCTTGGAAGAAAGTGTTTGAAATGACTATCGTGTTAAAGATAAAAAATAAGTTTTAAGATTAATTCAATCTTATAAAATCGATTTATACTTTAAGATAAAATTTATAAAAAAAAATCATAAAAACAGTTATATTATTAATTTATTATTATTTTATATATAAATAAATAAATAGATTTAGGGTTGATTCGGATGTGACGTGTCTACAGTGATTGTCATTGTCTAGAGATATGAAAAAATACGGATTTCCACGTGTATAATACAAATGTATAAAAATTTGTGTTTCTAACTTATACCAATGGTGTAAATAATTTCGAGAAAAAATAAATTTATTAGAACTAATATTTTTTATTATAAAAAAATATAATTTAAGGCTAAATATTTATCTTGAGTTTATATATTTTTTTAAAAAATATTATTTGAGTTTTTGTTAATAAAAAAACCTTGACATGGTATTATTATTGTGATCCTTGTCACATAGCCTGGTGTGTGTATAAAAGAGGGACCCTTTTTCTCTTGAATCCATTGGAAAGAGTTTTGTCCAAACACTGCCTTCTGAATCGTCTTGTCTCCTCTTTTATTGCTCCTGCACACAAACATGGCTGCTCTCTCTAATGGCAACCAAGCTTCTTCTTCCTTCAATACTCCTTCCATCAAGTTCACCAAACTCTTCATCAATGGCCAATTTGTTCATTCTCTTTCAGGTTCTTCACTCTCCTTTTTCTGCATATATTATTTCCTTTTCTGTATCCACTTTTCTCTCTGTACTTTTTCTTAACTCAGCTTCTTATTTCAATACAAAATTTCTCAAACGCCACTGATATGATTTTTTTCACTGCAAAGCTTGGTGGAATAATTATCGAATAATATGAACAATGGTTCATCCCTGTCTAATTTGTTTTCTCTGTGTTTTTTTATATCTTTCATGTGAAAACGAATGATATATATATATACTACACCAATTCCAGAGATAGAAGAGATGAAAACTCATTCTGTGGCAAATTAGTTTAAACCTATAATAGTTTTTTTCATTCAATTTAATCTTGTAACTAAAATTCAAACACATGTATCACAACATCTTTAATGGGTGACTATCTTTGTTTTCACATGAAAAGGTGGGAAATTTTGGTGGTGGAGAAGAAAAGTTGGAAAGTAAAATGCAATAATAATATAGAAAGTTGAGATATCCAAAAGCTAACAAAAATCTTATAGTTTAAGCCTAACTCGTAAGTGGTTTGATTTAGGGTTTAGAGTTGAATAATTATCCGATAGATTTAAAATAACTTTAATATTAGATTGAGAAATGTAATTTAAGTTTAACTCAACCTAATATAACCAATTTATAAAATGAAATTTATATTTATTTATGTTATAAAATATCATAATAAGAATTTATTAATTTTAGAAAATATTTATTTTTGTGGTTGATAAAATTGAAAAAAAAAAAGGCAGGGAAAGAATTTGAGACAATAGATCCAAGGACAGAGGAAGTGATTGCGAAGATCGCAGAAGGAGGAAAGGAAGACATTGATGTTGCTGTGAAAGCGGCACGTGTCGCTTTCGACCACGGTCCATGGCCTCGCATGCCCGGCGCGGTACGTTATCGTTGCTCTTCTCCTTTCTCTACAGTTACAGAGAATTTTTCTGTTCTTACATTTCTCTGTGGGTCTCTTTCATCTTATCACGTGTGCTGTTTAATATAAGTAAAAATATTTAATTTTACATCATAAATATTTAATTTTACATTGATATATATATTTAATGTAAAAGCCACACAAAAATAGTTTCCATGGCAATTTCGAGATGAATCGAGAACCTTCTAAACTAATAACTAATAACTAATTATTTGATCTTTTGTCGTAATGAGTTTTTTTTTTTTTTTTATAACTGAATTCATAAAGTTTCTGGCTTGTTCTTGCGGCCTTTAATGTTTTTGACTTTTTTCTCTAATGAATATGAACTGATCTATGCATTAATTGTTGGTGTTTGACATTATCTACCTTCAGTCACGGGTCATCTTATCTCATATATGTGTTTGACACATGTATAATTTAACTTTATGACGAATTAAAGTTTATACACTGTCAATTTATTGTAAGTTTGTATAAATTCTATAAAATTTTACTATAACAATTTCAAAATTATTTTTTTAAACATAATTTACCAATTTTGATATTGTATATAAATAGATTGTTGGTTAATATTTGTATTTAAAGATATTAATGTAGTATTAGTGTAAATTAAAGATTTCGAATAATCAGTCTTAATAGGAGACAACATTTATTATTAAATCAGATCAATAACAAAATCAGATACAAAGAAAATAAAATGAAAATTTTAGTATACATCAGAAAATATAGAAGAAAAAAAGACAGATAAAACAATGGGTTGAGAGTACACTTATTATTGACCAATCTGAATGTTATGAGTTTGAGATCACCCACATTCTTGATTAAAATAATTTAAAAGAATAATATATTAAAATTGATTCCTAAATAAATAAAAAAGATCCTCAATCAAGAAGAAACACTTAAATCTCCTAATTAATTAGTACAAATAATTGATTGCTTATTAATTAATTTTTTTTGATCAAACAAAGGAAAAAACAAGAACAGAAGAAAATTACAGAATATGTATCAATATTAAAAGTATGCCAACTCATGTTAAAGTTGAAGCATAGGTAACATCCAAATAATTGTGCATTTTTTTAAGGAATTCAATCCTCGGAAGAGAATCCTTTGGAATTTGAAAATGGATTTTTTCGAAATATAATATACGCTTTGTCTTTACTCATGGTGTATTCAAGTCAAATAGTCTACATAGTTTTTGTTTATTTGAGTTTTGGTTTTCGTATTTAAATTTTTATATGTATATCTTTATGATTGAGTATAAACAATTCAAGCCTCTTGAAGATTAAATATTGTAGATGTTAAGTTTGAATAATGTATCTCTTAAGTGTGAACAGCAAAAAGTAGAGTAGAAGATTTTTCAAAATAAGCATGTGGATCCAAACCGTGCACGACATCAACATTGAACAAATATATTCAGTTTAAGGAACACGAGTCTCCAACGTATAATGTTTTTTTTGTTTGACTTCAACTATGTGAACAAATAGTGCAATACTTGTTAAAATCCAACACGAAACATAATTTTTTTTGCAAGTTGATCAATTCCACTCATAAAGCATATCAATTAGAGATAAAAAATTATTTCAAAGTAAGTAACTGAAAAATCTGTTGGAGATCTCAAGTCGACTAAAAATTAGGACATTTCATTGTATATAAGTGGATGCAAACCTTACCTCATGAGCCGGTTTTATGAGATTGAGTTAGGCTTAAAAATCTGTTTGTAATATAGTATCAGAGGCATTCGAGCCTATCCTAACGACTGTTTGTTGGACTAATCAGATCTCTCATAATATATTATCTCACGCACAAGCTGTCACTTTGGACGTGAGAGAGTGTTAGAGATCCCACATCAACTAGAGATTAAGACATTTTACTGTATATAAGTGTGGGTGCAAACCTTATCTTATAAATCGGTTTTATAAAGTTGAGTTAAGAAAGACTTATATCTTAATATTTAATAAGGGTTTATCTATGAACTCTTTGTAAAAAAGAAATTGAGTTACATTATATGTTAGTTTCTGTAATTAGTAACAAAGTTCTTCATCAGGTTCTAGGTTTTTTTCATCATTTTAGTGAATATGTTTATATCTAATTGAACTATGACATGTTTTGAATATCAGGAAAGAGCAAGAATTATGATGAAATGGGCAGACTTAATTGAGCAAAACATAGATGAAATAGCAGCATTGGAAGCCCTTGATGCTGGGAAGTTGTACCACTTTTGTAAGGCTGTTGACATTCCTTCAGCAGCAAATACCATACGTTACTATGCTGGTGCTGCAGATAAAATCCACGGGGAGGTCTTGAAAGCTTCTAGAGAGCTCCATGCATATACTTTGCTAGAACCAATTGGTGTTGTGGGGCACATTATTCCCTGGAACTTCCCTACCACCATGTTTGTTGCCAAGGTTAGTCCTTCCTTGGCTGCAGGTTGCACAATGGTCCTCAAGCCTGCTGAACAAACACCTCTCTCAGCCTTGTTTTATGCTCATCTATCTAAATTGGTATGTGTCTTTCACAAATGGCATTGGCAAGTTCATTACTAAAGGTTGAGTTATTGATTTTCCTTGCTTTTATGTTTTGAAGGCTGGAATTTCAGATGGAGTACTTAATGTAGTACCTGGATTTGGTCTAACTGCAGGTGCTGCAATATGCTCACACATGGACATTGATAAGGTAACCACTTCAATGTAAAAAATGTGAACATTATGAATCTCACCTCAAATAGAATAAAAGGGTTATTGTGATACTTAACATATAACAGTTATTGCTCTGAGGTTAATGTGATTCTTCTTAACATATAACAGTTATTGCTCTGGTTGAGAGTTGAGAATAAAAAGGTATACTCATATATTGGCTGAATGAAGTTGTAATGTACTAAACACTAATTGGTGATCACCCAGATAAACCAATCTTTTGAGTTTGTCTCATTTGTACTCAAGTAATAATAAAAGAGTAGCATAATCTAAATGCAGTGAAACCAATGCAATTTGCTTGATTGTGAATTTGTGATTTGTGCATGTGTAGGTAAGCTTTACAGGTTCAACAGAAGTGGGGCGTGAAGTAATGCGTGCTGCAGCTAATAGTAATTTGAAACCAGTTTCACTTGAATTAGGAGGCAAGTCACCCATGATAGTTTTTGATGATGCTGATGTAAATAAAGCTGCTGAGCTTGCTCTCTGGGGCTTCGTATTCAATAAGGTGAGTTTCCTTCATGTAATCTAGTTTTTTTTACATGGTTTGGTCGAAAATATTCCAACTTTTTTGTCTTGTCAGGGAGAAATCTGTGTTGCAGGTACCCGTGTGCTCGTTCAAGAAGGAATTTACGATGAATTTGAGAAGAAACTGGTGGAGAAAGCAAAAGCTTGGGTGGTTGGTGATCCTTTTGATCCTAAAGTTCAACAAGGGCCTCAGGTTTGAATGTAGTAGCAGAGTTATATCTGCATTACTTCTAAAAACATACCGAATTTGTTCTCTGGTAACTCTAATTATTGAAACAAAAATTAGAGTAATTGGCTAAATGTTTTCTTGTTGTAGGTTAACCAGAAGCAATTTGAAAGGATCCTTTCCTATATTGAACTTGGAAAGACAGAAGGGGCCACCCTTTTGACAGGTGGAAAAAGAGTGGGAAACAAGGGTTACTACATTGAACCTACAATTTTCTCCAATGTTAAGGTGGATCTTTTACTCCACCCAACTATGAAAGGAGGTTATTTTAGAAAAGAGAATTGATATATTGACAACTTACACTAATCTAAAACTCCATTTTTCTGCCTATTGGATCAGGTTGTCATAGTATCACTACCATTTAGAAAAAGTGGATCACTAACCATCACATTGTCTTTTTCATAATATTTTGTTTAGGAGGACATGAGAATAGTGCAGGAGGAGATATTTGGCCCTGTGATGGTTTTGATGAAGTTTAAGTAAGTTACTGCAATCTTATTTACTTGTTGCTGTAATTGATTGAATGTGCTCCTAGTAACATCTTTGAATTTGCACTGAATTCAAAAGTAACATGTGAACAAATAACAGGACTATTGAGGATGCAATTAAGAGTGCCAATAACACTAAGTATGGTCTAGCAGCAGGCATTGTGACCAAGAGTTTGGACACAGCCAACACTGTGTCAAGGTCCATTCGTGCAGGCATTGTGTGGATCAACTGCTACTTTGCCTTCGGAAATGACATTCCTTATGGAGGGTACAAGATGAGTGGATTTGGAAGAGATTTTGGATTGGAAGCCCTACACAAGTATCTGCAAGTTAAATCTGTTGTAACTCCCATTTACAATTCTCCTTGGCTCTGAACATATCCTTTCTGCTTTCAGTTTAAACATGCACTTCATCAAATCAATAAAATTGGGTCATGTTACACTGCATAGTACATGCTCAACTATGTGTAGTTTAATTTTTTATACATTGATGAATTCAAAATTATGTTTTACTGTGAGATAAGACTTCACTGATAAGGCTCTGTTGATGCTGTTGAAATTCCTGGATAAATTGGCACAGAAAAACCAAAGAAAGGCACCATTTTTTATTATTATTTACCACAAATGGAAGCTAATCTCTTTAACTATACTACAAATGATGAAAGTTAGAGAAGAATTTTATTGAAAGGTGGAACATGAAGAAATTGAAATTTTGTAAAATGATGTCTTTGATTGTGTAAAAAATTACTATCTATAATTTTATCAAACCCGGCTAGTTATCTTATATATAAATCTCCAATGAAAATAAATATGTAAATTTATTTTGATTTTAAAACAAATAACATTTATGCATTTTTTAGATTGTTAACATTAACCTTATATATATATATATATATATATATATATATATATATATATATATATATGTATATATATTTTT
>Ga0123342_1000063_pt1 | contig 111762 bp, 69 predicted proteins | sample Turbeawhitnodule_FD_89960 | JGI IMG/M metagenome (GOLD analysis project Ga0123342, IMG submission 89960) | Root nodule microbial communities of legume samples collected from Mexico - Turtle bean Mexico white nodule | ecosystem: Host-associated > Plants > Roots > Nodule | place: Mexico: Nepantla... | reverse complement strand
TCACTTAGTTGGAAAAACATCTAATTTCAAAAAGGTTTCAATTCACATCAGTTTTAGATTCAACAAAAGAGTGGATCACACTTTAATCTACCCAGATCCCACCCACACACAGCAGCAACACCAACCTTTCACCAAACACCATGAATTTGGATTCTTCAAAGCTCTTGATCATTGTTGATCAACACTAAGAACATGATTAAGAAAGCATTGAGACGACATGGGCCTAGAAGGACCCCCTATAGGTTGGCGTCGTGGCGAAAACTATAAATAGGTGAATGCTCCCAAAGTGAAATGTAATGAATGTTTGACCCTAGACACAATTATAACATACCACCACATCTGACTTGAGTGTCAACGTGTTTCTGCAGGTATCTTGCTCCAAACCAAGAGACAATTGAGACCCTAAAGATGGAAAGGAAAGGAGAAAAAAAGATTATTACATGACTTAAGAACTCTGGTTAAGGATATCTTACTTGTAAAATAGATACCTTGGTGAACTACTAGTTTAATGTTGAATTATGTTAACTAAATTGGAATTTAAAATATTGAAGACTTCGTTGATTCAAGTTTTAAATATATTAGACAAATTGAAGTTTAACAATTGTTGAATCGGGTTTTGCAAGAAGTATTGATATTTGGAAGTTTAAATGTTATGTTTAGAGAAGTTCAAAGTATAGTTAAAAAGATGTTTAATTACCTTTTTGGTCCCTATATTTAGGATCAATATTCAATTTACTATAGTGGTTTTTAATAAAATCAATTTGGTCTAAGATTTTTTAAAATGTTTACAACTTGGTCCCTTCTGTTAAATTTCCACCAACAATGTTAATTGCTAATGACATGGCTAGTGTGAGTGGCACATAAGTCTCCACGTCATCACCCTCAAACCTAAACCCTTTTCTCTCCCCTATCTCCTCTAACCCTAACCATATTTCTCTGACTTCCATTTTCACAATAATGACTTCTTCTCCATCATTTATCATATCCTGCCTCACAACCAAAAGCATTTACCCAAACTCAATGCCCATTCTCGCTTCGACAAAAAATGGGCCACCATAACTCGCTTGCTCTAGAACAGAGCTGCAATCAACCATGATGGATGACCACTCTTCACCACTTAGGAGGTTCGTCAATACCAACACGATCATCCCCGTCTCCACCGACCTCTACATCAACCCTCCTACACATGTCTATTGAATTTATCCCAACACCAATTCAACTATTGAACTGGGATACAATAGAAAAATATAACTAAGTGTCTAGGAAAAGATAAATAAAATGAAAGGGATTAAAAACAACAAACTTTAATGAAAATTATTTGGTTAAAAAGAACATCCACCGAGGTAGGTAAGTGCAACATGCGATCCTAAATGATGGAGAAATGTTTGACTTTCTTAATTGTGGTTGTGTTTCTTTCCTGTGTTTTTGTGGCCTCAATGTTATGTTCTTACCTTCCTCTTCAAAAGCAAAGCCACAAGTGTTAATTAAACAAGCATATGGTATGTTTTATCTTATGATGTTGTTTGTTCTTTTTCTTTCTTTCTCCCCAAAAATATGGATTAAACTGTAGAAAGAGAAAATGGGTGTGTATATGGATATAGTTTTTAAATCCAGAGGAAGCCATTGTTGCTCCCTGCCTTTCCCAAGTGATACGGTGGTGCTGGTGCATTGGAGGAGGTGGAGTTCGTTTCTACGGGAGGTAGAACTGCGACAACCCTAGGCACCGAATGGAAGACATGTGTGGTCATTGGAGAAAGATGGTTAGGGTTAGAAGAGAGGGGCGAGAGAAGAATTTAGGGTTGAGTGTGACGATGAGGCTCTGATGTGGAGACATGTGTGCCACTCACACTTGCCACATCATCAACATTTAATGTTGTTGGTGAAAATTTAACCAAAGGGATCAAGTTGCATACTTTTTTTAAAAACATTATAACCAAATTGATTTTTTTAAAAAAATACTTGACCTTAAATATAAAGATAAAAAAGTGATTAAACCTTAAAAAAAAAAAAAAAAACATATCTACTGGTCTTTAGAATGTCAAATATTGTTTAAAGCTGTTAAATACTTTTACTATTATGTTGAGTATGCAAATATTTTATTTTATATTTTGTTAGAAAACTACTTGGAGTTAACTTAGTTTGAATTAGTATAAATAATGTCTATTCACTAAAGTTTGTAACTCACTTTTACTTCTCAGTGAAAAATATTTTATTCAATAGACACATCTACTCAAATTTACATATTTAAATATTGATTTATAACTTTTAAAAAATAGACTAATCTTTTATAAAAAGAATAATTTAATTTATTTTAGTTGATGATTTTGTGTATCATGACTTTTAAAAGTCATGCATAATTATTTAATCTATTATTAAGTAATTGATGGATTAAATTGAATATTCTAAGTTTTAAGTGACTAGTAAAATGGAATAATTTACTACCTGTGTCATTTTTTTTAACTTAAATCTGGATCATTTTATTTCAATTTTCAATCATCACATCACTTGTGTCGTAACATCATAACGATCAACATTTGGCTTATTTTTACTAGAGAGATAAAATGCAATTAATTTAAAAATATTAGTAATAAAATTCTTCGAAATACAAGGTAAGCTTACAATATGCTCAATGTTGCTCCTACCCGACTACACCCAAATTTATGGGCGACCCTTCAGGACTTTAGGTTAATTTGTCATGTCTTTAGGTTGAAGCCGTCCCCCCAATCATTTTTTTCTTTTGTTATAATTCCCGACCGACTCATCCTATGGGTTGACTGGCATTGACAAGCTGTTCGAGTGGCATTCTCTTTATCCCGTTCACCTTTTCTTACAAAAATTTCAAGGAAAGATATTTTTAAATGTTCGTTGAGCCGAACGGTAAACCATATTCTTATGATTCAGAGGGGAAACCTAAATTTTCCTTTCATTGAACCCAATTTCCGACTTGTTATGCATCTTGGCTGAGGTCCTCCATGACTCTCAAGACAAAAAAGTCTTTCATGTACTTGATCAACTTCCAAATAGGCTCCCTACTCGAAAGCTTTTGAACTAATACGAGTCGTCCCATATATGGGTCGATTTAACGGGCATGCATCGTTTTAATGTTCTTATTTTTATTCACTATGTTGATCGTGTTCTTAATTTTTTTCTGAATGCAGAGATTATGTCGCACATTGATCAAAAGTTTGTTAACATTTTGAAGTAACTGAAGCGTCAAGCCATAAAGAGACATAAAGGGTCCATTGAACTGATAGGTGCAGGGACGTCCGCACCTATAGTAGACTTAGTGCCCTTGGCCAATAATGAACAACTGGTAAATTCAAAGAAAAGGGGTCGCCCGACTAAAGTGCCTCAACCCTAACCTCGGGCAAAAGCGGGGTCATCTTCGTTCTTCTCCCTCGGTACTGGGAGAACGCCTCCAACTTGCCCGAGGCATTCAAGTGGCGATTACGCCCGAGGAGAAGAGTATCCCGGCGGATGCTCCCACTTGCGACTTGGTTTTAGGACTAATTGAAATGTTGAGTCGTTCGCTCGTGGTGAGCTATACGCTCGGGAGCAAGCTGGAAAGGAATTTAGCCATGGTAGTGGCTAGTTAAAGGAAAAAATGGTCAAGTCCTCCAACTCGTTGAAGGTGATTCTCGAGGCGATGGGGTCGCTAGAAGAGAAAGTATGCCAAGTTAGTACTGAAACTGACAAAGCAAATGGTAAAGTGGCGACCCTAGAGGTCGAGTTGTAAACTGAGAGGGCCGACCGATTGAAGGTCGACGAGGAAGCAACAACTAAGCACAAGACCCTGGCCAATGAGTTAGAGCATTATTAGTCTTTCCTGCTCCGGATTAGCAAACAAAGTTTCAACCAAGGTATCCGACTGACGACTTTCTTCCATGGCGTTCCCATTGGTGATGCTTGATACGATGAAGATAGAGATGTCATCAATGGTAAACTAGTATCAGTTGGCGGAGAAGAGGATGGTGAGGAAGCTAAAGGCCAAGGATAAAACCTTGATGGACCAACCCATGAGGTCAAACACTCTTTGGAAGAGTTGTTCGACCCTTTGTAAATCTATTTTTATCTTTATTTTGAGAAATATCTTGAGCCCGAGATGTGGGCATAAAACAATTGGGATATTTGTTTTCAATTTATTCAATTTTTTCTTTAATTGAATGCTTTATATTCTTTTCATGTTGATCGATATCTCATATGACGACCAATATTATTTGTTGGGCGCAATTTCTTTTAACTTTTACTTGTAATAGTTAATAGTGTGAAACACCGACTGAATGGTATTGATCACAATCAATAAAATTGAACAAGTAATAACTTAACATATGCTTGGCATAATCTTTATGTCTTCTTGATATGACTTGAAGTTAAACGATCTTTTAAGAGTTTGATTATGCCGTCCGGGCACTATATTTTCACCTACCGTGTGCAATAATTTGCTAGCTTGCTTCAAGAAAATTTTAGTCGTAGGTCTTCAAGGTACAATAGATCATTGAATAAACCATTTATATGTCCAGATGAATTACGTTGTGTAGTTGTTCGGGTAAGGTTACTAGTTATTAAGTAACTACCTTAGTCTAGAGCCTTTTTTAAGGTAAATCCTCCTAGTGTATTTATGCTTTTACGCATGTAATCAGTAAGGGCCGCTAATTGTTAAGCAAACTACCTTAGTCAATAGCCATTTTTTAGGTTATGTCTTTGAGTATGTAAGTGTGCGGTCGGTAAGGATTTCCAGTTGTTTAGTTACTGAGTTGTCGTGTGGTTGGTAATGGTTGCTAATTGTTAAGCGAACTGCCTTAACTGAGTAGTCGTGCAGTTAGTAAGGGTTGCTAATTGTTAAGCGAAATACCTTAACCGAGTTTTTGTGTGGTCGGAAGGGCTACTAATTGTTAAGCGAATTGCCTTAACCGATCGAGTTTTCGTGTTTGGCAACTGAATTAATGCGGTGTGTGTTTAATTCAAATAATAATAAATATGAATTTTAAAGTGCCTCGTTAAAACCTTCTCAGTCGAAAACCCTTCTTAGGAAAAAATGATTGAATCTTGCAAGTCTCTTCTCTTATTCTACTCTTGTATCTGTATTCGTTGATGAGATCGAGTCCGACCGAGAGGCTCTCCTCATTGATGTTTATATCAAATAATTGACGTCGTAGAGAAGGTTTTCTGACTTCAACTGTAATCATAGCCTCTGTACCATAGGTCAAGTTGTATGAAGTTTCTTGAGTAGTGGTTTGTGGTGTGCATTTATAAGGCCATAAGACTTCAAGGAGCTCCTTGGTCCACTTGCCTTTAGCTGGGTCGAGTTTGTTTTTAATTCGTTAAGAATTATTTTGTTGGCAGCTTCGGTTTGCCCATTGGTTTGAGGGTGCTCTACTGAATTGGTGATGTTCGTGTATTTCACGCGTGACATAGTAAGCTTGATCTTGTGATATACATTTCAACAACGGTTGTGTGTATCCTCGTCGGTAGAGATTAGAACCAATGAGGATAAACCAAGTGGTTTGTTGCCTCATTGTCTTTTCCTCTTGTGTTCCACATTCGTCTTTTTCTAAAAACTGTTTGACAGGTGTCATTTAGTTTTCTTTTTCATGAATTGCGATGCATTTATTCGTGTTGACACTGGGATTCTTGAGATTTATGTAGATGATCGATTGATGGAGCCCTTTCTTTTTAACTGTAGCCAATCGCGAAAGCATGTCGGCTTTAACATTATGTTCTCGGCGAATGTGTTCAATTTGAACATTTTTTAATTTAGACATCAAATTCTGAACGAGGTGATAATATTTTTGTAACAGAGATTCTTTTACTTCAAACTCCCCTTTAAGTTGTCTGACCACAAGTTGAGAGTCGCTTCTACAAATAAGTTGTTGAGCTTCCATGTCATATGCTAAATTGAGGCCGACTAGAATGACCTCATATTCAACTTGATTGTTTGAAGTTTTAAAATCTAACTTGAATGCTTGCTCGAGGAGAATACCGCTCGAGCCATCCATATGCACAGTCCATTGGAGATCATCAGCCTTGGTCGAGCGAGGGTTGAGTTCAGCTATAAAATTAGCTGAGGCTTTGATGTGACCCAAAAATACATGAAGATGACCAAGGATGCTATACTTGAAGGGTCATCTCAACAAGCAAATAAAGACTTCATCAATAAGAAATGGACAAGGCCCAAAGCATTTGAAGTTCTTCTTATTAGTCTTCTCAAAATGAGGCCAAGCCCAATTAATATCTTTTTTGTAATATCTTTAGAATAGATTTAAAATAGAACATAAAAAGGAAAGTATGAATAGGAGTATAAGACTTATGAAGAGTAGTACCAAAAGTCACTTTTTCTATGGAGCTTGTAACTTGTTGGGCGGCATTTTCATATGCCTTTTCATGTGACCAACCCTCTACACTATATAAAGAGGTGCTTGGTTATTATACACATAACATTAGATTGAAATTGAAGTAAAGTTACTCTTCTCAAATTGAGAGAGATTTGTGAGATTTGTTCTCCTTCTCCTAGTCTTATCTTGTGAGTCTTTGGGAGCTCTCAAGTGGCCGCATTCCTCACTCATCTTGGAGCCATTCATCTTCCAAGTGGTGTGAATCATTCCCTTGTCTATAACCACATAAGTTTTCACCGACCTTTCATCTTCTTCTTCCATTTTCATTCCATATCAAACTCTAAAACATGTCTTGTTCTTTGTTCTTGTTTTTCAATCGATAGAAGTTGTTATTCTTGGTTTTAATTTTGTAGTTTGTTGTTAATCTTCATTTTAATCGGTGGGAATTACTTGTTTGTGGTTCTAATCGGTTCATGTGTGCTTGGTTGTGATACCAATCGGTTCATGTTCTTGAAATGAGTTTCTAATTGGTTTGGTGTGTTTGTATCTTAGTATCAATTCGGTTATTGTTTCTTGAATTGTGTTCTTGAATTGCTTGAAGAATCTTGATCCTAATTCTTAAAGTGTCTAAAAATGAATCATCTCCTAATCAACTCACATCAGGCTTGAGATTTAATTGCCCCCCTTAGTTGATATTGAACCTGAAACTCAAATAATTCGACTGCCCATCCAATCATTCGTCCGACCAAATCAGTCTTAGCTAGAATCTTTAGAAGTGGGTAGTCAGTCTTGACTATTATGCGGTGATTTTGAAAATACATCTGCATTCTTCGTGCGGTGACAACTAGTGCTATGGCTACCTTTTCAATCATTTGATAGCGAACCTTTACACCGTGTAGTACTTGGCTAATAAAATAAACCTGTCATTCTTCTGTCGATCTTCAATGCCTTTTGACGCATCTCTTCCATTTGTTTTTTGAAGTATTTGGAGCATAGCGATTTGGTCTTCAGGCATTCGGTCATTGTTCACTGGATGTTGCCTTATTGAAACCATTGTTGTTTGTTGTATTTTATCTCGGACCCACGATGGACGTCAATTGTACTTGTATGGACAAAGTGAGCCTAGATAGTACTTGAAACTGGTTGTACAATTGTTGACGTGTCGGTCGTTCCCTTGCTCCTCCCTCTAAGTCTCATTCTTTAATTGTTGGTGCTTGATCGGGGTTGACCTGAAAAAAGTACTCCGATGATCAAGTAAGTACTCAATATATAGAGTGTATATTAAGAATTGATTAAAAGCGTACCTTACACCTCTGTAGAGGGTTTATTTATAGTGTTTAGTCATTGACCATCTGTGTAATGGGTTAAATCTATCATATATCAATGTTAACTTATTTTTAGGGAGGTTCCCTGATTTCTCGGGGCATTACCAGGATTTGATGAGACATGTCTTGTATTTTCAGGGAATTCTTGCAACTACCTTAACTACTATTTATTGTAACTGCTTTAAATGTGTCTTCAATCGATCAATCGGTCGCTAAGATCGAGTGACATGACTTGGTTGGTATCGAACCGGTACAAAACTTCAATAATAAATTCTACAATTAAATCTATTATGCTATTTATTTATTTTAAAATTAATTTGAATAAATTGCATTATCCCTTTAAAGTTTTTAAAATTGTAACAAATATTTCATATTTTTTTAATTCGCACGTTAGCATTATATTGACAATATTATACATTAAATTAAATGAAAAGTATAACATCCAACCTTTTTTCATTTTAAATAATTGTAACCGTAGTGTTTTTAAAAAACTAATTTGACTGATATTTTCAATTTCTAATGGGGCATTAACTTTTTTAGTTCATTTCCAAATTAATTACTTTTTTCGCTCAATAAACAATATATATATATATATATATTAAAAGAGTAAAATTATTTAAGAAGCGATATCAATATGTGTAAAAAGAATTTAAATTACCGTCATTATAAGACAGCTGTTATATGTATTTTAAAAGTTGTTATAAATATTAAAAAATAAGAAGGAAACCATTTTTGTAGAGTTTTAGTGTAGTTTGGTGGAATAATGATTTCTTTCCATTATTCTCCGCTTTTGCGGGCAGGCATCTGTTTCCACGTAGGCAACCTAATCCAAGGAAAACCATCCAACAAAAATTCGAAAGAAAAAAAACAGAGAAAGGTTGACGACAAAACAAATCTGAAAGCACTTAAGCCAAACCAAGTTGGGGAACTCGTTCGCTACTGAAACTCCAACGCCGTTCTCTGCGTCGTTCTCCCCAACGCAGCACTCTCTTCTCTTCCGTCTACTTAATTTAAGCCTCTCTCTCGAACACATCACACACACACACACACATCCCTCGCCACCATGAATCCCTACATTTTCGGAGTCATACTCCCTCTCCTCGTCACGCTTCTCGTCCGCAACAAGAATCCTCGCAAACAACGCGGCGTTCCGCTCCAAACCGGTGATGAGGTCGGTCTGACCATCCGCAACAGCCGGTTCGACTCCCCGGTCCAGAGTGCGTGGGAAGGCGTCGCAACGCTCGCGGAGCTCTTCGAAGAGGCGTGCAAAACGCACGCGGAGAGGGTCCTCCTCGGCACGCGCGTGGTGCTGGCAAGGGAAGTGGAGAGCGGGCATGACGGCAGGTCGTTCGAGAAGCTTCACTTGGGAGACTACGGCTGGCTCTCCTACGCCACTGTCTTCGATGTCGTTTCGAGCTTTGCCTCGGGGTTGGCCTTCCTCGGACATGCCAGGGAGGAACGCGCCGCCATCTTCGCTGACACGCGCCAAGAGTGGTTTATGGCGCTTCAGGTTCTGCTGCCTGGTTAAACTATTGCTGAACAAATTTAATTAAAATTAAAATTGACTAATTATTATACTCTTTTTTTTCAAATTTTGCAGTTTCGCTCATTTCATATTGTTTTGGATTTGCTTTTTCTAAGTATTTAATGTACAATTTTATTATGTGAATTACTTCAACATCTAATATTTGATAAAAAAATATTCATGTAATAGTATACTAAAGTGTCGGTCAATATAAATGTTATGACAATGTTGTAATGTAACATCAAGATTTTTGTCAATTATTAAATTTATGGATAGACTAAAATTGTATTATTAAGATAGTAGAAGAATGAAAATTTTGCAAAAAATTATGGGATTAAGTTCACGAAATTGAAAGTATGGAAAATAAAATGTATTTAAGGCAGTAAGTTTTCTGGAAAATATTTAAATTTCTTAAGTAATTAAGTAACATGGGATTTTTGTGAAAAAAAGTAAGATTATATTTATGTAATTATAAAAATATAGGTTTACGCTTGACATTTTATATCTGCACTAATTTCTTGACTTGTATGCACTTTCATTTTGATTCTAATACTTCATGTCGTGCTAATTTTAGGAGAAGTACATTTTTTAATAGATAAAATTTATTTAAGTTTACGAAATTATATGGGTTACACTTTCTGTTTAATTTATCTCAATCATAGTAGGTCGAGGACTGGTTAGACCACTCTCAAACCTTGCTTTGCCTGACCATTTTATTTTTTTCTAACTATTTTTGTGAATTATTTTTAATTTCTATTCAATGAAATATTTGTGGCAATTATTTATTTTTTACATATTTCTGTCACTACATACAAACGGGTCACGCTTCACTTCTAATGCTGGAATTGTTTTCTCACAAAGTAGAGTCATCACCATTCTTTTATTTATCAAGTAGGAAATTTGATTGGAAGAACTCGCTTAAGAAACAAAAAAGCTGTCTTTAAAGTTTAGTAAGGTAGAAAGAAACTACACCTTCGTGACATTTAAAGAAGGTTACACTTGGTCCAGTGGTAAAGTTGCACTTTGATATCAGTTGTCATGAATTTAAATGTGAAAACAACTTCTTTGCTTAGGAAGGATAAGATTGTGTACTTATAACTCTTCCTTATAATAAGGGCGAAATAATTTGACATGGTTTTTCTTTCCCTCCTTTTGCTTCTTCAGGGTTGTTTCAGGCGAAATGTGACAGTTGTGACTATATATGCATCATTGGGAGAGGAAGCTTTATCTTACTCATTGAATGAGGTTTTTGTTACTCCTCTTTTGTCTCTTATTTCTCACACATCTATGCCTGGAATGTCCTGCTAATTGCTGTATCTCCTCATCATAATCCAGTGGATTTTACCCTTGGATAAATACCAGTTTGCCACGTTTGATTGTATTATATGATGGATCTATTTTTTTAGCTCTTGTCCCGTATATGACATGTGAGAAAAAAGAAAGAAAGAAGTGTGATTACATTTCTAAAGCAATATGGCCTCTTTTGATGTATGCCAAATAATAACTTTGCTAGGAACTGCACAGTAGCCATGGCTGGCTATCTGGCAGAACACTAGAATGCCATGAAGACAATTCTATTTCACAGCAAATGTCAATGTATAAATGCTTCTTGCAATTTCTCAATCCTCTTCAATTCAGTGCACCAAACGAATTTTGGCTACATCATAAGGTGGCATTATATAAGCAACCAACAAAAGGCTATAGTTGGTTTGTAAGTTTTCGAAAGAAATCAACTGAGATATTGTTCACAATATTTTTGTGAGCAAACTTGAACATCACATCGCACACTTTCTAGCATTTACGGTTTATTTAACTACCGAAATTTGAATGTCTCATAAAGTTGTTTATATAGCCAGAGCTCGTTCTCACACTTGTGATTTACTTTCTTGAACTTAATATGGTTTGCAATGTTTTTGTGTTTGCCTTTTTTTTAAGTTTGTGTGCTCTTTGTTTTGTTACGAACTCACTTTAAGAAACCTTTTCCAGACAGAGGTTACAACAGTGATTTGTGGACGAAAAGAATTGAAAACACTAGTAAATATAAGTGGACAACTTGATTCGGTGAAACGTGTGATTTGCATGGATGATGATATCCCATCTGATGCCTCTTCTATTGCATATAACTGGACAATCACTTCGTTCGCTGAGGTTGCGAGACTTGGCAAAGAAAACCCTGTCGAAGCTGATTTACCTCTTTCCGCAGATGTTGCAGTTATAATGTATACAAGTGGAAGTACAGGATTACCCAAGGTCAGAAGCATCTTTGAGATGTGTAGCACTTCCAATTTCAATTTCTTGAATCCTTTTACTGGAATTACTGTTCTACATAGTGTTTTAGAAAGTCTAAAATATGTTTTCTTTGTTTCTTTTTGTTCCCTTTTATTCTATTGTTGTTTATATTAGGTTAAATTATTCCCTTGGTTCTATAGTTTCCCTCATTTTAAGTATTAGCCTCTGCTCAAGAAAACTAAATTTTTAGTTCCTGTGCATGCACACAAATTTAGTTTTGATCCTTGTTACTAACACTAGAAAACACTTTCTGACAGTAAAACCGCCACGAAAATTATCTACTGTCACAAAAAGACTAGGTAGGGACTAAAATTTACAGTTTTCTTGTACAGGGACTAAAACCTAAAATGGAGACAACTAGGACCAAATAAGTAGTTTAAATTTTATGTTGTTTTGCCATTTCTTTAATCTTTCTTTTGCACAGGGTGTGATGATGACACATGGGAATGTCTTAGCTACACTCTCTGCTGTGATGACCATTATTCCTGATATTGGGACAAAGGATATATATCTTGCATACTTACCGATGGCTCATATCTTAGAATTAGCAGCTGAGGTACGTGAGTATACTGTTCTCGAATACATTCCATGAATATTTTTAAGGGCGTTGATTTATTTCCATATTAATTTCTTCTGTTCTCCTTTATTTCATGTTTTGACAAACTTGCATACGACTTAGAGTTTGATGGCAGCTGTAGGAGTTCCTATAGGATATGGATCTCCTTTGACCCTTACTGACACGTCAAACAAGATTAAAAAAGGAACAAAGGGGGATGCTAGTGCACTGGGTCCAACTTTAATGGCAGCTGTACCGGCAATTCTTGATCGTGTTCGTGATGGAGTGTTCAAGAAGGTACTTTGCTTTGTGACTTATGTGATTGCACTCCTACATTGCACACATCAAGAGTACATGTATGTTAGAAAGCTAGTTGCATTGTTAGGACGTACTTTTCTATAGCAATTAAAGAAGAAAACAAAAGAAGGTAAAATGAATTGAGCTTCATGCATAAGCCAAAATCAATTGATACACTTTACATTTGTGAAAGTTCTAGTTTTTATTTAGCTCTACCAGAAACTAAGCTCTATAAGTTAATTTTATCTTGAGAAGGTCAATGTATTTTATCTGAGTTTTATCTCTTAAAGGTATTTATAGAGAAGTTTATCCAAACACGGTCTAGTTGGGCGAGATTGAGGACTTAAAACTTAAAAGCTTGTCAATGCAGGTAAATGCAACAGGAGGATTGCCAAAGAAATTATTTTATTTAGCCTATGCCCGGAGGTTGCAAGCAGTTAATGGTAGTTGGCTTGGAGCTTGGGGTTTGGAAAAGGCTCTTTGGGATTTTCTTGTGTTCAAAAAGGTCCGAGCTATTTTGGGCGGCCGTATCCGTTTTATACTATCCGGTGGCGCTCCTCTTTCTGGTGATACCCAGAAGTTCATCAACATTTGTCTCGGGTCAGTCTTCTTGTCATTATATATATGCATTATCTTTGAAATAAAAAATTAATTTTATTTTGGAAAAAAATGAGCGAAAAAGTGTAGAGGATAAGATATTTTCTTAAAAGAAACCAAGAACATTAAAAACATAAAGTTTATGCTAAACATGAAAGACACATTAACTCAAATCTAGCTAGTCTTTCAACAGTTGAAATCCATATAAAATAACTGTCAATTGAAAAGAACACTATATTTTACAAGCTAATCAAAAGAGAAAGAATTATTCTCCAAAACATAACCATTGCACTAAATTGCAGCATGCATTGCATGTATATGTCAAATATTAGCTTATCTTTAACTTTGAAGACATATTATTTTGGTATTTTAAGGTGGTGTAGTGAAACTTGTAAAAGTTTCGACCGTTTATTTTATGATACTGGTTGAGGATCAGAACTTTAAGTCTAGAGGACCAATTTGAGAGTCAGACTTAATATTAGGATATCGTTCTATCAACCTTCATGATGATTTTTCACAATTTATTTTAGAGAAACGATGTTTTCTTTTTTCCTTTGCCAGTTTCATGAAATTGCTTTTGGAAAGAAGTGATTATTTTATCCCAAAACAATCTGAACCAAACACAAGAAGTCAGAATATTATGAAAGAGTATATAATCTAGATAGGGAGGCTTGCGATTAAAATATCAAACGTAATTGCTGAAGTTGTAATTGGCCTTGATAGTTGTCGTAAACAAATAAAACTGAAACTTTTCTGTGGGTTAGCATTTTTCTTTTAAAATCCGATGTATCTGTTGTGCGTAGAATGGCCTTCTACAGGATAAATTACTTCATTCACTTTTGTGTGTTCAACTAAAGGAAATTTTACTAGTTTCTACTCTAGTGCTTTTGCCTTTTGCATTTCCTTTAATATGTTGTCATATTTAAAATTTATGGTCATATTCAGTGCTCCAATCGGTCAAGGATATGGTCTTACAGAGACTTGTGCTGGTGGGACATTCTCTGATGTTGATGATACTTCTGTTGGTCGTGTTGGACCACCTCTTCCGTGCTCATTTATTAAGGTAATTATAGATTTGATCAATTTACCTTCTTACAACTTGAATGGCGATTTTTTATTTATTTTTTGCTTATGGGGAGGGGGGTAATGTCATAGCATGGCATTTGATCCTATGAACTCTTGCAAACTACTCAAACCTACCTCACCACTAGCCCCCTCCTAATGGCTTTAACTCGAGATCTTACACAAGTCAGTACTAATTTTCATACTGTTATTTAATGGAATCATACTTCCCAATTAGCTTTAGAGAAAGTCGTTGCAACTTATATCATGACGCATTATAAGCATAATTAATCTACCTTTCTGACTTAAGACATTCCATTACCACCATATACATTTGATAAGATGGACGATTGTCTAGGACATAAAAAGAATATATAAGATTGCAGGAATGAATAAAGACCAATTGAAGCTCGAGTGCGAAGAATGTTAATAAGACGGAGAAGAGGTATAAGGAAGACCGAGAAAATTCGGAAATGAGACTATTAAAATTGTGGTTAGATAGAAATGGTTTTTCTGAAGACGTTTTTGGCATAAACTATTCGTTGTTTTATATATGTTTCCTCACCTATTACGAAAAGGCTTTTGTTGTAGTTGTAGAACATTATATTAGCAAATAATGTGCAAACTATATTTCTTCCTTGGAGGAGTGTTGTGTTAGCAACTGAATCTCTTGCACTACTTTATTATATTTTAAAATTGACTGAAAACTATAAGTTCAGTAGATAGACTAATTAAAAAGTGACATCCTCAAAAATCTGTGATTTCTAATAAATTTCAATCAATAATAGTGTCTCCATAAGAGTGTTAGAGAATGTATTGCTTGCTAGTGCTTCTCTTCTTGCTTTTGGAGTAAATTGTAATTTACTATGGTATCAACTAGAGATGCCCAATTTAGATCATTAAATCTCATTGTTCTGTGTACACCCCGTACTCATTTCCAAGGAACTGCAAAAGCAGAGGGCAGAACATCCTCTGACTAGAGACCCGAAAAGAACATTAACAAAACAGCAAAAACAAACTGATCAACCAATTGCAATTTACTAACCTCAACTCTTGACCTTGCTACACTAATCATGAGAAGCGACACAAAAACCTTACAATTATGCTTGGATAACAATTCTTGATGGTGACCATTCAACACGGCGGTGTATATATGCATGGCTTATCTGTCTTCAGTAAATCTTGTAAAGTCACGTTATGTAAAATTTCTTAGCATGTGGAGAAATTACCAGAATAGGAAGGTTTTTCTTTCTATACTCATTTTACCATTTTCTTTTCGCAAAAGGTTTTGTTTATAACCATGGTTGTCATTGATTTTTTACCATTTTTAACTACTAGTCTCAAGTAACTAGTGAACATGTACCTTTTCTTAAAGTTTTTTGAAAAAATTTGTCTGGTGTTATTGTATCCTATTTGAACCAATAGAGTTGACCCAGTGGTAGGAGATTTGAGATGTATCCATGGGGTCCTAGGTTTCACTCACAAAAAGTTAACCTGTCTAAGGTTTATACTTTATATGTAAATTTCAAATTAGAAAATATTTTCAAATCTATCCTTAAACGCACTTTTTGAATATTTTGAAGTGTTACCTAATACATTACGACTTTATGGAGGCTTTCTGACAACTCTTAAAGAGGATGTATTGGATGTCAACTATTTCCTTGTTTTCTTAAATTTTATTATCATGAGTGATTCGTAGCTCGTAAAATTTTATAGAAATAGGTAGAATCTATGATCTTCCTTCTATAATGGTGCAATGTAAAGGGGCCTCAAGATTGAGTCATCATCATCTATTTTCTACTATACATATCTAATAATGGCGGTTTACTTTTCTTTCTGGTATCCGTGATAGAGTATTTCTCATGAACATTTGATTTTCTTATCACAGCTAATCGACTGGCCTGAAGGTGGATATTTAACAAATGACTCACCAATGCCCCGTGGAGAAATTGTAATTGGCGGTCCAAATGTCACTCTCGGGTATTTCAAAAATGAAGAAAAAACAAATGAATCATACAAGGTTTGTTTCGATGGTCCTTTCTGTTATTTTTCTTTGGGTGGAAAAGACAAACTGGGATAATGTATCGCTTCTGATTTTCCATTGTTGCCGTAAAAGTTCTGATTAGTCAATTTGAAAGATATCTATGTCTGTCTGTCTGTATTTTTTTACACATTTTTTATGTGGGGGGAGGAAGATAATTAATTTGTACTTCTGTTTTGAAGGTTGATGAAAGAGGAATGAGGTGGTTTTACACTGGTGACATTGGGAGATTTCATTCAGATGGATGCCTTGAAATCATTGACCGTAAAAAGGACATTGTTAAACTGCAGCATGGAGAGTATGTCTCCTTGGGAAAGGTATATATGGATAATACTTTTTGTTTTTTTAATTTTAGTTTAAAGGAAGAGCTGTGTTATTGAAAAGACCACTACTACTTTTATTTCTAGGCCCTCTTTTTAGAGTTATTAGTGTTAGCAATAACTCTCAAACATGCTCTTTCTAACTTCCACTGTTGGTTAAAACTTTTTGGAAACTACAGAATCAAGATAGGGATTCATTAATGTGAAAGAGAGAATCATTAAAATTTGTAATTTTAAAAAAAGTTCATCCAATATTTTAGAAGGTTTGTTAGAAAATGTGTAAGTGGCACTACACTGGAGTTAAAAGTGTAAGGTTAAGTTCAAATTCTAAGAGTATCCTAATCTTAAAATAACTTATTTCCTATATGACCAACTTATTAAATTCAGGTTGAGGCAGCTCTTATTGTTAGCCCCTTTGTGGACAATATTATGGTTCATGCCGATCCTTTCCACAGTTACTGTGTGGCACTTGTGGTGGGTTCTCAGTTTACATTGGAGGAATGGGCTTCAGAACAAGGAATTTCATATATCAATTTTTCAGATCTGTGTGCAAAAGAAGAAACTGTGAAGGAGGTGCATGCATCACTTGTAAAGGTATGTCCTACTTGTCTAAGTTCTCTTAACAACTGAGTGGTAATGGTTAGGAATTAATGTCACTTTTTAGAAAGTACACTTGTCTAAATCAACAATACATTATAGAGTTCTAAGTTAACTAAAGCAACTTTTGAGATTAACTTTATAGTTACATCCAAAATTATTAATCGGGCTTGTCTCTTATTCAAACAACCATAGAGGCAAATTTAGAAAACAAATCACGTCACACCATATTTTGCACAACGAAAAATGTGGAACGGTTAAAAGTTGCAACTTGGATTTCACTTGCTCTTCCCATAAATTTTGCCCCCTACTGTTGCATGTAATGTAACTAAGTTTATATTTATTTTGTACCCTCTACCAATCATGTAATAAGTGAACATTAGCAACATTTTGATCCCACTTAATTTTACCTCCTTTTTTCTATCCTCTACTCAAACAACCATAACTTTGATGGATACATAAGTGATTTTAGTGAGGGCAAGGGACTAAGCAGGGCCACTTTTTGCATATGAATATGATATATCTTGTTCAATGTTTTGAAAAGCTTTTATCATCGGGAAAATAGTGATCCTCCTTTTATAAAAGGGTTGTAATTGTGTGTTTATTTTGACCATGACATTGATATTTCATTGCGCTATCCTCTATCCTTGACTTAGAGTTACTATTTAAACCAAGACATTGCTTTTGCATTTAATCATGACAATAAAAAAGGATCAATCGAGATGGCATTTTCTAATTTCTGTATGGTTCAAAAAAACAACCAATATTATGATAAATAATGAAATGGATTGGAGTGTAGGTATAATGAAACATAAATGATTACGATATCCAAGAAGCATAAAAGGAAGGCAAATACTAACTAGTTTTTAAGGTCACAGGTTTTGAAAGTAGAAAGTTTCTTTTATCGGATTATGTAAAAAAATACATTTTTATATGATTTTCGAAGAAAACTTTCTGTCTTTTTAATTCATGGACATTAATGGTACTGGTTAGCAAAACCTTTAATAGAAAGCTAAGAGAGTTTAGAAATGATTTACAGAGGAAGTGGTTATCATCGTAAATTGCTAATAACATTGGCTTGTCATGAGAAAAGTGAGAGTAACTGCCAAGGAAGGCGATGTTATAAGATTTTGCTTATGTTGTCTAAAAGACATTGCCATGATGATTTATGGAGCTGGTGTTTCATCTTTTTTATATATTTATATAGATTTAGTGATGTTTACTTCTATAAATTTTTTACTCCACATGACATGTTAGTAAAGTCATATAGATAGGCATGCATGTTAGCAAAAGTCCATATATTAGGTTGTAAAGTTCATTTCTTACTTGATATTGGCACTTGATTTTATATCTTGTTACGTACGTTACACCAAAGATGTCCCACTTAGTTCCCTATTATTAGTTCTGTTTGGCGTAAGTCCCAAATTTCACAATTAAAAGAAAAGGGTCTGCACTTTTTCTAGCATGCATATATATGTTCTTTGAATCAACATGCCATGTGTTCCCTCTTTTGTTCTCTTAGTCTGTGAATGAGTTATGCTATTGTAACATTTTCTTAAAACTCAAAATTTCTATCTTTTTCTATCAAATCAAGCATCTCGTTTCTCACTTCTCTCTTCCTTTTTTTTTTTTTATCTCAGGTAATTGTATATAATATTGTGAAAATATTAATAATATAATTTCTATTAATGAAACTATTGGCAGGAGGGAAAGAAGGCTCATCTGGAGAAATTTGAGATTCCTGCAAAAATTAAATTGCTTTCTGACCCATGGACCCCTGAGTCTGGCCTTGTCACAGCTGCTCTCAAACTCAAGAGAGAGGCCATAAAAAAGACGTTTGATGAAGAACTTTCAAAGTTGTATGCTTCATAGGCTAAGGACACTACTAATCTTTTTACAAGCTTTTCCCATTTGCATAGGGCAGGGTTGAGGTGAGAGAGGTTTTGTATTATTTTGTTGTTTATCATTCTATTTTTTCCATTTGAAATTTATCATGCAAAGTGAGGCTTATTACGTGCAAAAGGCCAATAAGTTGAATAATTGAATTTACTGAAGTAGTGACACTGTAAAATGAGTTTTTATTAGACATTATTGTTCTATCAATTTTCCATTTATAGAGTTACTTATGAGTAATGAGAATTCAATATTATGTTTATTTGTCACTTTTCCCTTCTACAAAAAGTTTTGTTCCAAAACCATCGGTGCATCCTGATTCCGCTAAATCAGATGGAAGGAATAAAAATGTTAAAATGAAGACTTTGGTTTTGATAATTTCAGTTATACTTTAATTTATCTAGCCTTGCCTACATAAAGAAATGTTGATGAATAGATTGTTATAATGTGTTTGGATGATGTAATTTAGAAGGATAATTAATGTATTTGAAGAATTTATAATTTTTTTATAGTAAAATGAGTTCTTTGGATAAAGAAATTGAAATTAAAGAATTTTATAGGACATTTCAATTAATCAAAATAGTAAATTTCAAATACACACAAAATAGAAAGGATTTTGAAATTTCAATCTCTTATGTATGATTCTTCCTTTGCACACTACTCTTTCTCTTGTTCTACATTCTATCTTTGCTTTCTATCTCGTCATCGAAGTGCTTCGTCTATCTGTCCTTCATTTGCTATCTCTTGAATACTTGCTTCGAATATGCTTTCTCTTGCAGAATTTGTGACTTGCCAAGTGATTCATATTAGGTTCATTTCTAAATTTTGTGATCTAAGTTTAGTTATTGTTTTGATAGTGTTTCATTATCTGGTTTCATGGCTTTAGGGTTTTGTTTATTTTGTGATCTAGGTTCTTCATGAATCACATTGAACGCTGGTTGATAACTTGTGTTCATAAGGATGTGTCATTTTGTACAATTTACCCAACTTACTTATTTCTCTACCACTTATTTTTATGAAATGTTTGAACGAATGTCATTGTATAAATATTTTATAGAAATGATAAAATAATCAAATGTAAATGGTGAGCTCTAGTGCAAGTGTTGTGATTAAAATGTCTGTGTTTGAGCTTCTCAGAATGGCAAGCACTAACAATTTAGAGAAAGTTGATGTTTGTGTTTACTATGGTTATAATAGTGTCTCTGGTAACCAATTTGGGATATCAACACAAGAGACCAAGCAAAGGCACTAAGCCTCAACAAAGGCTCTTTATTCTTTTAGTGAAGTTAAAGCTTCTTCCTGTGAGATTTGGATGAGCATTCTTTTCAACCTAATTGATTGTCGAGTTTAGAAGCACTAATCCATCAGATCCTTGAAATGCTTCATGTTTGTGAGTTCCTTGACATAGTACTTTTTAAAGTAAAAGGGAAAAGAGCTTAGAGTATAATGAACCACATACCCTTACAAAATAATCATGGAAGTGCACTCTAATTATTGCAGATGCTAATGACGGAGCATTGTGGATATGCTCATGTACAAACTTCAAGATGATTTGCTCAACTTTTGGGCAACTCTTAACATAAAAACCAAATTGAAGTTAATGAGTTGATGCAACTAATCTCAAGAGGCTTGATTCTGTGTATGGTCTGTCTAGGTTGTTTTAGGGAGCTTGATTATGCTTATTTGTTATAATCTCTCGATGACTCAATTTCACAGTGTTACTTTATCTTGATCTTTTAAAAAAAATGGTTCTTTCCTTTTCTTGTTAATATTACTACAAAAACAATAACTTTATCCAATTAGGCTATTCTAGTAGATAAGGTACAGTACATGGATCACGTGGTGTCATAAAGCTTAATTAAAGACCAAATTTTTAGTGATATTATTCTTCGTATATCCTTTTTAATTATTTTTTTTAGTAATTTTCTTGTTTCCTTCAATGACTTTTTTGCATGTGTCCAAACTTACTTGATAATTTCTTTGCATATTTCTAGTAATAATTATCATGGCAATATTTCCTAGCATGCCATCGTCCTTGATGCCTTCATTATTACAAAGGTAGCATATTTTAAAGTAATTATGTTAGGTAAAAATTGAACAAACTTTATGTGTAGTTTTGATTGTGTGCTTAACAACAAAGCACAAAAACATGATTTTAAAACATAAATTTAGACAAACACAAGTGTTTCGTCGAGTAGAACAAATGCAATAATTTTGCTTTGTATAACAGGCATCCAACCACGTTAGACTTCTTGCTTTACTCAGGTTTGGAAAGAAGCTTCCTAACCTAAGCTTGATATGTTGTACCATGTATGAGAAAGTTGCATAAAGAAGCTACATGAATTTAAGCAAATGAATTTAATGTTGCTTGAAGAACATTTAATGCATCTATGTGTTTGAATGTGGACAACCATAAGACGAAGAAAAATAACTTGTGTTAAGAAAAAGTCTAACACCCATGATTTTGATTAAGTGTTGAAAACAATAAAGTATGAAACATGGTAGTACTTCATCCATAAGACACAAGCTTTACTCAAACAATAGATTATGTAAGACACAAGTGTTTCATTTGTTAGGCAATATAATACTATGCAATCTTGTTTTACGTTTCATAAGTATTCACATGGTAAGACGATATGCATATAGTCTTAAGTTAACATCTTACTTGACAAATATCTATATTCTTATTTTATGTTGTCGGAAATGTTCGTTCTTTACGTCTAACCAAGAGGATCTGCTTAGAGCTTTTGTCACTTCAACGATCCCTTGGAACTCAAGCTAAAGTTGCTTTGCCTCACGAACTGGCACTTGCATTGTTAACATTGGAATGGAGTATCTGCTCTATACGAATATGCTCTCTTTACATAGTTTCAAGTAAAGGCTCCTTGATCCAGACTTGATAAGTCTAACTAGTTATTAGGATGTTGCTTAAAGAGAACATGTGCCTTTAGTGCATGTATAAAATACATTTAATGAATCTTCCACTACAAAGCTCATTAGACACAAGGAAGAGACTTAAGTGTGTCTAAAGCTGACTCAATGGTGAAAAAAGGTACGAATTTGCCCACCCTTGCATTGCCATCCCAAAGAAAAGGATTTGCAACGACTTTTTTCTTCCACGCCTAAATAAAACCATCTAAGAAGAAGAAGAAAAAAGAATAGCAAGATTTGCAAAAAGTACTAAAACACTGCTAATGTTTTTTGTGCGCTAAAAGATTTGAAGAAAACACTGTTTATGTTCAACCTTTAGTAAATTAGTAGAGTGCTTAACCTTGTAAATGTAGAAAGATGCTACCCTATCTAGTGAGTAAGACCTATGATCTATTGATCATTAAAGCATTTTCTTTATCACAAGTCATGATGGTTTGTTGCAAACATAATACTCAATGGGGGTTAGTCACAAGTGACTAGGATTAAAAGAATACCCGTGTTAAGCCTCAAGTGACTTGTTGTTGAAAAATACTCGACGTGGTTAATCAGGAGTGACACCTATTCAGAAAAATACTCTAGATTTTTAGCTAGCAATGGCTAATTGTAAAAGAAAAAAAACATACTTGGTGGGGTTAGCCAAGAGTGGTTACAATATGAAAGAATACTCGTACGAGGTTAGTGAGAAATGGCTACAATCCGAAAGAATACACGATTGTACTTCACATCAGTAGTCTGTCTAGTGGAACTTGACTAGTTGGTAAAGAACTGAATGTAGTTTGCATTAACAGAAAAACCAATATAAACATAATAAGTAATCCTTTTCTTCTTAATCTATTATATTGCATGTTGTATTAATTATACTAATTTGAGAAGGAAGATTCCTACAAACTTGACTTTCTGAAAAAAGGTTTTGACAGATCATCTATCATGTAAAAAAATATCATCTTAGTATGCAATATCAACCCTCCCTTCTTCGGTTTTTCCTGTTTTCTTCAGGTGGTATCATAGCTCAACCTCTAAAGGGTTGAGCGTTAGACAACATCTAGAGGAAAAGATCTGACATATCAGGAATGGAGCAACAACAACTGATCATTGAAGGTTCCTCTCTCTCTATCTAGACCCAGACCTTCATCTTTCCTAGGAGAAAACTTTATAAGCTGTTGAGAAGACTTTATAAGACTTTATTTGGAAGGATCAGATGGAGATTGATGTCAAGTCCATACATAACTAGTTGTAGCAAATTATCACATGAGATGATATAGAAATCTCATCCTCAAAGGAGGAGTGAGAGGATGAAAAGTTCAACCAAATGTAGTTGAACAACAAAGTAAGGTACACTCTCATCGTGCCTTATAAAAAAATGAGTATAAAATAACTTGCAAGTTAAAAACTGCCATATGAGACCCATTGAGCTTAAACTACGAGGGAAATGAAGACGTGCAACTACATAAAAATACCACCCTCACTCATCAGTATGAATCTTTCACCACGAAGGATGGTAAAGCATAGATGATATGTTTGAAAAGATCTTCTCCAAGGAATAAATCAATTTGAAGTTGCTGGAGAATATGCTTAAGATTTGAGAGCCCAAGACAATGACCATCACAGAGGCCCGAGATCTTAAAAAGCTCATGTCGGATGGAATCCTTGGAATCTTGAGTGTGCATGAAATACATCTTCAAGTTAGAAGTCAGAAAGAAGTTTCCACCTTATCAAATCTAGGGCTCAAGGCAAAGATCAAGACTACGCCCATCAGACAAAGGAAACTAAAGCTTTAAGAGAGGAAAGAGGGATATCTAAGGTAGAAAAAGACAACTCAATTGATGAAGAAATATCTCTAATGTTAAGACTATTTAAGTAATTTCTTGAATGTAATAGACAAAGCAACATAAATTTTTCTATTAAGAGAAAAGAAATTTTGTATAGACAGAAGGAGGAACAAGACATTGTATGTTATGTGTGCGAGATGCTAGGGCACATGAAGTTTAAGTGATCAAAACCGAAGAAAAAGCCAAGATTTAAGAAGAGTTTGATGTCAACTTGGGAGTATATAGATTTAGGGCCTGACTTTAACGTAGATAAACACGCCAAATTGTGTCTGATTGTAGACATAAATGAAGAGGACACTCTAAACCTCTTTTTGTTCTTTGCGTATCATTTGATGATGAAGATGAGGTGATTTCTCTTATGAGAATCTTTTCAACACTTGCAATAATCTTTCTAAACGATATTTAAAATTGAAGAAAAAATTTAAAGCATTACTTATTGAGAATGGAAAGATCAAGGAAGAAAAAGTTGCGACTGATGATAAAGCATCAACTCTGGAAAAGATTGTTTCATCATATGGAGTTAAAACTAAAAGGTTGAAAAATAACTTATAAGCATTATTTAATGTTTTTTTATGTTCTAAAGCTCTTAATCTTTTGGTATCAACCTCTAGACACCCTTGATAAGTTTGGACTAGGGTATATGATCTTTAAGGAAAGAAAGATAATAATAAAAGTTTTCTTAAAAAGAAAAGAAGTTTTTGTTCTCATTTTGGCAAACCTGAACACCCTAGTGCCAAGTGTAAACATAGTATAAAAACACCAAGAACTAACAAAAAAAAAAGGACCCAAGAAAATATGATTGTTAAAAAAATTCATAATCCTTGTTGTAGGCATATAAACAAAAGGCAACAAACCAAGCTTGACTTGGTTTGACTCTCAATTGTGGATGTTGGGTACATACAAAAGTTGAAAGGGAAAATGTTCTTTAATAATTAATAATTAGGTTTTCATAGACGCATTGAGTATCATTAATGGTCGAACGAAAAAATCATTAATGCACATCTCTTCAAGCGTCTCAACTTAAAACAACTAAAGCACAAATTAAAGGTTGCACGATGCCATGTCAACACATATTGTCAGAGAAGCATAACTTATTTTAGTCTTGTTTTCAAATCTTTTGCTTGAGAAAAACCCTTTCGTTATTCCAAGCTTTCTATTCTTTTACGTTTGCTTTCTAAGAAGAGTTTGAACCCTAGACTTTCTCTGTTCTCTCTTGCTCGAAAAGTCTTTTGCTTTATAAACTAAAATGACTCCTAATAATAAGTAATTTGATTGATTGAGGTAACTTTGTTTTTAATCATTCGAACGTCTATATTTTTTCCTATAAATACTTTTTTTTAAAAGGATCAATCATATTTTCACTCTTTGATTTACTAAGTACGCACAAAATTTTATATTGGTTCACTCAAGTTTTGAGCTACGTCTAGTCTTCTCAAGAAACCCACTTAAGAGACTTTACTAACACAAGTATTCTACACCTCTCAAGGTAACAAATATTCTGCACCTCTCCAGGTAACCAGTCTTAATCTCCCCCTGAGACTAAGACCTCTCAATAAGTAAAAAACACTCTCAATTAGAAAGCATCAATGAAAGCGCAAAAAGTTATCTTAAAATAGTCAAGGATTTACCATGTATGGCTGATTCCTCAAAGTATAAGTGCTCTGAACAACAAGTATGAAATTTAGCAAGACTATGCACAATAAAGATTTTGATTGCGTTGTATGTTAGTTGTCTCTTGTGTGTGTCTTCTTCATCTTCAAGGTCTTTATATAGCTTTCAAATTGTGACGTTGAAGCTTTGAATTCTTCTCTTGTTCACATAGCCGTTTGATGTTGGATATGGAAGTTCTTTAATCTGATTGATCTTTCTACGTCTTGGACTTTAACTGTAATTTGAATTTTTTATTTTCTTTGTCCAAATATGAATGCTGATACTTCAATATTGTAATCTTTAGTATATGTTATCATATCCTTCATTGTTGTGTATTGTTCACCATCTTCTTCTCATCAAATGTTGAATATGGCAACTTCTGCTTTAATTGAATTTTGCACGTCTTTGAGTGTGTGAAACAATTTGAATTGTTTCCTTTTAATCTTCTGATGTGAAAGTTACACCTTTAATGCTTTGTGATTGATTCCTCAATCATCTTTGAAACATTGTATCTTCATGAATGTAGTGGACACTTGATAAGGAAATGTTTCATTTGAAGTAATCTTCGCATCCTCTTAATTTGATCAATGCACTCGTTTGAATTCTTTATATATTTGTGGTTGTCTAAATGTTGAAGATATATCTAGAATATATTGAATCACGTTCTCCACTTCTTCATATTGAATTTCATCTATTCTTGTATCAAATGTTTAATTAGGAATGTTTTGATATAAGATCTGAATACGTCTTTGACACCTGATTGCTCCTGGAATAAATCCGTTATGTGTGCTTCTTCTAATCAAAGACTGAATGACACTTTAATGCTTAATCGCACTAATCTCGTTCATCAATTTCATGGATTCCTTAATCAGATGCTGAGTATGGAAATTCTGGATATTGATTTGTATGCGTCTTTATGATCCTAAATCACATTTAGAAACCTTTCTTGAATCTTAGTAATCAATATAATATTTATATTAAAGCATGAGTATTACTGGAAAACATTATCTTTGAATATCTCTTAATTATCAAGTCTTTCTATTAAATTGGATATTAATTTAGAAACATTTAAGTGTAAATAGATTTAATCTAGTTTATTTGGAAAATTTCTTTTAATATACAATCAATCATGTACTATGTTTTTCTAAATCTTTCTTATACAAATTTGAATTTGATCAATAAAACATATATTGTAATTACTTAGAAAAATATATTTCTTCCTTGAAATATTTAAGCTTCTGTATAGAAACAGTTTGCATTGTATTTTAAATCAATTTCGCAAACACATTCTATTATTGGTTTCTACTGTTAGTTTTGGTTTAAATCATTTTCAATGATTTCACAATATTAAAACGAGTATGAAAACATTTGATAATCATTTCAACATATATAGAATGTAAATATTGAGTTTGTGAACTTCCTTTTGAAAATGTCCAACGTGCATCATCGTCTGTCACATGTATGACTTGATCATCGTCCAACACGTTGTATCGTATGTCATTTGTGTTAGTTCTTTCTAACATTGTGTAATGATTTTGGTCCATTGAGTTCTTCGGTAGACATCGTCTACCATCTTTGTGAGACAATTGTATAGCTCTCTTATAGATTGAACATCGCCTGACGAGTTCCTTTTGGAACATTGTTTGACGCTTTCTTGTGAAGACAAGCTTCTAGTTATTTTTAGCACTTGTGTTCGTTTAACACTTTTAGCTATTGTTGTGTTCACTCTTGTCATCATCTTGCAAGAATATATAGTATTTGACAATGTCAAATATTTTGTGTAACATCATCTTTCTTCCTTTCAGGAACAACATCTGCTACACTCTTAATATTAATGTTAAAAATCATAGCATATCTTTATAGTTTTCTGTTATAATCAAAATTTGCTTAGAGCCCCTTATCATGAGATTGTTTAGGATTGATTGGATCATCTAGAGTTCTAACAATCTCCCCCTTTTTGATGATGACAAAAACTATAATGTGAGTATATCTTTTATGATTTTTGCCATGCCACAGTTTCTAATATCAAATATATTAAATTTTTATGCATAAACAAAAACTCCATAGACAATTGTTAAAATCAAATGCTAAAATACACTTTTTCAAAAACACCACATACTCTTCTCCCCTTTTTTGTCATTAGTAAAAAGGGTTGATGAAAGAAATGATCACTATTGTGGGGTTTGCAGTGGCTGAAAAGGTTGACTAAAGGGATTTCCACTTAACGCCTAATTAATTTGATTGGAGAAACTAAGCTAAATCCTCTAGTTTGTTCCCCAGCGTGCCTCCGTATGTGCTGATTAGTTTTTCCTTAACGCCTAATTAAGTAGATCTTCTTCTTTGTTTTTCCTTAGCTTTTTTTCAAGCCTAGCAATGTGTTGATTAGTTTGGCGATATTCAGTGAACAACGATCTCTTGATCATCTCTTGGGAGTATTTTACAAGCCATTCTTCATTATGATCTGGTTTAGGTTCTCTTAAATCCTTTAGTTTAAGAGCCTTGTCAATAGTCTCCTTGATGGCTTTTAACCCCACTCTTTTCCAAAGAAAGCTAGTATTTTTCTTTGGAGCTTTTTCCTTCCAATTTGAAAACATGGAGTGATTTTTCTAGGTGGGGATGAGAAGATTTAGAGGATACTGAGATAGATGGCGTGCCTAGTTGGATTGGCACATTTTGAATTTCGAGGAGTTGTCTAATGCTCTAAGGCTTTTGGTTTGGATGCTATGACCTTAGGGTTGGCTGAGTTTATATAGATATTGTTGTAGGTCCTAATGCAACTCGTATATTATCTTTTTAAGAAAGAAAGGATTTGAAGACATATTTTTAAAAAATCATTGATTAAAAACAACAAATATTCACACATATTTTCCTAAAATAGTTTAAATTTATGCATTCTAAAAAAATTGTGATCATATCTACTTCCATACGAGATTTACGGGTTTTTAAATGACATTCTTCTACCGTGAACAAACTAGTTTATCTATCGTATGCATAAAACAACTAAATCGTCTAGTGAAAAGATGTTATATGCTCAAACGAATAATTTACGCTTTACCAATTGATTTTAATCAGCCTTCAATAACACTCATGCCCAAAAGATCTCTTATTTTTTAAAATATCTCCTCTATAAGAGGTCTTGTGAAAATAGCTACAAGTTGATTCTCAGTAGGAACAAATTGCAGATCAACAATTCCTTTTTGCCCATAATCTCTTATGAAGTAATGTTTAATTTCAATATGTTTGGCCATTGAATGTAAAATAGGGTTTTTGGATAAACTAATTGCATCATTGTTATCACACATAATAGGGACGAGTGTCTCATGAACGTTGTAGTCCTTAAGTTGAATTTTGATCCACAACAATTGTGTGCAACAATATGTTGTTGACACATATTCAACTTCTGTTGTGGATAAAGCAATTGTCCCTTCTTTCTTACTAGTTTATGAAATGAGATTGCCTCAAATGAAAATCCTCCACTAGTGCTCTTTCAATCCACCTTATCTCCTATATAGTCAACATCACAGTAACCTTGCAGGTTGAAATTATCTCGAGCTTTATAAGAAAGACCAAGGTTGGAAGTTCCCTTGAGATATCTAGATATTCTCTTTACAACACTAAGATGAAATTCTCTTGGATAAGCTTGAAACCAAGCACATAAACATACACTAAACATATGTCAGGTCTTGATGCTGTGAGATAAAGCAGAGATCCAATCATCTACCTATATTTAGTGATGTTTACTGCTTATATTCCTTTTCAAGTCCAAGGGATGTTGTGGGATGCATGGGAGTGCTCATGGACTTATCATCGTTTAATAGGAACTTCTTCAAAAATTCCTTGACATACTTGGTTTGATGCACAATGATTTTATCGTCTGACTGCTTGATTTGAAGTCCTAGGGAGAATATTAGTTCTTCCATCATTCTCATTTAAAATTCTCCTTGCATAATATCAACAAATTGCTTGCACAAACAATCATTAATTGATATCATCAACGTACATTTGAATTAATGTGAAGTCTTTATCATGGTCTCTTTTCAACAATGTCCATTTTGTTGTTTGAAATCATTTTCAACAAGGAAGTTACTTAAACGTTCATACCACGCTCTTGGAGCTTGCTTGAGTCCATATAAATATTTGTTAAGTTTGAAGACATTTTTTGGCAAAGTAGAACCTTCAAAGCCTAGGGGTTGTTCAACGTACACGTCTTGTTGTTGTGATGAGCCCTTTGCCATAAGTGTAGCTTTATTTCTCAACTTTTCCTTGCACATCCAGTTTCATTATGAATACACATTTAGATTTAATAATTGATTTCCAAATAAGGGATTCAACGACTGTCCAGAAATTGTTCTTTTGAAACTGCTTTTGCTCTTCCATCATGGATCTTATCTAGTGCTTGTCTTCCAAAGCCTCATTGACATTCTTTGGTTCAAGTTGTGAAATCATACTTGATTGATCTTTTGCTTTGGATCTTGTTGGCACACCTTTTCTTGATCATCAATGATAACTGTTCTCGCCGGTAGACCTTGGGTTGACTGGATGGACAAACTTCGCTTCTAGTTTGTCTCCTCCTGGCGCACTGGAACAACGCTCTGTTGAGACAGAGGGGGCTCTGCTTGTTGATCACACTCTATCGATCAAGTCAGTGAGGCATACAAAATAGCAATAAGTTTCAGTCTCTAGTACTAAAAAACAACATACTTTTACCTAGGGTCTCAAGCCCCTTTTATACCTTACTCGTTTAACAACTTTCACTTACGAAAATCTAATCTCAATTGAAAGCATACGTAACAAAAAAACATTTTGTTCATTGGCACCTTAACTAACTATTCTACAATAGAAGAGAATCTTACACACCTTTATTATCGGGGGCTCTCTACTTTTTAACAACTTTATCTTTTCAATTAACAACTTTATGCACACGTTTATTCAATTAACAACCCCAAATATATTGACACATACACTTATCTATTAACATATATATATATATATATATATATATATATATTTAACTAACAACCAATATATGACAAAACTTATTATTTTAATTAATCTCTATCAGGCTTACCAATATGACTGGGCCAAACTCATGACCCATCCTTTGGACCTAATAGCCAAGCTGAACTACTCATATGCCTAGACCGAGGTCCCGAGATCCCGAGCACTCCTGCTCGGTACACAAGCCCCCCAGGCTCGAGTTGAGCTTGGCTAAGCGAAGAGGCTTTTCGAGTGCTTTGGCGGCTGATCTAATGGTTTCTCAATGGGTAGGTGTGGCGCGGTGTACGAAGCATCTCTGAGGTGACATCTCTCCGCACTCAATCCCAAGCATACACGTGGCACCTCCATCAATGGTGGGAAAGCATTGCCGCTTGACATTCCCCTTCGAAATTCCCACTCTTACTCCATTGTTCCATTTCCCCAAAATCTCTAAAACCCTCTCCTTTTGTCTTCTTCCTCACGCAATATTTCACTTTTCAGAAAACTCCTCGCATTCTCAAAACTTCATCCCAGAGCTTTCCTCTTCCTCTTGCGCCGTCAAGATCTTCTACAACAAAGAAAATTTCCTTTCTTCACTTGCTTCTTGCAACAGGTATTTCATCTTTACCATTCTCCATCCTTGTACATTCATCTTACTGATCATACTGCCTGGGCTCATCATCAAGCATTTACATTACTGTTGATATTGCATGAGCTTCGAATTTCTCTGATTCACTGTTTCTTGTCGATGATTGTTGCTTATTACATTTCATGGATGTGTTTTCACCCTTATTCTTGATCTGTTTATACCGCTTGGTCTAAAGGATGTTTATATATGTTTATGTCTGTGTTTTTGTGCTTTAAATATAACTTGCAATGGATTACAAAACCTTGTATCCCTGAGCTCCCCAAAACCTTTTAAATGAAACTTCTTCTTACACCTCACATGAACTTATCGTAACCCTAAGAAATAAGTGGTTGTCATTTTGGAAAAGTGGATGATAGATTGAATATAGTTTCGTGTAGGGAGGATGAGCCAATATTCTGCGATGAGTCCTCGGACCCAGAGGGTCCATTTTGTTTCTTTTACGCAACCATTTTCAAAAAGTTCTTTTGCGCCTTCCCTTAACCTTTTTTTGATCGAGCTAAATGTGGCTCCTACCTAGCTACACCCAAATAGTTGGACATTTATTCATGCCTTCAACATTCTTTGCTCCCAGCTTGACATTTTTCTACTTTTTTTAGGCCAAACGCTTGGGTCGCCAATTGTGGGTGTCTTTCAATGGTGTATCTGAAATATTTATGCTCTCTCTCTTCCAGTCTTCATATAAAAACTTTAAAGATAAATTTCTAAAATTCCGATGTAACAAAAGGAATCTGACCCATCTGGACGGGTTCCCTTTATATTGGATAAAAGAGCCACGATTCCAGGGAGCCCGGTGCCTTGAAGACCTGCCCCCTTTGACAAGGAGGTCTACAAGTTTCTGTCGAGCCTGAAGGTTGTATTTGACACAACCTTCCTTCTAAGTAAAGAGTTCACTCCTGGTTCTCTAAAGGCTTATAGTGGTACTCCTCATTCCCTACCCTTAGTGAGACAAGCCTTTACTTTCTATACTAACCATTCACTTATTTTCCTTGCAGGAAGCATGTTGTCCAAATTCAAGAAGAAAGAGCTAGAGAAGATGTCCAAGAGGATGAGGGTTGCTGCCAACGTGCCCAAGGATTCCTTAACACAGAAGCTTAAAATTGTTGCCACCATCACCAAAGCTCCAACTGATGACGAGGAAACCACCTCGGGGCTAGTCTCTACAAGAAAGAGGAAGGAAATCGCTTCCCCTACTGAGCACTCTCACTCGGATGGGCGTGCTCCTTCTCACCATGCTACTTCCTCCGAAGGCCATACTCTGTCCCGAGATATGATGGTGGTCTGAGAGGGCGAAGCAGAGAGTTCAAAAAGAAGAAATCTATGGGACCAAAGCCTTGATGCTCCTACATTCCTTGAAGAAGTCCTGCTACGTGCCAAAAAGAAGGAAAGGCTTGTGGCTCACAAAAAAAATCACTTGGTTCGTGAAGCCATAACACAATTCGGCCAAGCCTTTGCCACAAGCTGCTTGGCTACTGCCAAAATGAAAAAGATGAGGGTGGAAAAGGACTTGAAGGCCCAGGAGATCTTTAAGCTCCACAAAGAAATGGAACTCCTGCAAAGTCAGCTCTAGCATACCAAAGGTTTACCACAAGAAGCTGAGTGACACTTGGCCGAGAAGACCAAGGAGGCTGCAAACTAGGCCCAAGAGGTTGCTGCAGAAAGGAGCAGACTCTTGGTTGAGGTCGATAAACTCAAAGGGGAGTTGGCTCAAAAGGATGAAGAATTTGTTAGAATGTATGGCTTTAAACTAGAGGGGGTGAATGGTTTAAAGAGGATTTTCGCAAACTTTTTAGTCTAGAATAAAATTCCTTTTAGAAAACTTGATTCAGAATCCAGTTAGCCAAAAACACAAAGCAATTTAATACAACACCAGAAAAACAACCGGTTGTAACAATCGGTTGTTTATACCAGTTGAAAAATATACAAATTGAATTTAAAGAGTTTAAGGAAGAGAGAGATTGCACAAACAGTTTATATTGGTTCACTCTTAAACCAAGAGCTACATCCAGTTTCCCAGAAACCACTGGGGAATCTACTAAGTAACCAAACCTAGATTACTTACAAACACCACCAAAGAAGTGACCTTGATCCCCTCAAGAAACACACTTCCTTTGGCTCAGCACATGCACCATCAAGAATGTTGATCTTGACAACCTCAAGAGCACACAACACTTCTTGGCCAACCACACCAGAGTTTACACAAAGTATAGAAGGATTACACTTGTTACAGAATGAACTGAAATCAATACAAATGAAATCCTATTCCACTCTCTCTTGATCAAAGCAAACTCAAAGCAATCTTTAACTCTTGAAAAGAAAAATCAGTGAAAAACTCAAATCTATTTTTCTATGATTAAATCTTAGTTCTTGTTTGTTACAAAAGATGGACAAACTATTTATTGCTTTCAAAGAATGGTCAATGCATTTAAAACAGGAGCAGATTCAGTTACAAAATCATTTAAAGCTCAGTCAACACACAAAACAGTTTTCTGTTATGATTTGAAAACAAACAACCGGTTGAATGTGCGAATCAATCAGTTGTTTTGGTTTGACAGCAAGTCAACCACCAAAAACAGTTTTCAACCTTTTTTAAAACACCTAAGTGTAAAACAATCAGTTGTTTCGACAAAACAACTGGTTGTTTTTCACTTAATTTGAAAAACAATTTCAATTAAAAAGGTTTGAAAATACTTTAGCTTTAAGATTCAATCAAGAGTGGATTAACACAATATAATCTACCCCAGATCCTATTCTAAAGCACCTCAGCAACAACAAGCACATCTAGCCTTCCATCAAACACAAAGGATTTGGATTCTTCAATGCTTGAACACACTTGATTCAACAAAATTTGCCAAAGAAATCGAAGCATGCAAGCAAGATCCCGCCCAAGCCTACTTTGTAGGATTTGAGGCGGCCATCGAACAAGCTTAAGGACTCTACCCTGACATTGATTATTCCCAACTCGGCCCGAGTAAAACCGTGGTCTATGGTCAACTAAGGGATGAGTAGTCTTAACTTTCATCTATCTGTAAATTACTTAACATTTTGAACAATGTAACGCTTTTTATTTATCAACATTTTTACCTCTTGCACACCAATTGTGTCTTTCTCACTATTTAACATAGTAAACTTCGACTAGCCTAAATACAACAACTATTGTTAACATATCAATTTAACACTTAGGCTAACTCTTTGAGATTGAACTAATTAAAATAACAAGAATTCAATACAGAAACTGAGCATGAGTAATAACGGGGTTCTCAAAGAACTAACCTTTTGAAGAACTATACCCCACATCTGCAACGAGCCAATGCTCATTCTCGACGAATATAGGTGCATTTCACAAACTTGGTGAAGGGTCACTGATGTGAGTTCGTATATGAAAAGACACTTTCAAGAATTGGATCAAGAATCTATAACATTGAAGAACTTATCAAGAACACAAAAACCAAGCCAAAACCGCATCGAAACCCATTTCTAGGATTTCAACCGATTGAAACAAGACAATGAAGCCTATGAACCGATTGAAACTTCAATAAGAACATGTATACCATAAAGAACAACAAACAAACACAAAGAACCGATTAAAAAAATAACCTAACACATTTCTATTGATTGAAACATCAAGAAAACAATAAAGACATGTTTTAGAGTTTTTGATATGGAATAGATATGGAAGAAAAAAATGAAGAGTTGAAGAAGACTTATGTGGTTGATGACCCTTGGAATGTTCACGCCACTTGAAGGGTGGAAAAGCTTCAATATGAGTGGATGCCGCCAATTGAGAGTCCCAAGAACCACCCAAGATAGGAAGAAGAGAAGAGAACAAGTCTCACACAACTCTATCACCAATTTGGTATAACTTCTTTACTAAAAAATTCAACTTATTATTCAAGGTACCAAACACCCCTATTTATAATGGAGAGGGCCGGTCATTGTACAAGGGAAAAGGAGTTGGAAAAGTCACTCTTCTAGCTCCTTCTAGCGCCTAAGAGAGAAAGGAGTAGGAAGAGTCACTTCTTCCAACTTTTCCTAAAAAATCGCCTATAATGCCTTATAATGAGAGGTGTCTTTTGGTTTTCCTCTTTTGGCATTTTCCTAAGGCTACTCCTATATTAAGAACACTAATAGGAAGAACTTCAAGTCTTGTGGTCCTTGACCATTCCTCCTATTATGGCATCTTTAAATGTTTTTTGAGATCACCCTTCAAATATGGCATTCGTGGTCATGTTCATGTATTTTTTATTCTCATCAGTCATATACCTTGACCTTGCCAAGTATTTCTTCACATACTCGGATACTCACTCGTACTGCGCCAAGAATGATCCATTTATCTCTTAGGGTATCTAAACTCGGATACTCACTTGTACTCCGAGTTAACCCTAATTTATCGTAAGCATAAGCGGACAATTCCACTGTGCATTACTTAATCATTCCATAGAGCGTATGAACTCGGGTGATCGTTCGCACACTGAGTTAGGTTGTCTTACCTTGCCTTGAGCCAAACAACTTTATTCATAGCAAATCAAACTACAGAGCATATGAACTCGGGTGGTCATACTTGACATCTGGCTAGGTCGTCTTACCTAACAATAGATAAAAAAAATTACACACAGGGTGCCTACTCGGATAATCTTACCGAGACAGGTCGTCTTACCTGATACTGGATAATCAATTTACACAAAGGGCGCCTACTCGGATAATCTTACAAAGATAGGTCGTTTTATCTGACAACAGATAATCAATTTACACACAGGGTGCCTACTCGGATAATCTTACCGAGACAAGTCGTCTTCCCTGACAATAGATAATTAATTTACACAAAGGGCGCCTACTTGGATAATCTTACCGAGATAGGTCGTCTTACCTGGCAACAGATAATCAATTTACACACAGGTGCCTACTCGGATAATCTTACCGAGACAGGTCATCTTACCTGACAACAGATAATCAATTTACACACAGAACGCCTACTCGGATAATCTTATCGAGACAAGTCATCTTACTTGACAATGGATAATCAATTTACACACAAGGCGCCTACTCGAATAATCTTACCAAAACAGTCGTCTTATCTGACAACAGATAATCAATTTACACATAGGGCGCCTACTCGGATAATCTTACCGGGACAGGTCGTCTTCCCTGACAATAGATAATCAGTTTACACACAGGGCGTCTACTCGGTTAATCTTACCGAGACAGGTTGTCTTTCCTGACAATAAATAATCAATTTACACATAGGGCGCCTACTCGGATAATCTTACCGAGACAGGTCGTCTTACTATATGCTAACTCTAAATAAATAAACAAATCTAATGCATCATCTTTCAATAACAAACTTATCATTAGATGACCTCATTAAAAAACCCCTTTAAGGGAAAAAAAAAGCATCACCTTAACCATCACATTGTTAAAAAAGAAAGCATTAAAACAAAATATCTTAACTGAAGTAAAACTTGGGGTTTGCCACATTCCACGTTCGAGGAATGGCTCCCTCCTCGAGGGTTTCCAGCCTGTACGCTCCATCGCCCAACACTTCTATGATCCTGTATAGTATAAAAGTTTGGTGTTGTACTGCCTTTTACTGTCGAGCTACAGTAGGACATAAACATTTGTCATTCTCAACACATGAGTTATGGCAAATTTGGCAAAGTGTTTGATCTGTGTTGCATATATCTCCTTTTTTTTCTTTTTCCATAGAGTTAAATCGAAATATACGCTATGAATAATAATGTTTAGTAGAGCGTGAACTAGTACACCATTGATGTAGATAATAATGTTTGATTGTAGATCGTGAACTAGTACACCAGGTAAGTTCCCAGGAAAGAGAGGTGGGTCATTAATGGACGCGCTTAAATACCAAGTCTTTCCTTGCCATAACCTTCCTAGACATGTACTCTACTACGCTCTATATCCAATACAAGAGTAATTTCTCTCATGCGAGAGTTCACGATAATGAAGATGATGAAGCGGCATCTCAGTTTCAACTGGAAAAAAAAACTGTAGACCGTGAACTAGTACACCAGGTAAGTTCCCAGGAAAGAGAGGTGGGTCACCAATGGACGTGCTTAAATACCAAGTCTTTCCTTGCCAGAACTTTTCTAGAAATGTACTCTTACACTACTGCACTCTTTATCCAGTAACAAGAATAATTTCTCTCATGTGAGAGATCATGATAATGATGATGATAATAATATCACAACAGATTTAAATGATAATAAACATTTGTGTTATCTTCAGAATAACACGATAACAGATTAAAATATCTATGACTTTTAGACTAATATGATAACCAATTTAAATCATAGAGTTTGAAACTGTTTTAAATGATTCCAATTGCTTTTAATTTATGATCTAACAATTTTAACCACTTGCTTAAGTCTATATAAAGACTATTTTACGATCTTTTCAAGAACCTAAGAGAGATTATTAAAAATGTTTTTAAGAGATCAAGAGATTTGGATCATCACTTGTGTGGAATAGGATTGGTTTTTGTATACTTCTATTCTAATGCTTTGAGAAGCCTAGGTGTAATCTATTTCTTTTCTTTTGAACATTGTAATTTTGTGTATTTGGTGTAAGGCAGGTTCAGAAAAGGGTTTCTGAAAACTGTGGTGTTGCAAATGAGTGGTGTGTGTTCTTGAAGGGTTCAAGATCATCACTCTTGGTGTGTGTTTATAATATTTCTTTGATTACTTAGTGAATTCTCAGTGGTTAGCTGAGGACTGGATGTAGCTCTAGGTTAAGAGTGAACTCGTATAAACCTTTGTGTGTGAATCTCTTTATCCCTTCTCTTATACACTGTTTTCATCACTATTCTTTCTCTTTTGGTATAAACAACTTGTTTCTTTGAGAAAACAATCGGTTGAATTTCTATAAAGAACTTGAAAATTGGATTTTTATCTAGTTGAATAGAAAATCAATTGGTTGATTTTTCAAATCTTTCAGTCTACTTCCAAACTTTATGAAAATCTTGCGATAACAATTCACCCCCCCCCCCCTCTTGTTTAGGCCACACATTCTAACATGCTCAACCCATGTATTTTGAAGCTTTGATTAACTAATGAATAGCTGCACAAATTCAACCGATATTGTCTCTTAGCTCCCTCCTAATTAGCACTTTTGTTAGTGTTTTAGCAAGGATTTTCTTAGAATTTTGCCTCACATCTTCTAAGCCAATTTTCCCTATTTCATTTCACCTTCATCAATGGTTCAACTTTAACCATAGAAGTCACAAATCTACCCCACCTTCCGTAACAAAGATCTAAACCAAAAGAAATAATGCAAATCAAGCTATAATTGCATCACATCCGTTTGGAGTCCAATGCTTCGTTTTAAACACCAAGGATAGTTTTGGTAAGTTTGATTTCAGAAGTGATGAAGGAATCTTACTAGGCTACTCTGAAACCTCTAAAGCTTATAGAGTATATAGCTCTAAAACCGAATTGGTAGAAGAAGTCATTCATGTAAGATTCAATGACTATATTCTTGATAAGAAATTGTTAGAGCAAGAAAACTCTTCTGGTTTTGACCTGTAAGAATTAAAAGAAAAACTATTAGACGATCGAACAAAAAGGTTAGATGATCTCACAAAACCTCTAGACGATTCAAAAGAGGAATCAGATGCTTTTACTGAAGATTCATTAGATGAAATTAGAGAGTCAACATGGAGGCACTTAACACTTATAAAGAACCACCTTATAGAAGTTATTGTACTGGGAAGGAGTGCTCGGGATTTCAGGACGACCTCGATCTAGGAATGTGGGTAGGTCAACTCGGCTATTGGGCCTAAAGGGTAGGTCATGAGTTTGACCCAATCATATTGGTAAGCCCGATGGATAATAATTAAAATAATAAGTTTTGTCATATATTGGTTGTTAGCTATATATATATATATATATATATATATGTTCATAGATAAGTGTATGCATCAATATATTTGTGGTTGTTAACTGAATAAACGTGTGCATAAAGCTATTAATTGAAAAGATAAAGTTGTTAATAAGTAGAGAGCACCCAAGATTAACGGTGCGTAAGATTCTCTTATGTTGTAGCACCGTGAGTGAAAGTGTCTATGAACATAATTTTTTTTTTGTTACGTATGCTTCCGGTTGAGATTAGATTCTTGTACGTGAAAGTTGTTAAACGAGTAAGTTATAAAAGGGGCTTGAGACCCCAGGTAAAAGTATGTTGTTTCTAAGTACTAGAGACTAAAACTGATTATTATTTTGTATGCTCTCACTGACTTGATCGTCGGAGTGTGATCAACAGGTAGAGCCCCCTCTGTCTCAATGGAGCGTTGTTCCAGTGTGTTTGGAGGAGACATACTAGAAGCAGAACTTGTCAATCCAGTCAACCCGAGGTCAACCGCCGAGAACATTTGGCTCCCACCGTGGGGCCCAATAAAACCTAATTGCATCCACATTTACCACCGAGCCTGCCAATTTGATGAGAAACACGAGGCAATGACTGTTGGGATCTAAAGGAAGCGAAGCCCCAACCTTGCAACAAATCATGGAGACAGGTAAAATTGATCTCACTAATTACCGTGATATAAATTATCATTATCATTTAAATCTGTTGAGATTCCTGAAAATAACAAACATAATTGTTATTGTTTAAATATGTTATCGTATTATTATGAAAATCACATAAATGATTTATCATTTAAGACTGTTGTGATATCATTTTGAAGATAACAAATATAATTGTATTTTAATATGTTATCATGTTATTATGAAAATCACATAAATGATTTATCATTTAAGACTGTTGTGATATGATTGTGAAGATAAAAGATATAATTGTTGTTATTTAAATCTGTTATTATATTATTATGAAAATAACAGATATATGTAAATTTGATATCATGTTATTTTTAAGATAACATAAATGATTAATGATTATTCTAAATATGAAAGATATAATTGTTATTTTTAAAATTGTTATCATATTATTATGAAAATAACATATATATGTAAATTTGTTATCATGTTATTCTGAAGATAACATAAATGATTAAGTATCATGATCTTTAAGTCTGTTGTGATATTATTCTAAAGATAAATGATATAATTTGTTTTCCAAAAAAATAAATTGAAATAAATTTTTTGTTAAGGTTTTCATAAAAACAACCAGTTGTTTTATTGAAATAACTTATTGTTTCAGTTTGACAACAAAGACAAAATAAAGCAAAGATTTTTCAAAACATTTTCAAAACCATTAAGTTTCAAACAACCAGTTCTTTCGACAATTCAACAAGTTGAAAAACTTGTTTTAGCCTAAATACTTTTGAGTATCAACTTTTTCAAATGGTTGATTTGATAAACAACTGACTAAAATTTCTCAACTCTTTAGAAAACATTTCTTTTAAAATAGAGAAAGAGTCAATTGAGCTTGAATCAATACAAGATGTTAATTAACAAGTCAAAAACTACTAGACAACACACACACATAGCAACAAGTTCTTCAAGTCTTCCACGTAGATTTGGAGGCATCAAAGCATCTTATTCAACATAGCACCTCTATTTATAGTCTAAATGGTGCCAAAAATATGAAAATATTCTCCACTCATAGCTTGACAAATGACACTCTATAATTGGAACAAATCCTCTCCATTCATGTAATTAGAAGTGGTGGCTTGTGAGTGGAGAGGCTTTCTCTCCATTGAGGTGCAACCATGTGGCAGACATGCTTCCCATGTTGGTTATCCAACTGGCCCTTCACACTTCCCTTGCTATGTAGGTTCCTTCCATGAGTCCTTAGAAACCTCTCCAAAAACACTAAATTGTCTAAGGTTGCAAATGGGCTAAAAGAGGCCCAATTGTAACTCTAACTAGACTCTCTACTTCTTATTCTAATAGGCCCAAATGCAAGCCCTAATAAATTCCTTCACTATTCTTTACAATTTTATAAGACTAGGAAATGTGGAAGGAAAGGTAAAAATTAATTCTCCATAAAAGATAGAGTTTTCTGAATGCCTTCTTCTTTCATTCTTTTAGCCACGAACCTAGTTAAAGGCCCAATATGTGTCCTTTCGAATAGTTCTAGCCATAGGATATATTGGGTTTTCTGTTCTTTTACATTTCATAAGAAGTCTTATTTGCCAATGGTCTTATGTAAATACGATTTTGTAAATAACATGATGTCTTAATTGCTTCAGCCCAAAAATGTTTTGGAATAAAATTGGTGTTTAACATCGTTTGAGCCATTTCCTATAAAGACCTATTCTTTCTCTCAACAACATCATTTTGTTATGGTGTCCCAGGAGTAGAAAAGTTATGGTTGATACCATGATTTTCGCAAAAGACTCAAAAGTTTTCATTTTCAAATTCACCTTCACGATCACTTCTGATGGTAATCATGGATAAACCATTTTGTTTTTTGAATTTGTTTAAACAAATTACATAAGACCTTGAAAGACTCATCTTTATGTTTAAGGAACTTAACCCATGTCCATCTAGTAAAGTCATCCTTCATAACAAGACAATATCTTTTGCCACTAATATACTCAATTCTAGTTGGTCCAAAATGTTCTAAGTGTATCAATTCAAGAGGCCTTTGAGTGGAAATGTTGTTCTTGCTCTTGAATGAGCTTTTGAGTTGTTTTGCCTTAACACATGCCTCACAAAGAAGATTTTCATTGAGTGACATTATTGGCAGACCTCTTACGAGATCATGTTTTACTAGTTTAGAGATAAATCTCAAACTAGTGTCACCACACTTCCTATACCATAGCCAATGATCTTCTTTCCTTTCAGGCATGAGACAGAACACCTTTTGACTTAATAACTCATCCATGCCAAATTTATAAAGGTTACCTTGTCTACTAGCAACAAATATTTTGGTTCCATCATTTTGTTAGATTGTACATTGGTCTTTGTCAAAGATAACATTATTTCCGTTGTTACATAATTAATTTATGCTCAGAAGGTTGTGTTTCAGACCATCTACTAATAAAACATTACTGATACACAAAGAAATGTTCACACTTAACTAACCACCACAAATCACCTGGTTGTGCTAGTTTCCTCCAAAGATTACTTTTCCTCCTTTCTTTAGTTTTAGGCTTTGGAATATATACCTTTCTTCCATCATGTAACATGAGCAGCCACTGTCGAGGTACCATGATAGGGGTTTCTTTACTTACATTAAGAATATATTTAAGAGGTATTATTTTGTCCTTAGACACCCATACAACTTTGGGACCTTTTATGATAGTTTTCCTTGGTTCTCTTGAGAACCCTTTTGAAAACATTTTATGAGATACAAAATTATTACTAGATGATGCAACAAATCTATTAGAGAGATTTTCTAGAGACTTCTTACTGTGTTTTTCTTCTTTATCTTTAAATAGAAGTTGTGAGGCATAACCCTAGGCATTATTGGGTGTAACTTTTGGATGGTCTGATAGGTTACAACTTGCACAAAACACAACTCAATGTTTGTCATTATTAAAACTCTCTTAAGGAGATATATGGGAACTAGATTGTCTAGGATCTCAATTCCAAAAACATTTGTTATCATCAACATTTTTTACTTAAACTAACGAAATTTATTATGATCGAAGACAAAACTTCCAATCTCAACATGTCGACATTAGGGATATCAAAATGAATCTACTTGACAAATGAAAAAGAATATCAACTTATAATTACGAGGACTATAGGAAACAAATATCTAACAAGAATATGATTAGATATGTTACCAAATATCATGCTAGATCAAGTTCCAATCAACGTCTGACACATGATCTTAGGAAAGTACTATAATAGAAATCTTCTCACAAGTTATGACTCTAAGATAACTGCTAAAAGTTTATGCATTTGACTTAGAGTCCTCACAAATATTAATGTTGATAGTTAGTGTTGTCCTCCTACCGCTAGAATATTTGAGTAGCTTTAGTCTGATAGATCTTTTATTAGATCTTATGGAGATCACCTCCAAATTATATGGACTCTGATCATTGGTTATATCTCTTTTAAAAGAACAAAGTAGAAAATGTTAATAACATTTATGAAACAAACAATTTCATAAGAGAAACTATCAAAATTAATAAACTCATACACAACATGTGCAATGGTCATATGTATATTTCCTCATCGTGGTACTTTTGGGTTGCATGTATATCATTGACTACATCATTGCCATCTTTAATAATCATCATTGGTGTAAATGAACGAGTATAACTGATAGTTTTCAGTTTGCTATCAAATTAAACTGTCTAACGCTAGAGAGATGATAGTATAATTATGGTAAAATGAATCAAATCATCTCCCAATGAATCCAATAATGAAATCAGTAAATCAATGTTCAAAATCTATCTGCAAGTAAGAAAAGTTATCAATAATAAAGATAAAATGGGTTGAGATTGTTTAACATAAAATATAAAAAAGACTAAAGCAACAAATAATAAGCGGGTGATCCCCAAGTTCTTTTACCATTGAATTCTTCACAGGTTGTCTAAAGATTGGTCTTTTCTCAATCCTCAAACAAAGCTAAACTAGACTGAACATACGTTAATCTGATTCAATTGAAGCTCACCAGTAAAGCATTCATCTACTAGTTTAATTAGTACCCACTTTTTCCATGCTTATACTCCATGCGAATGCTTATCTTCTCTCTCTTGAATCATGCACCCAATAAGTTAATTAGAACAATGTGAACTAAGAAACCAAATTTTAAGATAAGGAAGCCTCTCAATCATGCATTCAAGTACAACCTCTCACAAAAAACAGTTTTCCAGGATATTAGAATATTAAAACAACTGTTATAGAGAATTGAAAAACGAAACTTTTCTTGATCAAAACCTCTTAACTCAATGAGAAATTACAAAGGAATCAACAAAAAAAATGTTTATCCTTTCAATAGGAGGAAAAAATACAAAGATAAAAAATGCAGAAAAATAACAAAGCAAACAACTTTGCACTCAGAGATATTTTTGTCGTTTGTGTGTTTCCCTTGCTCTCCTTAAATAGACATGCTCCATGCAACCTCCTCCATATTCTATGTTAGAGGCACCACTTTTGGTGGAGAATATAGTGGAGAAAATTATGGAGAAGATCGTGGAGAAAATAGTGTAGAAGATTCAACTCCTACTTAGGTGGAGAAAATCTCTCATACTTTTCATAAAACCTCTCAATTTTTTTTTCTATTTTGATTCAAAGAAACAACTTGGACTTTTGCATATTTGGTCCATTCATGAAGGTATACACTTCCTTAATACCATCTACTCTAAAAACACAAAATTAACAAAAATAATAGTTAAGGTCCAAATAAACTCAATTATATGAATCTTAATTAAAACAATAGATTTATTTATTATTATAGTCCAATAATCTATATTAAAGCTATTAAGTGTGAATAAAATTATGTTCATCAAATACTCCCTCACTTATCATTTAGCACTCCTGGGCACAACATTCTATGGACCAAAAAATAAAAGAAAAAAGAAAAAACATACAAATTACGAATAGCAAAGTATAAGAACGCATAAAGAGGGACATGATATAATTTCAAGAAATCAAGGAATCAAGAAAAATGTGAATGGAAATTCCTATATTTTAATGCACAAGCAGGTAATTGAAATCAAAGGTTGAATCAAGAATGATAGAACTTTCACTAGACGCTCTCCAACTCTCCAGTGTTTAGGATTTGTATTTACACTCAGCATTCATGCAGACAAACACACCATATGCTTAGCAAGACTCTAATATTCGCAACATTTAAAAAACATGAAATTATAGATCAAGAGGAATTCATAAGGGATATAATGAAGCTAAGGTAAAATGGGGAAAATATGCTTAAACACCATAGAAAAACAAATGAACAGTGGGGATAGGTCTAAAAACAAGTGTAAGTATCATGACAATTCAACTCCTCTATTTATTTCAAGATATCATTTTTATTGCTTTTCTCATGTAATAGACAATCTAGCTAGTGTATTAGACAATTCGTTATTATGTTATTTATTTGGTTTTTTTTATTATTATTCCTTTTTCCTTTCTTTATTTTTCTATCTTATTTGGTATTGAGGAGGTAAAGTATGAAAATGAGGTGCAACCCCTAATGTGAGTTGATTTTAAGATTGCACATTTTAGGAGTTTCACTTGTTTATGAGTTTTTGGTTTTAAGCAGAATAAGGTGAGACTCAATGAAGATTATCATCGGACACGAACTTAACCAAGTGATTAAGTAAGTGTGAAGGTTCTCTTCAAGAGTGTAAAGAGAAAAAACAAAATATAAGGTGATGATGATGATGAGGTGCGAAATTAAAGCATATAATGGAAAGCACAAGATGGAAAAACCAAAAAGGAAAAGAAGAACACAAGAATAGAAGTGGAATGGAAATGGTGCAAGGAATGAAGAGATGAAGAGATAGAGGAAGCTTCTGGATGATGATGGTGGTCACGCCACTTGGAGTGTTTTACAAGAGGGGAGGCACCCTATTTATAGATATGACGCCTTTGAGAGGAAAAGATGAAGGGTAGGGGTGTATGACTACAAGCTTCTAGAAACTAGGTCAAATGTGAGCACATGGGAGAGTCTTCTAGAATCTATGTCAAAGGTGAGCACATGGGTGGCACATGGGTGAGTTTCTAGAAGCTAGGTAAAGGTGGGCTTTGGCACAAGCACAATTTACTAAGTACACCCTCTTCTAGCTTATTCTTCTATTTGAACCCCCAAAGTGAGCTCAATTTATTTACATAAATTTATATTGTGAAAAGACTAAAAGGAAGAACATCTGATATTCTGGTTTATGTCTGGTTCTTCTTCTACTGAGGCTCTCTTGAGGTTTGGTGGGGTTTGGTCTTGTATGCTGAGATGACTAACGTAATTATGAAGTGTCTATTGTGTTCTTCGTCATCTGCTTGTCGAGGTGGTTTGCATCATCCCTACATTTATTCAAGAACCTATTCCCAAATTGATAAAACTCCTTTATCTTCTAAGTCAGGGATAAACATGTTTTTTTTTTCTTTCAGAGCTTATAAGGAGGCTTAATAATAAGAAAAAGGTTATAAGCTCAAAGGGTTAACAAATGGATTATCGTGAAGGTAGGCTAATATGACTAGTTGACTAATTTAAACAAAGTATGCATCTATCATATCAGTTCATGCACGTAAATCACAGTTGCATAACAAAGAAAAGTTGTATAGTATGAGCAAATATGAGTGAAAACACACTAAAAAGAACATTAAATGATATACCAATTAAGGCTTTAAAACGCACCATGGACAATCCATCAAAAGATTTAATCCAAAATTTCTCATAACCAACTTATTTTTCAATTATTAAGAAAATCCAAACAACAAAGATTAAGAAACCAAAATTTGCCAGAATTAAAACATACCAACCATTAGACGATCCTAGAAAGCTAATTCATTTTATTTTATTATAGTGACTCGGCTTCAAGAGTTACCCACTATTTTGCATTAAAAAAATTTCATCCAAACACTTCGTATAAAATGAATAATTATTAATGTCGTAATTAATAATACATCAAACTAGAGTCCATTTGCCAACAATATTTATGTTTCATATGTTGTTGAATTTTTCAAGATCACATCTTTCAACCAAGTCATGATATTCTTATTAAGCTCCATTAACTCTCTTTTTCCTATTGTTCAGGTGTTTCTCCTTCACAATGGCTTTGTGGACAAATAAGTAAGTTATAATAACATTTTTGTTATTCAATATATACAAATGTTCTTCTAACACTTTTGAATAAGATTTGGTTATCATGTGTACACATCGTGAACACATGCTTATGGATCACCTATTTTCCAATATTTGACAGGAAATCCTATATGATTTGCTTTCAACATGTACTCAAACAAAAATCAATAGTTTCTTCTACAATGTATATTCCAATCATGGAAGTTTCGAATGATACTGATTTTTACATATGTTTACAAGATGAACAAGTAAATGCATCATGATCTCACCTTCAATTTCATCCAACTTTATAGGGTCGAAAAATTTACTACAAAATGAAGAGAATAATGGACACAAGAAGATTATGAAAACATTTTGGATAAGATCCCATAAATAGCCACAAACGATAATATTTGTATCAAGATGTCCCAATCATGAGACATTAGACCAATGAGCTTCAAATCTTGCATAGATACAAGGTTCTTAACATTTGAAAAGTATTATTATGATACCTTCACACCCTTTTACACATTGGCTAAACTTATTTTCTTCTTCTTTTTACATAGTGTAACATTATGTGTGTTTACCCACCTCTCTTGTTGCTAACTCTCGTATCTTCATTTCAATCAAATCCAAACGAGCATTTACATCATCATTCATCTTCTCTTTACTGTTAAAAAGTTTACCAATTAAGTTATTACACATTTTTCTCTACATACATTATATTTATACAATGTTTGACTTCAAACTTACACTAAAACGAAATATCAAAGAATATGAACTTTTTCTTCCATGTGTTTGTCGTAGATGACTTATTTTTCAACTTCACAAGGACATGTATGTTATTTATCTTTACATAAATTTGAATACCAATAAATGGAATTGGCGAATTCACACTCTCTTTATGTCCATTAATGCTTAACATTATACCTTAACAAGTTTTCATATGCAAGAAAGTCATTAATAGTACAAAATAACACGGTATGCATCTTGAAAGATTCATTGGCAAACTTATAAAATACTTCAACCCCTTCATCCCATAACAACTTTAAATCTTCAATTATTGGACTAAGATAAACATCTATGTTAATTTATGGTTGTCTTAAACCAAAGTTCATCATAAAAAATATGTTTTACTTTTTATTCATGTACAATCAAAGATGTAAGTTATGAATAACTAGTAAAACAAGTCATGAACTGTGGTTGGTACTTAAATTACTAAATATATTCACTCCATCTGTAGCTATACTAAGCCTAAGATTTCTTGATTCTTTACCAAATTAGGGAACTCATTATCAATGTTCTTCCATTGCATAGAATTAGCTAGATGATCATACATTCAGTCACATTTCCTCTTATCTGCGTGTCGTCTAAGGTTTTTAACATCATTTGGTTTTACAAACAAATGCTTACACTTTGGAAGGATAAGAAGATACCACACAACCTTCATATGAGGATCATCATTGTTATCTTTATTTTTATCTTTCACCTGGTAACGTGATAAGTTACACCTTAAATATTTTTCTAACCTCTCAAATTATATTTTGTATAATATGCAATCACTACTAGAACATACATGTATATTTTTATAATTAGAAAGAGTTTTAAAAAAATAGGTTAGAGAAATAATGAGATTTGAAAATGAATAATTAAATTGTTTCGACCTCAAGTTCGTTAAGATATATCATTGGGGTTAATCATCACATTCGAGATATTGTTTATTTTAGAACTTGGAGTTTCATCACAATTTATGATGGAGGACCAACCACAAGTTCCAAGTCACCATACATAAGGCTAAGAACAGAAGAATGTACAACATAATAATTGTCTTAGTTTGTTAAAACTTGTAAAAACAAATAATAGTTATTTCAGGGCTTGTATTTCTGGACAATTTTCTATAGTAGAATTTTAATAAATCACGTACACTCTAGAAATCATCACTTGACATGCAAGCAAGGGTTTCTAGAGCTCAAAATGAGTAAAGGATCACGACACAACATTAGTTAGAAGCTCAAAAACCTTACCATAGGTTAGCTAGACTAACTAAGATTAAGGTAGCTTAAACCTTAAGCTATCTTTACCCATGGAAGTCTATAAATAGGTGTCTCCTTCATCTTTGTATTCAGATTTGGAATATTTTGAATGAGTAAACTGAAATTCAGACTTCATTATGTCCTAAATCTCCCTTTTCCAAAGAGCCAAAAGACCTAAATGAAACCCTAAAAAGTTGACTCAACCTCTTTCTACATTCAACACCTATTTCACCTCATTTCTTCACCAAAACACCTCCAATTTCAATGCATCTTCATCCTCTTCCGCTGCTACCTTATTCCTCTTCCATAATTCATCAACACGAATTGCATCAGTTTATCCTTAATAAATGTCTCAAAAGATTAAGAAAATAAGATGGATAATTAAAATTCAAATTGTATACTTGAAATAATCTAAAAAACTTACCTTTTATTCTCTTAAAAAACATCTTTATTAAATTAAAACCGAGTCTTACCATTAATGACATTCTTTTCAAAACACTATATCTTGAGAGGTAAAAATTATGAGAGTAATTTCTAAACAAAACAAAATACTAATTAACATGAATTTCCTCATTTCGTTGTTAATTTCTAAGTAATAAAAACAAAATCAATCACTACGTTAAATATAATATGAATATTTGTACACCACTATACTTTAAAAAAATAAAGTTATATAAATAAAAAAAACAATAGTTAAATATAGAAGTAGTTGTATTTCTTTAAAACTTTGACGCATCTCAAACGCATGTCTTTTTTCTTAATAAAATAAACGTCTTTTATTTAAAAGAGATAAATGTGGAGGTAGAAGTAATAAAACCTCAATTAAATAAAAGAGAGTAATATTTCAGTTACTTCATGTGGGACAGTTTAAACATGCTATATGCTATCTTGACTTGTATATTTTTTTTTGTATTTTTTTAAAGATAATTATATTCAAAACTAAAAGAAGAACACGCTATGCATCTTAATTGTAATGATAGAGGATGTTCAATGAGATTTCTTTTAGGTTGGCAAAAGTGATTATATTTACTGTAAAAAAATACTTCTTCATTATATACATTGTTTTTAGAAAAAAAAAAATGAAAGAAAAAAGAAAAGAAGATGATGATAAAGAAGGGGAAGAGGTGTAGGATTAAACGAAGGAGAGGAAAATCCAAGTATGGACCATTGAGTGTGACCTGAAGCCAACCAGATCTGAAACAGTCCCTACATACTCTTCTTAGCCATGTGATTTGTTTCATTCACCTTTAAGATTTTTCGGATGTTTGTTTCATGGACACTCCATTCTTCCATCCCTATGCTACATCCCATTTTCTTCTGTTTATCTCTCTCTCTCTCCAAACCCCCAATTAATGCACTCTTCCACCATCTATGATGCATGGTAGTGCATGTGACTACATGTACTCCTCAATGTTCTTAACCTTCTGTCTGGATCATGTTGGCAAAAGGAGAAAGAGATCAAAGCTCAACCAATTATTAACCACTGTCAATCACCCCTGCTACATACTCATACGTCTTCATATACCATTCTTGTATAAATTATCTCAGGACTCATCTTTTTGGTTCTTAAAAAATCCAAATCTTGCACTTCATCCTATAAAGAAATTGAAACTAGTTCAAAGAATCAAAAGGGTTTAAATTTAAATTTGAAGAAATTTTGAAGAGACTGGTTATTGGAGTGTGAATGATTCAGATTTAATGTGGTGGAGGTATGAGTATGAGCAAAAATGTTGATTCTGTGCTTGTGGTCAAAAGTTAGAATTATGAGTGTTTGAAAAGGGAAAGATAGTTAAGGTCAAAGAACGCCATTTGATTTTGTTCTCCCAAACATTTGTTCATTCTTCTCTTAGATTCAAGGTATTATAGTTTAATTATCGTGTCATAATATAGTTTATATCAAAGATGCTATGATGCTACATATGACGATCTTAATTTGGACAATATGATGACTTCCAAGCAATGATTTTAGTTTTAATCATTACTAGTTTTGATGGAAATTTTACTTACCAATCTTAGAAATATGTTTAATTAATATTTTCGTTCACAAAACTTAAAGTTATAATTCTATTTAAATATTTGTTGAGTTTCATATAATGAAGAATTGGTGCTCAATTTTTTATGATATGAAGTTTACAACTTTTACACGATAATAAGCGAGATTAGACTTAAAATATTGAAAGAGATTAATATTAAAAAAAATACGTTCGTGAATTATATTTCCATGGCATCTTATATATACATTACATTGTATATAAATAAAATTAGAAAATAAAATAAAATAAAAGTAGTAATTTATTATTATTTTTGAGGTATTAATTAAATTGATGGTAGTTTATTTTGAAGTTATGAGAGGGAAAAGGACAGGTAGATGATAAGCAAGCGTAGGAAATAGAAGGAAAAGGAACAAATTGAAAAGATGAATGAATACTGGTATTAATTGGTTGGAATATCGTTTTCATGATGGAGGTTTGGTATGGGTAATAAAATGGGAAGGCACTAATTTTGGTTATTGACTTTTTGAAAATTTGTAAGGTTTGTGTTAGCTTGTATTTTATTCGGTGCATAAAGACAACACCGTTGTGGGTTGTGGAGACTAATGGCAGTGTTTTATTAGTGAATCTTCCATCTTATAACCAACGACACTGCTGGATCCCTTTGCCAGAATCATTGTCGTGCTCCAACGGCGGAAACATAGGAGAACATTCACAAAATTTAACAAAGATTCACCCATAAATGGAATACAAAATTTATCCCTTTTCAAATTCCAAAAGATTCAAATCAAGTAGTAAAGAATTAATTACCTTTTTATTTTTTTTATTTAATTAAGTAAATTGTTGTCTTTATCTTTATTTACACACCCATCACACTATCTGTAGCTTATGTGTGTGACTATATATTTATAAATGTTCAGACAGGACTTGGTAACACGCGGTCTAATAAACACAACAAACTATAAATTATCGTTAAGATAAACTTTATATGATTTTAATATAAATTTAAAAAATAAGTCCATATACTTGAAATGTCTTTATATTTAATCGATATGAGATCTTTAACATAATTTGTGTTAAAATAAAAGTTTTAAAGCTTAATTAAGTTTTAATTATTTATAAATTTAGATATTTTTAGTTAATTAAAGTTAAAAAGTTTTCTTTTATTAAATGATTTTTTTATGTAAGTATATTGTCATTTAATTATAATGTTAACTAAATGATATGATTTTTTTTTCTTATTTTTTAATTTGATCATTTTTTTTAATCTTTTCCCATTTGCTATTGAACTTGTTCCTAATTTAACATGTAAGTTTGAAGAGATTCCTGAGCTACTAAACAAATTTAACTAACAAGTTTGAGATAGAAAAATAAAAATAATTATCACGTTATCCATAAAATCAAACAACAAAATGTTTAAGTAAAATAAAAAATAAAAAATAGTATTTAAAGATATTAATTTATTTAATAACAATTTAATTTAAAATATTAAATTTATGGGATTATTAAAATTTAATTAGTGAATTTTCTTAAGTAAAACGAAAACAAAATAAAGACTTAATTATATTATTGTGTTTTTAAATGAGAACTTTAGTTCAAATTAAAAAATAATATTTAATGGAATAATATACATAGATGATATAAAATAAAGTTTGCCTTGCAAGCACTTGAGAACGCTAGAAGAATGAAAATAATCAATGTAGGTCCCATGGTTAAGAAGCTTAGGCTAGGCATCAAAGTAAATATCTGTTCCCTTTCTTTTGGCAGTATTGCAGAAAATCAGAAAAAAAAAAAAGGAAGAAGTGTTGCTTGTAATAATACTGATAAGAGTAAATAATACACTTTGATAATTTAAATTTTTTTTATATTGTGAATCCGTTAAAATGATTTTGTATAACAAGTTCACTATTTTCTTAATATTTATTTTCAAATTATATCTATCATGATTTATAATTAGTTAATAGTATAGTTTGTTCAATTGATAATGTATTCATGATAATCACTTGTGCATTTACAACAAAGAAAGAAACCAAAACATTGCATCGTCCCAAAACTATTTTGAGCTTTTAATAGAAGAAACCTAGAAATATTCCTATTGGAAGGCATAATCATTTTAAGTATGGTTTTTTTTTTTTAAAATTAAGTATAACTCGTTCTGTCATTCAATTGATATAATCATATATGATAAATTTAATAATTTTTGTAATAATAATTTTAAATTAATATTTAAAATAAATTTTAATTCATTGATGGTTTAAAAATTTTAAGGTGGCAGTGCGTAAAATTAAAAAAAAAAAGGCAGGATAAAATAACTCATTTTAAACAAAAATCCAAGAGTGGAAACCAACGCAACTAAAAAAGCTTACTAGCGAAAATATTATTGAGTATTAAAGATAACGTCTAAGGTATAAATTTATGTAATAAAAATTACAATGTTAATAAAAAAATTATAAATCTACAATAATATTATGATATGATGTGATTACAAATTTATATACCAAACTTTTAGAATATGATATGATTTTTGTGCTACTACTAAAAGAATATTTTATATTTTTAGTAAGAATGAATATTTTATATTTTTAAGTAAGAATGACAAAGTGAATCATAAAGGCGATTGTATTTTTTTGTATTTTTTAGTTTTAATATTTTTTAAAATAAATTTTATGTTTTTGAAATTAAAATAGATGGTGATTTATATTTTATATAAAATTTTATATATTATTTGATTCATTTTTATTTTATTAGACATTAAACTTTCTTCGTCAACCTATTTTAGGGTAGATGGATTACAAATTTCAATCTGTATAACTCTGACGAACCAACTCATTCTTTCTTATTCTGATTTTAATAGATCAGTTGCGAGTCAGATCAAAATGGACTGGATTGACTCTCGTTTTATCACCCATAAATTTTAGGATAATTAAAAATTTCCTAATTATCCCTAATTAATTTAGAGATGAAAAATGGATAAGGTACCGTGACATTTATATTCAACATGTTATTTTTTTGTATTGCCTGATACACAAATCTATTTATAGTTTTATAACTTTATTTTATATTACATATACAAAATATTTAAAATTAATTTATTAAAATTAAAATAAAAAGTCTAATTTATATTTTAAATCTTTTTATTGTGTTATTTGAATATCTAATATATAACATTAGTGTGTTATCATTATTATATTTTATTTCAAATAGATAGACCGTATGATAAATAAAGCATATCTTATTTTTGGATTAAACAATTGACTATAATAGATTAGAAAATGTATCGTTATAAATTCTATGGAGATATAGTAGGGTAGAGCCTTATTACGTCGTATATCAACATATAATAACCGTTAATTTTACTAATAAAAAATTATTTTTATTTTAAAATTATTGATACATTCGAGCTTAATTATCTTCGTATATTACGACTTTTCATCAAAAGAAATTAATTTTCATCTGAACCTTTTGTCAAACTCTGTTGTTAGCAAGTCAAATCTTAATAATAAGCCAAATCCAAATGTTGAGAAGCCTTATCGTAATGATGTAATCAGTGAAAAAATATGCAAAAATATTAAATGATAACTTTTGCATTGAGAATTAACACGTGTGGTTGAATCACGTTTAATGATACAGAATCATGATAAAATATTAGTAGTTAATGTAATTTTCAATAAATATAACATGGTTAGATTTATAGTGGCTTATGAATTTATAGTTGATTCATTTTATACATAATTTATGTTTGTAACACTCTGTAATTTTAAGTATAGTATTCATATTATATAATGCAAATAAATTTATATTACATAACGAAATATATACAATAAAATAAAGATAACGCGATAAAAGCATCATACACAATCTAGAGTATAGGTTTCCAATTTCTCTTCTTATATAATTATTTCACTAATCAAAAGCATATAATAATTAACATTAATATCTTAATCTCATACCATCTCATATCATGTAACATCTTAAAAAATATATGTTTTAAATTAAAATAATAATAACTTTCAATAATTCTCATATTCTTATAAAATATAGTATTATACTTATATATCTCCGTAACTAGGTTTAAGAAAAATAGTTTATTAGAAAGGTTTAAATGATAACATATATCTTTACAAAATTACTTAAAAGTTATAATTTCATAACTTAAGGTCACATTTCATATCACAAAAAGGGAAAAAATAAAAATAGAACAGTTCTTCAACTAAATAAAAATTTGATCATAGAACTTGAAAGGAAAGAGGAGAAGAAATGATGGAAAGGTAAGGGAAGAGGACAAAAAGAAAACTTGTAATTCTCATGTCTTCAATGGTAAGGAAATGTCTTTTTTCTTTATTCTTAGCTTTGTTATATATCAAATGAGAAAAAGAAATCAACTTAAGCACTCAACTCACATAGATCAATCCCAAACTACTAAGTAAATTGCTAAAATTTACCTTATCACCATCTTACTTTCGTTGAGTGGATCCCAAGACACTGAGCATATTCACTCCAAAGGGCAAGGTTGAAAAATTAGGTCATTTAACAACCCATATTTACTAAACACATTTTAAAGCAAAAAGAAGATTAACTCCAGAGACTAAAACTTAACATTATAGGTAAAAGGCTTGTAAAGGCTTAACGGATTTAAAAGAGTTGAGCGAATTGAAAACGGTTGAGCAAATATGAAATGACTAAGCATATTATGGAGAAAAACTTCCAGTTTTGTTTACAACATAATTGCAATGAGAACAACTAAAAGGACTGGTCAATTTTTCTCACTAAAGATATTCTAAAATTGAGTTTGAAAGAGAGCAAGTTGTTTCCTACATAATACCCTAAACAATAGTTTTGGATGTTTCGCATTAAGCCCACTAAAGATTATTTGTCTTACCAACTATAAATAAATAACAATGGACTACTTTTGAAATACAATCATTAAGTTTGGACTTAGAGACTAAAAATGTTATAATATCTAGTTAGTTTAATAATTTATCCTCTCCAATATATATCTCATCTAACAACCTCCTTCATATAGTAATTTCTTTTGTGACTCTCTATCCGTAAATTGATGTCAGAAATCTCCATCGACTCTCACCATATACTTGTCTATATAACTCAATGTATTAGGAATCTCACCAAATTCTCTTAATACTCACACAATACACCAACAACTTACTAATATCTCATTGATTACTACCTACATGACATGTATTTATCACTTACATGACATATGTATTTATCAATATCACTCTCATTATTTCATACCAACATTAGAACATGTTTAGTTCATTATATTACATATCTACATTCTCGAATTAAATTACATCATAAATATGAGTAATGAAATAATTAATATTCAATCTAAATCAACCAACCAAGCAGAGTAAGTCGTTTGAGTGACAACTCATAACTTAAGCAGCAAAACCCTCGCTTAAGCAATAAATTTATTGAGGAGAGATAATTGATTCAGGTTTTGACAAGTCTTCCTTGGTCAAACAATACATCATCACTTAAACAAAATGATTTAGTGCATTAAGTTACTAAATTTTGAAATTCACCTCAAACTTTTAACTCTTCATCACTTGTACAATCACTTGTCACGTGAAGGTTGAGAATTCCATAAAAGAGATCATTGTTTTTCATCTCTCTTATTCAAACATCTAATTATAATTTGCAAGAAACTATATCGCATGCACAACCATATAAATACTTAAACATACTACTTCAACACCACAATAAATGTTATTAACTTGATATTCAAATAATATATGCAGTACATCTCAATCACATTGATTCCATAAATATTTAGAGCATTAAAGACGTGCAGTAAGATGCAATTCAAAGTTTCCTTATAGAACGTCTAACGGTAGAATAAATGTGATACCATGCGAAATTCATGTAGACTTCAAGATTAGCATAATCAAGCTTCAATGTTTAAGATATAAAAATATAGAGTGATTTTGAAGTTCAACATTTACAAATAAACACTCAAGACACGTAGAAATCTTCAAATCAGAAGTTTCATCTTGGAGCGTCTAATATAAAACAATGAAGTACAATATGAGATTCAAGCAAACCTGAAGAATAGAATATTCAAGCTTCAACGTATAAATAAGTAAAAAAGAGTTTTCAAAGTCCAAAGGTATTATATTATTGTTCAAGACACGCAAGAAATCATCAAAGCATAAGTTTCCTTATAAAGCATCTAATGGAAAACGAATATACTACAGTGTGAAATTTATGTAGTCTTCGTGTTTTGGAGATTCAAGAGTCAACTTACAAAAATACCCAATTGTAGAAAGATTTGGAAGATCAACGTCAACATAAAATTTCTCAAGACGCACAAGAAATATTCGTAGTAGACAATTCTTTTTTAGCTTCTAATGTCAAAGTGATGAAGTGTAGAGCGAGATTTGTGTTGTCTTTAAGACTTTTTATTTACAAGCTTCAACAGTCATCATTCTTGAAGACTATATAAAGGACTCAAGCTGAAGAAGATGATAGTAGTGAAGAACGACGAAGAAAAAATTCATTTTTGTACAAAATAAAAGATTCACATTTTTTGTATATAAAGTGTCTAGTCATTCGGGTTGTGAGCTAACCATCGTACATCCTTCCCTTTGTGAAGATACCAATAAGCTTTCATTGTTCGCTCTTTGATAGTGTTTTTCTCAGATCTTGAGAGGTCTTAGTATTAGCAGGATATTAAGACTAGTGAACCTAAAGAGTGAGAATATTTGTTGTGACTAGATATGTGAGAATACTTAATGTACCTAGAGAGGTCAGAATACTTATTCCTAAAGAGATGTTAAAACTCAGTGTACCTAGAGAGATTAGAATACTTGTTCCTGGAGAGGTCTTAAAACTCAGTGCATCTGGAGAGGCCAGAATGCTTGATCTTAGAGAGGTGTTAAAATCGGTGTACCTGGAGCGATCAAATACTTATTCCTATAGAGGTGTTAAAATTTGTTGTAACCAAATTATTTTTGGTTAGTGAAAATCTCTTAAGTAGTTTGCTTAAAGGGACTGGAAGTAGCCCAAGTGGTAGGATGAACCGGTATAAATTTATGTCTACTTTTATCTTATACTGGCTTGTTAGACGTTATCTTATATTGTCTTTAAATTCGCGATTTGAGTTCAGACTCCATTCAATACCTCACCCTTCTAGAGCCAACTACCCAAATAGTCATGACTCCACGACTAGCTCTGAGTCATGCCTTGCAAAGACGTGTCCATGAGACTTTGTGATCCATCAGAGTCATGCCTTATTGAGGTGTGTCGGTGAGACTCCACGACCTGCTTAGGGTGTTGTGTTGGTGGAGGATAGACCCTTCTTTTAGGATTAAGGTAACAGATTAAACAACTGCCTCCTTCACCTCTTAGTTTGTGCCTCATTGTTAGGGGCGAATGAGAGTTTGTGATTCGTTCAGAATGTCAAGTTTGAACTTGTGGTTTTGACTTTGTACATTGGATAGAACACTCTTTTTTAAGTATGTAGAGACTATTATGAAGAGGTTGAAGCTTGTTATGGTGAGCTTGAACCTTATCACGGTGTTGGTTCCGCAAGAGTTTCATGTCTTTATCAAATTTATCTTGCATACCAAATATCACATGATGGGGTTCTCCTTATTTTTCATAGAATCGACAATTGTATGATCCATCTCAGGGTATGATGATGTTGATGTGTGTGTTCTGCTTCTTGTAAGTATCATATACGTCATGGTTGAGGAATAACTTTACTTGTGTCCCACGGTGGACATCGAATGTTCTTACCAGAAAAAGAATGTGGATATTCCAAGGTGGAGAGAGTGGTGTTTCAGTATGCTGAGTTGATAACCCAATGACTTGTTGTCAAGTTCTTAATGGAGGTTGAGGAGAGATGCACCTACAAAAAATTCTCCAATACTCAAGTCAGTAAAAATTTAGTTAGTGAAAGAGAGTTGTGATTTTAATTTTTTTTTTTTTAATATATGAGTATAATAGTGAAAGAGAATTTAGTTACTAATCCTTATAGAATTAATATGTATTTATAAGCTTTTAAACCCTTAAATAAAAGCTAGAAAAAAAAAGTATAAGATATAATTTATTATTAAGTATTTGCATAAGATATCACCATTCAATTATAACCAACATCTCTTATTTATATATATATATATATATATATATAATTTTATTATGAATATATCTCATATAGGTAGATAAAAGTAATTTATCCTTTTTAACACTTTTTTAATATTCTCAATTATTTTGTTCTCTTGTTATCAGAATATTATAATATAGCTAAGACTTTTTTAACTAATCAAATTTTTTTCATTCAAAGAGAAGAGATGAATTTCAATATCAAATAAATTGCAATAACACTACACAATCTGGTAAACTAGATTCTACAATACTAACTACATTAATTGAGACTTGCATTTCTAATGTTGCGATTTCCACAATCATGCAATTTTCTTGCGGTTATTTAGTTTATCAAAATATGGAAACGCTTACTTTTAGTCCTCCATATCTAAAGAAACTTTTTTTTTAAAAATTTTAAGAAATATACTCATTTTCGATAGGTTAAATCCTCACATGGCTAATGAATTTACATCTCACCACATGCCATGTGTGCCATTTTCTTCTTCTTGTTCTAATAGTGTCATTCATTGAGAGAGACTAAAATTAAACGTTTACATATTTAAAAGAACAAATACGGACTCTCTTTTTTACATACTTAGAACTTAAAACGAAATATTACATATTTAGAAAGATTAGGATTAAAGTTTTATATATTTAGAGAACTAAAAAAATATGTGTACCTATCTACCTTTAGGTCGGGAATGGCTAACAGTTTGGGATGACTATCAGACTTCGTAATCGAGCCGGTACTTGTCATTAATGACTATCATAAGTGAAACAGCCTAATCAATGAGCCTTAAATGATGAATGACTATTTATTAAACAATGAATAACAGTTATATGCCTAATCCAAATGACTAGTAACAGTTTACTCAAAGGATGTCACTTGGTTAATCTATAAATACACACTCTCCAGGAAGTATAATCTTATCTTATCTCATACTTTCACTCTTATACGATTAAGAACTTATCATCTTTGTGCTCCTACTGACTTAAGCATTGGAGAGTCATTTTCAAGTGGACCTCCTCTTCTCACTAGAGACCAACTGAAAGCTCATTCCTTGAGAAACATCCTGACCTTGCCGAGTTGCACTCCCGAGTTCATTTTCGGTAGGAACATTTGGTGCCTAGCGTGTGGTCCTGGCAAAACATTTCTCAAGACCACCATAACTCGATATGCACTTTCGACATGAGTACTCTACATGATAACATGAGTCAACCACTTGAGGCTTTCCTCTAGGGGAGTGAGGAGAACTTGCAAAGAACTATGCGGGACACTTTGGGCCAGATGCAGAAGAAAATGGAACAAGACTTGGCATCCCTGAAAGAATAACATAGAGTGGAGTTACTAGCACTACAGGACCAGATGGCTCGCAAGGACGACAACCACACTCAGGGCGACTCGCAATATTCAAGTCATATCGTAGGGTCCCAATGAGGCTCTCCCAGGGACTCCACTCATTGGGAGAAATCAAAATCTCGAACTCCCACCGGAAGGGGACCCCGACGATTATCTCTCAGGGTGCGACGGGGCAAGGAAGCCAGGGAAACGGACACCAACCCTTCAAGGCGCTTCCCAACCCGCTATCAACCGCACGATGAAGGAAAACTTAATAGGCTTCCATCCCTTCACCGACAAGGTTATGAAAGCCCAGCTACCCTAGAGGTGGAGATGGCCCAATTTGGAGAAGTATTTGGGAGGTTCGGATCTCGAAGCCCATGTTAAGGCCTATATGACATAGGCTCACCTATTCTTAGAAGATATGGACGTGCACAGTAGGCTATTCCCCACCACCCTGGCAAGGGTAGCCCTAGAATGGTACTACTATCTACAAAGGAACTTGGTAGACTCCTTTAACACTTTGTGTGGTCGATTCCTAGCTCGGTTCGCAGATTGCAAGCCCGTGGTCGCCATCTTGGCATCCTTGCACAATGTCATACAAGGAGAGGGAGAAGGGTCAAGGCATTTTATGGCCCAGGATTTTCCTGGGCCATTCTAAACATACCCAACTTGCACCCGACAGTGTCGATGCATGCCTTGCTGGTAGGACTGCGACGAGGGAAGTTCCTGGACACCCTGTATGTTGAACCACCAAATGACATGGACCAGTTGCGGGCCAGGGCGGCAAGGTATATGAGCATCAAGGAGAACGTCGAGGCACTAAGGAAGATGATGAAGGTGCCAACCACCACGACCTTCACAAGTTATAATAGAAAGAGGTCAGGGAAATTTTATAACTACACCCACTAAATGTCTCGAGGGAAATTGTGCTACAGGAGGCCTACAACTTGGAGTTGGTATGTCTGCCATCTCCAACCCCCAACAATCCTTTGGGAGATCACGCTAAGCAATGCAGTTATCACCAGAATCAGGAGCATAGTACAGAGTGGTGCTTCAAGGTGAAGGATTTTCTGAAAGAGCTTGTTAGGTTAGGGGCCCTGAGCCATATCATCTACCAGATCAAGATCAACCAGGATAGAGGGTCAAGTCGGGCACGAGGTAAAAGGCAATCAGGACGAGGACGAGGTGGTGGAGCGATCATGCTGAGTTGCCACCCCATAGAGAAGCAGGGCAAGAACCACCCAGCATGACATGGGCGAATCCCAACAAGAACCGTGAGGGACCTGGGCTTAGCATTGGTCGCGGGTTTGTCGGTGGTGGTCCCTCTAACTCGACAAGGAAGAGGCACCTCCGAAGTGTCAATGTCGTTAGCCTCCTGCCACCATAGGATTTGCCCGAAATTCTCTTTACAAATGAGGATCATTCATCATGGGACCCTAAGCAAGATGATCTGGTGGTAATCACAGTCACTGTGGCAAACTAGAGGGTGAAGCGGATCTTGATTGACCAAGGTAGTTCAACCAATGTTTTATTTTGTTCGGTGTTCAAGAAGTTGGACATCTCTAAGGATCAGATACAAACCTACCCGATCCCCTACTCAAGAAGAGTCCACACAAGGTGTAAATAATAAGTATTATCGATGTTAGCCACATCAATGTTATTTTTTAATTAATTTGACTATTATGTAAGTAGTCTTAAATAGAATAATCCTTCTCCAATGACTAATTAAAGAATAAATTAGTTATCGGAAGTATACTTATTGTACTTCATATATATATATATATAATTGATTGAATAAAAAATATTTAATAATTAATTATCTTTTATTTATTTTAAAATATCTTTTGGATAGTTCAAAACTCTATAAATATATATTAATCTCAGAGAGAGTACTTACTCAATTCTCTTATTCATTTGTATATTCATAAATTCTATAATTTATTTAACTCTTAACGACTTGAGTGTTGGAGAATTTTCTACATGTGGATCTCCTCTCGATCTTCATCAACACTCGGGGATTAATCCTTAGAGGTACAAACTCGACTTTCCAAAAATACCACTTTTTCCACCACAAAAGAACCGCGCACATTTTCAGTAAGAACATTTGGCACTCAACGTAGGACTTGAGTAAAATTATTCACATGCCACAAGTCTTATGATACTTACCAAAAGCATAATGCATTGGCGCATCAGAGCCCTCAAAGCACATATGGAAACTCTCCTTCAAAAACTTGGAGAGAATCTCTAAAATGCAATAATTGGCATGCATAAAAAAATTGACAAAAGCCTAGAGCTCTTGCAGAACCAGCATTGGGTCAAGTTGAATCAGCATCGACTCAAAGTAATCTAATGTTGTGTTTTAAACAAGTCATATTGAATCAAAGTAATCTGATGACCAAGTTGTTTGAAAATAAATGATTGTCATATTGGGTCAAAGAAATTTGATGTTGTGCTTAAAATAAGTCGTTTGAAACTAAATGACCATCACATCAAATCAGAGTAGTTTAATGGCCAAGTTGTTTTGAAAATAAACAACCACTACACCAGGTCAAAGTAACCTGATGACCAAGTTGTTTGAAAATAAACAACCATCATATTGGGTCAAAGTAATCTAATGTTGTGCTTAAAACAAGTCATTTAAAAATAAACGACAATCACATCAATGACCAAGTCTTTTGAAAATAAATGACAATCACATGGGTCAAAGTAATCTAGTGAACATGTTGTTTGGAAATAAACGATCATCATGTCGAAGGAAGGCAATTCGATAAGCACTTGAAAATGCATTGGATCAAAGTAATCCAATTATTGAAAAAGGTTTTTTGAAAATAAATTATCATCACATCAGCTCAATGCAATTCAATTTAAAAATTTAATTTACAAATGACATAACGTCTAAAAAAGGTAAAATTCACACATTAATGCACATTAGGGACACTATTACAAGACAAGTCATTATAACAAGAAAACCCGAATAAATTCAATCATGTGAAACTCTCAAAGCATCGAACCCAAAAGATGGTTGTGAAAATACAATCTCAAAGCTAATTACTCAAGTTAAACACTAAAACTCGTTTATCCTTCAAATTTGTCCACTGGCACCTCATTTATGGATCTCAAGCTTTGGGAGACTTGTGTATCTATTTGTATTCGAGATATGAGGAAATGCATCACAATATAATAATATAAAATCAAATCAAATCAAATCAAGTGTAATCATATAACTCAAATATGTATGTACATATATTATTATAATTTATTGAATAACAAATATTTAGTAATCAATTATATATTTTATTTATTTTAAAATATTTTGTGGATATTTCAACCTAGGCTCAAAAGTTTATAAATATATATTGATCTCACTAGGAGTACTCACTCAATTCTCTTATTTACTTTATACTCATATTCTATATCTTTTCTACCTTTTATTGACTTGAGTGTCGAAGAATCTTTTGTAAATGAATCTCTCTTTTATCTTCATCAATACCTCAATGAACATTTCCTGAAAGTACAAACTCAACCTATCATAAATACTATTTTTTTCACCAAAAAAGAACCATACTTTTTTTTAGGCGAGATTAATTATGAGTCAAACTTTTATATATTTAATTATTTACATAAAACCGTGAATGAAATGCATTATTTCCTATTAGTTTTCTTATGTTAAACCATCTTTAAAGAAAGTTTTGAACAAGCAAGGGACTAAGGTAGCACCGAAAACATCCGTTTTCTTAATGATGTGCGAAAGAACTATAACTAAGTACCATTTTAAGGAAGCTTCGTAGAAAACTTACAACTAGGAGCATACAATTACATACCATATATCAAATGATAATATTGGTCTTTCGATTACTAGATATGATACCTTTGTGAATCTGTCATCATAAATCTATACTTCATACCTTAATAATATAGGTTATTTTTCTTAGTTAACTAATTTTCTTAACCGAAACTCTAAATCAATGCAACTCACTTTTCTCCTTGGAAAAAAAAAATGAACCCAAGCCATTCCTCAATCTCAAAACAAACATTATTTTTTTAGGCAAGTTTAAATTATCTTATTATTTTTTATTAAAAATAAGACCAAAAAAAAGGTGTTGTTGTTATGTAAGTGAAAGCAATGTGACAATCCTTTATAAAACTAATGTGACTAAATAGTTTTAAATAAATGTTTATTTTTTAAAAAAATGAATTGGAGAAACTTTATATTTAATTAGTTACATTAAACCATCCAAATGTTATATATATATATATATAGACTACAAGAATAACCAAACCCACAAGGTTTTGAATTCGATTTGATAAATAAAATATGATTTGTTTTTAAAAATCTAAACCAAATGGTTGTTAGTTTTTAAAAAGTAATTACCTTTTAATAGACTTTCTTAAATTAAATTAAAATATAATTTATGAGAATGAAAAAATCATTTTAAAATAACATATTTAATAATAATAATAATAATATAAATAGTGTATATACTTTAAATAGCAACAAAAATTAAGAGATATTCGGTTTAATTTAGGTTATTTAGTTCAGTGTATTTAAATTTAAATATTTATATAATTTAGTTGACTTCTATTAAACTATTACAGTTTAGTTTTCGTTTATATATTTTGTCTGTTCTATATACAAATATAATATAATTTATTTTACACTAAACTGCTAATTTAATTATTAATTAAATGTGCGAACTAGAGTCAAAAGAGTGAAAATTTTAATTTAGTTCCTGAATATGATAGCTTAATTACAAAATGATTCCTAAGTTAAATTGATTCTTAAACTTAATAAAGAGAATATAATTGTGAGATATTTTACATATTTATAAACTAAATATATTTTTTCTAGGATTAAATGAAGAGTATTGAATGACCGAGTCATCATTTACCCTTTGTTTTATCACTGATTGTGATTGAAAGGAGAGCAGCTTAATATTCCATTAAAGTCAAAGCTAAACATCTCAGACCGGATCAACACTACCTATTAATTGATTACAAAAAAAAAAGTGCATGAAAATTTTGGAAGAATGAAATTATAACTTTTAGTTATCCATCCGAAAATTATGATTGAAATTGTTCTCACGGGTTTACTTTTTCGCTTGTTAAATCTGTTGACAAGTTTTAATTCGGGATTGTCTTTTGTGGTATCTATTCTACTTTTTGTTGCACTGGTACGTGACTCCGTTGAGATAGAGGGAGTTCTACCTGTTGATCACACTTCGACAATCAAGTCAGTAAGAGCTTACAAAAATTAAAGAAGTATTCAGTTTTAGTCTCATAAACAACGTTCGTTTACCCGGAGTCTCAAGCCTTTTTTATAGCTTACTCGTTTAATAGCTTTCACTCACAAGAATAAAATCTCAACCGAAAGCATAAAATACGAAAATAACAACAGAAAAATCACTTGCAAACAGGGCACCATCTTAGGCACTACCAATAGTAAAATTCTTTGTTTACATGGGCACCCTTACTCATGGTGCAACGTTATCTTTCACAACGCAAGCAACTTAACCACTACGTTCCCTAAAATGCACACTTAGGTTAAAATATACTTATGTGACTTAACCACTACGTGCACTAACATGCACCCTTAGGTTAAGAAATATCTTTTACTAATAACCTTATATTAGCATATAAAAATATTATTTTAATTATTTCCCAACGGGCTTACCAGTATAATTAGGTCAAACTTGTGACCCACTTTATAGGCCCAACAGCAGAGTTGACCTACCCACACCCGTGACCGAGCTCCGTTCACTAAGCACTGAGCACTTTGTCCAGTACACAAGTCCCCCATGCTCGAGCTGAGCTTGGCTGAGCGAAGAGGATTTACGAGTGCTCTGACGGCTAACGTGCCAGTTTCTCAGTTGGTAGGTGTGACACGGCACATGAAGCGTTTTTAAGGCAACGTCTCACCACACTCAATCTCGAACGCACACGTGGCACTCTCATCAATTACGGAAAACATTGTCGCTTGAAATTCCCATACTCGTATAAGCCAACGTTCAAAACTCTCTACCACTTACGGTTTCATTTCTCTAACTCTTGCAAAACCCTTGCGCTCTTCAAGCTTCCTCTACACACTCCTTCGCGCACCCAAAAATCTTCATCGTCTTCGACTACTTACTGCAACAAGGTACTTCCTTTCAATCAACTCACTACTTTGCATTTGCATCACTGCCTAATTAGAGCATTCGCGATTACAATGATCATATTGCTTGAGCTGGGGTTCCTCTGGATTTACTCTTTTCTGCCCATGTTGGTTGCTATATTTGTTGATTGCTTTGCTTGAATCTGGAATGTATCTTTATTCTTGCATGTACTTGCTTTGCCTGGCTTGAATTCGTGTTTGTATTTTGCTTGTGTTTGCATTTTTAGATATACCTCTGCAATGGATTAAAAAAGCTTTGTACCCGTGGGAACCTCCAAACCTCTTAGAGGAGACCTTAATATACACTTCCCGTGAGCGTATAATGGCCCTTAGAAAGAGTGATAGATCTCTTAGGATAATCTTGTGTAGGGAGGACGAACCCGTTTGTTGTGATTAGTCCTCGGATACTGATGGTCCTTTCTGTTATTTCTATGCCACCGTTTTTAAAAGGATTTTTCTTCGTCTTCCCTTATTCAATTTCGAAAAAGAACTCCTTACCGAAATCAATGTAGCCCTTGTCCAGCTACACCGAAATAGTTGGGCATTTGTTTGGGGCTTCATTATCCTTTGCAAACAGTTTGGCCTTTTGCCATTTGTTGAAGTCTTCTTATATTTCTTTGAGGCCAAATGCCTAGGCTTCCAGCTTTGGGTATCCTTCAATGGGGTGTCTGGAAGGGCATTGATTTCACTCTTCCAACAATCCTATAAAGGCTTCAAGGGCAAATTTTTGAAAATTCGATGCAACAAAAGGGATCCAACCCTTCTGGATAGATTTCCTCTATACTGGACCGAAGAACCATGCTTCCAAGGTGCTCGGCGCCTTGACAATGCCTTTCTTATAAGCAGAAAGTTCACCCCAAGGGCTATAAAGGCTTATATGGGTACTTTTCATTCTCTACTCTTGATAGGACTAACTTCGCTATTGTTACTGATCATTTCTTATTCTCTTTCGCAGATAGCATGTTGACGAGGATTGATAAGAAAGAGCTAGCAGAAAGGGCTAAGAGGCTGCTCAACCACCCTAGGATCTTAAGCTCAGAGCTCTAACCACTGTCGTTCAAGCCTCCACTGAGGACAACGAGGAGACCAATTATGGGATGGTCTTCGAAAGGAAAAGGAAAGTCACAGCCGCCCCTACTGAGCATTCCCACTCATATGGGCGTGCTCCTCCCTACCACTCTCCCTCAGCGAGTCCAACCCTACCACGCGACATGATGGTGGTGCAAGAGGATGAGGGCACGAGCTTCAGGGGAAAGGGTTTATGGAACCTTGACTTGGACGTCCTCTCCTTCCTCGAGAAGACCCTTCTACCTAACAAGGAGAAGTAGAAACTCATAACCCTCGAGGAAGATCGCTTGGTGCACGAAACCATGAGGCAACTGGGACAAGCCCTCGCTGCAAGTTACTTGGTTGTCACCAAGTTAAAGGATTGGAAGGGTCGGCAGATCAAAAGGATCAAGAGATATTGAGCTCCATAAAGGAATGGAGAATCTTCAAGTCGAGCTTTAGCAATCCAAACTCCTATGCCAAGAAATGGGGAGTCTTCAAGTAGAGCTTCAGCAATCCAAACTCATATGCCAAGAAACCGAAGTCCTCCTGACTGAGAAGGCTAAGGAGGCCTCGAGCTTGACTGAGGAAAAGGAAAACTCTTGGCAGAGGTGGAAAAGCTCAAGGAAGAACTAGCACAAATAGATGAGGACCTTACCAAATAAAAAGAATCCTTCAAGAACAACGTCGCTCAATTCTACCTTGTAGGGTTTGAGGAGGTCGTCTAGCAAGCCTCGGGCCTTCATCCCAAAATCGATTTCTCCCAACTTGGCCCGGGTAAAGTTGTGGTCAATGGGCAACTTGTGGAGGAGTAGCCTTGAATTTTTCATGTAACACTTTGAACAATATTACACCTTTTTATTTTATAAAGTACTTTTTATTCATCAATGTTAATGGCAACTTTTTTTGCTAGTCTAGCTATTTAACTTAGTAAATTTCGACTAGCGTAGCCAATGCACACTTCGTTATTTAACTTAGTGAAACACGATTAGCATAACTTTCAACATCTATTGACAACATACCAATCTAACACTTATGCTAACCCTCTAAGCTAAAATGACAATAGACTCAATGCATAACTTCAAGCATAAAAAATTACTGTGTTCTCAAGGAACTAACCTTTTGGCGAACCATACCCTCTGGCCGCAAAAAGCCTTTTGACAAACATGGGTATTCTTCATATACTTGGGTAGGGGTCATATACCTTGAGCTCGCTAGGCATGGCTTCACATACTCGGAGAGCTGCACCTTTCCACATTTGGTCTTCTCTTCCTACACTAAAATTGATTCATCTACCTTCTTAGAGCATCTAACCAGGGTGTTCACTCACGCACCAAGTCAACTCCATTTTGGCAAAAACGGTCACCTTCACCGCTCATTACTTAATCATTCCACAAGGCACTCGAACTCGAGTGATCGTCCTCTCGACGGACTAACCCGACTTCTTAGACAATCTTAGTCTCAATACTCATCTGTAGAGCGCTCGAGCTCGGATGGTCATACCGACGCCAAGTTAGGTCGTATTACCTGCCTATAGATGATCAACTTTACACAGAGAGTCTGCTCAGATAATTTTACCGAGAGAGGTCGTCTTACCTATTTCAAGCCAAACAATCTTAGTTATGGTCGATTGTACTTCAGAGCGCCTGAACTTGGAATCTTACCAAGAAAAAGGTCGCCTTATCTTAATCATGGATAAATAATTCGCACACAGAGCGCCTGCTCGGATAATCTCACTAGGACAAGTCGCCTTACCTAGCATAAAATCAGTTGTACACACATGGCGCCTACTTAGACAATCTTACCGAGGACGGTCGTTTTATCGTGTGCTAACAAATACAAAAATCTAATGCACCATCTTTCCAGAACAAGTTTTATTCGGTGACCTCGTTAAAAAATCCTCATAAGGGAAAAAATGCCCCCTTAAGCATTACATCATTCATAAAGAAAGCATTAACAAAATGTCTTAACTGAAATAAAATTTGAGATTCGCTTCATTCCACGTTCGAGGTATAGCTCCCCCCTCGAGGGTTTCGAGCCTGTAAACTCTGTTCCTGAGCACCTTAACTACACGGAATGGGCCAGTCCACTTTGGAGACAACTTATTCTCCAACTGATAGGGGTGAGTCTTTCGCATCACCAAGTCGGCAACCCGGAACTGACGAGGCTTCAACTTGGTCTTTTGCTTCAGCTCCACCCTTATCTTCAAAGCCTCGAAATTAATGTGAGCTTGCTTGCGCACTTCATCTAGCAAATCCAGGATCATCTTCCTTCCTTCGTTAGACTCTTCAATAATAAACTTCTGAAACCGAGGAGAGCTCTCTTGGATCTCTACTGGTATCATGGCGTCTGACCCATATACCAAACTGAAGGGCGTCTCCTTAGTTGTTGACTGAGGAGTAGTGTGATAAGCCCACAAAATTCGAGGAACTTCTTCTAACCAATTTCCCTTGGCCTTCTCCAATCTTCTCTTCAACCCTCTGAGTAAGACTCTGTTGGCAAACTCAACCTAACCATTCGTCTAAGGGTGTTCCACCGAAGCAAATATTTGTTTTATGTCGAGCTCCGAGAATAGCTTGCACAACTGCTGACTTGCGAACTGGGTTCCATTGTTAGCACCAAGTGTCTAGGGATTCCAAAATGACATATGATGTTCTTCCACACAAAATGCAGTTGTTTGTGCGACTAGCTCGACTTCGATCCACTTCGTGAAGTATTCGATGGCCACTATAAGATACTTCATCTGCTAAATCTCCAAAAGGAAAGGACCCAAGATGTCTATTCTCCAGGTATGGAAAGGCCATGGGCTATAGATCGACCGTAACTCCTCAGCTGGTGCATGATACCAATCAACATGTTTCTGACACTGCTCGCATCGTTATGCATGCTGCACGCAATTCTCCTTCATAGTCGGCCAATAATACCCAGCTCTGACGACCTTCAACGAGAGATCCCTTCCTCCGACATAACTCTCGCAAATGCCTTCGTGGAGCTCCCCCGTGATGCGGGTACAATGATCCCTACTTACACAAGTGAGGATTGAGTGGGTATAACTATGACATAACAGCTTGCCATCTACAAGGATATAATTTTCTGCATTCCTCTTAATCGTTTTAGCCTCTACAGGTTTTGCAGGGAGCAAAATATCAGCTAGGTAGCGTTGGTATGGAGTTATCCAAGTCTCCACAATGTTGACATGCAGGACCTCCAGAGACTCATCTCCCAACAAGTCATAGGTGGTTATCTTGGGCACTTTCAAGGTCTCATGTGTCAATGATCGTTGCCTCCTCCCTTGCTTCAAGCTCACACCCAAGATCTCCACGCGACTGACCTCGACTAGCCCTTCTGCAGTTGTCCTAAGCAACTTCAAGGTCTCTTGAATGACTGACCTCTACCGACCTCCCTTCCCCGAGTTTGCCAGTTTGGACAGCAAGTCTGCTCGGGAGTTTTATTCTCTTAGGACATGCACTAGCTCGAATGTGGAGAAAGCTGCTTTCAGAAGCATAACATATGTCAGGTACGAGGCTAATTGTATATCCTTAGCCTGGTACTCACCTATGACTTGCCCAATAACTAGCAACGAGTCACTCTTCACCAACAAACTTCAAGTGTCTTACTCCTTGGCTAGCAACATCCCAACTATCAAGGCTTCGTATTCAGCTTGGTTGTTCCTGGCTTTGAAGGCGAACCTTGGGGCTTGCTCAATTAACAACCTGCTCGGCCCTTCCAAAATGACCCCAACTCCACTCCTTTGTTGGTTAGATGATCCGTTCACTGAAAGGACCCACTGGAAGTCATTAGGATTAGGCTGGGGACCCTCATATGACAACTCTACCATGAAGTCAGCATACACCTGGCCCTTAGGCTCTCGGAGTTCATACTACACCTCGAACTCAGACAACTCAACTACCCAACCGACCATCCGACCTGTTATGTCTAGCTGCTGAAGGACTTTGTGGATAGGTATCTCAGTCATCACTATCACAGTAAAGCTCTGGAAGTAATGGAGGATTCGCCGAGCTGTGAATACCACCGCCAAAGAGGCCTTCTCGATGGCTTGGTACTGCGTTTCTGGCCCTTGCAGCACCTTACTCACAAAGTAGACCGACTTCTGGATCCTATCTTGCTCTTGCACAATGACCGTGCTTATTGTCCGTTCTGTGACTGCAAAATAAAGACGAATGGGAGTACCTGACAGCGGCTTACAAAGGACAGAAGGGCTTGCCAAAAACTCCTTCAACTTGATGAAGGTCTCTTCACACTCACGAGTCCACACAAATCGGTTATTCTTCTTCAAACATTGAAAATATGGATACCCCTTATCTCCACTAGCGGACAAGAATCGAGATAGGGCAGTCATATGTCCAGTTAGCTGTTGGACTTCCTTCACGCTGACAAGCCTCCCCATCCCTATGATTTCAGCACATTTGTCGGGGTTCGCCTTTATCCCCCTTTCAGTGATCAAAAATCCAAGGAACTTCCCAACTTCCACCCCGAACACACACTTCTCTGTGTTTACTTAGCTATTATTGCAAATAGATCCTCTAAATCATAAATGTGTTGATCTTTCTCCTCTGATGTGATGACCATGTCATCTACATATGCTTGCACATTTCGCCCAATCATTGGGGTGAGAATCCGGTTCATCAATATTTGGTAAGTGGTGTCAGCATTCTTAAGGCCAAAGGGCATGACCTTATAATAGTAGCTAGCGAACTCGGCCATGAAAGCAGTCATACTCTCGTCTCTAGAGTGCATACAGATTTGGTTGTACCCCGAGAACGCGTCCAAGAAGCTTAACAGTCGACAACCCAAGGCGTTGTCCACCAAGGAATCTATACTTGGGAATGGGTAATAATCCTTGGGACAGGTCTTGTTCAGGTCTATAAATTCAATGCACATCCTCCACTTCCCATTAGCCTTCTACACCAACACCACATTTTCCAACCACTCAAGGTATTGGATTTCCCTTATGTGGCTAGCATTCAGAAGCTTTTGCGTTTCTTCCCTAATGATTAGGTGCCTTTCCTCATTGAACTTCCTCCTCCTCTGGACTACCGGCCTGACCTTCTCATCCACAATAAGCCTATGGCATAAGAAATTTGGGTTTATCCTAGGCATGTTCGCGGATGACCAAGCGAAAGCATCCATGTGCTTCGATATCACATCGGTTATCTTGTCCTACAACTCTTGACATATAGACATGTCAAGCTTGAACTTCTTCCCTCTTATTTCCTTTTCCAGAACCTCACCAGTAGGTCCAGGTTGCCTCTTGTTGACGACTCCATCTTGCACAATATCTTCTGGCTCTCCCGCTTGAACAATGATTGAGTACGCCCTTTTACTTTTCAAGCTACTCTCGTAGAACTTTCTAGTTGCACTTTCTCGTTGTCTTCTGATCAAACTTGATGGTGATCACTCATCCATCAAGCGAAGGCAAATTCATTTGCATGTGCCTCGTTGAAGACACCGCACCTAACCTGTTCAAAGAAGGTCTCCCCAAAAGCAAATAGTAAGTTGAAGAGGCATTAACCACAATGTATCTGACGTTAATCTTCTGAGCTGGGGTGCCATTAGAAAAAGTCGTCATCAGCTCGATGTATCCCCGCTCTTCCACCTGATATCCCGGAAAGCCAAACAAGCAACCATCGTACGACTTTAGCTGGTTGGGGGATAACTGCAAATTGTTGAATGTTGACCAGAACACCACATCAGCTGAGCTCCCTAGTAAATGAGAATTTGGTGTACCTTCCTTCCCACGATGACAACAGATATCACCATTGGATCATCCTCACGAGGAACCACGTCCTCTAGGTCAAAGCTCGTAAAATAGAGAGCGGACTCTGGTGGATGGTCGGGTATCCTTGCCTCCACGGTCATCATTGCTCTCGCATATCGCTTACCCTTGGAAGCAGAGCTCCCTCCTCCAACAAATCCTCCCGAGATGGTTTTCATCTCCCTATGGATTGGTATCTCATGTGCTTGGTCCCTGGGAGCAACCTCTCCCTTGGGGTTCTCCTGGTTCGTCTCAAGGTATTCCTTCAAGAATTTGTCCTTCACCAAACCTACCAATTGGTAACCCAAAGTTATACAACGCTCAACGTCATGCCCAAATCCCTTGTGGAATTCAAAACCAAACCTCCTTTCGTGGCCCCAGATTCCTGTTAGGCTTTTGAGGGAACCTCAACTTTTCCACGCCTCTGTTTCACGTTGAAAAGTTCATATAGAATCAGAGGATTTGCCTGGTTGACAAAGAATTGTTCCCTGAACAACTTGGAAAACTGGTCGAAGGAGATGATGTGGCCATCAAGGAAGCCCACTAAACCACTACAGGGTTGTGTCTGTGAATGTACCCATGAACATCTTGCAATGGATAACATTTATTCCCCCGAAAATAATCATTTGGGCATTGAACGTCGTAAGATGGTTTTTAGAGTCTTCTACTCCCGTGAAAACGATCTTAGGTGTGATGTAGTATGGCAGCACAAGCACATCCATGATTTCCTGCAAGAATGGCTTGGGACGAGCTCTAGGGGGCACATTCAAACTTCGCTCCCTTATAGAGCGTTGATCAAGTTGTTGTAGATTCTTGCGCAATTTCTCATTGGCCTTGTGTGATTCCTCACTGTTTGCTCATGAAGCATCTATCTCCACCGTTAGTTGATCTTGCCTAAGCACTTGCTCAGCTCGAGCTTCTGCAATAAGCTTTTCTTGTTCGGCTTTAACCTCTGCCATTAGCCTTTCCTGCTCGGCTTTGGCTTCTGCCATTAGCCTTTCCTGCTCGGCTTTGGCCTCTTGTTGGATCCACTTCTACTCTCGCCTGTACTGCTCGTTGGCTTCTTAGAGAGCTTTCACAGTGTCCATGAGCTATTGTAGGGTGAGGGCGTCGTTCCCTTCAGATCTCAGCGGTGCTTGCCTAGTGTTCCTTATATCACTGGAAAACTCAAACACAATTGTGGATGGGATAAAGTTTTATCGAGACCCACGGTGGGCGCCAAATGTTCTCACCGTTTGACTCTGGTGACAAGCTCTAGCTTCAGTCTATCTCCTCTGGAATCTGTTATACATCTTGTTGCACTGGTACATGGCTATGTTAAGACAGAGGGGGCTCTACCTATTGATCACACTCTAACAATCAAGTCAATAAGAACTTACTAAAATTAAATAAGTGTTCAATTTCAGTCTCAAAAACAACGTACATTTGCCTAGGTCTCAAACCCCTTTTATAGCTTACTCGTTTAACAACTTTCACCCACGAGAATATAATCTCAACCGAAAGCATAAAATAATAAAATAACAACAGAAAAACCACCAGCCAACAGGCACCATCTTAGGCGCTACCAACAGTAAATTCTTTGTTTACGTGGACACCCTTACTCATGGTGCAACGTTGTCTTTCCACGATGCATGCTACGTAACCATTACGTGCCCTAAAACGCACACTTAGGTTAAAATATACTTACGTGGCTTAACCACTACGTGCACTAACACACACCCTTTAGATTAAGAAATATCTTTTACTAAATAACCTTATATTAGTGTATAAAAATATTATGTTAATTATTCTCCAACAGACTTACTAGTATAACTGGATCAAACTCATAACCCACTTTATAGGCCCAACAATCAAACTGACCTATCCACACCTATTCACCTAACTCCGATCACTGAGCACTTTATTCCTACCAAACTTTATTCCTACAAAAACAATACTCTATAAGCCATACAACTTCTAAGACAAAAAGCCTATGGAGTGAGGTTGTGGGGAAGTTTTATGAATCTATCTCAGCTATAATCTCTTTAGCTGCAGTATATATCCATATTAATTCCATATTGATCATTACTCTACATTGAAAATATGTACCCTACAAGATTGTACAAGCAATATTTTACTCCAAAATGTTTACTATTCCTTACTTTTATTATTTCACCAATTCTTTTAATTAATACTTTTCTATTTTTTTATTATTAAAAAGTGAATTTCAAAATTCAATTTTATAAAATTGAATTATTTCACCTTATATATTATAAAATATTTCTTATTTTTCTTATTTTTTTTCTTTAAAATATATACATGAAATTTCCTTATTTCCGATCCACAATAAATCTTGAAACACTTCTTATTTCTCTTTTATTTCTTCTTTTTAAAGTATAAATTTACAATGTTTTCAAACAATACTGTCTAGGGTCTTACATCGCTGGGTCCATGCTCATGATTTTTCATTTGGTTTCCCACCTATATATATTCTTAAGAATACCTCACACTACATTTCTTTTAATTAATTAGTAGTTCACATCACATTGGGATTGCCTTTTCATTTTTTTTCCTCCATCATTCTTCTTCTTCTTCTTCCCTTTCTTCTTATTGTGAATTGAGCCAAAACATGAATAGGAATGCTTACAAGGAGGAAAAAACATGCTGCTCTTTCCACCCGAAACAAGTAGTTGTTGGTGTGTGCCCCTTGTGCTTGAATGAGAGGCTCCTCATACTGGCTGCAAAACAAGACCTTCACCATCATCATCACCATCACAGGCTTCAAAGTTCCACTCAGAGGAAGCCTTCAACTTCTATTCACAAGATCTTTGCTTTTGGTTCTCTCTTCACTCGCCACCAATTCAAATCTCACTACTATGACCAAGATGATGCCTCTCCCAGCCCAGAAGGAAAGACCTTATTTTACACATTGCTTCATATTGCTATTGTCAAATTTTATTACCCTTTTTTCTTTTTGATCTCCCTCTATACTTTATAATTTTTATATAAAAAGGGAAGATTTATCTTCTGTGGGGGTAGTTAAATTTGTAAGTGCTATATCACTGTTGGTGGTTTTTATCTTCTTTCATCTCATTTTCCTTTACCTTGTTCAATGTGCACACATGGTGGGTGAAACATTGCTATTAATCCATGAAGACTTAGCATAGCATAGCATGTGCATGTGTGTGTATCTTCATGTGCAAGATTAGATTATGATGACGATGAAATTAAGGTAAAAGAGGTAGCTGATAAGAGTGCCAACACACCATAAGGTGAAGCTTTTCAAAATGTTCAATCTTTATTGATCCTTCTTCAATTCTTCTTCCTGGCGTGGCTTGTGGAAGTCATGTGCAAGCGACAAGAGAACTATAACACCTAAAATATGTTTTGTTTGAGGTTATAGATTTGCTGGGGAGTTGAGTTACAACTTACAAAACAAATTATTTGGCAAGATGTCATTCATGTTTCTGACATATGCGATGCTGTTGTTGATGATCATATGTCAGTGTCTAAAACAGTTTCAAGAAAAATTGCGCCAACTAAAAATTCGATTACGAACCCCCTTCTAACTTGGGCAAAAATTCATCATATAGATGCATGAGTTGGTGGTGTGTGTACGTGTATTATGTTAATTTAAAGCAAATTTATGTATCTATTCCATTGACTGCTTTTGTTTGTTATTCTATTATGTGCATCAAGCTTTAAAACATGTTAATTTGTCTTATGTGCAATAGAACTACATAATTTAAAGTTTAAACCTAAACTAAGCATGTTTCTTCTGTAGAACTTGTAGTGAAGAATAACAAATGTTTTTTATGTGGGTGTGTTGGATGGTATCTTCAAGTTATTATATTGACAATGTGGAATTGGTTGAACTTTTCAGAGTCATTCATCTCAATAAAGTTTGAAGAAAATGGAGTGGCTTCATGGGAAAAGAGCACCCTCTCTAACATGTCTAATAAGGTATGTGTAGAGGGCAAGTTCCTAGAGAAGGAAGCAAAGGAGAACAAGAGTGTGATAGAGCATGGAAAGTCAAATAACGCGTTTAGATGGAGAAAGCGTATGGGCCGTTTGGTCCATTTCATCCAATGGAAGAGGTCCAGTAAGGGTGGTGTGGGCCATGTTGGCAACAAGGTTGAAGGAGTGAAGGTTAGAAAGGGTTGGATGAGATCATTGACAAAGAGAAAGACCGTGGAATAAAGGGGTAAAAAGAAAGTGACATGTACCAAAAACACTTGCTTTTTTTCTCTCTCTCTCTCTCTCTCCCTTTTGTGGTTACTACTTACTACTACTAAGTGTGGATGTGAAGTTTTTAACAACATATATAGTACAACACCACTACTAAGAAGAAGAAGGTAGAGTCAAAGATAGCTTTGTTGATTGATCTTTTGAAAATGTGCTTTAGATACATGAAAGTTAAAAAAAGAGAGTGCTTTGCATGCTTTGAGGACTTGGGAATGAGGTTCTTGTAATTCTTTTTTGCTATGTTTTTTTTTTTTCTAGTTGTTGTGGCATGGACATGTAGTACAGGCTAGCTGTAAATGAGAAAAACATTTGAGTGTTCCATTCCATACGGCACTGCAAAAAAAACCCCATGTTAGGTACCCATAGTGGGAAACAAATTAAGCACTAGGGCCCTATAACATTGTGCTATAGGGCTTGTCTTGATGGTGCCAAAATGTCTTGTTACTTCATTCTTCAAAATAAAATTCAAATTGATTTTTATTCAATTGCTACATCTTTAAAAAAAAAATTAGTTCTTAGGTTTGATCTTTGTCTATTCAGACTAAAGATCTAGTTTCATCATTTTGTGAGTATTTGTGATTCAATTAAAAATATTGTCTTTTATAGAATTAAAAATATCTTATGATATTCATAGTTAGAAATAACTATTAATACCATTTGGGCCATATAATGTGAGTGTTTCTTTCCATGATTTTTAAAAGGGACATCATCACTAAATAATTAGGTTAAGAATTACAAACAACTATCACTTGTACTAACAAATGGGTATGTAAAATTAAAATATCTATTTTGTTATAGAATATATATTACTAATTATTTTGATCGAAAATCTTAAAACCTAATTGCATTTATCATATTCAATTAGGCCTTTGCAATTAGTATGATGTTGGCAAAGTAATGGAAAGTCATTTTCGTGACCATGAAAATTAAAATGGGATGCATTATGGGTAGGACCATTATAGGTTGCCACATTGGGATCACAATGGGAGGGACCAATAGAGAAAAGCTTCACCGACTAAACAAAATTGACTAGACAAACCATCAAAACTTCACCCTATACGTGCATTAGATTAGGAAAGACACACAGAAAGTGAGGCACCATTATCCTTTAGGAAAATCTTCTAACTTACTTAACCTAAGTTTCATTTCATTTATCATATTGTGATTATCTTAGCCTATGAGTTTTAGCATAATGCAAAAACTATATTGCATATGCCATATGGACAAATCCTTAGTTACTATATTCTTATATTTCTTTAAATTCAAAACTGCTCCCCTTTGAAATTTCTATTCTTATTAAACTCAACCTTTTAATTCCTCTTCTGTTTCTACTTTCTCCTCTAAAATTCCCTCCTATCTTATTTCTACCAAATAAATTGTTACTCTCTTTCTAAGTTGTTTCTTTTTCATCACATGTTATCACAATTATTACTCCTTTTCTTCTATCTTTTTAGTTTTTTTTTTTTTTCAAACTCCTCTCTCCTCTCCCTTTTCTACTGGAATTCACCTGAGGATGAGTCATAGGTTTAATTTGTCCCCATTTCTCTAGAGTGTAGACTGGACCTAAAGCTTGTTTGATTCTTGGTGGAAAAAAGAAGGAAAAACCCACCCCATTTATTCCATTGCATGTGAACTTTGGTACAATTCATAGACAAAGAGAAAAACCTACAAACAAAGGTGAGGTGTCTCCATCATGTCAGAGAGTAGATTAAGCTATTTTCTGTAATCTTCACTGCATCATCCATGCTTAATTTGCAAAGCCACTTAGTTTCCTTAGGCTATGTTTGCTCCCATAGTTACACTATTCTATCCATTCAAGAGAAAAGATAAGAGGGGATATCTATAATTTAGAGAAAAAGAATGGAAGTAAATCTGCGTGAAAGGAGTAACTTCTTACTATTTCGTAGTTAAGCAAGGATAATTGTTTTTTAAAATGGATCATTTTATCTTTATAAGTTATATTTACAGTTATAATTTCACATAAATAAATGTGTCTAATATATAATTAACTTTTTTTCTACTATGAATCATATTGGCAAATATCATTTTAATTTTTTTTTACTAAAATCATGTTTGTAAGTACAATTTATTTAATTAAAATCATACTTTTGCAAGCACAATTCGGTAAAAATAAAATAAAAAACATGTTGAAAAGCAAGACTTTAACTTACTGAAAAAAATTAAAATTTTATATTAAAATATGAGTTTTTAATTATAAAGTCATTGTTTCAACCATAACCTTATCCATATGAATAATTTTTTAAAATTGTTTATTTTAATATATTATAAAAAGAATTATACCACTTTCGTAAATTTCTATTAGACAGGCATATATCAATAATTTAGTGTTTTTTCTTTTTAAAATTGATATTATTTATTAATATTGTAAGATTGCGTAATTCAATTAAGAGGGTAAGTAAAATCTAAGCGCAGTTTTTTTACTAAAGATTAAATTAAAACAATCCTCGAACAATTTCATATTAAAGTTAATATATTAGTCTCTTGTATTAAACTTTTTGATTAAAGGGTTTTGTAAAGTGAATTAAAATATTTGGATATTTATGAATAAAATAATACAAAAGACAAGCCTAGAAGATAGGGACACATAAAGCACCACTCTCATAGCATTTAGTATATGTTGCTTGACACACATTTATTTTGAAGTTGAAAAAATGAAAACCCTAACTAATGTGTCTCAATCCAAACTCCTTGTGGATTACATCATCAATACTGCTACAACCTCACATTTAATGCTTAAGCTTTAATTTTTTTTAGATGTAATATTAAACTTATACACATTTTATATTTACCTTTATAAGTTTTTTAAGGCTTTTATACTAAAGCCAAAATAGCCTAGTCACTTTTTAATAACCAAAAAGAGATAACAGTAATACTATTTTAGGCTCAAAACCATGCATTTAGGTAGGCTTCTGTTCACATCTTTCCCTGTTCAATTGGGATGTTCATATCCCCACTTTTACTAAATTATTACTCTAATTATGAACGGGGATTGTCTACAAAATTTTATTTACGAAATGAACTTCCTTTTTATTTTATTGATAAAAGATAATTAAATATTTTTTCTGTATTATCATGCGTCCATAATTCAAATTTTATACATACTGTTAAGTAAAAAAAAAACACTAATAAAAATTTATTCCAACAATTTTTTACTACAAATACTTAAAAAATCTAAAATTTAGACTAAAAATAAAATTAATTTCACATTATAATAAAAAAATAAAAGACATATTTAACTTATAAAAATATTAAAAAAAATGTCAATTAGATTCTTGGTAGAAGAAATAAACAAATAATTTATAATATGTTAATCAGATAACTTTAACTAATAATTATCCGGTTGACATGTAAGATGGTATGAAACTTTTGAACAGCTAATTAATTTGTAGAAATATTAACAGTAGGAACAAAAGGTGAGCATTTATGTTACAATAATATCAACATGAATTTTAATCATAATATACTTGTAACATAAAATAGTGAAAATAAAGACAGTGTAGGATGTTCTGATGAGTTAAATGTACAAACGTTAATTGCATGTAAATTAATATTTAAAATTAAATAAATTATTATTATTTACATATTTATATTAAAAGTATAAATTATAATTTATTTTAATAAATACGAATTTAGAATTTTCCACTACAAACTATGTTATGTTATACACAAATTTGTTTATATTTTATCCTTATATCAATATTTTATTTTAGTTATTTTTTTATTTTATAATTATTTAAATTTAAAACAAACAAAAAAGAGTTAATATTAAATTTGAAAGAAACTATTTGAGAGACGTGCTCTACATTTATTTGAAAAGAATGATTCAAATAAAACTTTGAATTGAGACGTGATTTGATGGGCAGATACTTCAATTCTCTCAAACAGGTATAATTACTTGAATATAGAGCATTCAGATTTTTGATATAATTATGTTGTGTTATAAATTTAAATTTATTTAATATATTTTGCAATGTAACTTAATTATTAAAATTGTATGCTGAAACTCATAGCTAATAAGAAAAAATATTTTTATCTTATTTTTTCTTAGTAATATTTGATATTTAAAAGATAGGAATACACATATAATAATATATAATATTATAATAATAAGAATAATAATAATAAAATACAAACATAATGTTTTCGCTATTAATTAATGAACTAACTGATAAATTTATAATCTATAAGCTTATTAAATTAAAACATTTGATATAATTCATAAATTAGTTAATAGATGTCATATAATATTAAAATATATAAAATACATAAATTTTATTATATAAATAAAATTTATATTTTTTAGATAAAAAATATATTATTATAAAATGATAGTTTTAGACTTTTTTAAATAATTAAATCATATTAAAAAAATAATATTTCTATTTATTTTTTAAAACTTGTATAGACTGTTTTGATTTGGATAAGTCGTTTTATTTAAATAAATTTACGTGATGAGTATTAAGTAAATTTATTTTTTATTTATTTTCAGAAACTTAATTTTATTTATTTATCAATTTAAACTACTCTTAGACTTGTTTTTTAAACAGTTTTCATCATGTGTAATTTTCACATATTATATGGTAAAATATTTGTTATTTCAATTTAATATAAAATATTTTTTAGTTTTACCTACATAAAAATTTAAAAGTAATACAATAAATATTAAAAATAGTGCAATAATTAATTTTTTCTATAAGATTGGAATAAGTAATAATAGACAGAAAGAAATTAATAATATGAAGGAAATATATTAAAATATAACGAAGTCAGAGGAAAAAAAATTGCATTTGTAAATTAGAAATCTAAAATAAGTTATCGTGAGATACATATCAAACATTTTTAACTCTTTGGTTTTACCAAATACATTCTAAATCTAAAGGTTAATAAATCAACTAATTTTAGACCTATTTAAAAAAGTAAAATAAATCAATAAATAAATAAAAATTTAATTAAAAAAATTAAAATAAAATGTGCATTTTAAAATTTAAATCATATTAATAAAATTAATTTTAATTTTATATATAATGATTTAATGCATAAATTATAGTACATGAATATGTTATAATAAAATTATTTTTATTTTCTTAATATATAATTATTATTTTTATAAAACGTAACAACTTATAGGTTTAAGGAGCAATGAGTTAAAGGAAGAAATGATTAAATTCAATTTATGTCACAATTTTTTTTATTTGGATTTAATTTATTGGGTGGACTTTTGAAAGTGACTTATTAGGTGAAATGACCCCACTTAAAATTGATATCATAATTTTTTTATTTGAATCCAATTTATTCTGTGGACTTTTGAATCTGGATGAATAAGTGAAGTCCGTTTTAAGCAATGCAAGAAATGGAACATCACATTTTAAAAAATATTTGCAACTCCATATGATAAATTAAATCAATGATTTGATAATGGTTGGCCAAAGCAATTTGACGAAACAAAGAAAAACACAGCATTGCAATAAATATTCACGAAAATATATATTAATATTGTAATTTTTAAAAACATAAATTCTAAAGAAGAACATTATTTAAAAAAAAAAATCATACTAGGGTTTATCGTCAATTTCTTGAACAAAATATGTATGAATTTCAATTGATTAGTTGACACATTCATTTGAGCATACATTAAATTTTGTTTTTGCATAAGGGAATTTGACTTTCTGGAAGAGACTATTATTAACATGAATTAGAAAGTGATTATTGATGACATGAGTTTAAGCCATTGCCCTTGACTGAGTCTATATAAAAATTGTCAAAGTTTTGTTCCTTTCACATAGATAATAAACGCTACCATTTCTTCACATCAACTTTAAATTTGTCCCCATCTTTAAGAGTGACTTCTTTCAGAAATTGGTCATAAAATTGAAAGATAAACAGATTCAGCATTTTTTATTTTTTTTCTGAAAAATAACTCAGTTTTCATGAAATGCGATGAAACAGGGAATATAAAATCAGTTTATTTGCTATAATATATTTCATACTGAATAATTGAAACATTCTATAATATACAATACTTTAAATTATGATGAAGAAAAAACTGATATCTGTGAAAGTAAATTATGAAGTAGAAATTTTGTTATGATATATCATAGTAATAATGCTACTGTTACACCCTTAGTCATGTAAATTAAGAAAAATAGAAACTATGAGAGAAATACCTGTTTCATATTGATGCAATTGGCCTTTTCAAATTGGTTAGTCTGAAATAATTGTTGTAACTTATAATTTAACTGAAGTTCTTGCTAAGCAACATCAACTAAATGAAGATAAAAAAAAACTCCTTTTCTCTCGGATGTTTCCATCAATAGATTATCAAATTCATGCTAAAAATAATCTAATGCTTCAAAATTTTACATGGCTTTAAACCAAACCTTGTTACCATTTCAACATTCTTTCGGTATTTCATACAAAATTAAGTTGTTGAAGTAATTAAAGATCCACATATATTATTGTTATCGTGTTTTATTGATAGAATGTGCCGAATCAACTATAGTACAGTTAAAAATTGGATTGTCAAATTCTCAGGAACTAGAAAGTGTATTTGATGGAAAACACGACATCTGCACAATAAGAAGATTAAAGACTTAAAGTTTTATTCAAGGATTTAACACAAATGGACTTAATTGGGTTTTTATCTATCTTTTGTAGGTCCAATAAAGAAGTACGATGAAGAAATACAAGAATAGGGTCAAATCATCACTATTGTGGGTCAAGCTTTAGTTTGAGTAATTGCATAATGTAGATTAGGATTTCGTGGGCCAAGTAGAATAGGATTTTTGGCTTGTATGTGAGTCTGTGTTAGATTAGGGTTTTCTAAACCTAGCTAAGGTTTCAATTGGACTTGTAATGGCCAAAGAGAAACCCTAGGTCGGTCATATAAGGGGAAGTGTGGGCTCCAAGCTAGGATTTTGTAGCTTGCCTTCCAAGTTTCACTCATGTGGAAGACATGACTAGACTTGGCACCAAGATTTAGTTTGAATTTTTCCTTTCACCCTTGTTCTCATTGAACACCGATGTAGCTATAAATAGGAGTGAGCTCTCCTTGAATTTTTAACTTGGAATAAGTATTGATAATGTTGTCCAATTTTGGTCATTCTATATGTTCTTAAGTTTTCCCTAGATTAGTCATCTTCTAGACTTAGTCTAAACTACTTTTCAGTGAGTTGGTCTCACCTCTCACTCTCACAAATTGATGTGAGTTTATTTTATGATTGCACATTTTCGATGTTGCATTTGTTTATGGTTTTTGAATTAAGCAGAATATGGTGATAAGCTCGAAGAAGATTGTCACTGGACACGAACTTAACCAAGTGGTTAAGTAAGTGTGAAGGTTCTCTTTTAAAGAGTAAAAGAGAAAATACAATTATATGGTGATGATGATGAGGTACGAAACTTAAGAAGCAAAAAGATAATAAGAGTAATAAAGACTGAATGGAAAGAAGAAAAAACAAGCAATATGAAATTAATATGGGATGTAAGGAATGGAAAATAAAAGGATGAAGAGATGAAGAAAGCTTGTGGAAAAAGGAAGGTGGTCACGCCACTTGGAGTGGTGAAAGACTCCAAGATGAGTGGTGAAGAGCCGCCACTTAAGGTGCACTAAACTCAAGATAAAACACAAGAACAATTTAGGAGACAAAGATCACTAATCACTCAAAGGGAGTTTATCTTCTATATTCAAATTCAAGGTGAAATTACATGAGGCAAGGCACCCAATTTATAAGGGAGGGGTGCCTTAGTGGACAAGATGAGAGGAGAGAGAAGAGGGGAGGGACAACTTTAGGGTTGACTATAGTAAATGTCGCCCCCTAGACCTAGTTTCTAGAAGCTAGGGTTGCAAAGACCTAAACCTGGGTGCTCATGAAGAGAAAATGGGTTTGGTACAAGCCCTAATTCCTAAGCACACTCCAATTTATGATATGTGAAACCTAATCTACTGGAATTAAAAACAAAGAGACTAGTTGGTGCTCAGCTTCCATTATGTGGGCTCTGCTCCTGGTGATCCTCTGTGGAATGATAGGTTCTGAGGCACTGGCTAGGGAATGATCATGACCTAGCCATGGGTCTTGTATCATGCTCCAGGTCATCCTTCTGAGAGGTTGGGCAAGCTCAGGGGATGCTCTATCTCTTAGGGTTTCATGTTTAGTGCTAATATGTAACAAACTCCATTAGTTGTGCTTTTGAATTTTCAAGTTACATGATGTTTATGTCTGTCGCATAATTTATAGCTCTTGAGTGCTTTTGTTTTTCAAATTTGATTTCTTAAATTGATAGTAGATCACTGAAAATTTTATGTAGAGTTAGGTCTCTGTTATGTTTTTGTTGAAATTTTAAATCCAACATTTTCAAGGTTAGTTTTTGAATTTTCAAAAAATATATGAAAATTTTTGGTTGTTCAGTCGCGATTCAATTTTCAATTGGTTTAATTGAATTGGTACACGAGTCTAATTCACGGTGAAGTTGATTCTACAAGGAGCGTTTCAATTCTTTCGCGCTTAAACACTTTCGATGATTGGAAATTGAGGATCGCATCGAGAAATTGTGGAAAATCAGTAGATGGATTGAGAATAGCTTGGAAATTCTTCCTTTATTGTGTTGAAAATTCATCACCGGAATAGTTGTGGTGGCTCTGTTTGAAATTCGACATTTAAAGTTTTGGAAATTTTCAGTGTGAACTAAAGTTGAAGCAAAGCAGTGAAGTTCTGTTCAGTGAAGAAATTTGAGTAAACCGAACTAAGGCGTAGCTATTTGGATTCAATTGGTTCTTAATCGGTACATTTGTTTAGTGTGAACCTAATATGAAAATCTAAGATAAAAAAAAGTTTAATACGCTGAGGAATAACCATGTGCAATTCATTTGCTCTGTCGTGTGCGTTGTTTCCTTTCCAATGGTGGTTAAAATTGAATCGTTAAGAGATCATTGTTCATGATTTCGAATTTCAATTCAGTGTAGTTTGTTCGGTGAAACTACGCTTTTCAAATTCGATTTCGATTTGCGCAATTCAATGGACATAGATCTGTGAAACGACTTTTGGTTTGGTGAGTACGAGTTTTGATTGAAGCAACTTTGCCTTCATTTGGTTGCTCACTTACTCAGTTGTTCTTGTATTAACTAATGGTAACTAAATTTTTGGTTTGAGTCCAAATAGTTTTGGTACAAATTTTGATAAGAACAATATTTTTATATATGTTATTGTACTGTCAGGATTGAACGTTCAGATCTATTTACTAAACTATGTATTAATGGTAATTAAATCATAGGGAAATTAGGTATCGAGAGAGTAAAAGAAGTCAACAAAAAGTAGATGGTGTCAACAAGTAACATGAGAAGCAAGAGGATGACAAAAGCGGAGCAGATGACCTTGCTCATATCTCTGTAAAGAGAGATGGCGAAGATGAAACAAAAGAGTGAGGAGGAAATGCGAGTTCTCAAGAAGGAGAACGAGGAAATGAAGTGACAACTGGCTGAGAAAAATCTCAATGCCAAGAAACAGCTGTCAGACGAGTCCGAGGGAACCTAATAACGAAAGAAGTCTCTAGCTTAAAAAATTGACCTGCTCACAACGACATGTCCCAAGAACATATTTTTTAATTTTTTGATAAAAAGATTTTAAGTAAAAAATGATGCATATGATCATACAAAATACTCAAACAATCATATTAAATATCAGATGACAGATGCAATCATAGAAATACCTAAATTTATTTATGCATATCAATTTTATTTTATTTTTAATTTTCGCACAAAAAAAATTGTTGACTGCATATGTAAAAATAGTTGACAAATAGCAGAAACATTGGGCCAAACAAACAGGCCCAAACCTGTTTAAATAAAATAATAACTGGTTCGTGCATTAATAAAAATGGGAGTCACAGATAGTCAAGTGATGGGCAAGTCGAATGTGGTCAGACTTTTGAACTTGCATCCAACACAGTTTCTAAAATTCCAAAAATGCCCTTTATTCCGGAAATGAAAATCCAGAATTGAAAACAATACATTCTGAAAAAGTAGATCTGGAAGAGATTATTGTGTTCCAGATATAAAAAATCGGAAACAAAAAATTAAAATCTCATTCCGGATAAAAAAAATCCAGAATTGAAAATAATACATTCCAGAAAAATTTATCCCAAAGAGATTATTGTGTTCAGGAAAAAGGAGTTCGAAATATAATTTTATATGTATCCCATTTTTAAGGATATTTTTGTTTTTTCCCTGTAATTGGGTGCGGTGGTATGGTGCAGGAAGCAATAGCATAATAAAAAGAGGGCGGTAATAACTACAGGAAAACTTGGGAAGAATAAATTGGGGTGATAAATAGCATGAGGCTTCTTCTTCCTGCACCCCCACGTTTTTCTTCCTGTACCCCCAAAATTTTAAATATCCCAAAATTAAAATTGATCTATAATTTGAAAAGAGGCATCGTGTTGGACTTCCATTGTTATTATTCATCTTCATCATTGAATATCAACTAATGTGGAGGGTCTTTGTAATTGTTCGAAGCAAACCGGAGGAGAACGCAACGTTGCTGAAGTGTTGTTTGGGATGTAGAGGTAAGAATTAAGTTTCTTTTAGGAGCATGGTGGTTATGGAGATTTCGAGATTACCGGATATCAGAATCCGGTAATGTATTCTGGATTCATGAATCCATAATTGATTAAATTGTGTTTTCCGGATGAGGGTGTGTTGTGGAAGTTAAAATATCATAAATTGTTGTTTTCCATATTGCTAAATCTCGAAGTCTAAATTGTATTACGGATTGGTGGATCCAGAAGCCTAAATTGCATTATGGATTTCTGAATCTGGAATTGTTTTTTTGTGTTATGGATTCCTAAATCCGAAATGGTCTTTTTTAATTTTGGATTGTTGGATCCGGAATTTTACTAGAAGCATAAATCCACAATTTTACCGAATTCTACCGAATTCTATAATCTTGAATGTGAAAAGGCACTTACGGAAACAAAAATTCATACAAAAAATGGATGTCTAGATCCAAAAACATAAAAATTTACTTACCTTTGCTAAGAGTATTCTAAATCACCAAGAAAAAATGTGTGAGATTGAAAGGAGAATGATTTGGTACATGGTTTGGAGGTACCGCTGGTGGAAGATGAAGAATCGCACTGGTGGTAGGGATTCACGCTGCAAAAGAACACCACTCACTGCCTTCTTTAGGGTATTTTAGGTTAGGGATATTTGGAGGTTTTAAAAAACTAATAAGGACTATTTAGTCTTTGCAAAAGAGTGTGGGGGAGCAGGAAGAAAAACGTGAGGGTGCAGGAAGAAACTGCCATAGCAGGAACCTTGGGCCGGACAAACAAGCCCAAAACTTATAAAAACTGATTTGTGCATTAATAAAAATGGGAGTAACAGATAGTAAAAGAATTGGTCAAGTCCAATGGGGCCATACTTTTCAAAAAATCATGGCTTATTTATAAAAAATGGGTGGTAATAAATACTGGAAAACTTGGCCCGAAAAAATTGAGATCACAAATAGCAGGAACTTTGAGCCGAACAAACAGGCCCAACCTTGTTTAAATAAAATAAGAACAGATCCGTGAATTAATAAAAATGGGAGTGATAGCTAGTAAAATTGATGGGCCAGTCGAATGGGTCCAGACATTTCAAAAAATCATTGCTTATTTATAAAAAATGGGTGGTAATAAATACTGGAAAATGGACCGATAAATTGGGGTGACAAATAGCATAAAGCTTAGGCTGAACAAACAGGTCCAACCCTATTTAAATAAAATAAGAACTGATCCGTGCATTAATAAAAATAGGAGTGATAGATAGAAATATTGATAGGCCAGTCAAATTGGGCCAGACTTTTCAAAAAATCATGGCTTATTTATAAAAGCGGGTGGTATTAAATACTGGAAAACAGTCGGAATAAATTGAAGTGACAAATAACAGAAACCTTGGACCTAACAAACAGGCCCAAATCTGTTTAAATAATATAAGAACTGATCCATGCATTAATAAAAGTACGAGTGACGGATAGTAAAATGATGTCCCAGTCAAATGGGGCCAGACTATTCAAATAAGACTCTTTCTTCCTACACCTCCATATCTTCTTGTGCCACCCCATACTAAATATGAAATACCATTTTATCCTTTTTTTTCACCCCTTGGATTTGAAATAATAAGCCTATGGATTATGTAATCCGGATAAATTCCGAATTACATAATCCAGAAGTCAATTTCATATTTAGAAAAGACTTCCGGATTATGTAATCCGGAAGCTAATAACACATCTGAAAAAAAGACTTCTGGATTACATAATCCAGAAGCTAATCTTATGTATAGAAAAGACTTCCGGATTATGTAATCTGGAAGCTAATCACAAAAGACTTCCGGATTACATAATCTGGAAGCTAATTCTGAATCTAGAAAAAGACTTCCGGATTATGTAATCCAAAATATTGAAAAGGGTATTTTTGGAATAAGAAAAATTTATGGGGGTGGCACAAGAAGGTATGGAGGTGCAGGAAGAAGCAGCCTTCAAATAATCATGGCGTATTTATATAAGGAAATTGCTTCCTGCACCATATGATTGCTCCCAATTACAGGTGAAAAGACAAAAATACCCCTAAAAAATGGGGTACATATAAAATTACATTCTTGACCCCCTTTTCTGGAACACAATAATCTCTTCCAGATAAATTTTTTTGGAATGTATTATTTTCAAATTCGGAGTTTTTTTATCTATAATGGGATTTTTATTTTTTGTTTCCAGATTTTTATATCCAGAACACAATAGTCTCTTCCAAATCTACTTTTTCAGAATATTATTTTCAATTCCGAATTTTTATTTCTGAAATAAAGGATATTTTTAGAATTTTTGAAATTACGTTTGGTGCAGGTTCAAAAGTGTTGGGTGCAGGAAGCAATTGCCTTTATATAAAGCGGGTGATAATAAATACTGGAAAACTTGGGCCGAATAAATGAGCTTGTATATTTTTAAAAGACTACGCGTGAATATCAAGAACTAATTGCAAATAGCAAAAGTGCTTGTCCAGCTGAAAGGACCCAGTCTTTTCAATAAAAATATGATGCATATATTAAAAAAGCAAGTGGCAACTAGTAGATAAGTTGGGCCAAATGAATGGGTCAAACTCTTCCTCTAAAAGAGCAAAAAGGCTTGTGATAGGAATAATAAAATGTAAAAGGGCCTAGAAACAACTTTACACTAAGGAAAGAGGAGGATTTCTTCCTATACCTACATAGAATACATGACAATTTTACCCTTTTCTACAACTTCTTCATTGGTATCCATTTTTCCCTTCTTCCAAATTCTAAAATTATAAAACTTTAAAATTTGAAATACAATTTTTTTTTTCTGAATTCTAGAATTCAAAAGGTATTTTTTAGATTCAAAAATACATTCTGAATTTTAAATTCAGAATACAAAACTATCCTTCTAAATTATAGAATTCGAAATACAATTTTGTATTTCAAAATATTGAGTTTGGAAAGTTTACAAATTATACAATTCGCAAATGAAAAAAAAACAAACCTTGAACTTTTGTCGAAGGGTAGTTTTGAAATTAAAAGATTTATGGAGGTGGAAGAAGAAATTGGCGAGAAGAGTTTTGACCAATTTTTCTTCATATTGTATGCCATCATAAGCTAGACTACCCATCTATGAAGCTCCAACATGTTATGGAGGCACTGTTTCGCGCTTCGGACTCATCTTCGACATGAAGAGGTTGCAGATGCATGCACAACGCGGTGACAAATATAATCCTAATTTTGGATGTGCAGAGAGGTAATTTCTTCCTGCAACTCTACATTTTTTTTCTGCACCCCTACATTCTTAAAAAATATCAAAATTACTTTTTATAATTTTTCGGAATAGAAAATCCAGAAGAAAAAAAAAATCATTCCAGAACAGCTTTCTCAGTACACATTTTATTTATTTATTTCTGGATAATAAATCCAGAATTCATAAAACATGTTCCGAAAAAGAGGTTTCAGAAATATTTCGAAAAAAATAATACAGAAATCATTTTCTAAAAGGGGAAAAATAGTCTTCTCTGAAAATGGAGTGCAGGAAGAAATTTGTAGAAGTGCAGGAGGGAGTTGCCTGCCGGAGATGATACAATCGAGCTCCTTGGACACGACTCTCACACAAAAATACAGAAAATATATTTCAATTTAAATTTAAATATATTTATTATATAATTTTATAATATTTGTATTTTTTCTAATTTAAATATTTTATTTCTGCTTTTTTAAAATTACAAACATAAAATATTTTTTATAATATAAATCTATTGTTATAGTAAATTAAACCATAATATTAAACTTTTACTAAGAAAAAAAATTAAAGAAACACTTCTCAAAATATGAAGAAGCTAAATTGTGAAATATTACTGGAAATGATTTTTTTGGATGACACTTAACTTTTTATATTGTTAGTTTATTTATTTATGAATCGGAATTTGAAGTTTTATTTTTTAATGAGGATAAATTACAGAAATCAAATATTATAGTTTACATAAATTTATGTTTTGTTAATTTTTTTATAAATATTTGTCTTGATCTTTTCACATTACAAAGCATATTAATATATATATATATATATATATCATGTCTGGTGTCCTATAATTTATATTTTAACTGTATTTTTTTTTTGTCTATATCTGTATGCGTATTTATAGCATGGAGTAGATGCATGAAATTAGAAAAAAATAATAAAAAAAACACTTTATAGTTTGCATGATCAGGCAGTTATTTATCCAAATGCAGTGATGATAATTCGTATAATACATTTTTTACAAACACGACAAACAATACATTTGACAATATTGCAAATCTTCGCTCTTGCATAATCTCTGGGTGGGACTCTCGGCCTCTTCTAGGTCAGGTATCTAGGGAGGATTATTCATTAAACTCAAAATCGTCATAATTATCATCTTTAGTTATGATTTTAAATTTCATTTGTATTATAATTTTAAATGTAATTGATAGTATAATTGTTATCAGATAACATGTAAAATGTGAAAAGTTTATTGTGAGACTATTTAAAAAGACTGTATTCTTATTTGAAAAGTAATAATGAAATAAAATTATATTCTTTCTTTGTACAAATTGGTATCAAAGCTATGGCCAGTATAGCCAACAATCTATCACTGCTTTGATTAACAAAGATGACGAATTATGACCATTGGAGCAAATGAAAGTCCTTATTGGATCTTAAGATTCTTGAGAGGTGGTTCAAGAATGTTTTGAAGAACCAGAAACTACCACAGGATACTTGGCGGGCCAACACAAAACATTGAACACGATCGAAAGATAAGACGACTTTGCAATGTGAGATGGAGGCCATGAAGATTAAGGATTGAGAAGATGTATTTAGTTACATTACTCTTGTGCAAATGTTAGCCAATTAACTCAAACGCAATGGAGAAACTCTCATGGATGCAAGGGTTTTGATCATTGACCAATAACTTTGAAAATGTTGTATGTGTAATCGAGGAGTCAAAAAATTTGGAAGAGATGACCATTGATGTACGAGGAGTCAAGAAATTTGGAAGAGATGACCATGGAAACAACAATGAAGAGGGGGGGAGGGACAAATGAACCAGCAAAACTAACGTGGACGAGGTCGTGGTCGAAGAAGAGGTGGTCATTTTAATTGTCCAAATGTTGAATGTTACAACTGCGTCAAATATGGACACTATGCAAAGGAATGCTCCGATAAGAGAGTGAAATAAAATGCAAATTTAATGGAGGAAGATGAGACAAAAGATGAAGGAATTCTCATGATGGCCAATGAAAGCTTCACTCTGGATAGTGACATGGTATGGTATTTAGACACAAGTGTTAGTAATCATGTGTGTGGGCACAAAAACCTCTTTCTTTATAAACAAGAGACGGAAGATGGACATGTGTCTTTTGGAAACTCAACTAAGGTTTCAGTCAAAGGCCGAGGGAAAATATGTTTTTCTCAAAAGGATTGAAAACAAGGTAATATGGAGGACATCTATTATATACTATGGAGGACGTTTATATGTAATATGGATGACGTCTATTATGTATTATCACTCTCAATTTTGTGCTCTCTCGTTATCCGTACTTCTTATTCTAGCCTTTATATTCCTTCCTCATCACCTCTCTTTTGGTGTGAAAATTTTCCTAATTATCAAGGAAGAATGGAGAAAAAATAAGAATAAAATAATAAAAACACAAAAAATAACTAATATATTACTAAAAGAGAATTAAATAATAGGAATACAATAAAATAATAAAAAGGTTAATACATAATTGAAAGTAAATTAAAAAAATATGACTGTTTATTATTAGAAATAAATTAAATAACACAAATATAAAAAAACAAAAAAGATCACTATACCTTAGAAATAAATTAAACCATATAAAATAAAAGGAATTTGTGGTTATTAAAAAAATTGAATAATAGAAATAAAAAGAACAAATATGTTGTTAGAAATAAATTTAAATAATAGAAACATACAATAAAATAAAAATAATGAGTGTATTATTGTAAATAAAAAATTAAATAATAAAAACATAGTAAAATAAATAAAAGAAAATAATATACAATTTAAATAAAATATTAATAATTTTTTTGGAGTTGAGGTCGTAACAAAACACATTCAAATTAATTAAGATTAATATAAGAAAAATCTCACCAGACTTGTTTTTTACCTTTTAGTGATAGTGATGAAACTCGGATGAAAATAATATAAATTTTGAAAGTTAATTTAATTTGACATTTTATAGCATCTAAGGATGATAGAGTCTTAAGCATAACAAAAAAAGTAAAAAAATAGAGTGAAAACATGGAAAATAAAAATGGTGAAGATTTTTTAGTTAATATTTTATTATATCATTTATTTAAAAATAATTTAGTTGAGAATGCCATACAAATTACAACCCTATTCTTAATTTATCTTTTTAAATTCTATATACACACATATTATTTTATTCTTATTAATATAATTGCTCTCTTTTTAAGGTTTGTCAAACAAAGTATAATCTCGTTTTTGAAAATTACATTATTAGAATATTTTTATGATGAATAGTTTTACCAAAAGCTTTATATGTTACGTGTCTTCCATAAATTTTTTGGTTGATATTAAAGTATTTTTTTTGTAAATTTTACAATATAAATTTAATAAAAAAAAAGGTGTAAGATTATCATTTTACTAAAAATTTAAAAGGATAAATGCCTAGTTTAGAAATTAGAAGAATATAATATTTGATATATATTAGGTAAGTATAATTTATCTTATGATTTATATATATATTGTTTTGAATGCAGAATGATGTATTTTAAATATTTTTATATTAAATGTAATCTAAATTTTCTATATAATATTTTAAGGCCACAAATTGAGAATAGAATAAGAATAATGAATAATTTTAAAAAAAGTTCATAGAAAGAACAAAGACCGGACCACTTGACGAAGTGTTACACTATTTATCTGTTAAAAAATCATATTTTTTTGGTATTATAAAATATTGCAAAGAATATTTATTATCATAATTGCAGTTCCAAATACCTGAAAAGTCTTTGCGTTAACTCTGGAGTTTTAATTACATTATATATTTTTTTTCTCGTACCTTAAACAAAAATAGTGAGAATTTTTAATAAAAATAATTCTTGGTATTTCCAATGTGTTTTGAATGTTGTTATTTTTTGATTAACCATATTTGGATGCTAATTTTGATAACAGTACATGCTATCACGATCGTCCAATAAGAAAGGCCACTGAAGCGGAGAATTCTCAAAACCCTTGCAGTCACATTTTCCGGCGGTCCCTACTTTGCGTCTCCGGCATTCTTGTCCGTAACCGCCACAGGCCCTTCCGCCACCGTTTCATTGCGATTAGCGTCGCTGTCGTTGTACTTGTCACCGTTGATTTCCTCGGCTTCTCTTTGGAGTCGTGGTGCTTCTTCTTCTTCTTCTTCGATTCGGCGCCGTTTTGAGGGTCGAGTTAGTGGTGCTTTCGTTTGTAGTGCTTTCGCTTCGGTGCTGCTTGAATAGTTGGAGTTTTATTTCCCTTTTCCCTCCATCAGTCGTTATGGCAGTTGAGAAGGAAAAGCTTCAGGAGGAATCAGTAATCCGCCGCTTTTACCAGATTATTCTTAGTTGGGACTACTTTGCCCTCCTCAAGGAATTCAAGGCAATTCACTTCACTCCTTACTCTTTTTCTTTTGTTTCTGTGTTCTTTTTATTTTGCATTCGTCATGTCTTTTTGGAATTTTGTGTTTTCAGAAGCAGAGGAACAGCGAGAAAAAAGGGACTGCGAAGTTGTCGACACTCGTGAAGGTGAAGAACCGGTACACAGATGTTGATGACTATATTGCCACCTACGAACCCCTCATCTTTGAAGAAGCCAAATCCCAGATCATTAAGGAGAAAGAGGAGGAAGATGGTATCTCTAATTTAAACTATTTTGCGTTTTTTTTAGAAGATTGTTATTCTAGAAGAGTAGCAATGTAGCTCAGTTAATTGTTAATGGCGTTTGTCACAGGTCTTTAGCCTTTTCTATGCGATGCTTGTTAAATATGAGTGACATTGTAGCACTAGTCTGAGGACTGTTAAAGCTCTGTCTAAGTTGCGGTTCTTCCTTTCTTGCTTCAATTTAAATAGTGTATTTGCTTTCCATGTTTTAAGTTAGGGTCAACCAATTGGTGTGGTGTGGTTGACAAATAAATATACTTCTTAAGCAATGATCAGAGGTTCGATCCTAGGTCTGTGTTAATGGGAGAATATCTATTAAGAGAAACTTACCCTTTAAATAATTTTTTGGATAAGTCTCTTTAACTATCGGCTAAGAGAGACTAGCCCCTTAAATAAATCTTTGGATTAGTCTCTACTCTACCTCTCTGCTGTGATACCCTAGGGACCAGAGTAAAAGTTTGAAGGGTCTCTTGTTGTATTTGCTGAAGAACTTTTTTTTTTGTCTGACCACAGTGACTGATTGGAAATTGGGGGTGGTAAAAAGTTGGAGTGAGGCAGATGACTTTCACTTTATAGAATTTCCTTGTGAAATTATTGAGGGAGAATCAATATCACAGAATGATCTTTTGCTGCTTTCGAAAGATAAGGTACTACTAGTGATAAGAAGTTGTGTGTTTTGGGCTTTGAATTGTTTGACTATTTGAATTTGATTTAATTGCCCATCTGTATTTGTCACTGCAGTTTGTGGATGGAAAAAGATTACCCACTGTTTATGCATTTGCTTTGGTGGAACATGTGCGGAAATTTTTTGAAACAAGACTTGTTCGAGTTAGACTCTATCTTGCAGGGGAGTTCTTAAAATTTAATACAGATAATGTACAATCTTGCCCTAGGCTGTTTAACATGCGATCTCATGTATGCGAGACAGAAAGACAATTATATTTTATGAAGGTAAACAGTTCTATCTTGTACTATTAGTGATATCAATTGTGTGTTTTTTTATACGTGGAGGCTTCCTTCCTTGACTAATGAATTGTATTATAAATTTAAAAAAGAAACGTAAAGTGGTTTTTGCAATTTTTTTTCTTAACAGAGACATTTTCTTATAAATTAGCTTTGCCTTTGATCCAATGTGAAAATCATGCAGCTGTGCAGTTTATCTACTATTGCTCGTGAATATTTGGCTATTCGAACTATAAGCTGTCTCCCGTACAAGGATTTAATATTAGGTGCAGTTGGAGAAAGCTTTGGCACCGAAGTTGAGGGATGGAAAATCCCAACACCATTGAGGGAATATGTTGAAAATACTTTTAATCAGTACCAACGTGAGGCCATCACAGTAAGTTTTTACTTTAGAAGTTCAATAAAGTAACATAGACTAAATCTTGTTCATCAACTTCAGGTTTGTTAATTATCTTTTTGCTTTTCTTAACCAATGCTAGGGTTTTCTCTCTTTATTAGTTACTGATATATTGTTTGCAAAGAATAAATGTTGGATTCTAATCATTACTTAATAGGGCATATTTTCAAGTTTGGATTGGACATTTAGTTAAAGGATGTTATAACTAAAATACAGGATATATTACTACAAACGTATAATGATGCATAACATATCATTCAGAGTTCTGTTTCTTCTTTTCTTGTCTCCAAGTTTTGTCAATCTGAACATGCTCCTTGTCTTCCCCATTTTCTTTTCTGCTGTACATGTTAAAGGCTTGGGTTTTTCAAACTCATCTTTATATCTTTTGGTTTTGATATAGGACTCAGAAAAAGAAATATAAGAGCAAATGACCTCTAAGACAAACTACCTAACATATGAACTGTAAAACAAAAGAAAATCACACCTTTATCTCACCATCTTTATAAATGCTTTCTTCTTTATCATTTTCTTTTGTTTTATGAAATTCTCAGTACCCTTTTGGAGGAAAATGTATTTTTGCTGATGAACCCTTTTGAAAGATCTTTTAAAAAATTTAAAAGCTATATACATTTATAATGTCTGAACAGATCCTCCTTTCTCAAAGTTAGCTTTTGTAAGGAGAAGCATTATAGTTTAGCTAGGAAAGGAAACCATTTTCCCCCTCATTCAAGCATGCACATTTGTTACAAAAATCTACACTACACGTATGCCATTCTAATAAGTTACAAACAACAAAGAGAAGAGAAGCGAAAAAATGACCAAAAAAATCTTGATAAGAAAGTGAAGATTGATCAGAACTTTTATTGCTTAATAAGATGTAAAGCTCTTGTAACATTTATTCATTCCATAGTAACATTTTATTCCTGTTCCAGGCTGGTCTATCATCAAAAGCCTTTGTCCTGATACAGGTTGGTCTCCATTTGGCTTTTTTCTGTTTTAAAATTCTTTTAATGCTTTTTTCATATTTGCCTTCCCTTTTATGCAATGTTTGATGGTATGTTCATCAGTTATGCTGAATTATTTGTTATAGTTGGGAATTGAGAGTAATTTATTTCAAAGAACTTCCAATTTGAAGACTTGAACTATGTAAGAAAATAAAGAATTATTTTATTGATTACAATCACACCAATTCTCATCGTCTCCATTTGTAATAATCAAAACCATTATTGAAAAAAGTAAATTAAAATATGCTGAAATGAAAAGGAAGATTTTAAAGATATTTTTTTCATAATTATTATGGAGATATTGATAATGTGGATTTTTCATGGAGGCCCATTGCTGCTAGTGAACAGCGACAGTGACATCTGTTAATGAGGTAGAGGAAACAGGGCTCCCAAGATCGGGAGCTCTGTTATCGACTTGAGCTATGTGGGAAAACAAAGAATTATTTTATTATTGATTACAATTTCACCAATTGCCTTCTCATCATCTCTATTTGTAATAATCAAAACCATTTAAAAAATAAAAATAAAAATATGCTGAAATAAATAGGAAGATTTAGAAGATAATTTTTCCTAATTACTATGGATGGAGATATTGATTTTTTGTTATCCTAGTAATCTACTATTTACAACATGAAGAATGTTTTATAGCCAGTTTTTTCTTTGATTTTGTTGTGATTTTCTTTTTGGCCTCCAAAATGACTGAGCAGATTTTTCTTTTAACTTTTCTGTAACAAAAAGAATAACCGGTTAGACTGGTTGAATCATGAATTGGTTTGGTTCTCCATTTCTTGCAATGTAATTTACCTCTGCTATTGTGTTTCTTTTAAAACACAGTTAGGTCATTAGGTTAGGGTTTGTAAGTTATTACTACTGGAAAACAGTTTATAATGTCCATTTATCTAATGTCAGTAGGTCATTTCCAGAATTTTTGCTACTGTAAATTATTACTACTTGTTATTTCTGTGACAAGCATTATCCCCTTGCTAGATACCTATGAGAGATATCTGGGATTTTATCATTGTATGGTAGCTTGTTTTTATTATAAAAAAAGTAGTAATCGAGCCTAACTAACTCCTATCAGGGCCCCCCAGGGACTGGGAAGACTCAGACTATACTTGGGATTCTAAGTACCATTTTGCATGCAACTCCTACAAGAATGCATTCAAAGTAAGTACTATATTTTAATATATGTCTGCAGTCTTCTATGTCTAGAATTTCAGTTTTTGGTTTCAATTGTTGTCTAGTGCAAAGCATTGTGTCAAGAGTGTGCCTGGTAGAAGTGAGATTTTGAAGCAAATTTTTCTTCTACCAAGCAATTTATGGTAATGTTTTCTACTAAGCATTTACTGATATTTGTTTTTTGGAAGCAGGACCTATGAGCTAAAGCAGGGGCCACAATTACCTATTGCAGAGAAGTAAGTTTTTCTTTGAGAATATTTAGGCTTTACCAGTCAAGAAAAAGTCATGCCATGAATGTTAGTTTTTTCCTGTGTTTCTGACATGATAAGTTCTTTTAATTCCCCATATGTGCCATCTTTTAAAATCCTTCTCTGTTCTGTTCATGATTAGTTTGTTCTTGCTTTGTGTTATGCATTTTTCTCTCTCGCTATGCATACCTTCAAGTAGTTCATAAACATTGTTCTGAATCAAGTAGAAGTGCAACAATAAGGGTAGAATTTGATTTTTGTATCATATCATGATAAACATAAAGAAAATAGCTGTAATTCAAGTTAAGTGCGTATTTTCTTGGTTTCTCTTCACTTTAGTTTGTTTAACATTACATTGACATCATAAGAAGCTGGGAAGATTGTTTAAAGTTTATGACACAGTTTTTGGAATTTGGCTTACACAAGTAAGAGATCTGGATGATTACTTTATATTTCTGTTGTTGAAGGATGACAAGAGAGAGAGAGAACCTGCTGGCTTAACTGTACTTTAGATTCTCCAAGGTTCAAATAAAGTATTTTGATTAGAATATTCATGAGTAGGTTTTCAATTAATTCTAGATGATTAAAGTATAAGTCAGACAAGTCAGTTTTATTTAGTTTGGGTTTCCGAACTGATAAAGTTGATTTTCGCCTCCTTAGTATCCCTTGCATGTTGGCTCCCTCTTTAACTGTCTTTGTGGAATTCAAGAATAATTCAGTTTGATTAGATGATGTTGAACGAGTATATATATCTTGCAAAATCACCTTGGGATGGTGCCCTCTTATGCCCCATAGTCAATTAAAATAGACCAAATATGTTTTTTATACTTGCTTTGTTAGTAGAATGCATTTTTCATATTTCATCTGGCTAGAAGATTTTATTTTTTTCCCCTTTTTGTTTTGGCAGACAAAGACATTGGAGACTAGCATCTCCATGGCTTAGTAGTGTTAATCCAAGGGATAGTGTGATGCCAAAAGATGGTGATGATGGTTTTTACCCAACTACTGGAAATGAACTAGTAAGTACTTTTTTCATTGGTTAAAATTGTTGATCTTGCAAAATAATGTCTTCTCTAATGATGGGTTTTGTCAGAAACCTGAAGCTGTAACTTCAAGTCGTAAGTACCGTGTAAGAGTGCTAGTATGTGCCCCATCAAACTCTGCCCTTGATGAGATTGTGCTGAGGGTTCTCAATGGAGGTATCAAGTTTCTTCTATGCATTTATTTGGGAAAAAAGAAAGTTCTTCTTTTTGCATTCTTGCCATGATTTGTCCCTCTTAGTTTTGTGTTTGTGTTTGGGGGTGGGGGTTAAGATTTCAACTAGGACACCTTCACTAGGGAGGTGTCATTGCCATCCTGGTTGTGTGGTCAGGCATTGTAATTAACTATTTCATATTATAAGCAGACTGAACTTGACCTAGCAATTTTTTTTTTTTTTTTACATTCCTTGTTTATGTTTTGCCTTTCCTTTTAAGAATTTCATATTTCTATACTGTCTTACCATGATTGCATATTTATTTTTTGAATTTTTGTTCATGGATGTTCTTAGGTGTGCATGATGAAAATGACCGTGTTTATTGCCCTAAAATTGTACGAATTGGTCTCAAGGCACATCATTCTATCAAGGCTGTTTCCCTGGATGAACTTGTACGTGGAATATTAGATCAAATGTGTTTCAATTAGCTACGCTGCCACCATGATTATTTAATCTTTCATATCACTACTGTAAAATTTTGTTATAATGCCATGATTATGCCTGGGCAGGTCCAGAGGGGAGCTTAACTATTAAATTAACAGTTTTATTAACATCAACGCTTGGGACTGATTTATGCATCTAAAAAAATGGTAAGTTTTTTATTGAGAAAGAAAACATTTGTAGATCAAAAGTATAAAATGTTATGGTTTTTTTCTTTTTCAATAAAAAACTTAGCACTTTTAGATGTTAATATTCAGCCCTAAGGGGATGCTAACATTTTCCTGAAATGAATGAAGAGTCTTGATATAATGAGTGATATGAAGTTAGATGAAAGGCTCTTGTTATTATTACAGAAATAAGGAGCTCATCCTATATAATAAGGAATATTGTCATAATTATAGAAATAAGGAACTAATTTTATATAATCAGAACATCAAGATTATATACGTTATTAGGAACTTATTTATTTATTCCAATATCATATCTTTGTTATTAGATTAGAGGATATCAAATCTCCTCTATTTATTGCATTGATTCATTTTTCTCAATATAAATAAAGCCTCTGTGCTGTTTCAAAAACACGGTGTCAGCTCAATGTTTCACTCTTTCCTAAAGTTTAATATGGTATTTAGAGCTTTTTACAAAACTGTGTTGGCCTGGTAGATCCACTATCTTTAGAGTATTTCATTTTGTTTTTTGCGAATCTTTCTCCTCAGTTCCCTTTAATCAAACTTCATCCAATTTCAGCATTGGACCTAAAATTGTTAGGTTTTGGAAGTTTCATGGGAGACCCTCTTATACAGTGAATGCGAACCTAGGAGAAAGGTTCATCAAAAAAGTAATCCCTAGGAGACAGTGAGTCTAGCGGTTCAACACGGTGTTGAAAAAGGCCATGATACCATGTTAAACTATAGGAAAGAGAGAAACATTGAGCTGGAATCTTGTGTTTTTTAGACAACAAAGATGCTTTATATAGATATGATACGGGAATAAATAAAAATGTTCTTAATATTATACATATAATATAGATATTCTTGATTATAAAGGATGTGCTCCTTATTTCTATAATTTGTTATCTTATTTTAGCCTTTTTGTTGAATGACAAGGGAGAGCAAGGGTAATAACTATAGAGGTGAGTTGGGGCAATATATGCTCTCAAAGAGCTAGACTAGTCAGAGTTCTGGTTTCTGTAAATATAGTAATCTGATTTCTATATTTTGGGTTTTTACCATTTTCTATAATCAAATACACAGCCTTCTATCATACAGCCTGTCCGTCACTAAACCTACTGGGGTATATTATTCTGCATTTTTTATTTTAAGAAATTGAAACTCAAAAGCATGGCCAGTTGCAGTGTTGATTTCGTATTCAGACACGTTGTAGATAAGTAATGCTTGGTCTTTCTGTTCCTTCATCATACGTTATGTTATTTCAGTTTTAGATGAATGAATTCAGTAGAATCTCCTCTTGCCATATTCTGGAACCTTATTTGCATTATGCCATTTCCGATTTGATGGCGTAGGTCTCTAGAAAGCAGGTGGGTTGTCTTTGTCCACGAAAGGATCAATAATGTGCTAATTTAATATTGACAAACCTGCATTATTTCGTAGGCTTTTGATCAATAGGTATCCTTGCAATGCATCTTAGCTCAACATTGAGAACTGTGCCTAGTTGTATTGACACTTGAAGTGGTTGAAGCTTCTCCACTCTGTACTATGACTGAAACTTTACCTACATCTTTTGCTGGCAACGAAAATAATTTGCCTTGTTCAGGCTTCATACATCTTATAATTGGGTCATCCAGTCACACTAACGCAAAACACATTTATACATAGATTTAAAGCCCAAAGCACGTGCATCAGTCATTGCTTTATTTATGATGTGTACCAACCACTGAAGATATTGTGATCATTTTATACTCCTTTTTGGAATAATGTTGTTAAATAAATTTTGAGCATATTAGATATTTCTTGAACTTGGTTCAAACCTACCAATTTGGACAGTATTTTGACCAATGAATTGGTAGTCTAAGCATCTGTATTGTTAATACACTCTCAAATGTAATTGGGTTGAATTTAAATGTTTTAAAATCTTATACGCAGATCAAACAAAAACGTTCTTGTGCCAATAAATCATCTACCAATAAACAGAGTAATGGTCCTGCAGGAAGTAATGATGACAGTATCCGGGCTGCAATTTTAGACGAGGCCACTATTGTATGTATCCCCACTCTCTATGTTAAATGCATTAGCAAAAGCAATCTGATTTTCTTAGTATTTTTTGTGTGCTTGGCAGGTCTTCTCCACTCTCAGCTTTAGTGGTTCCCATGTTTTCAGTAAACTAAATCGTGGATTTGATGTTGTGATTATAGATGAAGCAGCACAAGCTGTAAGTGTGAAATCTTCTTGAGTTTAGTTGCTGAGTCACTTTTAAGATTGCTTATAATATAAACTAGACAAAGTTTGATCTAAAGATGTTGAATGAAGTGTCACTAAGTTAAGTGTCATATAGAAAAAGCCCCCAAGTCATCAGCTGTCAGGAATGGTGCTATATAGGAACTTGGTAGTGTATGGTCCCTAAGTCTCACATTGAGCAGTATGGGATACTAGTGGAGTATTTAAGTGTTTGGTTCTTTCTCCCTAATAGCTCTTTTGAAAGTAAGTTTCTCAAGTACTTGGATACTTGTCATGGAGTAACTTTGGTCCCCTAAGTCAAGAGCAACCAGTAAGAGATTTTGATAGTATGAGCAGATAATTTATCTTTACTTGGAGAAAGGTCATACATGAAACAAGTAGAACCAAATACACAAGGAGGAACTTCGTAAAGATATTCTTTAGGAACAAGATTTATTGTGTTAATTAGACTAGTAATTGTAATCTTGTTTCCTAAATTGAAATGAAAATAGGCAATCCTAGAAAGTTGAAATGGTTTATTATTATGTAGTTTCCTGCTGTATTACTTATTGTTTTATCGAGCAGATTAAAGATTGCCAATTATATCTAATGTAAAACCGTTGTTACTTTTTTTAACTCTTTATGACAGGTGGAGCCTGCAACTCTTGTTCCATTAGCCAATCAATGCAAAAAAGTTTTTCTGGTACTTTATTTACATTACAGAAAACTACATTATTATACTTTTTACCTGTCTTAATCTACATGTGAATAATATTCTATATCATGTATAAAATACAAATTTTTAAGAAAAAAAGCATGCGAAGAAAACAAATCCATTATTCATATTAACTCTTAATCAAAAAGATGCGAAATGGTATACAGCAATGGGATGGACAATTCATGTCTATTAATTACTAATGGTTAGACAAGGCCTGGACAGTGGAAATATTTTTGCACAACAATTGTTGAACCCTTTGAGAAGCTTGTTGGGCTACCGACTTTTTAATTCATTTTGGCAAATGGTGTCCTTATTGAGGCTATATTTTGTTGAAATATTTTTAAAGGTTGGTGATCCAGCTCAACTTCCAGCAACTGTAATTTCAGACGTTGCTAAGAATCACGGGTAAACAATTATTTATGTGGTGGTTATGATTTTAAAACATTAAACCATTCTTTTTGCTAACACTTGAATTTTTTTGACTCTGTTTCATGAATTTAAGATATGGAACAAGCTTATTTGAAAGATTGAAGGAGGCTGGTTATCCAGTTAAAATGTTGAAGACTCAGTATCGAATGCATCCCGAGGTTGGTGCATACTGTTAACATGTTCTATATTAGCTAGAAATATGGCTAAAATACTGCTCAGAAGGTGTGGGCTATCTTTCCCCCATGAATTAGGTTTTGGAGTTGACTTAGGCCATAATCCATTTCTAATACGTATGTTTAGAAGAATCTTGCAAAATTAACTTATTTAATGTCATCTTTCTGTGGCCAAATGAGTATTATTGAGATTTAATCTGTTGCTGGTTGAATACAGGGGCCATGTTGGCTCTGTTTCTGTAAGTGGTATTATAATGGTGGATTTGTTAGCAAAATTTTAATAAAGTATAATTGTGGTTTTGAATTGAAGGAACGACTTTTAATGATGCCTAATCAAGAAACTCATCAAGGCAATATTTTAAATTGAAGAATATAAATAAAAAACAGTGAGGTGTAGAAAATGTTTTAAATTGAAGACTTACAAATGTATTATGTAGATGTTCCAGGCTACATTTCTACAGTTCCTAAAGTATTTTTCCTAGCATCTGATCTTCATGTGATATATTCCATGTTACAAATAGGCCTGTAATGAAGGTATATAGGGGAAAGAGAGTCAGGGTAATAGAAGAAGGGGCAAATATGCCTCAGAAATTAGGCCGTCTTGGGTAAGAGTGTAGAAAGAATCAAGTGGCACCAGCTGAAGCAGAAAAGTAGGGCATAACAGAATAGTCATCTGGCAGAAAGAGAGTGAAGATGCAAAAATTGTGCTGGAGGGAGTAGGGAGAGTAGTAGGCATTTGGAGGGGGGGATAAACTGAAAAGGATCATGATCATTCTTGAAGGAAAGTTATTTTGGGCAGCCTGAGAGAAGTTCTTCCCCACGATGGGGAGGGGGTTTTGGTTTGTTTTCCCTATTTACCATTCTGCAAGAGTGCCTCATCCATTCATAGTTTCATTTCTCTTAAAAATCTCCTCTTTCGACATTGTAATAGAGGATTCCTCTTTTTTTGGCTACATTTCAATACAAATACTATTTTGTTGCTATTCAAATTCTGTTGTGTATCACACTTCTTAAGTCCTAAAGTTTTCCCCTAGGATTTGATTGCATCACATACCAGAGAATATAACCTGTTCCTGTTTTAATCAGTTTAATTGTGTTTCGTCAAGGTTAAAAATAGGGATTATGTTAATCTCATTAGTATTTGGTCCTTGAGTACCCAATGTTTTTCCTTTTCTTATTTTTCTCTGGAGAAAATTCATCATCATTTTCTTCTATTATTTTTATCTTTTTGAAATCTCCTGTGATTTTTTATGGGTTTTATATTGTTATGATCAAACAGATAAGAAGCTTTCCTTCTAGGGAGTTTTATGGAGACTCATTGCAAGATGGGGATGAGGTGAAATCACGGACAAAACGTGCATGGCATGATTACCGCTGCTTTGGCCCTTTCTGTTTCTTTGATATACACGAGGGGAAAGAGGCTCGGCCATCTGGGAGTGGTTCATGGATAAATGTTGAGGAAGTTGATTTTGTTCTATTCTTGTATCAAAAACTCATTTCACTTTATCCGGCACTGAAATCTGGTAACCAAGTTGCAATTATATCACCCTATAGTCAACAAGTCAAACTCTTCCAAAAACGTTTTGAAGAGACCTTTGGAATGTCAGCTGAGAAAGTAGTTGATATATGTACTGTTGATGGTTGCCAGGTAAACTTAATGTTTATTATATGATATCCTTCATGTTCATTTTTGGTTTTACTGTTGGTTGATTGTTTAACAGTATATTATGCAAATACTTGAATAAGGTTTAATTGTTTACCTGGCATTTGCAAGACTAAGATTGAGTGACTTAGACAGCTGGTTATGAATATACATCCACATGAACTGTTGCACTGCACCATAGACGAGGCTTCATTGTCTAATTTTGCTTGATTAAATTATAAATTATAAATTTTAAAAAATTCAGAAATTGGAGAAATAAATCCTGGTGAATTGAAGAGTGCGTATATTTCTTTTCATTTCAGAAGGGTTGTTACTTTAAGGTTTGGCATATAATTTACCATTTTTTTCAGGGACGGGAAAAGGACATTGCAATATTTTCATGTGTCAGGGCAAGCAAAGATAAAGGCATAGGATTTGTGGACGACATCCGACGAATGAATGTTGGGATCACTAGAGCAAAGTCAGCAGTATTGGTACTATGTCTTTTAGGGTTAATGTCATGAGTTCATGAATTTCATTTGGTCCATACACCTGAATATCGATCCATTTCTATGCTGTTGATCTAGGTGGTTGGATCTGCCTCAACATTAAGCAGGAGTAAACAATGGAACAAGCTGGTGGAAAGTGCAGAGAAAAGGAACTGTTTATTCAAAGTAAAAGTGCTGAAAAGTCATTTATACGTCTACTATTATCAACACATTGAATCTGATCCATTAAAAAAAGAATTTTAATCCTATTAGTAGATGTTCATTGTTTTTATACGTAATGTTTACCCGAATTTATGCACTATATTCGCAGTTAGATTATGTAACCAAGAATCTTACACCTAGCAGAAGACGAACTAATCAATATTCATCTGCAGGTTTCTCAACCATATTCATCATTCTTCAGCGATGAAAGTCTGACGTCCATGCAAACAAAGGAGGCCGAACCATCTCATGTGATTGGAGCCACTGATACAGTAGATAATGATGTGCAGCCTAGCAATGCTGCAACATTTGATGATCAAGCACAAGCTGAGGACAATGATGATGGCGATGTGGACATGAATGATGCGGGTTTTGATGAGGATTAGCGTTTGTTGTGTTGAGCATATAGGTGTAATTTATGTCGTTTTCCTGTCATCGTTATTTGATCTCCAAATTAACAACTTGTAATCCATTGCTTCTAAACTCCCACGAAGGCTGATGCAAAAGAGACCTTGCGTAGTCACTGACTTTCAACTAATGTGGTATTTATTGACTGCAACTAAAAATGTACAGCTTTGAACATATTAGGTTTGTTTAAACCCTAGATTTCTGGTAGTTGAGACACGAAAAAAAAGTGACTACAAATCTCAGACCTTAGTTTTTTTCTTGCCATTGAATGATATTGTGTATGCTTTATTACCAGATGACATGTTTGAGGAGAAAAGCAGTTTTAATGTTACGTTAATACTAAGTTGTACTTTTTAAAGAGGCACTACTACTTTAGATGTTTAGTTTAATTGATAATTAAGAAGTTAATGCCAACCGTTGTGTTTAGGACAGTTTATTAAACTATCAAAAGTGAAATTGTTATTAAAAAGCATTCTTCATATATTTTCACAATTATCTTAACGACCTTAATAATAAAGCTTATTTTTCAATTTTTAATCAAATCATTGAATAATTAAATTTAAATAGCTTTTCCTTTTTCTTGGGTTGAGAGGACTTGCGAAGTAAATGTGAACAAGTGTAATCTGAGGTCAGGTTTTATTTGCAATAAAATTGTTTTATCTTAAAGATTTATGAACAAATTGAGGCTGACTAGCATTTTCACTTAACCTTTATTATCAACTAACGTGTGGTTGTTTGCTGCTTGTTTAAAATCTTTTCTAAATAATTAAAAGTATTCAGATACATACTTTATGTTCCTTATTTCGTGTACCTAAGATATTTTTTGACAAGAATACTTTAAAATATCAATTATTTCTTAATTAATAGAAATACCAAGTTTAACAATAAAACATTAATTAAAAAATCCACCATACGATACTATATGATTGATGAGACGAATACTATTATATCTAGGTAGGTAGTTGCAGAGGCAATTATTGTGTTATACTAGGGTTGGAAATTAGCAAATGTTTTTTCTTACATAGTGCTATGACAAGGACAAGGACAAAAACAACCAATAGTGCTACGAGTTGATTATGGATTCTATGAGTAGATTATGGATTGGATTTTTTTAAAATTTAATCTAAATTCAATCCAAATGTAATAAAATATAGGTTTTTACTTTCTGTATCTCCCTATTTTTGAACTCGCACCCTATACTTGGGTGAAATAATCGAATTATCCCGTTCACTTCTTTATACCGTTGTCGTTGTTTCTGCATTATCACTGTAGAAGAAGAAGAGAAGGAGAACATTGTAATTAGAAGAATAAAAAAATATCTTGTTTTGGAAAGTTCTTATGTGTTAAAAAAATTTGTTCTGGGACTCTCATTTGAGACAACACATATCAGAAGTTATTATATACATCCTATGAAGTTTGTTATGAAAATTCTGTTTTGAAAAGCTTATTCAAGAATGTATATTTCATGAATTTCAAATTTTTTATTATGGAAATCTGTTCTAAAATTTTTATCATGTTCAGAAAAACTTGGAATGTATGTTTTGGAAAAAATTCCAGAATTTATTTTAGAATGAATAATTCATAAGTCACTTTAAAGAAGGGTAAAATAGTCATTTTTATCATCTCAGTCTCATTTAGGTTCGGCTCGACCTAAGCTTGACCCAACCTAGCCCCAACTAGACTTGACTTGACCTAGGCCTATTCCAACCTAGTTCCAACTTATCTTTTGAAGACCTCCATGCTTAGCTTTTGTACTACTTGATGAAAACACATTCTCCTCCACATAGCGAATGACAAGAATCCTCAAGCTTTCAAAGTTTTTAAGAATGAGATCCTAAACTAGCCCACATATGCCTCTACAAAATCCTAAAAAAAATACAAGAGAAAATAAACCTATACAATATGTACAAGATTAATAAGAAAGAAGAAAATTCTACTGTTCTACTTTTCAAATTAGGAGAGTCTTCTTCTTTGAGGCTTCATGTTCTTCTATCCTCTTAGTCATGGTTTTGGTGGCTAGCCATCATCAACATCACAAAAGCTAAATGCCCAATGTCAGTTTGTCTTCTTTTAATGGAAATAATGATCCTAATGTATACTTAGGATGAGAAGCTAAAGTAGAACAAATTTTTAGTTTGTATGATGTAGATGATAGGCAATGGGTAAAGTTAGCTTCTCTAGAATTTGAGGATTATGCCATGCAATGGTGGCATAAAATTGTAATGGACATTGGACTAAACAAGAGGGCAAACATGGTCTCTTGGAGTGATTTATAGCAATGTATGCACGAACTGTTCGTTCCTCCTCATTATAGGAAGGAACTCTTGTTGAAGTTTCAACAACTTCAACATGGAAATAAGAGTGTGGATGAATATTTTAAGGACTTAGAAATTTCTTTGACTAAAGTGAATATGCATGAAAGTGACGAGTCAAAGATAGCTAGATTTGTGAGTGAGTTAAGGAGAGAAATTGTAGATGTTGTAGAATTATATGAGTATACCACTTTGGCATCTCTAAGGAGTTGCCACCTCTAAAGGGTATTGAACAACAAATAAACTTTATCCCTTGGGCTTTTTTACCAAATCGACCAACATATAAAACTAATCTCAAGGAAAAAAAAAAGATCTATCGGCAAGTTTAAGGGTTAATAGAAAAGGGTTCGGTCCAAAACATGAGTTTTTATGTTTTGCCAATCATTCTTGTTCCCAAAAAGGATGGAAGCTAGTGTATGTGTACAAACTGTTGTGCCATCAATAACATAAAGAGGCATATCATACCTAGATTAGACGACTTGTTGGATGAGTTAAATGAGTCTCGTTTGTTTTCCAAAGTTGATTTCAAAAGCGATATAATCAAATTCGTATTAAACCAAGGGATGAATGGAAAAAATGTTTTTAAGACAAAATTTAGAGTATATGAATGGTTGGTCATGCCCTTTGGCCTATCCAATGCCCTTGACACCTTTATGTGAATCATACATGATGTCCTAAGCCCCTTCATAGGCAAGTTCGTAGTGACTTATGTTTATGACATTCTAATCTATAACTTAACTATGGAAAAACATCAAAGTCATGCAAGGAGTGTTTTATAAACCCTTAGGAAAGAGGCTTTGTTTACTAACAAAGAAAAAATATGTCTTTGCCATAAACCATGTTATTTTCCTAAGGTTTGTGGTAAGTTCCAAAGGTGTCCATATGGACCAAGAAAAAGTAGTAGCAATTTATGAATGGGCTACCCCTACATATGTGAGTGAAGTACAAAGTTTTCATGGGTTAAACAACTCTTCTAAACGATTTTCAAGGATTTTTGCATGATTGTTGCTCTTCTAAATGAAGTATTATCTTTAATGTGAGCAATCTGGCTATGTTATATACATGAGTTCTAAATTTGTGGACGAATTTTTTCCAACCTAGAGAGTATAATGTAACCATGAATGGAGCATCACCATCTAAACTAACCCAACCTTACAAGAAGATGACCAGGAGCAAGAAATAATATTCAAGGCTAAGTCAAGCATCTCAGGCTAGGTCACAAGGTCCTACCATTTCTCAAAAGATCATCAAGAGCAGAACATCAAAGCATGGGTCAGGCTACCAACTATTCTTTCTTTTAATCTTTTTAAAGAGAAGGTGTTAAATAGCATACATTAAACTTGTTCATGGCCCTTAGGATAATGAAATCCTAACTTCTAGAATGCATCACATATATATGCAACCCACATAGTCACACTTTTTTTCACTAAGCACATGTTTAAATGTGTAAAGTGTGACCCCCTTCTAGATCCACAATTAGTGGCAAATTTTTAGGAGTTAAGCTAGCTTATTTTGAATTTCAAATTTTCCTCTATGCCTTAATAACATGGCACCTATCACTATAAATAGGTGGCCACCGCCTCTTGTAATTGACATTGAATTTTGAGTAAAGAAACTCTACTTAAATGAATTTTTGGTGTTCTAAAATTTCCTCCAAGTCTTATCTTGGATGGCTTCAAGTGACGATTCTTCTTTGTTAGAATATATTGTAAGAATGTATGGCTTTAAACTAGAGGGGGGGGGGGGGGGGGAATGGTTTAAAAAGGGTTTTTGGAAACTTTTGGGGCTGGGATGAAATTCATTTGAAAAACTTTATTAAAAAATAAGTTTGC
>Ga0123342_1000062_pt1 | contig 111985 bp, 37 predicted proteins | sample Turbeawhitnodule_FD_89960 | JGI IMG/M metagenome (GOLD analysis project Ga0123342, IMG submission 89960) | Root nodule microbial communities of legume samples collected from Mexico - Turtle bean Mexico white nodule | ecosystem: Host-associated > Plants > Roots > Nodule | place: Mexico: Nepantla... | reverse complement strand
CTTTCATGAAAACCACTTTCCATATAAATTGGACAGTGGCTTGCCTAAGGACCCTAACACTTTATCTCTCCCTATTTCTAATGCATATAATTCTGCTTTTGATTTTTTTCTGATACTGCACCTTCTGTCGAGCCATGTGCCTCTACTCCTGCACCCAATACTGTTCCTCCACCAGCCTCATTATCCTAGGATCTTCCAACAAATAGTGCCTTTGCTCCTGCATCCAACATTGCACCTCCATCAGAATTATCACCGCCTGCATCTCCAGGAAGCATCTCACCCCATTGAGCTGGTTTTATGGGGTTGAGTTAGCCTTAAAATCCACTTCGTAATATCCCGTTTTGGTAAAAACCAAAAAAAAATAACCTCATCATGGTAAAAAAAACCCTTTTTAACAGTTGGTTCTTCGTGAAATTATCAGTAGAGTAAAGTTTTGGAAAAACTTTTTTAATGATGTTAATTTTGGAACACAAGAATATGTAGTTCTCTTGGACCTAACCTTTTTATTGAACATTTTCTTTGTAGCAGGGTTGAAACACCCTTCATGTATTCCATATTATTTTATTTATTTATTATTAATGAAAAAACAATAAATCATACAATTTAAGAAATAAAATAATAGTAAATTAATGAAAAAAAACAATAATAAATGATAACATTGAAGAATCAAAATTATAACAAATTCAATAAAAAATAATAATAGATAATAACATTCGAGAATCAAAATTACAACAAATTCTGTTAAATAAACTAACAACAAGATTAAAGTGAGAGAAAAATTACATTTACTTTATAAACGATTTTAATGTTAATAATTTAAGAGACCTAGTTGAAAGTTAAGTGTACTTTCAAGTACTAAAACGATCATTTGGCTAAGACAAACTATCAATAATATACATAATTATAAATCTATCTTTTGGAGAACATGAAACACTTAAAAAAAAAAAGATAATAAATATTATAAACCTGAACTCTTACATATCTTTTAAAAAAATAAGAAAGTGGATGCATAGAAATAGGTTTATATATAAGATTGAATGAATGAGTATGGATTAGAAAAAAATTGAAAGCAGAAAAGTTGAAAGGTGTGAGTAGATTAGGTTAGGTGTGGAATGCAAAAATGTACATTACCCAAGGTTAGGTTTTGGCTCCACGCTTCAACTTACACCCCTTTCTGCGCTTTCTGTAATCTCTTCCCTGCAGGACCCCCCACCACCGACCACTTCACACCACGTCATTCTTTCAATCCACATTTCTCTGTAACATCACCATCCCTCAAATGTTTTCTTTTTCCACTTCCCTGCTATCAATTTATTACCTTCTATGCATCTCTTCTGATCACTACTCAGATACTTAATGTACAACTTCATAACTATCTAACACACTTTTATCACAATGTAAATGTTTCTTTTATTATTTTTTTATCAATAATAAAAAAAATAAAAACAAAATTTCCTTTCAATGTAATTCACCTCATGTACAAAATCGTACAGAAAAATCTCTCATTTCAAGAATAATTTTCTATCAGAATAAATATAGTCTGATCAATCTAAATAAATAACTTATTTTTAATTGAATACATATAAATCAAGGGATTCAGAAATCAATCAGAAAAATAAAAACAAGCAAAATGGATTTTAGAGGTTACCCAGGACTAGATCTTTAGTTGAGTCATGGAGAAGATTTCAGAATGATCAATCACTCCACCTTTAAAGATGTGTTTATTCCTATGTCTCCAAATCTTATCACCACAGTCCAGACTTTCCAAAATTAAATTAACAGAAGTAGGTGTTTAATGTATATTAAACTGCAGGAAATGTGAGACAAAAGTGTGATGAAGAGCTGAACTCAACCCTAACCACTCGAAGTAAAGGTTCCAAACTAGCAAAATAATTCTATAACCAAAGAACAAATGACTTGTTATTTTCTCATTTGCCCGACATAGATAACATAAAATACGTTCTAATTCAACCTCACATCTCTCCAAGTTGATCTTAGTAGCTAACTTATTTTCCAACACCCTCTAAGCAGTAACATGAACTGAGGGCAAAACATTTATCATCCAGAAATAATTATACAACCGCTTAACTTCCCCTTCTTCCTCTCCCCTTAAGAAATTGTAGGCAGAACTCACAAAATACTCAATAGAATCGCTATCATTCCAAACCTCTTTATCCTTATTTTTCAGGGTGAGACTCAAATCATGCACCTTTTCAAGAAGCTAATTTCTTTGGATATATATATCAAAATTATAAAAAATATAAAAAGGTTTTGCTTTAACAAAGTGGAAGCAATGATTTGTTTGTCTCTCTCTATTTGTTGGTTTGGGAGACCAGTGAATTTGTCTCATATTTTTTAGGTATGTATAAGGGTTGAACCACCCTTAAGTGGTTCCTGTTATTCAATCCTTATTGCTGACAAAAAAAAACTATATTTGAAGTTCACATTTATTGGCCTGACAATTGAATTAGCAATACATCCATCTCATTAACATGTATTTATATAAAACTTATACTTTAAGCCGATAAATTGGATTAAAATAAAATCTATGATTGACAAGTGGGATATATCCTTTTAGAGATAATATTTATTAGCATAATTGTCTAAAAAAATTTCTTGTGAGTAGTTAATTAAGTGTATGTTTAGAACTAGGGCAAGGTGAATCCATTTCATTTTTCATTTTTAATTTATTGTTTTCGAAAGAAAAATTGTCTGTCTAGAAGGCTATAAACAGATATCAAAATATAACATAAAAATATTTAATTATAATACGCATGTATAACACAAATGATTAATACTATTATTACTGAATATGTCATTTAAGTAATTCCTGTTAGGTATGTATAAGATTGAACCACCCCTTGGGTTCTGTTATTCGATCTTTATTGCTGATAAAAAAAAAATACTGAATATGTCATTTAAATACTTGAAATACACCATAAAAAGTTAAAACTAAAACTGTTATAATTACTTTAATTCATTATCACCTATAACTTAATCCAGTGAAATTACAGTAAACAAAACAAGTCGATGAGGCAATTCAACTTGCTAAAAAATAAAGTTTATATGATTTAAAATAATTTTATTTTTGTCACCTGGTTGAAAATTCTAACTCGAATCCAACTCCGAGAAATAAATCAAACCAATGAATTGAGTTATTCTGTGATCTGAAATTTGAACTGAAAACACACATTTTATACATATTTGAATTTGGGCACATAAATTTTATTATTAAAGATTATTTGTAGTTTTAGAAAAACTCAAGTGGACATATTGGTAATGTGATTGAACTTGTCTTTGCAACATTGAAGGTAGCTTCATTATAGCCAAGGATGTATCAAATCAAACTTGTTCTAAGTGGCCAAGAACTCTCCTGTCTAATTGCCTTTTATGTATTATTGTTACTACATGAATGGATAGGGTATCAAAATGACCTAGATCTCTCAATCAATGGATTCAAGTTGCATTAGGTTCAAATTGAATGTAACTCACCTATTTTTTTTATTATAATTTTTTATTATTTCTAAGTATATGTAGGTTGATATTTTGGTTTTTTAATATTAGAATGTTCTTCAATAATATTTGAATGATTTTAATGTTTAATTAATTTATTTACACAATTATATAAGTTAACATGTTATTAGATGTTTTTTGTAAGTAACTTGTAATAGTCAATGAATTTTATTTGTTCAAGTTGAATTTAAATATATAACTTATTTTGCTTTTCTATATAACTTATTTTTATCATATGTTATGGCTCATGAGACTTGTAAATAAAGTTTAAATTTTATTTTTAAAAATTTATACATATATAACTTTTTTTTTTTACTAATATTACCTTGTATATTATACTATTATATTAAAAAATAAAGTTATAAGATTTTTAAAATTAGTTTGACTCCTATGACACTCCATTAACCCTTTGTAACTAAAATCTATATTTTTATTCAATGACCAGTTTGATTCTAACCAGCTTATTTTTAAAAACAACATCCACAATAAAAGGAAAGAGGAACTCCCTTTTATCAAATGGTAAAAGGGACCTAACATTTATATAGTCATCTCATAATACTTATTACCTTATTTATTCTTTTATTATAAATAAAAATATAATTCAAAGGGTATAATTCTTTTTTATTTTTTAATTAGATATATTCTTTTAAAATAATCTCATTTGGAAACATATTTCATACATTACTCTCATAACTAGTAAAAAAATTATCATTCAAATATTAAACTAGTCTTCCATCTTATTTTTAAATTCAAATATATTTTTTTTTATCTTTACCTATAAATTAGATTTTCATATTGTTAAAATAATTTAAAATGTGTAATATTTTAAATATTGTGCATCGAAAATATAATTTATATATTAAACAATTTTTATTATGAATTTTAATAATAGATTTCTTATTTCCAAAATCTTATTTGTGATCATTTTAATTATATATAATATACATACTAAAATATAGTGATAATAACTATGGTCAAGTTGATGTATAAATTTTGTGGGCAATTTCTAAACGTGAATGTGACCTTATCTTCACCTTTCACGATCCTTCAATTATGAGGGACCCTATAATGCACTTTTTATATGTTCTCTCAATTTTCATCATTTTCTATCGTAATTCATGCTCCTCTCATGGAATATGTTCATAGAATGAGGAAGAATCTGAGACAGGTTTCAGAATCATAGCACCATAAAGATTGATGTAGACATATATATAGAATTTGGTCCTATATACGTATTGCCTCATGATCGTGAAAGTATGGATAATCAAAAAAATATTAAGAAAAAAAAAGTCATAACTTTGTTTTATTATTATTTTGGTGAAAAAAAATCAGTATAAATATTTTTTTTATGCAATATAAATGTAAAAAATCATATATTCAAAGTACAAAATGCTTTATAAAAAAACACGTTTTTGTGACTAGTATTTATAATGATATTAAATCTATCACAAACTAAATGTAACACTATTTTTCAATATATCGTTTCTATTAATTTATAAAAATTAATAATATATATATATATATATATTAATTAGATCAATATTCAATAAGGTTTACAACATTGATATAAGTGTTAGGTTTTGTTAGATGCAATTATTTCATCTAACTTAATGTAACACTATTTTTCAATATATCGTTTCTATTAATTTATAAAAATTAATAATAATATATATATATATATATATATATTAATTAGATCAATATTCAATAAGGTTTACAATATTGATATAAGTGTTAAGTTTTGTTAGATGCAATTATTTCATCTAACTTAATACATGAAGAAATCTTGTATTATAGTATTGTTTGATAAATTTTTATTTGGTTAGACAATACGTATAATTTATTATAATTTGTTTTATAAGTTTTCACATGGTTAGACGATAAAAATATCTCATGTATTAATTTTGAAATTACATTTAAAGATAGAGTTTTTTAAAATATTACACACGTGTCTATCAAAAAGTCATTTTATAAGTAAAATGTCATATTATCTTTACTATATATTTTATTTCATACATTTTATAAGTTTTATCCACAATTATAAATATTTACATATATTCATTCATATATATTTATTGTACTATTAATATTACAACTTGATTACATGTTTTTATAAGGAGATTAATCAAGTGGTTTATTGTATAATGGGTTCAAGTAAGTGGTGATTCCAAGAATCGTGAAAATGAAAATAATTGTAATATATAGGATCCATTATTGATATAGTAGTTGTTCATTGTCTCACAATATTAGAAGTAATGAACTTGTCCCTTAAAGGGAAGTTATCTAGAAATAATTTACAAGATTTGACATTGTTTCATTTCTTTCAATTTGAACTCTAATTTTGTAATTTGATTTCAAACGAAATGAAAGTTTAGGTGGGTAGTTTGTAAAAGATGTGTATATCTGATCAAAGGATAAGTCCTCTAAATAAAATATATAAAAAAATTGTAAATTACTCTTGAAAGTTCGCTAATGAAGGAGAAGAAGAAAAATATAGTTAAACTTATCATTTGCATTAAACTCATCATCATGACTAAAGGTAAACAAATCCTTCTAGTTCAAATTGTGATAAAACTTGCATAAGTTTGTCCTTCAGAGTTTGTGAGATAAGTGTGTCAAACGAAGTCTTTAGTTTGTTAAGTTTGTCAAACGAAACTTCTTAGACAAAGAGTGTCCACTAAAGCTTTGCATATTGCCTAACATGTATTATTAGCTTAAATTCAAAAGGTATATAATAAAATATTCAAATTATTTAATAATAATGTGATTTAAAACATTGTAAGATAAGATATTGCTTTATAATTTTTGAATGTTAGATATAACATAACTATTGAAATGAATATCTTTAAAACAAACAAGTGAACTTGTTTAAAGCGAGATCATTCTAACTTAAGATCATGGTCACTTTAAGCCATCAAATTTCAAAGACACAATTGTGTTTGGACTTATGCTAGGCATCTTAGAGTTATTGATTTTTTTATTTTTTTTTTAAACTTTCATAAATTGTGTTTAACAAACAAATGTTTAAACAAATTAATTGTTCATAATTTTGCTTAAAAAATAGTTTTATATGTGAAAGATAAGGTGTGAGTAAGCGATAAATTTATTAATTAAAGAAAAATATTAATTTTATACTTAAATTTTTGTAATATTAATTTTAGAATGTGATGTGTGATTATTATTTATTTGAATTTGTTACATGTATTAAATGTGTTAAATATTTTTTAAAATGTGACTAGAACAAAATATAAAAAAATATCCATAAAATGTAATTAATTTTGAAGTTTTGATTTTAATTCATTACAAGAATATATATACATTTCAAAAAATTGTATAACAAATTTATCTTATCAATCAAAATTAAAAGAAAAAATTAGAAATAAAAACTAAATTTGAATGTTAAACATCTATAACAAAATTATAAAAAAAAACAAAAAAAAATAACGTTAGGACATAATTTTAACTAATTGATTACTGAACAAAGAAATAAAAGAATTTTATTAAATATATATATATATATATATATATATATATATATATATATATAAATGATAAGGGAAATGATAGTGGATATACTTTATATAAAAAGTAAGGGATGATTTGAAAAAGGTGAATATACATTTTTTTTAATATTGATGTAATAAAGACTTTCAAATAGTAATAATTATTAGTTAATTAATTAATAATTAAAGACTAAACTAAAAGAATAATTAAAGAAATTATTTCTCTTCTCTCTTTAAGAAGATTTAAAAAAAAAAAAAAACTCAGCTACATAAATAGAGTATGTACAACTTTGCACAATTTTAATGTAAGAATAATAGGTTTTTAAGATCTTCTAAATTTTTTTAATAACTGAAATTATACCGTCTTATTTATATAGGTTTTGAATGAAAAACATATTTTATTATTTTTATTTTTCTAAAATATGTATTTAAAGATTTTGTCAAAAAAAAAACAGTGCAAACTATCTTTTTGATTTAAAAAAAAAAAAAAAGTAAGAAGCAAAGGAAGAAAAACTAAAGATAAGAAGAAGAAGCTGTGCTTAAAAGAGATTATGTCACGAGACATTTTAAAAACTGAATGAGAAAATGACAATCTCCTTTTACAGAAGGAAAAACAAGAAGAGGTTGGTTTACATGCATAACAACTTTATTTGGTGACAGTAGAAGTAAAGTGACTTCTACATCATCTACAGTAGTTTCACCTACAGTACTCACAATGTCGCAGACTCTCTTTTATCACTATTTCTTCCTCATTGGCCATTTTTGCAAACCCAAACATTTTTTTTACCTGAATCAAAAGGAACTTTTCAACGCTAAGGTTTCGTTTACTAAAAAACACCTTCCACACATATTTTCAATTTTATCCCGCTCAATCCCTTCCCGAACTTCCCTCCCAAACATTTTCCTACAAATGAAATCAAATCTTACACAGACACTATGAATATTTACAGTGCTGCTATAATTTAAGGTTTAGGGTAAAAGAATATTATAATTCAATTGGTGATTGTGAGAATACCATATACAAAACTTTTATGTTTAAATAGAATCATGATACAAAGTTTGATTGAAAAACATATTTTAATATGAATCTTTTGATGCTTATGGATATATTTACTAGTAGCTTTTTATATCATTGTGACATAATAATACATAATAATATATGATTCGTTTACTTACCTTTACTATCTATTAATTTTAGATTATATTTTTTGTATTAATTACATAAGTAAAAACATTTACTAATCTCTTCATGAATAACTGTTTACTAGCTTATATCTTTTCTTTCATTTATTATTATTATTATTATGTTTTATGATTCTAAAACTCAATTGTATTCATAATAGTAGAAAAGATTTGGTCTCTCTCCTTAATATCTATATTACTATTCAGTTAATAATTGATCACACATCTCTCACCCCTCTTAACATTGATGCATATGCAGTCATATACAGCTTGAGATAATTAATAATGTTAATATTGAAATATGTAGTAATATGTTATTTGTGGATATTAAAATTACTATGTGATTATATTTATGTATGAAATATACTAAATAATAAGTTAGATAATTTATTTTATTAACATTATACTTTTTTATTTATTAATTTTAAATAACATTGAACAGGTGTCTAACAATTATAAGTGTAAAAATTCATGCGTTTGAATTATTTTTCAGTGAATTATTTATAATCAGAAATGAGGAATTATAGAAGAAAAATACATTTTTGAAATTTATAAGATTAATTTGTTTATTTAAATTTTAAAAAATTCAAAATTTTCTGAAAAGTTAAAATATGAAAATTTTCATAACTTCTCTTTATAATCTTTTGCAAATTATATAATAATTTAATTACAATATAAGTATCACATATACATAAATAACTAATTATTCATATGATATTTAACCAAATTTCATTCCTACCTGAAAAATAATATAATTTGTCCGAGTTTCACATATATTTTTTAAAACAAACATACATAATAACAAGTGTGGAAGGATAATGTAAACAAAATATATCACTATATACACACGAAACATGAAATCAATGAACCCATGTATAGTTTAATCACAAGTGTCATGATTAAATATAAAGTATCATTTATTTGAAGTTAATACTTGACAAATGCTAAAATCTAACATATGTTTTTAGTGTCAGGATATGCACAATATCACCTTAAGTATCCCTACAACACTTATAAAAGTCATACAAACCATGATCTAAGCTAAAACCTTATATATACATATTAAACAACCAATATACACATTTTAGTATATTGTTGTTTGAACAAGTTTTGAATCAATAAATATGATACAATACTTTCATTAGTTTGATCAATTCATTTTCTTTTAGACTAAACACTCTATAAGTGAAACTATCTCCAACTCAAAACTTTATAAAGTTCAAAACCTTATAAAGTAACTTTATAGGATTTTTTTATACGTTTTATCTTAATAATTCTTAATCAATATAAAAAACCAAATTGATAGAAGTTTTTTTCTAATATAATTCAAAATTATTTATTCAATAAAAGTCAAGTTTATTTCTCTATTTCAATTGTCATATTTTACTACTATTTCTTAATAAATGTTTATACATTTTATTGATCCATACTATCAATATCAATTTTTAAAGTTGTTGATTTTTTTAAGTGTTGAATGATTTTTTTTGTTAATGTTGGTTAAAATTGTTTACATCAATAACATTTTGTAGTAAACATAAACATTAACTAATAATGTTAAAAAAATAACTTTAATCAATATCAATTAAAATAATTAATTATAACCTCAATAACAAAAGGTTGTGAATAACCTCAACCAACATCAATCTAAAAACAAGATAAATCAATCTTAACCTTAATTGTTAAATCTTGTTTAAATTAAGATATGTTTCCATATTTGGTAACCTATTTAAAAAAAATTAACAAACATAAATTGTTTTATCAAAAAATTCCCTATCTAAATTTATGTTAGAACTGGGAATTAAAGAAATAATTAAAGAAGTAAAAAAATGGTGATTTTGTTGTATTAATTTAGAAGAAGATGGGAGTTATTAGAGTGGTGATATATTTAAATTCATGGTGGGCCAGTGTTGGGAAAGGAAGGCCCAGGTGATACCCAGTGCCACACACATACCATCTGCTCTGCTACTTGTTTTCCCAATCTAACAAACCCCTTATAAATATTCACCCTCTCTCCCTTCTTCTCTTCTCCCCTCACTCACTCACTCACTCACTCATTCAACTCTCACTAAACTCATCTTCCCACCCACTCATTCAAGTCAACAATTTCCTTCTCTTCTCTTCTCTTCTCTCCACCATGGCTTCTCCCACTTCTGCATCCCCATGTAGTGCAACCACCACCACCACCACTTTGTACTTCAATACTCCTGAGAACTGTAAGGTCTCAAAGAAAGAAGGCTCTTCTTCCTCCACCACTTCCCCTCTCATCAACAATTCCTCCACTCAGAGGAAGTGTGCTTTTGCTAGAAAGTGTGCAAGGTTGGTCAAAGAACAAAGGGCTCGTTTCTACATCATGAGACGCTGTGTCATAATGCTCATATGCTGGCATGAGTACAGTGATTCATGAACACCACTAAATCTGCTTTCTGCTATCACAAAAAATATCTTCTCTTCTTCTCTCTTTCTTTTCTTCTTCTCTTCTTCCTCTATCTCTCTCTCTTCTCTTTGTATGAGATCCTTTTGTTGGACATGAACTTGTTCTTGGAGTCAACTGTACATACAAATCTCCTCTCTTTTTTTGTCAGCTACAATTAATAATGGGGTTTCAACCTCTTCATGCTACTGCTGCTTTCAACTTTAATTTCTTATCTACCTCAAATAGGGCACATATATGGTAAATTAGAATTCAGAAATCAACTGAACTTGGTTTTTATAAATTTAGGTTATTTGTAGGAGTTTTTGTTGTTTGGGATTGAAGAAGAACTGAGATCTAAAACCTGAGAGTGAGAGATTTTTCTTTGAAGCATTGCAGGGTGATGAGGTGTGTGCTAGGCTTTGTGTAGATCTAATGTGTGCTTAGGATGACGCAACACCATACTTTCTATAATCATTTCATGTAATTTCTTATTTCTCAACATGCTTCCACCGCTCTAAATAATTAATTGCTTTTTTTTAATAAAAAATTATGTTCTAGAAAATTACGATAGAATCATTTTATTTTATTTTCAACTGATATTTTCTAATGTTTGTGTTTAATTAATTGTAATTTAGTATTAAAATTAATAGGTCTACGCCAAATAAATATAAACATCTTTGGAAGGAGCAAAGGGGCAAGCAACAAAGATGCCGTTTCCTCGGTCAAAGGTCTGCACTAACTTTGGTGCTAAATATTATTATTACGGTGTTTACGAGACAAATTAAAAGTCATTTTTAAAGTCTTTATTACACTGAGATCTTTTTTGTTTGAATCACAAATCTATCTTCTGAATTCGGCAAGCTAGATATTTCTCATTTTAATACTATAAAATATTGTCAAATAAACAGCCTATTTTTTCCAACAAAATCAATATTCGGTGTTATCTTTTAAATCTTATAAATACCATTTTTTTTTAATTTTATAAATATAATTACCTTTATTATTTTATATTAAACAACATCAAAATTATAAAATAACTCAGTTTCTTAAAAGAGAGGATTTTAGTAAAAAAAATACAAAATTATGCCATTCATCTTGGATATTAGATTATAAATTTATTGAAAAATACACATTTATTGATAAAAGGATATTTATATTTCTTTAGTTGTTTAATTAGACATTCCTATCTGTTGTATTTTTTATAAATCATATTGACCTATTTTTAATAAAAATAAAATTGAACTTTTTGTTTTTTTTAAAAAAAAATTATCAATGCAAAATTAAATAAGAATTTTGAACTATAAAAAATGAATAAAATAAATTTCATTTTGTTATAGTTAATGTTGTTTATTAGAAATACAAAAATAATGTATATTATTTAAAAATTTAGAAAAATGTAAGTATCATATTACAGTGTAAATATTTTTAAAATTAATATATATAAGTATCATTTTAGGAAGGTAAATACAATTATATATTATTTAGTATTGAAATTATCAACGGTTTTTTTTTTTAATATTACGAGTGGGTGGCAAAATAGATTATTTTGGAGAAAGTCCCAATTCCCAAGGCAATTTATTTATTTTTTGTAAAATGACAAAATTGTCCAGTGAAAAAGATGCTTTTTGAACACTTTTTAACAGGTAGATGTAACAGAGAGAGTTGGACCGAGAAAGTTGTGAAGGGACATTGATGGAATTCGGTCCACTGCATGTTCTTATGGATTGATTAATTATGATATTAAGTGTAAATTTTTGGAAGAGTAATTGAAATGCAACAGAGGGGTGATATCGTCCATGAAATAATTTATTTACAGCTGGGTTTGCTGTTGTTTACACAGTGGGAGTGAAGTTGCAGAACTGCCACCAGAACCTGACTCTGCGTAGAAAAACAAAACATGTTAAATAAATAATATCTTTTTTATTTTCAAGATCGGGCAAAGATTATTTAATTTACGAAGGTGGAATTCTCCTTGGGAATCATAACTGAATTAAGCTCTTTTTTTGAAGGAAAATAACCATTTACTTGGCCACTAATAGTAAAAAAAAATTGTATGAAAAAGTAAAAAAAAAAGTAAAATAATAATATTGTTATTGTTTTGATGACTTTGGGAATGGCAGGTTGGCACAGACGCTGACAATGGCATCGCAGGCGAGCGAGCAACACATGAACTCTCACTCACTTGGACACGAGTTAACTTAAATTATTTAAATGAAAACAAGTTCAAGAGTTACTGTTTAGGGTTTTTTTTATCAATAAATTAACTTTAAATTGTCGTTTTTTACTGACATCACGAGAAAGTGTTGCTAGAGATACAAATAGGAAGAAAATTTAGTTGTTTATTTATTAAACAGTTCTTAGAAGAACTAGAAACATCTTAAAGTGGTTAGGTTTTAGGTTAATTATAAAAAGAATTTTAGTTTTTTTATAAAACAAATAAAAGACCTTTAATATTATTAAGATTATAATATTCATGCATATATATTATGTTAATGATAATAATAGTACTTTTTTATTAATACTTTGAGATTATTTATTCATTATTTTTCTTAAAATCTTTAAGTTTATTTTATTTAAATTTATTAACCTTTTATGTAATGGTGTTCTTACTGTCTCACTAAAATAATGTACAGACTTGCACCCTTTATATCAATCTTTTTCTTGTGAAACTTAACAAGTATGATTATAAGTTGTATGTTTTTAAAATAAAAGACTCCTATCACTATGAATTTATCCTCACATCATAAGTTGTGTGTTTATAAATAACATATATGTTACTTATTTCATGTTAAGTTTTATCTTCACACTTCTTTTTTACAAAAAAGTTAATTCAACTAAATTTATAGTTTAGGTGATAGTTGACATGCTAAAAAAAAAATGCATACACGACTAAGCTTAAACAGTTATATATAAGGAGATTTTGAGACTGTATAGAATGTCTTCCAGCATTGTGTCTAATAGATATATTAGGTTTACTTTTCAATTTTGACAAACTCTAGACTCTGCAAAATACTTTGGAGACTAGACTAGAATGAGTTTTATATATATCATTCTCAAACAGATAAACAATCTGAGAAAACTATCTAATTTTTAGAATATCGGTTGAGAATGTGTGTATTTGATCATCTAGGTAGTTGGAATGAAAATTTGTCTGTGCTGGAGTTCACATATGTTAGTATTTGGATGACACAACATGGAAGTTTTACATGGAGGAAGTGTAAAAATCCTTTGAGTTGGTACTGAGATGGAAAGACAGTTTTGTTTGGACCAGAGTTACTCTAGAATATCACTAAGAAGGTGAAGCAAATTCAAGTGAGATGAAAGCTTCTGAGAGTACGAAGAGATTGAGAAATACATCTTCTAAGTTTATTGGACCTTATCAAATTCTAAGAAAGATAGGTCCAGTGGCTTGCAGTATCACTCTACCTCCTTAGTTAGGAAACCTACATAGTGTGTTTCATCTGTGTCAACTGAGAAAGTATATTCCTGATCCTAGCCATGTGTTGGAAGTTGATGATTTATAATTCAAGGAAGACTTATCCTTTGAGACAAAGTCAGTTACGATTGAAGATCAGTAGAGTAAACAACTAAAAGGAAAGACCATCAGTATAGTGAAGGTGTTGTAGGATGTTATTAGGTATGGTGATTCCATGCAGAAAATGGAAGAAACCATGAGATAAACTTATCCCTACATCTTTTTAGTAAGATAATTTTTGAAAAATTTTCTTGTTGAGAATAATGTAAGGGCCTAGAAAATAGTTTTAAAATAGTAGTATAGTATAATTAAAATGGTAAGTTTATTATAAATAATTGGTAGTTAAAAGATATCAATTTAGAAACTATTTATCAATAATATAAACTAATTTAGATACCAATAATTTTTTTAGTCTCTAAAATATTATATAATTTAGTCAATGTATCTACTAATTATTTTTTGTCTCTAAAATTAGTTTCTATTTAGTGATTTTATAATAATGTGATATCTGAATATCTTATTATTCAAGTGAAAAATTCATATAAATAACAAAATTACTTATTCAAGTTTCATTTTAAAATAACAACCATTCTTCTAGAAATACTTTTTGTTTTCTCCTTTGTTTTCTCTCTAAATTTTTGACTCCATTCTACATCATATGTGATTCCATGATTAGTCTTTGTGAGTTCAAGATCCTAGAAATGTGTTACATATCATTGATCAAAATTTTGTAATGCATGTTAGGTTATCTTTGCATATTTTGGGAGCTAAAACTCCTTTATGGTAGTCACTCATCTAATAGGATAAGAGAAGTTAGAATTGAGTTGCAATAATATTCTAGATTATAAGATTTTGAATATGAAAATGACATGGTTATCTGTTACAAGGTCAAAATTTCTCTTACAAGATTATTGTTAATTATTTAAGATAAAGTGTTAATTTAATTAATAAGATTATTGTTAATTGTTTAAGATAAAGTGTTACTTTAATTAATAGACATAGGAATTTTTAGACTGTATAACAATTGTCACAATTAATTAATAGAGTATCTTTTCCTTTATTATCTAGTTTATGATAAAACTTTATAAAACTTACTTTTCAATCTTTATGTTGATTCAATTAAAAGAACTAACACCTTTTAAACTTAATAATTGACTTTTTGTAAGAAAATATGTTAAATTGAGTTTTTTGCTTTTATGACTTAATTATAATAACTATAAAAGATTAGTCATCTAACCGATTCTTAAAAAAAGTCAAGGAAGTTTTTAAATTTATTGTATATTTCAAATTGAAGAATTTAAAACTATCTATGAAGTATTTTATAAAAGTGAATGAAAAAATAAATTGAAATTAGAATTTTGTGAGTTGAAGTTTATCTACACTAATTAAATATTACAAATTGTTGCCGTGTAAGATAAATATTGAATTGTAATACTAATTGTGCTGTCTATAATATATATTATCTTGATGATACTTTCTTTTCGTGTTAGTTTGATATAATGAGTCATTATATTTTTCTTAAAGTGGTGTTAGTTTTATAAGGGTTATATGTCATCATGCACTGTAGCAATTTGGATAATTTTATGCAGGTTTTTGAATCCTTCGGATTTGTTGTTATTTTCTCTAAACACGGTCAAGCTTACAGGTTTTGTAGTCAAAGATTTTGGTTTTCCTCCAAAACCTTCTTTTGATGCAGTATGTGTGCAATCAAATAAAACATACTCTGAGAATCTTAGATTAAGTTAATGATTACACAGTACAAGGAAGGGGGAAAAGAAGAGAAGGGAAATGGTTCATGCTTCAATGGTGAAAACATAATCATCCCATGTCCCAATCCACTCTTATGCTTAGATTATTTCTAAAATCTCCATCTATGCTTAGATTTGATTTGGAACACTACTTATCATTCACTTATGCAATATTAGACAATTAAAATAATCAAAAGTAATAAATAAAAATAAAAATAGTATCCAAAAGGAAGGAAAATGTTATTTTATTATAAAGAAAGGAAATCAAAAGTTTTTTTTACGTAATTATGACCTTTTGATCAAATTACAAAATTAGATTATTATTTACTAAATTATAAAAAAAAATAGTCATTATATTAATAAAATTAGATACTATTTTAGAGACTACAAAATTATTAATATATAAAGTGGTTTCTATTATTAATAAAAATTTATAAAATAATTTTTAAATAGGTATCTAAATTAACTATTAAAATTTTAGTTACTAATCTCAATTAGTCATTTATAAACCCTAAAAACTATTTTATAAATTTTAATTAATAATAAAAACTATTTTAATATCAAATATTTTTTTGTTTTTAAAATATCTCTAATTTAATACAATAATAATTAATTTTTTAATCTTTATAATTAATTAAAATTTGATGATTTTCGTGTATATGTGATTTGAGTATTTTTTATATATATCTAAATTTGAGTGTAATTTATATTTAGGGGGGGAAATCAAAGTCTATCAAGTATCATTATCTTTTGTCCCCTGTTTGAACCATCTTTGTCTAGTTTGTTGTCATATATCAAACAACATGTACCCATCTAAATAATGGCATCTCATAACCTCGAAAAATTGATAGTTCATTCTTCATAATTGTTCAACAGTTCTGTTTCTCTCTCTCACTCTGCACTTTTTTACGTATTGAACCCCTGTAATTATCAATCAATAATTGTTTTTCGTTATTTGTTTGTGAAACCCTTTTACAAGGATTTTTGTTTCTCATAGACAATCTATTTTATTTTCTACAAATACTCAATTTATCCATCCGATTTTCTCTCACTATCTTAAAGTGAAATTGATTATTTTAAAAAAATTATATTTAAACTATCTCTTTCTTTTAAAACAATTTCTCTAAACTTTCTTTTCTTTTAAAACTAACCACACATGCAATTAATAAAATTATATAAAAATTTGTCATTCAATTTTTTTTCTTTGCTTAGATATATATATTTTTTATTAAACCTAGGTCATGTTTTATAAGATTCAAAATATTTTAATATTAGATTTTAAAGCGAATAAAAAATAAGTCTGTAAATAAAGATGTTTGTATATCTATATTTATGCAACTAGAGTATGTTTTATAGTATTTATATATAATTTTATAATTTTGTGGGACATTAGAAGTTTTGTTTTGTCTCCTAAATTTAAATGTATAAGTAGTTACTCTTGTCTTCTAAATTTTAAAGTGGTGCTTTTAGTTCTTCTTCCTACTTTTAAAAAAATATTTTACTGTTTTAATTGAAGAAAAAAAAAACTCGTTATCATCCTTAGAGTTAAAATTATTAAAAAAATGACAATTTATTTTCTGCTAATTTTGAAATAAGAATTAAAGTGAATAAATAATGTTTTAAAATATATTTTGCGAAAGTTGCTGTAAGACCCAATGATATTTTATTAATTGATTTTAAGTTAATAGGAAATGAAAGTGTATAAATAGGTTGGGATTGATCTTGAGCACTTATCTAGATTAACTGGAGTTTTGAGAAGGATTACAAAGTGTCAATGGTTGAAATCATGCTTGTTAATAATATATTTATAAAAGTTGTTGGTTGTTAAATGTGTTGTTGAAATATGATAGTACAGATTATGTATGTAAAAGTTGAATATATGAGAATTATGTAAGGTTTGGAATGAGATTGTTGGTGTGTATCATTATAATTATTAAGCATAAGAACAACATTTTTAATGAATTTTGGAAAGAAAGAAACTTGGTAAAAGTTAGAATAGAATGAAAAATATTTTTTTAGCTATATTGGTATGATTTTAGACTAAATATTGTTTTAACGATATGTAATTCAAACGAAGAATTGATTCAAACATTGGTCTTAAAAGTTTAAGTGAGAAAGAACTTAAGATAATTGTTTTTTCTTTAGAAAATATCAAAACATCACTTAAATGTTATACATAATATTTTATCACAATTTATTTTTTATTAATTAGATATTAGTTTCTCCGGTATTTATCTGTTGAGAAAATGAATCTGTGATTCAAATTAAAGTCATTGAACAAGTAGTTGGTAAATTAAAATTATAATTAACACAATTTTCAAAATTAAAAGAACACTATATTTTAAAGTTCTAAAATTAAATATAGTGAAAGTAAATATCATATTTGAACATTTTAACTATGAATCATAACCTTAGTACTATAGAATAAAATTTCATTCATGACCATAAGCGAGGAGAGAAAAAGGTAGTGTATATATATATTGAAGAAATTTGTAAGAAAAAGATGAAACCAGACTCATCCTAGCAATCAAAATAGTTACTCAAGATCCAAAGTGAGAAGGATAAAGGTAAGGCAAGAAAAGAGGGAGGGAAAGAAAGAAAGGAAAAAAAAAAAACTGTAAAAATGAAATATAAGAAGTAAAAGACAAACAAATATTATACAAGTTACTGAGACAATGATGAAGAAAATGTTAAAAGGGATAAAAATAATATTTTAAAAATTCAGAAATTGAATTAAAAATGAGATAAAATAGATAATTGTTGATAGTTTTTATTGACTATTGGAAGGTTTAAAACCTATATATAGAGATGTCAAGTTGGATAGTGATGCTTAACATGAAAGCTTTTTTTTTAAAAAAAAAAAAACCTATATATAGAGAGTGTGTAAATATTGCTTGTTAATTTAAATTTTGAATATTTAAAGTTATCCTTATACTATTTTTAAATTACATTACATTAACTTTAAATACTAAAATGGGTTTAATTAGATAAGAAAATATTGAGAATCTAATATAATATTTAAATTACATTACATCAACTCTAAATACTAAAATGGATTTAATTAGAGTATTAAGGAAATGTAAGAGATGGAAAAATTGCTTTTAAATTTGTTTACTAAAACAATATTTTTAAATTTAGAGGATCAACAAATTTTTTAAAAAAAAAGTCATTTTACCTAAAAATTAGGAAAACAATTTTTCATGTTATTTAATTAATTACTTTTATTGTTTAATTTTATGAGAAAATTATTAAATAATAACTAATTTTAAAGAAAAAAAATTATTAATTACTATATTGAGTAAGTTATATACTATTTTATAAATTAAAAAAATATTAATATATAAATTAGTTTATATTATTAATAAAAAATATAATAATTTTTAAATTAACATTTAATATTTAATTTAGAAATTAGTTTATAAACTTGTATTAATAATAATAAAATATTTTAAATATCAATAATGTTTTAGTTTATAAAATATTATTTAATTTAGTCAATACAATAACTAATTTTTTTATATAATTAAAATTAATTTTTATTTATTGATTTCTTAAAATTTTAATATATACATGAAACAATCCTTGACGATGATATCATTATAAAATTTAGAGATTAAAATCATAAAATTTTATATAACTAAATCAATTAGACATATTTGAAAAACGAATGTTAACATGTATTATTTGCTTGAATTCATTATATACCTTTTCCTCATTAGTTTTGCATTTTTTCTATGGAGTATTTGTTCTTTTAATTTATTATTCAATTGTGAAATCAATTTCAAATATTTGAACAATGTGCTATATGCTTGCTAGTCACCCATGTTATACAAAGTATGCATATAGAAAATAAATTACAATTTTAAATTAATAGTTATTTATTGCGGTAATAATTTATTGTTGCTTTTAAAGTAGTAGCTAATTGTTTAGTTTGCTTCCTTGATAAATATACGGATTGGTATTTTTAATGAAATTTTCTATTTTTACTTTACTTTAGTTTAGTACAAAGCAAATCAGAAGCATTAGGTCTAAGTAATTCATAAATAATTTTTTTTAATTTGATTATTTATGAAAAATATTTAGTTACAATTTTGTTCTTGAAAGAGATTCTGGTAAATCAAGAAAAAAAAATTGTATATAAACTCACATCTATATTACGAGATTTTGTTCTTAAAAAACATTTTAATAAATTAAAAAATAAAAATAAATTTAAACTAACATTTATCTCGACTGTTACATAATATAAAACTATATTAAATATATTATAACAAAGAGAAAACGAAAAATAGAAGAAAATTTGGAACAAGATATAATTAAATTATAACTCAGTATTTTTATGTGTATAACTCCTAAAATATATATATATATATATATATATTAATTATGTATCCTTTGATTTTATAAACATCGGGTATTATAGTGAATCATTATAACAATTATTGGGAATATTAAACAATTTTAATAGACTAAATATAATATTTATATCTCTAATTTCTTGTGTGACGCATTGATACCCCTTATTATTATTTTTACGATAAAATTGGTGTTGTTCGTGCTAATAATATATAAACAATTTCCATTTTAGTTCTACCTATCCTATTCTTTCTTTTTTCTATATTTCTTTTTAATTTTTTGATCAGTCTTTGTAAACTTTATAAATCCAATCCTGTTGATAAGTTGTTATTTGACTCAGAGATAGAGAAAATAAAAAAATAATAATAAAATTAAAAAAATAGAAAAACAAAACAAAAACACTTGGAGAATTATAGTAGAGACCAAAAAATTTCTTCAAAAATTCTAAGATGATTTAAGATGCTACAATAGGAGGAGGATCAATGATGTTTAAGAACCCTAAAGAAGCAACCATAATAATTGAGGATACCTTCTCCTCTACATATCATTAGCCCCCAACAAGATACAATAGGGAATAAATGTTGAGAATTAACAATTGTAATATTATTCTTTTAAAATATAATTTTTTTATGAGGTTCTCCTGAAACTAAATAGATTTATCAACTTTTGTGAATAATGTGACATAAGAACTGAATCAAATAAAGAGTAAAAAAAATATGAATAAATGTAAGGGATGATAAGAACATACCACTTTGAAGGGATTTAAGGTTAAGTGAAACATTGATTCACCACTTGAAGAATCTTTTAAAAGGAGAATATTTTCAAGAAAATAATCTAAATTAAGAATATAAACTATCAATACATTTAATTTTATTTTTTTTTATATTTTTTTCAATTATGTTATACTTTATAAATTGGAAAGTAACTATATAAAAGAGTTTTTCGTCTTTCTTTATTTTGAGACATAATCTTGATTAATTATTTTTCATGGATAACTAAACATTTCTTTCTTAGTTAGATAATAAATGTAATTGAATTATACTTTTTATATATTCTATTTGAAATATATGTATGTGACTTTCATTAATCTATATAACTGATCCATTTATTGTCTCAATATTTGTTATTTTTTTAGAACTCTGACTTGATTTTACATTTCAAAGATGGATAGGAGTATATGGTTGGTTTGGGTATGGTAGGATTTCAACAAACTTGTTATCTCATCTACTAAAAAATATTGGATTGAATTGGGTTGAGTTAGCTTGAATTTTTGCAATTTTTATATTAAATTAATTCAAATTAACTTGCTCTTAAACATGTTGATTGAAATGAGTTAATTAAATCAAAAATTTAAAAACAATTTTTTTTATCAATCTAATTAAAAAATAAAAGAATATTTAGATAAATTAAGTAAAGACTTCGTTAGTTAATAAATCAAATCATAATAAGTTTGTCCAAACTAATTCAACACTAAAAAAAACAAGACAATTATCCACAACACAATTTTATAAGAATGTATTTTAAATTAAATGTATGTTACTTATACTAAATACACACTCAACCAAATCTAATTGACTCGGATTAGATTGATTTGATTTACTAAATAATTCATTTAATAAACGTCTTTAAAGATCGATTAAAAAATATATTTATGATCCTAATTTAGAAGATAATAAATCATATGATGTTTGAATTATTAATTATTATATTAATTTTTAAATTAATGATAACTTATGAATAAATGGTTATTAATCCAAAAATTATTTTTCTCATTAATAGTTCGTTTATTGTATATCATTTTATTCTATGAACCTTCAATATCGTTGTAAATTCTTTAATTTATTAACGTGAATATTTAGTAATTTGAATACGATAAACACAATATCTTATATAGGATGCAGTGATTTGTAAACACAAAAATACTCTCTTGTCATTATTTTGCAACAATGGTCACATCAACGTAAATAAATCCTCTTGAAACATCTTTTAGTTCCAGATCTTAGAACCTTGAATACATTTAATTGCATTCAATATTTTTCTTACAGAGTATTAAGTGAAGGAAAGAGATGATGATAGATTATAAAGAGAATTTGGATGGTTGGTGATAATTGTATTTAATTAAAGTAAAATTGTGTAGAGAAAATAAATGATTGAATATAAAAAGTAATAGGGTTTGCAAGGGAAGGAAGAAAAGTGAAGAAAAAGGGCCGAAGGAAAGGGGGAGTGGCCCTGATGGGTGGGCTCAGATGGGTAAAATCCAAGAAAAGGTGGGACCAAAAGCGAAGCATGTGTAGAAAGGGTGTTTGAGAAGTTGAGGCAAGAAAAACCCGTGGGTAAAGGAAAGGACTAGTTAGTGGGTGGGCCGGGCCCAAGGACATGGTCAACGGTCACATCACCAAAGGGATGGCACGTGTTGCTTTGGGATTGGAGCGTTGGGGAAAGAGAAGAAAGAAAAAAGAGTATGATGTGAGTGCGAAGCAGAGACACTCAGACACCGCGCACGCACACTGACACATCAACTGCTTCCTGTTCTCACCCACTCTCTGTCCTTTTCTTTTCTCACCCACTCATAATATTACTACTAATATACCAATTATTTTTAATTTTCTTTAATACTAACACCTAATCCATGCAAATCTAAACACACCAAAAATACTTCTAATTTTCTCTATTTTCTTTATTTAATTTAAAATAAAATTTCCCTAAATTCATGAGAGTAAGTTAAATAACAATTAAATAGGTAGTTAAATTTTTTATAATTAGATACCTATTTAGAAAATATTAAACAATAATAAAAACTAATTTAAAAATTAAATTAAAAATTAGATACGAAAAGAAAATCTAATAATTAAATCAAGAGATCATAGTGAAAATAACCAATGAAGTTTTCAAGCCAATCCAACTAAGTTATCCGATTCATCACCTACAAAATCACATATTCTACACTAATAATAAGATAATAAAATAACATAATTTATTGTAAGATATTTAACATTATTGTTCCTACGCAATTAACCTAAAAATATAAAACATTAGAAGGAAACTTTTCGGTTCAAATTTGTCTATCTAATCTCACAATTTGTTTTACTGTAATCATTTTATTATATTAATAAATTTTAGATGGATCAAGTTTCTAAAAACTTATTGGAATTAGAACACGACTCAAAAACATTTGTGGGAATATTTGTGGATTATTTATCACAAATCTGTATATGAATAGTAAAATCCAAACTTATTATTTTGGATGATGTTTATCGATTTACCCCTCCAAAATTATTACAGTTTTAGTTTTTTTTAAAATAAATTGCTTAATATTTTTAGTTTCCATGAATATTAATAATTTTATTCCTAACTAGCCCTAAACAAAAATAATATATTTACTAAAAACTAAAATTATTTTAAGAAGTGAAACATTTATTATTATTATTATGAAACAAAAATAGTATATTTATCTTTATTCGCACAGGTGTACAAAAGGAAAGGAAAAAGGGATGTTATCGATTTGCTATAGAAGGAAAAAAAATTGGAGAGTCAAGAAAAAAAATGTGTGTAAGTCACTTGATACACAAATATAAAATAAAATTAGTGAAAAATTAAAATAGTACAACGTAGTCTATTATTTTTACCTTTTATCATATATATTACTTGAAAAACATCTATTATGAAGGTGATAAAATTGATTATTATTTTGTGAATGTAATAATAATAATAGTAATAGCATAATAAAAATATTTTTTATTTTTTTAAGAAAAAATAGTTTAATTGTATTATTTTTTCATTTTCTTCAGTGTCTGATTTTTCGTTATAACATGGCAGCAAAGAGTAATTACTGTTGCCGACCTCCAATAGTGAGCTGAACATTCTCTCGTCGTCATGTCAGTTAAAAACTTGGCTCTACAACCACCAACGTTGTGTTACTTGCATCAAAAAAATTCTTTGTTTTTCTCTTGATTTTTCTAATTTTTCCTACCCATTTTATTGTGAAAATGTGAGAATTTTGTCTGCCTAACAATTTTTGTTGGGGATGTCAAATAAATATAATTAAAAAATATTTCATCTTTTATTGTAAAAATAGTTTAGGTTAGAGAATAGTTATCTTATGAGTTTAGAAATTCAATCATCATTTAGCATTTGTAATTATACATAGAGTATTTTTTTTATATGCATGATTGGCTAAAACCCAAAGTAACTCTATCCTGATTTTTTTTAAAAGCCTTCACACAAGTTTCACATATCAGATCCAATTTATTAATTTTAGAAGAATATTTCTATCGAAACACAACGTAAGAATTTTAAAAATAGCTTTAGAATAGTAGTGTTATATTTCAAATGATATTTAGATATTTTATTATTAGAATGAAAACAATATATAAATAAATAAATAAATAGTTATTCAAGTTTTATTTTTTTATAAAAAAAATATTTTTTATCTTTTCTCTAAAATTCGGACTTCCTCGTTTATTTTTATCATTTGACTCAAGTTAAGTTTTGCATGTGATGCTTTTAACTTTAATTAGTTTATATTAACTCAAAGGTCCTACTAATATATTTAGATTAGTCTTTGTGATGCAGTTGTTTAGAATTCTTTGTGAGCACCTACTCAAACTCAGGTAAGAAAAACTAATTTAAATTTTCAATAGAATCCTAGGTTAAAAGACTTGGATGTGGGGGTGGTGTAGTCACGAGTTCCGAAATTTGTTTGGAGGATTGATTGTTTATGAGTCAAATAATGTTATTTGAAATTAGATGTTGGAATGATTGAATGAGTGATATAATGTATTTTATTTGAGGTTGTAAAATGTTAGATTTTATGTTGTTTGTGATGTGAATATAGTGATTGAATGTGTATTTATTGATATTAGAAGTGTTTGAATGATAATATAAATGAGTTGAATTATTTTATGATATAATTGACGTTAAAAAACTACTAGCATTGATTATTGATTTTGAATTAGAGATGTTGAATATATGGATGGTGTAATCGAGAAAGATTAACTTTATTAGAATTATTATCACTACAAGAAAATCATAAAATAGAAATCAATTTTTAAAGACTAAAATAATTAGTTAGTAACTAAATTATAGATCATTTTAGAAACTAAACAAAAATGGTTTCTAAATTAACTTTTATTATTGTTAAATATTTTTTAAATTGATATTTAATTAGTAATCAAGGTTTTAACTACCAATTATTTAGTTTTTAAAATGATATCTAATTAATAACCAAAGTTTCTATTACTTCACATAACAATAATCAGTTGTAAAAAATCAATAACGTTTAGTAACATATTGTGATACTCAATCTTGCATTTTGTTAGGCTTAATTGCTTTCCAAAAATCTTCTATATATTAATCCTTCTGCTAAAACACGTTTTTCTTCACTATAACAATAAGTATGTAATAGGTTATTCATGTGATGAAAAATGATTATTGTTACTTGAGGTGTCAAACCTAGTTGAGATGTCAAGTAGCAATGCTTAACATGAAAGCTTTTTGTATATATTATAACCATTTTCATGAAAGTTATAAAGTATTTGAAAATAGATTTGAGGTAGTAAATAAATTAAATTTATGTAAAAGTATTTTACAAATTTTGGCACATATATTTTATATAAATAAAAAATTTAAATTGTTAAATAAATATAAATCATAAATTATTTAAATAAAAATATAAAATAAATATTTGTTTAAATTATTAATATTATATTTAAAAAAATTTAAAAATAAATAAAATTACTAAATTATTTAAAAATTCTAAATAAATTACTGTTAGGTATATTCATGGTTATTTGATGATGAAAATATGCTTATTCACTAAGACAACTACACTTAATATTTAACTCCCCCATTCTCTTTCTTGAATGTGTAAAACACGCGCAAGGCAATTTGACAAGCAGTGTAAACCACGCTTGGTTTGCGCGTGGGTATGATTGTGCTGTGGCATTTATTCTTAAAACCTCTGAAGGAGAAGAGTTTCTTCAAACGCATGGCCACTCCAAATTCGGCGCTTTCATCAATTACACAGTTCACTAGCTTCGTTCTTCCGTTCACCTAAAAAACAAGGGTTAGTTTCCTCTCGATTCATTTCGTTTCATTCTTTCGTTGCTTCCGAATCAATTTGTGAGGGTTTTTGGAAAATTTCAAAATCTCTTTAAGTGTATGCATAATGGGTCTTGTGAAGACTAGGCAAAAGTTTGCAGATTTGAAGGTTCTGAAAATGGAGAACTTGAATTTTTGTTATCCTTGTCGTTTTATTGAGAATTGGACTGTTGTTTTTCTAATGGTATTGTGTTGGGAATAGATTGCTGAAAAATGAAATGGAATCTAAATTTCATGATTTGATTTAATTTATCATGGTAAATGTTGTTGATTGTTTTTTTGTGTGACTGATGTTTAGTGAGTACTTTGTTTTATAGTTTAAATTTTCATTTCATATTATTATTTTGCATGTACTTCTGTACTGAGAATATATTGAACCTTTTCCAACATTTCCCCCCAATTTCCCTAACCCCAATACAAAAATAGTTACAGCAATGCATCATAAACTTGGTAATTTAGCATCTATACTGCAATGGCAATTACATTCAGACAACTGAAGATAGTAATTGAATACTGTCCTTGAGCTTTGGATCTAGACTGGTTCATCTGAGCTCTACTATTTAGTTTTCACAATTTCACGATGCGGCTAAAAGATATTTCATGATCAATTGTTTTTTGCATGTTCTTTTGCGCAGTTATGAAATTGATAGACTTTCCTTCCAATAACATTTGGACAAACAGAAAGTTTTGTAATTGTAATGACTGTTACATTTTCAAAGATTGAGAGGGACCACCACTAGTTTAGTTCTTCTTAAGATATAAAGTTAACTGGTAACTGATCAAAAACTTGGTGACTTTGGTCATTAAATTTTAAATTTTTTGGTCATGCTTGTGTTTTTTGATCAGGTTGTTTGAATTTAATTCTATTTGTTCTGAGAAGTTTGATGGCTTGATTTTTAATACAACCTTGTGAGGTGCATGGCATTGCTCCATTTATCCATGTTTACGTTTCTTAGCTTTTTTGTCTTATTAACAGAGTGCAAACAATGGGTGATGCAATTGATTTGACCAGTGATGGAGGAGTCATTAAGACCATTTTGAGAAAAAGCAAAGCTGACGCTGTTGGTCCAACAGAAAATTTTCCTCTTGTTGATGGTATGTTTGTACTGGCATGGGGAATATTTTGGAATTTGTCTAGTAGTGGACTACAGGACATAGTAGTCTCAAAGCAAGATGCAATATACTCAACACCTTTAGAGTTTTCCTACACAATCAGTCATACTTTTGTAATTTTTATCTAGTAAAGTGACTCGTGGCTTTTAAGGTGCTGAAGAAGTCATTCCAATCATTAATTATATATAGACCTTCTTATTAGAATAAAAAGGAACATCTCTTGTCTGTTATGCATTAACCAATCATATAATGCTATTTTCAAAAGCTTATCATATTGTCTTCATGCATGGTCTCAATTCTAAAATACATGAGAACACATACATTACACTTACTATAATTTACTTGGATGTTAAAATTTCCCCTTAAATGTGAAACTGTAATTATCTTCATGAGTATCTTTGAGTCCAGGTCCATCTATTTGATACTATTATGGAAAGATCATGTTGGACTATTACACAGTGGATCGGAATTGTAGGATATTAGGATACTTACAAGGAAAAGTTTAGATATTAAGGCCCAATTTGGATTTGTCTCTAGCTTATGGTAAGTTTTCCATTTAGATATAAAGTGTTTCTCTATTATTGTGAATGGTGGTGTGTATAATCACACTTGTAAATCCTATACTTATAATCATTCAAAGTATAATATAGGGAAACCTTAAAATGACTAACTATGTAGAATATCTCTAATTATTGGTTGTACTTGTACATATTTCCCTTATTTCAAAGATCAAAGTTTACATTCCCCCTCAAGATGGAGCATACATGTCATGGGTTTGTTACAAATGTGGTCAATATGAGAGCTCTTTAGGAATTTAGTGAGCATGTCTGCAAATTGATTACGAATAGCTCAGGGTTTGATGGAAGTTCGACAAGAGCAAGTATCTTGAAAAATTGACTGCGTTATTTGTAGAATGCTTGTACATAAGAAGTGAAGGACATAAGAGTATAATATTTTGCTCTCAAATGATCAAGCTTTGCAAGATATGTCTGCATGTTCATTTTCTCTAACTTGATGTTCAAGTCAGGAAGTACACTATAGAGAAACAATGGACATTGTTTTGAATAAACTTTCTTGACCTTCATCAATACATCATAGCAGGCCGTAAAGGCTTAGTACTATGCCTGAAGATTGGGCCAAAAGAGAACCACATGAAGCTACATAAAGAGGCATCAATTTGCTTCCAACAGGATTACTCAGCAGTGAGATTTAGAGCAGTCAAATATCTGGATAGCAGTGGGATCAGTGGTACATAGGTGAAAGTCACATGGTAACCAAGTCAGAAGAAGCCATGGAGTCAAATAGTTTCAAAAGCCTAAAAGTGGTTTGCCAAAGGAGATACATTACAGGGAGGTGCTATATTACCATGAAAAATTGACTATTTTGATCTGAGGGTGGCACATGAGATGGACGCGTCAGAGAGAGGCAGCGTATGCTGCACTGTTAGGCAACAATTCTTGCACAGTGGTGATCGTTGAGAGAGGTGACTTTGATGGACAGTGATGTGTGGAGGGTTGCAATGGTTCATGTGAACAGTGACTGTGAATCCAAAAAGGAAGGGAAAAAAAAGAAAAAAGTAGCTATGATACCATAAAAAGTTTCTCTGTTGTGAATTGTGTGTATAATCACACGTAAGTTCTTTATTTATAATCATTCATATAATATAAGAAAACTTAACAATGGAGAATATTCCTAATTATCAGTTGGACATGTTTGATTTCTAACTTACAAAACAAGTTACAAGTTGATATGTACTTATGGATATTGGAGAATATAAAGGAGTGTGTTTTTTAAAAAGCTTATGTGTACAAGTTAATTTTAATTGTGCAAGAAGCTTGATTCATTTTTCACCTTGTTTCGTTCTTATTTTTTGGCCTATGAGAAGTTTATCTAAACTAACTATAAGTTTTGATTCTCTATGTTAGAGTGTTTAAAGTTTATTTTCATGAAATGCTTGACTTTGCTGGTTCTCATTTCAATGTTGTTTGTGTTGATCAGTTCATTATGAAGGCACACTTGCTGATACCGGTGAAGTTTTTGACACAACACATGAAGATAACACTATCTTCTCTTTTGAGCTTGGAAAGGGCAATGTTATCAAGGCTTGGGAAATTGCAGTCAAAACCATGAAGGTCTAATAAAGCATACTTTTGATGAAAATGTATTTAGATAATGGTTTTATCTGATATTTATCTGCTAATCTTGCTAGGTCGGAGAAGTTGCAAAAATAACCTGCAAACCAGAATATGCATATGGCAGTGCGGGATCTCCTCCAGATATTCCTCCAGAGTACTATTCCCATGCCACAATTATTGTTAGGAATCATAATTGTTTAACAAAAAAGTTTAAAAATGAAAGATGTTTCTTAGAAAAATGAGAAAGCTGAGAGCATGCATTTGTCAATACATTTTTACTCTTTAAAAGGTATGAACAGAAAAACAACCTGGGACAGTGTTCCAAGTGTTTTCAATTATTGAATTATCATGTCATGAAATCAGCCTTTGTAATGCATTTGGTAGGTGAGAAATTAGGGGTGGAGGGTGAACGGAAATAAAGTTAGAGTGTTTAAAAATGTTAAGATCTACCGAGCTATTTATCATTTATTTCTACTCATTCCTCTATTTCTCTTACCATCTATTATCTATTTCTCTTCAACTAAACATTTTTTATTTTCATTTTATATCTAAATTATTTCATTTTTATTTTTTTTATTTCTATTCACTCTATTTCTCTCCTCGCAAGGCTTCCTTCTCTTGCGTGGTGGGTCGAACACTTACCTAGTCCCATCTGTAGTGAGAGTTTTGTAGCACCAAATTATCTTTATATAACTATTAGATGAAATCATGCTGTAACTCTTTGAAGCTTTGCCTTGCTCCCCATTCTACTAATCCACTTTCACTTTAGCCACAAGAACATGCGTTTACCAGTGACTTCAAATTTAGAATTTTTCATTTACCTTGCAGAGCAACACTTGTTTTTGAAGTTGAGTTAGTTGCCTGTCGGCCAAGGAAGGGCTCCAGTTTGGGAAGTGTTTCAGAGGAGAGGGCCAGGCTTGAGTAAGTAACTTTTTTTAACATTTTACCAAATACATATGCTTCAGTTTGTTTTGGATGTCTCCTTTCACTAGAAATTACCAACAGTATGATATCTTGTGATGAAAAAAAAAACAGCGAGCTGAAGAAGCAGAGAGAGCTAGCTGCTGCTGTCAAAGAGGAAGAGAAGAAGAAGAGAGAAGAAGCAAAAGCAGCTGCTGCTGCACGTGTGCAAGCCAAGTTAGGAGCGAAAAAAGGTCAAGGAAAGGGTAAAGGTAAAGCAAAGTAGGGTCTCATAAACATCTACACAACTTTGATATATTTTGGTGACAATCAAATCAATTAGTTATGTATTATCTACTATTCAGCATCTCACTTACCCTTTGGCCAATCCTAAACGATGTATAAATAATTGGTTTTGTCCATCCAGACAACATAAATATGATGTTTGGTAAGATGCTAGGTAATCAGCAGCTAGCAACAACATAGACACCCTATTTCATTCCTTCTGAATACAGGCTACAGCCGTGGTTGAGTTACTTGCAACGAAGGGTGGTTGAAGGTAGAGACGTAGCTAAGTTGGGCAGTGAGGTGAACTTAGAATATAGAGATATTAAGAAGTGTTCGTGAGTTAAAATTATTGAAAACTTTAAAACCATGATATAGAAACATTAAACAAGATATGGAAACTACACATTTTTTGTGATTTTAAATAATTTTAACCAATAAAAAGAAGTGTGTTCATAAGAATAGTTGCGTTCTTAGCATTTTTTTTTTATAGATAGATATTTAGCAACACTAGAAATTCTTTAGCAAATACTTAACACTTAATTCTTTAATAATTCTCTCAGAGTTCTCTACCTTAATTGGCGTTTGATGCCTAATTTTTTTTGTAATGTGATATGTTGTGGTTTGTGTGTCATCTTGTATCTGCACCTTTGGTTTAATTTATTTTTAAAATATATTTTGCATATGCATCTAAAGAGAATTTTGGCAAAGAATAATTGTTTTTCCTTTTAACAAAGAAAAACTAATGCAACCTATACGAAAAAAAAATCTGTGAAAGATCATTTTATAACAAATTTAACACTCTTTCAAAAATATCATTTTAGAAACAATTTTACTCCATCCTACAATTATCATATCGTAATTGATAAATGCCATATTATCTTTTTCCGAAAGGTTATTTTGGAAATAATTTATTATTATTTTGAAAATATTATTCTCAAATGGGTTTCTAGAAAATATATAATTAAAGCCGGAAGGTTATTTCTGGAAAGCTCTTTTCAATGTTCTTTCGATTTTTTGTATGCACGTGCGACATGCATAGACCATTCTAAAAGGAATTTAACACCTCTTCTTGAAAATCTATTCAAAATGTAAACTATTTCCAAAAACTCATTTTATGACGATAAATCTCATCATGAGATGTTACAAAATGGTCTTTCTAAAAGAGTGTTATCCTTTTTTTAATTAGTTTTTCTAGAAGAGTGGTAAATTTATGCAACAAAATTTTTAAAATATTTACCACATGTTTGGATATGAATATATATAGTTTTCCTAGAATTCAAATCTACTAAATTTTATTTGTTTTTCATTTCGAATTGATTCATGTTATAAAGTATTTCATTTGAATAAAATAATTCAAATTTTTTATAATTTAATTTTTTATTTAATTGATTACAGAATATAAAAAAAAAATTAATAATGGATAAAAGTTGATCACAATTATTTTGATTGGTATTAATCATGGTTATTTTTTTTCCAACATAATTAGTCAATCTTTTTACTTACCTTTTAACCGTCTAAACAAGTTCTTAATTAATATTGACTAAAATAACCCTTGTCAAAGTTTGTTGAAACTCTGTCCATATTATAAAAATAAACTTTACCAACTTTGGAGAAAAAATTACATTAACGATATCAACCAAGAAACCCCACAAATATCAACCAAAAAATAACAACTAAAGACGACAATTAAAAAAATCTAACATCCATCAAACAATAATTTTGGCAACATTGACCTAAAAAACTCTTAACATTGTTGATGGAGAAATAACCTTAGTTCACATAAATGGAAAAATAATCTCAACAAAATCAACGGAAAAAAAACTCTTATCAACGTTTAATTGAAAAATAAATTATTTATATTGGATAAAAAATAAGTATAACTGTTGATACAACTCTAACATTAAATGATAAAACTCTTACTAAAGTCAATGGAGAAATAACCTATCTACGTTAATTAATAACTTTGAACAACCTCCAATAAAATATACTTTTTAGTCTGATACCGATAAAAATATAATCACAATTTTAATTTAAAAGAAATGTGACCAACATTAGTCAAAAAAATTAGTCTCTTCCAAACCGATAATTTTCCCATCTAAACAAAGTCATGCACACAACAATGAAACAAAAAAACTCATGTAGAATTTCAAATTCAGATTATTTTAAATAATCAAATTCCTAAAATTTCATTTGTTTACAGTTTTTCTTAAAGCATTTCAAAATCTTTATAAAATTAATCACCCTCTAAAAGTTCTTTGAAAAAAAAAGAAAGTCATTTCATATTCATATGGTTATTTTAGGGGTCCTTGGAGAGGTTCCTCGTGTATGTAGGAAGAAATAACCTTGAACTAAGCATGGCTGGCTGAACAGAAGACTTGGTAAGGTAACAAGTACAAGTAAACATCATGAGTTATTTAGTATTAATCTTAAATAATATTTATACTCCCGCTGTCACTTTATATTTCATTAATTTTTATACATAAATTTATTGTGATACATAAACTTATAAGATCCTGTTCATTATAAATTAGAGAAATCGGATGAATAAAATAAATTACCTTGTTTGTCCCTTATAACGCAGTATCAGTATCCTGGTTGAATTGATATTTAAGCACCGCGAGACACAAAAAAGGGAGGGGAAGAGAGGTATGGTAGCAGTAAAGAAAAAATTGTGCAGATGGCGCTGGGTTAAGCACAGACGCCGAAGAAATATAAGTAGAATAGTTGTTACACGGTATTCTGCCGTTCTTCTGATCCCTACACGTCAGGGGGTAATTACACCAATACTAGTTAAAAACTACTACTTTTGATACATCACGAGACTAAGTTACTGCTGTAGATTTTAATCACACGTCCATAAATAAAAATTAGACGATGTATTCAAACCATGTCTGCGATATCATTATGTCCATTGTCACTCCACCCAGATCCAGCTCGAAATTTACATACAGGGCATGTACCTTGTTGGCGCAGCCATGGATCGATGCAACTAGCGTGAAACTTCAAAACATAAAAACATAAACAAGGTCTCAGAATCATTAAAACGAGATTAATACAGAATATCAACTATCATTTCAGTGCATGTAGAATTCTTTGTCAAGAGAATAGTCAACAAATGTCCCTAAATAAATAACACAAATGTTTATCAAACATGCTCGTACTGATATTTACTTTCCTAAAATTGCAGATGTTTTGCTTCACTACTACCAAAAGATAATGTTTAAAACATGTTACACTTCTTTAAATGTGTTCAGATTTTAAATTGGAGAAAACTATCACTGGCATGATATAATTGTATAAAAGCATATGTTACATAAAATGTATTGCAGGTGCTTCTCCCATGGATACACAACGTTAAATGCTCAAATTCATAACGGAAATCCACATCAACGGAAGTTTTCACAATATAAGCAACAACCTACAAATCCAAGTCAATAGCTGAAATTGACAGGATTTCAACCACATTTTACTTAGAAAATGGTGTTAATTTAGATATAAGAAAAACCTTTCTTTCTTCTCATAAATTCAAAATGACTCTAACCTTTTTTACTTCTATATATAAGAGAATCAGATGACAATAGCAGATATGAAATGACACAATGAATCATCAAACAACATGAAAAGCTACTAGACCAAAAGTTACAGATTACTAAGTTATGAAACAAACCTGATGCAAGCAAGGTAAGCTACGCAGTACTTCACCAACATTAACTTGCTCCAAGCATACACTGCAAGTGAGCTCATCGTCAGAGGCTTTCATGCTCCCAACAGCACCTGAATTATCTTGCTTCTTCTGCCACAAATGAAAAAGAATGAAACATGTAGATCAACACACTAGCAGCTCATAAAACAAAAATTCTACAATTTGACCGAAAGGAAAAGATAACAATGTAGAACAACAATGATAACCATGTCTTTGCCCTCAAGTGAGATTGGCTACAACGACCAAAAAATGCCATAATGTTTTACAGTGAATCATGTCTGTACTCTACAGACAAAACAAAGACTTACAATGTAGACGTTGCATATTCATATGATCCTTCAGTCATTTAAATCACCAAAAAGAATTGCAATGAATAGACAAATAATAATGATGTAAAGTGATACAATGCTATCCACAGAATAACACATCAGCATGAGCAGTGACAGCACTTTCCCATACTGTCAAGAATATCATAGGAAAATTACAAGAAAAACAAGTAGAAAATGCACCCAAGGAATCAATGAAGTTATCATGAGAAACTTTGAAATTCACTTGTTTAGGCCACATGGATGGAGGAAAAAGTAAGGCCCAAATGTAGACAATACCTCAACAGAAGTGGAGGATGATGCTTGTTGCATTGAGGAACCACCACTGTAAGCAAAAGCAGCTTCTTGTCAAATAATCAAATACTAAATTTATTTACTTTGCATATATACGCTATCTCTAAATGAGGATGTAAATTCCCATTTCAATTAGAATTTCAAGTTAATACTAATAACTGGCAGACAAAATTGAACTGGACAGGACATTTTCACATGTCAACAGCTAATAATCATATAAAATATGGTAATACACAGTAATCATAAGCATCCCAAATAGCATGGCACTGAAATACCAGTGCTTCCTTGTCATCATTCAGAATATATTATTCATAATCAGAGCTATCATAATTTCAACATGGCCTTTTTTTATATTATCATTACACTCTTACCCTCAAATGTATCCACATATTTGAAATATTTGATATTTGATTAATAACATGCAATAGAGAGCAGTATTTTTTGCCGCATCACACAGACAAGAGCTGTTAGTATAAAATATTAATATCCATTTAAAGGGAGAACATAATAACAGATCTGATTGATTAATTACCTCTGGGGACCGGCAACCTTATATTTGTGGACTGGAAGAGCATTTATCTCTTCCTCGGTCATGGAAGGTGCAGTAGAAACATTATCTGAATCCAAAGCTCTCAAAGTTTCATAATCTGAGATTGGAAAGAAAAATCTGTATTCAATATACTATATGAAACATCTGAAGAGATTAAAAAACAAAAATTTACTATACTAGAGATCATTTTCAGAAAGTTCTAAAAAATTTATGAGTAGCAAAGTAGCAATTTATATCACAAACGACTTAAAATAACAACAAACCAAGATCATCAAACTCCCGGTCAAGAAGTGCAAGCTGAAGTCTGAGACCCTGCAGACGCCCTCGACTTGCAAGTGCTATTGATGGTGGCATATGCAACCTCAGTTCCGTGTGGCCAAGAATGCCACTGGCTGCTGCTGCATGAGCTTGGCCCTGTGCTTGAAGCTGTTGACATGTTGCATACATCCTCAACATTGTTGCCATCAAGAAAACACCAAGCACCAGCCAAAGCTACAAGTAGAGATAAGAACTTATAAACCACATGGATAAATTAATGTCATTTTTTTCATTGAAAAACTTGCATGCCTACTTTACATACTACAGGACCTTACCAGAAAATTTGGGGACATCTGGTGAGAGTTCAGTATCATGAATAACAGAAGAACTGAAACATATAAACAATAAGACATAAATGGGACATTGAAAGAAAATCTATTGGGAAAAATAAAATATTAAAAGAGAAAGTGATGAAGAAAACATAATGTAACAACAAACCTGTCACGAGAAAAGTGAGTGAATTGGAATTACTAGGACGTGCTGCATGGACACGCTGGATAAAATATTGGAATCAGTATGAAGTTTTAGACTTTCAGTTGATGTTTTATTCATAGAACAAGAAAACACAGAAACAATAAAGCATCGCACGTGTTAGCTCCATCAAAAAATTTATACAGGTGCAGATAATGAGTACATACCAATGCTCGCCTCTCCGGTATAAATCCTGGAAACCCATTTTCAAGATCTGCTCTCGTTCCTCGAAAAACAAAACTCATGACTCTATATGTTTGAAAACTTGAATTAAAACTTCACAGGTTCGCTAGAGTTGACAAAAAACAGCAACTAAAACCTTTGAATATTCTGAAATATCAAATAAAACCATGGTCAGTAGACAATAAATCAATTAATAGATAAATGCTAAAGAATAAAGTTCGATTGGAACAGAAAGGAGGGGAAGAATGAAAATTTACAATGAATACCATATAATTTAATCAAGTATCTGATAAACCAAAAGAGGCAGACAGACAGACAGAAGGTATCTAACATACCACATCCTGACCCTAACAGGATCATCCCTAAAATTGGCCAATGCTATAAAATATTATCACTTATCGGAAATATTCATCATAAAAACAACATTACTACAAAGGAATAATAAAGGACCAAGTTTGGATCTTGCTTAACAATAAATAACTATCTCAAGCACAATAACTCATATATTTCAATTTTCAAAGTAATCCGTGAACATTTTAAATGTTTCCACTCTCACAGAGAACATGATCCTAAAATATGCTTCCGTTATTCAGTTTATTTAGTGTATGGAGCATTTGTGAAAAAATTAAGTATTATCCCAAATACGTCACGAAAGAAAACTTGCCAGTTTTAAACCTAACAGAACATGATTCATCCATTCCAATATATGTCATGCCATCCACCAGCTCCAATCAAGGATAACATAAATTGACAGAACCAGTCACTAGGCTTCCACTACTAACTCAAAATCCATTTTCCACAGGAAAACACAAAACAGCAGAGCCGCGGAGCCAAATCATTTCCAAGCATTACATACAATTACACAATTTTCAAGATTCCAATCCAATGGAGATAAACAAATCAAGGATACAACGTTGATCAAGAATCCACACAACCGTTCGCTACGCCGTGGTCATTTAACGGCATCAATGAAACCAACAGCAAATCCTCCAACAACGTCAAATAAAAACCCTAGCTCAATCTCGAGATAACATTGAATCGAGTAGTAACAAGAAAGAAACGCTCATTCATAATAATAATAACAACAACAACAAAATCGGCAAAACATTTCAGGTGATGGAAATTTGAAAACGGAATCGCGTGGACAATGAGAGGTAGAGGGTTACCGAAATTGGCGAGGAACGACAGCTGAATGTGATTGGGGGTTGTGATCGGAAACAGCGTTAATCCGCTTTCGATCACAAGACAGTCGGAATTGGATCTTTCACCTCCCGATTCGATTCTTTGCCGAAGATCACGAGAAACGGTGATATAGTTTTCTCTTTTTCTTTTCTTTTTGGATCTTTTTGTATTATGGTTAAACAATGGTCAAGTCTGTGGTGTGTGGTAATCCTCGCGTATATGCGTTCATTCTCAACATTTTACAAATTAGAGCGATAAAAAAGTGAAGAAGAATAAAATACGTACAAGATAAAATAAGTAATGTAATGGACGAATAAAAAAAACACATTATAAAATAAATTAAATAAATAAATAAATAACACTGTAATAAATTAACAATTTTAAAAATAGTATTATTTACTCTTGCATTCATATTCTACCACATTTACTTCGTCTTTTTTAAGATACTTTTATTTATTTAAAATCGTTTTAGTCAATTTAGTAGTGAAGAATTTAAATAATATGCTAATTACAATTTCTGTAAGACTATTATCAAAAAAATATTTATTTAACAAATAAATAAAATCGTGTATAAGCAGAATAAAATTGATTAAAAGAAGTAAAGAATTAAAAAAAAAGTATATAATAGATAAAGAAAAAATTAGTAAAAGATAATTTTTTTAGATGATTACAAAGTAATATGATGTATACATAAAAAATAACTTAAAATGTTTAATTAAAATAACAAAGTTCTCTCTCTAAATTATATATTTTCATTTTAACCATAAATATTTTTGTATATAGTTAAAACAATGATTTCTTAGTTTTACTCACGTATAGAAAAATATTTTGTAGGGATGTTTATAGTAATATTAACACCCGAAATAGGTGAAAACATTTAATAAAATTAAGGGGCAAACAACATTCATTTATAACACAAATCAACTTAAAATATTTGAAAATAAAAATTTAATTAAGAAAGTCTAACTGTAATTTAAGCAAAAAAAGTCTACATAACTTTAACAGATTAAAATATTAAATAATATAACAACAATAATATATTTTTGAGTAAATTATTTAATTACCAATTTTTAATTATTTATTTTCGTTGTGACATGTATGATCATACAATAACATCATCTAAAATAACATGAAACCAATCGAACTTATATTTTAACCTGACATTTATAATTTTTTTATGTTTTAAACTTTAATACTAATATTTTTTTTCACCTCATCGTTTTCCAAAGGAAAACAACAATATAGTGTGGTGAATTTATATTACATATTAGAATTTTATGTATATAAAATCTTTTACGATAAAAGAGATAACTATATTCGCTCGTAAGAAAATATTAATATTTAAGTTGAAGAAGCTCGTACTTGAAGATATGCATGAAAAGTAATATATAAAAAAAATGTCTTAAAACTTTGAATTAAAAGTGGTGAATTGAGCTTCTTATATGAAATATTATAATTGATTGATGTTTAATTTACTTAACGGTTTTAAAAAAATATATTCAATAAATACCAATCTATTTTTTTAATATTACATTGTTTTCCTTCGTAATTTTACAGTAATATCACTTTATTTATCTACTTTTTATTAAAATATCTAATAAAATTATAGTTATAAAAATAATAAAAGCTGACAAGAGTTCAAAATCAACTAAAAAAATTAAAACTTTAATTTTCTTTTAACATTTTGATATAATTGTATCATTTTATATTGATCATTTTACAATTATCAAATACACTAGCATCCATATGATTTATTCATACTACACCTGATGCCTTTGACAAAAAAAAAATCCTTAACAGTTAATTTTTTTTTTACGCCCTAAATATTTTCATCTTATTTTGGTGTCTTCCTCGTGTCACCAACTAAACCAAACCCATTTTTTTATCCTTCCCTTCATAATATTAAATACATGTTTTAATGAATACCTATTATAATCTATTATGGTTTTTAAAATCACATATAAAATTCGAAAAACGAGAAACAACTATTTACTGTTTTTGACTTTTAATATGAAAATTTAAATCAATATGGAAAAAATGAATCTAAACTAAACTCACTAAAAATACCTAACATCATTTGTATTTCAGGAGATGATTTTTTTTTTCCTTAAATTCTCCTTAAACAAAAGTTATCATCTATTGTGCATAAATTTTCTTTTATCATCAAGGATTGTTTCTCCAAATGGAAGTTCTTGGATACTCTCCCCACCAAATCAAGCATAAAATTTATAAAACTTCCATAAATGTGCAACATCCATCAATAATTATATTCTTTTTCAATCAAAATATCTGAGATGTAAACTTATGTTGACAATTGTAGTATTTAATCATGAAACTATTAATTTCTGTAAAAAAAAAGCATTATCTTGATCTCAAAATAATGTTAAAAAGTATGAAAGTAATATTTTTACAAGAGATCATATGTTAGTGTAATTAATTATTCCATATTTAGCAGTTAAACGACTAAATATTTATTAAACTACCTTAAATGGAGTTAAACTAAAAGTGGTTATTTTTTTCAAGTATTTCCATAATGTTTGATTATTTTCTAGCCCCGAAATGATATATATCTTTAAATAAGAAAACATTTTAAAACTCATGCTATTAAAATGATTTGGTCACTTTCTAATCGATTATATTCCATTCTATCTTCAATATTTGATCATTTTAAATACAAAAGTAATCCTTAGAAATCATTGTTATATTACTTTAAAATCACTCAAAAGCCAAAACCATTGAATAGAAAGCGCGCAAAACATATTCTTACCAAACTCTGTTCACTTAGTTGTAAGTAACTGTGACGTTAAGTTACACCATTATATGCCCTACCAATACTACATCTCTACAGAAAAACCTCTCAACAAAACTTCACACATATCACCAAACTCTCACTAAACTCTCACTGCCATTAACAAATAGTAGGATCTAAGAAACAGTACAACTAAACTGATATCAGCACAGGAGTTAGTGTAATTAATATAGATTTGTTGCGTTAAACACTGAAAAAATAACTACAGTGTACATGAATCATGAACAGTTATAGCAGAATTATAACACTAAGAACTCATGCCAAGTCTTCGACTAGCAAGTTCACACCTTGTGTCAGCAAATCCAACTCTCGAGTTGACCAAGTCAAACTCCATCCACACGTTCTGCTGATGATGGTGCCCAATCACATAAGCCTCAATTCCCAACAAATCTGAATTCCCAAACGTCAAACAATACACATCTTTTCCCATTGCGGCGTCATCACCCACTCGATACAGTAGCCTCTCCCCGGACACACCCATCTCCGCCCCCTCAAACACCATTGTCACGGCGGGCACCGTCGGCACAGCACCCCCTCTGACCCGAAAACACAAATCCATCGCCCCTTCAAACACAAAATTTTTATCTTCCAAAAGGGTCAGCACCCCTTTCGTCTGTTCCAAAAACTCGTTCTTTAGAGCAGTGTAAACCGACCCGAGAAGGAAAGTGAATTGGGTACCCGAATCCACCATTGTCTGTCCCGCCCCAGTATGGTCCGGCGCGAAAATTGACTTCGGCACCTGCAATGGCTTTGAACCGACCCGAATACCCACCAACCGAACCGTGTATGCGACCCGGTCGAAGTAGGGTAATGGAGTATTCATCTTCACCAGCGGCGTGTACTTCAAAGGACCCAGCCACGTGAGTTTGGCGTCGCCGAAGAGTAACACGCCGGAGGCATCGTGGCTGGAGATGCAGTACGAGAATTTCGGAAACCCCATTTGCGTAACAAACGAGAGCGACCCGCGGTTCATGCCCATTAACCCGGTTGTTTTGGAATCTTCCTTGGTGTTGGAGCTGAACCCGGAGTCCATACAGCCGAAAATAATACCGGGTTGACCCGAACCGGATAAGGAGAACGTGTCAGTGGCGAGGTTCCCCTCTAAGGAGGTGGCGTCAGCGTATGAGACGGTGGCGTGGCAGAGCTTTGCCGGGTCGCAGGAAACGGGTATGGAGAAATCTCGGGTCCGGGTGGTGCAAATAGGTGAGGTGCAGGGTGTTGGAGTGTAGGAGGAAGAGAGTTGTGGGTTGAAGATTGAGTTAATGTTTTGGTTTTTTTTACAGTGGAGCCACGAGAGTTCGCTACCTGTGTCGAGGACCATGGTAACGCTCTGTGGGGGCGTGCCTACGGTGAGTGAAACGGTTAAGGTGACGTTGTGGTGGAATGAGAGCTTACGTGAAGAAGGAGTTGGAACAGAAACAAACCCATGTGAGAGTGTCTGGGATATTAGAGGCAATATGAGAGGGCCTTGGGGTGAAGAAGTTGTTGTTTGGATTTGGATAAAAACAGTGAAAAGGGTAATTGTAAGAGGAGGAAGATGGACGAGGAGGAGGAGAATATTGGAGGCCATGTTGTGTTGTGTCTATTGATTTGGTTTACCTTAAATTGGAGGCTTCAAACTTGAATGGAAATAATGGGGAGAGAGAGAGGTGAAGGATGTGTTTCCTGCGAGACAGTCACTATGTTGTTGTTGTGTGGTGGGAAAGTGTTAGAGGTACACACATTATATCTCTACTCTACTCTTGAAATTCTCTTATGTAGTTGGATTCAACTTTGAATTGTGTCATGTCACGACATGCAGGTGAATGTGTACAACTTTCACTTTGGCCCTTCAAGATGTGTGGACTGCATAAACTGATGTGCTAATATATTTTTATCTGCATATTTCTTTACACTTGCCTTTTAAAAAATGGTGTTGTTACATTATTTTCATTCATACTCCATTCTGTTATCTATATTATAGTACTATGCTCTAGTGTAAAGTATATCTTTTGGCCATAACCAGCTCTTGTAAACACTGATGCTCGTTGATTAATTCTATTGTTGATGATTAATTTGAAAGGTGAGAAGCAGAGAAAAAGAAGGAAAAAAGTTAGATGCTAGCAGGGCTTTTCTGAGGAAAAAGGTTTCACTTTAGAAGGTATAATCAGACATAAAGAGCAGAGTTTTAGGAAAACCGGGAGAAAAAAGTTGAGCTTAGAGATAATAAAGTGGCCTTTGACTCTGTTAAAACTCATTGTGTATTTGCATCTAGATGGAGACACCTATTAGGCTACATGTTCTATGAGTTACTGTTTTTTTGTCAATTCAGGGCAATATGTAGTTCAACTTGATTTGGACTTGCTTTTGATTGGTTGTTAGTTGAGTTGGTGATAATTTACTGATATTACCAATTTTTTATGTGTTCAGTAAGATTTGGTTACACAGTTGTCGCCAGAAATGAACCATTAAAGTGATTGATTCGAGAAGATGTTAAGATGAGTTCTGGTTTAATAGTCTTTTGATTCAGTCTTTGACTAAACTGATATGATTAGTTATAATTTTAATGACGACAGTGACTTTTCCCTTTTATTGGGACTATGAACATTTGATTTTTTCCAGACATCACCACATTGAAATTTATGCACTTTAATCGAGATTAGGTTTCCATTTCAATAACTTCAACTTCAAGAGCATAGAACTTATCAAACTTATTTCCAAGAGTTATATTTTTTACATTTTTTTAAAAAAAATATTCTAATTCAAAAAGTTATAAAATCTACATTTTGATGTAAATATCACTTTTCATAATATTTTTAAAATTTTATGACACATTTAAAATTATGAAGTTTCTTACAAGACTAGTGTTTTAAATTTTAAATCTAATTACAATCCATGCATTAAAGATATCTTAACAGAAATAATTTTTACTTTAAACTATTTTAATTAATGATTTAAGGGCATTAGTTAGATTTTTTTTAGTAAAAATTATTATGGGCATAAAAAGGTTGAGACTTACGTGTATGAGTTGTATATGGTATGATCATAATGACTCCAGTTTTAATTAAGTGAATGTGATCCTTTCTAATAACTTTTTCTATTCACTTTAATCATTGTTGTTGTCTTTCTATCTTCTACACAAGACTAAGAATATTTTTCTATTTTCAATCAGAGATTAATGTAACCCTTAATATGTGTTGTTGAACTAAAAAATCATCATAATTTTATTTTTTTTTTTCACAAAATCATACAATTTGGTTGGTGCTTCTACTCTTGTGATTAAGTTCAAATTTTGTTACAGCTAGCAGTTTGGTAGGCAATTGTGATTAAGATTTATGCCAATTATAACTAAATTTGCTATCCGAATGAGAATGGGATATTTAAAAAAAAAAAACTTGCATAGAAAATAATTTATTTGAATAAGAAATTTTAAAAATTATACAATTATATATTTACTTACATGCACAAAAAAATAAATTTTATCATAATTTTTTTTATATTTGTTTATTCTTTTTGTGTTCTTTCTTTTATTTAGTTTGAGTATTTTCAACTCAATTTTAGTCAAAGTATTGCTGGCTTAAAACTTAGTATGTGTACTGTTAAGTCAATTTTGGTTATGTATTATTAGTTATACGTCATTTTATCTCTATTAAGGTGTTTTGTGTCACTGAAGTTTTTTATGCCAAATTTTATCATTGATATTTTTTATCTGATCTAACTAAGGTCAAACACAATTTTTTAATTGTTATCAACTAAGATTGTTTTAATTAATCAATCATAATTGTTGTTAAAAAATAAATTAAAGTTACCTTCTATTATCATAATGAATATTCAGTCATAAATAATACATATTATGTTTATATTAGAATGAGTTTAAAAAAATAGAATCTAAGATGAGAATTGGTATCAATCAATATAAATTCAATTAGGGCAACAAAGTCAACTTTGGTCTTTCCTTTGAAATTTGCACATAATGACATACCCATATCTCCAAACCAATCAAACTCACAAATTTTAGTACTAACTAATTTGTTTTTCTAGTAACATATGGCCAAATATTTGGTATTAATTTTCCAATACCACTCGCTTTATGCCATTCCATTAAGTAAACCGACACAAAAACTTACCTTAATTTCAATTATGGGTCAAATGAATATGTTGGCATCTTCTTTGTTCTCATATGTGGTTTTGTCTTCATAGCAGAACAATGGCTGCAATCTTCTTTTTCTTTAAATTTCTATTACTCTGTTAAATTATTAATCAACTATATAAGCATGCGCGTGATAGATACTCTATTAAATTATACTATAAAGTTGCTTTATAAAAATGTGTTTTGTGATAATCAAATAATTAAGATCTTTTTGAAAGCATAGAACAAAAACCCTAATAAAACCCTAAAATTGTTCTTTGTGAACTATCTTCAACAAGAACGGCTAAGAAAGATGTTGCCATGCCAACAAACCCCACCATAGAATTTGAAGTTGGAATTTAATGAAAAAAATTGGAAAAAGGGTTGAAAAGTACAAGTTATCATCATCAGCTTCACCGCTAATTTTCTTGTCACTTTGCCGGAGAAATGCAAATATTTTCTATTACAATCTTGATCTTTGAAAACTTAATAACATAATTTAATTATTACATTCATTTAATTATTCATTTTTAACATACAAATTATTCGGTGCAACTTTATATTTTTACTTTAAAAGAGAATCGTATTAGTTTTAAGTTTGAATCTCATTATTGATATGGATTTTTTTATCAGTAAGTAGATTTAATCTTTTTTTAAGTGTAATATAGAAAACCTAATTCATCAATTTTAATAAGATTTTTATTTTTAATAATCTGCAAAAAAAGAAAGAATCTATTAAATATGGCACACGAGAATAGAGGACAAAAGGAAATTGTTACGCAATAGGTGGCCTTAATTTGAATGCAAACACAAACGTCAATTTTCGATGAAAAACAAAAAAAAATATATATATAACAATGAGAGAGAAATTTAACAAAGAGAAAAAGGAGCTAGTGACGTGTGAACATAAGTTTTTTTATACAAAACACAAAAATGCTAAAAAAGAAGAGACATAATTTTAACTATGATGATGACTGAGACCATCTTGGTTTCTGTGTTTGAGAGAAAAATAAATAAAAAACAAAAAACAATTAAATATGATTATGGTATAAAAGTATAAATATAATTATTGACTACTTATTTTTTAAAACGATATATTATTTGTTATTTGGTGAATAAAAATGCTTAAAAGGCGCATCACTAGAATAATACACCAATCGACAAAGAAGACACAAGCTCAGACATTGCTATTGCTACCCCTTATTTACTATTTAAGTTCGCAAGCTTTTTAATTTTATTTTCTACTAAATTTCTCCAGAAAAACAAGTTTTCGTCATATTTAAAAAATAAATAAACACAACGAATTTGTTTTACCAAATTTGGTTTTGTATAGAGTCGTGGATTCAAAATACAAATTGAATAAATTTTCCATAGAGTTAATTCTTCACAAATTCTCCCTCTACTTTTATATCTTTTTCCTTTCTTTTAACTCTATATCACTTATGAAAAATTAGTTTTAACTTTTTTTAAACTTTTAAATGATCATAAATATAACATAAATTTACATTTTTTAAATAATATCAGTTTTATTCTCACACATTTCTTTTGATCCCACAACTTCCATTATTCTTTAGTTGCAATGTTTAAATTTTTTTTATTATTATTTGACATGTTTCAATTTCCTTTCTAAGATAAATTCACCTTTACTTAAGGATTTTGGTATCTTGTAATTAAAAGTTTTTCCTCAATTAACATTGTATAAATTCTTTGAGAAAATAACTATTGTTACATTACTAATGATTTCATGAAGTTGATTGTTATTGCAACCCAAAACAATTTGTGAAAATATTTTTTTTTAGTTGTGTACTCTATTTTTGCAACTCGATAATTTTTTTTGAATTTTGTGATTTCCGGATCCTACAATCAATACAAGTAAAAACACTACAAAACTTATCTCAAACATCAATGTTCATCACCAGTTATCACTAATTATTGCAAGGAACCACCACCAATTAAAAACGAATATTGTAAACAAACATCATACTTTTCATTGTACTCAACAAGTATTATTGAAATTAAAAAAATATAAAAAATATATAAAGATGTGGAATAACTTGAGTAATTATTTGAAAAAATATAAAAAAAAAATAGCAACAAGTCATCATTGAATCAATGTTTTCTAAGAAATTTAATAAAATAATGCAACAAAATAAGTTTTCATTGTGTTACTTTTTGGGGGAAAATAACAAAGGAAAGTTTTCATTGAGATTTTCTTAAGAAAATTTAAAAAATAGAGCAATTACAACAGATTATGCAATATTAATTTTACTTAACCAAAATATGATTCAGTCGAAAGTACTTTTAAAGTAATCTAGGTAGAATCTAAGTCTAACACTATAGAAAACATACAAGAAATATTTGACAAAATGAATAATCTATATTGGTTTGTTTGATACTATGAGTCCAATTAGTATTTTCAATCTATCTCGTTAAACTAGCAGATCAGAGATACTAACCCTGTCAGTTTATTTTCTTAAATTAAACATAAAATAAAAATAGTTTAAAAAATATTTTTTTATATTATATTATATGAGTGACGTAAATATGATAACTTAAATAATTAATACTTACAAATTAAATTTTAATTATTAATTATAATGGAATAATAATTATTTTCATTTATTTAATTATAGATATTAATTAGTTAAGTAAATATATATATATATATATAATTAAATATTTTTTAAAAATATGTACATAATTATAAAAAATTTAAAATTACAAAACAAAAAAGGATTTAAAAAATATTGATAGAGTGGTTGATCAACTCGCAGTCCATCAGAACAAACAAAAATTATAACCCAATTTGCCATGATATGCTTACAAATTAGATAAAAAAGATGAAATTAACCCTTTTGTCACTCCTAATTTCAAACTTATTAAATGAAAAATTTATGATTTTTTTAAAGTTGATTTTTAAATTATCAATACATTTTAAAAGTTTAACATACGATTTTTTTAAACAGTAGATTTTAGTGATATAAAAACAACTTAAAAATTATAATTATAAGATCTTCTGTATCCTTTTCCAGTCATACAAAATACAAACAAAATAAAACCAACTTTCGAAGAATTAACTTATGCTATACAATTTTAAAAAAGGCATATATCACTTTCATAATTTTTTAAACAATATATATATATATATATATATATTTTTATATTTTTTTTTTAAATGTCAATAGGCTTATTTTTTCTAGTTATGAATAGGAGTGGACAACAAATTCATACCAACCCAACCCCAATAAAATAGATTTGAAAATTTCATAATTTTACGGCTTAGACGGGACGATTTTTTTTATACAAATTAGCACACCAAATTCATCTATTTTTGCACACATATTCACACCAAATTCCTACTCTTATTCTCTCCTCATCATACTTCATATATTAAACAAATGAATATTCTTAATTTTCATTCAACTAGTTCAAACGTACACGCTTTGTTCATATACTAGAACTGTGCTATTTAACCTCTCTTTGCTTCTAATTTTTAGATTTCTTGGTGTCTAAATTACATTTCACCAAACTGAGGGGAAAAAAATGCTATCCATTTTTCCCAAGGATGAAATTAAAAATGGTAATTTGCTTAACTTTTATATAAAACGGTTAAGTAATTTATCGGTCAAGATCAACCGACACAACCAAAAACATTACGATCAAAGATTAATAAGACTAATAAGTGGTCAAACATTAAGTAATACACTCTTAATCATGATTCAAATTCTTAATCTGACTTAATAATAAATGATTCATAATAATTATATAAATAAACACAAATTCCAAAAATCAGACACATCATCCAGTACTAATAGCACTTAGCACCGAGTACCAAATACCGAATCGAAGTAGCTTTTACAAATATTATCGAACTTGAAATTTGGAGAGACGATGAATGAAGTAGTGAAAGGAAAGTACGAAACCATTTAAAGAAGAAAAAAAAAAACATTATTGGTTTATTCCATTGCTCTTTTAAATCCTGTTCACTCATCTAAATAAAGAAAGAAAAAATCCAAAGCAAACGTGGGAAATATATAGCTTTATCGCGGTGCGTTTTGTCGTTTATACAATAAAACTCACAAAAGTTGTTATGAACTTAACAAATGTAAGAAAGAGACACTGCATATATTAGAGAGAGAACACAAACCTTGTAAGATGATGGCAATTTCTTACTACCTAGTCTTTTATTTCTCCTTCAAATGAAACGTGGCTAGCTACGTGCTTTAAGCACAAAAATATGATAGTATTATATCACAGCTCACACACAACCCATAATCACTCAGTCTTGTATGATTTTGATACTCATCTCTAGGCTTATTTATAGTTGGAAAAATCAGGATTCCATCAGATCCTTTAATAAAAATAACATAAAAATATCATCGGAACATACCATATCGTACAACCTATATAATATGTTAGTTTCATAAAATTTGTCATTCATTATTGTTTCATACAATTTGTCATCCATTCTACGTTGAAAATCTCATATCAACAGATTAAAATATTTTATAATATATATAAAGTTAAATTTAAATTAAAGTTCAGTTATTAATATATTCTTGCTTAAAGCTTTTAAGTATGCAGTATATTAATGTTCTTCCCCGTGAAATGATCCCAAGCAAAGGCATCAAAATGAGCATAAGGGTGGTGGCATCTTGTAAGATCCCTTTCCAATTTTGAAATTTCCTTGAATACAGGTAAAGGGCATGTGTAGAAATTATTGGCACTTGAATCGCGTGCAGAAGAAATAAGTATCCACTATCCAATGACAGGGATTGAAACCCAACCCAAACACATACCTTGTTATAAATTGTTTTAAGTTAATGGTCTCTCGTGCTACAAATTGTCGTTTCACATCGATCATAATTTGAGTTTGATTTTTTTGGATGTGTTTGAAATGACCTTGTTCAGCCTATTAATAACTTGAAGATTTTTCACATTCTTAAAATTAATTAAAATTCGTTATATCATAAACTACTACTAACTGGTTATCATTGTTTAAAAATTCCCAACCTTTATGTTAGTGATTTATTCATTTAGTAAAATATTTCAAGCTATATATTTTCAATTATGGTACAATAATATTATTTTTCAAATAGACATCATTGTCTTTATTCATTTTTTACCCACGTCCTCAATTTTTTCTACAATGTTATTAAATTTTTTATCAATTTTATTTAAAAATATATTACAAAAAAATATTACCATTTGTTTTGACACATATTTATAAAATTGTTTTAATTTTACTTTACAGATTTCAAAATATTATCAACTCTTTTAATTAATAAAAGCGAGGTACCCAATAATCAAAATTCTCAAAGAGGTATTAGACTGTATAACAAATTCTCAACTTAAAATATTGATTTGAATTGTTTAGATAATTTAGTAAGAAGAATGCACGATTGGGGAATTTTTAATTTTTGTGTCATTAAAAAAGGTCTTTGGAAAGAAGGGTAAATAGTTTTACTGATTTAGTAATGCTACTTTCATGATAATTGATCAATGTCCACTCAAAATACAGAGCCAACTCCCCAATGATGTAAAAAAGTACGAATTCACAGAATTCACAAAAGTTAGCAAAGGACTCCGATAAAACAAAAAAGCACAAAACATCACCTTAAAATTTGTACCAAATAGCCTAATAAATTCATGAGTAATGTTAACTTTAATAGGAACAAGTTGTGCATGATACAGGGTCCAGAAACATTACTCAAAAGTTGAAACACTCATCATAATAAGGATGTACTGTAAATAAATGTGAATCACATTCAAAGTTGAAACACTCATCATAATAAGGAACACTCATCATAATAAGGATGTATTTTTTAGTGTAGAAACTCGAGTTAGTTTCACACAGAATTGTCATGAAAAGAGTTCAAGAATGTCTTAATACTTAGACTGAACCTATAGAACAGAAGGAGACAAAAACAAACAATTCTACACAAATGCTTCTTTAGAATCAAAAGGATCAATGTTTTAGTAAGGTAGGAAAAATAATATATTGTAGTAAAGAAAAAGTGATGTAGCTGACCATTAAACTAAGCAAGTTATCACCAAGAACACAATCAATTTGAGACAGCAATAGGCTAAAAAAATAAAAACCAATGACAAATAGGGACACCGTGACCAATGAATCTGAAGGACCATAAACTGCAGTATAGGTGTGACTGAGAAGGATAAAAACATAGAATAAAAAACAATAGAAGGGTACTTCAGTTCATTATGAAAGTAAAATGAAGTTCAAGATCATCAACATTATCATATCATATCCCCTCACCCCAAAAATTTCAAAGATACACAAACACTTGACAGCCCCAGAACCCCTGCTTCAATCTCCTTCCTCCATGGGTTTAACTTTCAACCATTGCTGTCACTCCCTGTCCCTATGACCTATTGCTAACATAACAGTTCCCCGTAAAATAAGATGTGAGAATCCGTCACTAGACTCCATGATTGGATTGCATCCTTGAGGACTCTCAACCAATATCATTATGTACATTTGACAATGATAAAGGGGAATCCAGAGAAACAAAGTTGAGAGCTTTTATACACTCTCACTTACCTTCTTCTTTTCCCTTTAATACTACCATGCTCTCATTCCACTGTTTACATCCATAGACCAAGTCCTGCGTGACCGCGGAGAAGGATCCATACTAGAACGAGAAGAACTTGCTCTCATAGACTCTCTACTAGAAGTAGAACGCTGTGTAGCATTAGTACCACTACCTCCAACCCCACCTCTGAAGCAACCAAACAAATTGCGGAAAAACCTGTTCAACCCCCCACTCTCTCTCCCTCTGTTCCCTCTAGAAGACCATGAAATCCTTCTAGGCTCACCTCCATTGTTAAACCCTCCATCCATCTCAGTATACACCACAGGAAGCTCCCTCTCAGCACCTCTTCTCCCACCGGAGAATCTCCCCACAGCAAACCCTCCACCGGGCAACCTCCAAATCGTCAACCCCACATTCTCTTCCTCGTTCAAGCCCACGTTTTGTGGTGGATTTGAATTCGCATTAGAATTTACATTTGAGGAATCCGCAGGTAACTCGTGCCGACAAACAGGACAAGAATTGTGAAGGGCAAGCCATGGTAAGATGCATTCAGGGTGATATATATGCTTACACGGCATTTCCCTCACGGCCGTACCTAATTCAAAAGCTTCTTTGCAAACGGCGCAGTGTGATTCCATGGCTAAGTGAGTGTCATCGATTTCGATGGTTGGTAACGAATCTATGGCTGCTTTTGAAGCAGGAGGGTGCTCGTACCTTCCAATACCGTTGATCTCAATCTGAGAGAGTTGTTCCAGAAGCCTATCGAATCCAGATCCGAGAAGAAACTCTGACATACTCGGAGGCAGGGGTCTCAGGCCAGAACCGGCACCATCGTCGTAGAAGAGTTCAAAGCCTCGACTTTCGTCCTCGCTGCTAGCGGAGGTGGCAGCTGCGCCGCCACGGAGGACGATAACAGGGTTGAAAGGGGAGCGGTCACCACCGTTGCGGCGGGTGCGGCGTAGAGCAGGACGGGCAGCGTTATCGGAGGCGGGGCGCTGACCGATCATGTACATGGCGGCGGCGGGGAAGCGGCGGCGGCGAGGGTCAAGGTGAACTGAACGCGGCGGGTGTTCGATTTCTTCGATAAATCCGCTGTCACAGTCGGGACAGACCACGGCATCCTGGCGGAAAACGCGGATGAAGCGGCTGCACCGGTAGCACCAGTACGAGGATGTCCCAGAAGACATCATCGTGCAGTAGATCTCGAAGGAACCGAACGGATCCGCAAGCAGGATTCAAATTTTTGGACCAGATTCTTGCACAGACAAACCTATGAAACCCAGTTCAATAAACCCAAAAAGAGGAGGGAAAAAAAGAAGATAAGATCAAAGGAGTAAGAGACTATGAGGAACTGTTCATGTGTCTATGTGGGAGTTTCCATGGAAGAGAGAGAAAGAGAGAGGGAAGCGGGGACGACGGCAGAGTCATGTGTCGCTTGAAACAAAGATAACAGCGAAACCGCGTAGTCATGTCTTAGCGTGTCACCAACCACGTGGCGGACTGTCGTTGGATGCAACCCAAACGACACCGTTTCAATGATGGAACCTTGTTAATAAACTAAATGACCTGTTTTGGGACTTTGTTTCTGACTTTACTCTCTCTTGACTTCGACACTTGCTGCTAATCATTCTTTTCCGTCTTACAAAAAATATTACACACTTTGTATTCAAATTTTCTCTCAATTTAATATATTTTTTTTATTTTCTTCCTTTTTCTGTATTGTATTTTTGTAATATACTGGATTTTGTTTTACCTTTTACTTTAACTTTTCTTTATAATTAATAAGAAACATATATCAATGTTGATTACTCATTTAATACATATGCATTTTGTTTTAATTTTAGATAAAAAAAAATATTCAATTATTTAATGCAGATGTGTGTTTTTAATTTTAGATAAAAAAACAAAAATTCAATTGTTTAATACATGTATTTTTTTACCTTTTACTTTAATTTTTCTTTATAATTACTAAAAACATATGGCAATGCTGATTACTCATTTATTACATATGTATTTTTTTTAATTTTAGATAAACTTAAATATTCAATTATTTTAAGGGAAGTAAAATATAAATTTGTTTACTTAATTATTAAGAAATATGTATCTTAATACTTTTTAAGAGAAAATAAAAAGTTTTTATTTCTAGAATAGAGAAAATTGTCTCGATAATTTTTTTGTTTAAATACTATAAGTTATAGTTTTAATTATGAGTCTTATTGTTTAAAAAGAATTTGATATGGTTATACCAGAATTTTCTTAAACATGCAATTATCTCATCTTATTTATTCATACGCATTTAAGACTATAAACACGCTACATTAACCTTATTTTACTTCGTTTTATTAAGATTTTTTAATCTTAATCTTAATCTTAATCTTAACCAATACCAAAATCATAATAAATTTAAATTCAAATTTCATCAACATATATACCCGTATACAATGTTTATCCTCGCTGTTATTTTAAATTAATGTTGTCAACATTTCTTACCAATTAAATTAATGTCGTCTTTAAATTGGAAAAACCTTTTTTTATTAATCAATATCGTAAAATATTTTTACATTATTACCTATGCTAACTAAATTATTTTCATATTGATCTTTGTCAAGTGTTTATTAAAAGTTTAACAAAAAAAACCATCAATATAATCTTTTGTAACATCTAGATAAATGCAATTTCTATTATTTTATTTATTATATTAATTCGTTAAATTATGTAAAAAGCATTATACATTAATTTATTTCTACGAAATACATTCTAAATTTTTAAAAATTCTGTAATTTAAAAGGAACTTGAAAGATGGTTAACATGACAACAACTTGCAATCGATTGTGAAATTAATCTACCCTTCTAAACTCATAAATTTTGGTGAAAATTCACAAATCTTCTCTCTTGCAACTTTTAGTCCCTAACTCTTCTCCAACTTTTTTTAAATCACAGTTAATGAACGAAACTTGTATTCTTTTCCTTTTACCTAAAAATGGCCAGGGTATGAGTTGAACATTTGTTAAAAGTATTTTAAAATTATGCTTAAAGAAAAAATTGGAAAAAAATTCAATATTTATGTAGTGTTGATATAAAAAAAAAACTCTACTTTTAATCCATCTAAGAGAGTATAAAATAAAAGAAAAATTGAATATAGACCAAAATTTAAAAAAAAAAAAACTCAATTAAGCCAAAAATAATTTCATGTTTTAGCACAATAAATAATGCTATTTTTAGAAGAAAAAGACTTTTGACATTGTTAACATTCCCTTAAAAATATCCATTCCTTTGTTATGATTGTTGGGATTTTTGTTTTGTTTTTTTCTCTACAAATAGAAAAAAATATTAACACATTTTCGAAAGTGGTGGGGTCAGGGCATTGTTTTTCAAAGGAGCGTTTTGGGTGCATTTTTCCTTCCCATCTTTTAAGGCCGTGTTTGGTCGGTTGCTTGTTCTTATTCAGAAAATATAAACATGGAAGGAATAATGAAATAAAGGTGTACGTTTCATTATGATAAGTAATAATAATAATTGAAAATCCGTAAAAAAAAGTAACAATAATTGAATTTGAATTGGTTGTCTTAAATGACACACATTAATTAATTAATAAATAAATAAATAAACGATCGGATAATCTTTTAATACAGATTTCGGTAATGAATGTTATCCGTACGATTCAAAATCCACTAAATAAATATTGTACTCTAATATTATAAACTGTCAAATGCATGGATAAACAATTATTTATTTATTTTTTAAATTAAGATATTTAATATACTAACTAAATATTTATTATGTATTATGATAATGTTTGTAAAAATTACAGATACATGAATAATATTAAATAATATAGTATTTTTCTTTCTTGACTATCATTCTTAACGTAAAACGTAGTTTGTGATAGAACTTATACTAAAAATACATATCATTAATATATAGTATTGTGTTTAATATAAAAACTTTTATATAAGAAAAAGAAAAGCATTTGTTAGTTGTTTATATAACATTCGATCCTTAATTTGAAATTTAATATAATCTTCTGTCTAGTTTTCTTTATCAGCCTTGTGTTTTTTATGCATAAATTAAAGGCCATAAAATATATTCAAACTTTTAGTTATTCGAAGATAAATGATAAAATATTTTATTTAATAAATAAGTATTTTGGAGAGAAATGATGTTCATTTTCTTAACCTATAATTTTTTTTTTTACGAAAAGAAGTATTAACAGCTTTTATATAAAGTAATTTTGAGTTTTTATAACAGGTGTATAAAGTAATCTCTTCTTTTAGAAGAGTTCTTTCCTTGCCAACCATAAATATCTAAAATCTTCCTATTCATTGTAATAACCCTTTATCTATATATCATGTGCTAAATATTCTGTATAAAAATTGGAATATAAAACATTGAGAATTAATCTTTGCATAAACTTTTACTTCACACCAATTAGGGTGGCAAAGTGGGTCAGCCCGCCCCGCATTGACCCATTCCGTGCTTGGTCCGCAAAAATACAGGTTGGGTTGGCTCGCCCCGCAAAGTTATTGCGGGCTAGAATTCCCGACCCGTTCTGTATAAGAGCTGACTCGCATTCTTTTTTTTAAATTAAATATTTTTTTTATATTTTGTTCTTAAAAAATTGTCAAATTAAACCTATATATTTGTTACTATCAAACCTATTTTTTTTTTCTTCCTTTTCAAACATAAAAAAAAATTAAACATTAAGATAAATATCAAATATCACTATTCTTCCACTTCCAAAACATTAAAAATACCTAATTCTAAAACATTAAACATAAACATAAACATTAATTCAAAAACATTAAACATAAACATTATTGACATTCTTTCATTTCAATAACATTGGATGCCGTCTTAAAAGAACTTTCATCCATTTTTTCATAATTTAATCTTCCTCGTCATCTGCACACATTAAAACAATGACAATTTTTTTTTCTTGCAGGTTAGCGGACCAGCCCGCCCCGTCCCACTACTGACCTGTGCGGGCCGCGGACTAATGCGAAACGGGCTAATACGAGTTAGTGGGTTGAAAAGGTCAGTCCGCCTCGCTTTGCCATCCCTAACACCAACCACCAACTATTTTATCTCTCTTGCAAAATGATGAGCATAATTTGGGAGTAAACAAAAGACTGAAAAAAGTGTATAGGATATAATAATTGAAGTGAAGTTAATTGTCTGCTAATTCTTAATTGGGTTGACTGATGCAAGTAGACTTCACCACTGCATCATTCATTCATTTTGATGACAAACTATTTGTTCACATTGACAAGTTATGATTTGGTGTTTTCAAGTTCGAAATAATTCAAACACTTAGTGGGCAATTACCATGTACAACTGGGTTAGAAAAGGAAGCCAGCCAATTTTGTATTTGCTCTTGAACACAAATTGGTGCACAATTTTAATTGTTTGCCTGTCAAGAATTTGTTCTAGAATTTGGAAAAGTTATATCCAGAATTTGTTCTAGAACCACTCTAGTTGGAAAAGTTAAGTCCAATTAGTTTCAAGAATAAAATATTAGTGGTTTTAAACTATGTTATCTAAGCGAGTGATGAAACTTCGTTGTGCATTATTTAAAGTTAAGTACTGGCTGATTATCCAAATATCATCTTGTTGATGTGATTGAAAAATCTAATAATTATTTTTCGACAAAATATAATTAATATAATTATGATATAAAATATTATTTCTATGGAGTATGAGAAAATTATTTGAGTTTTTTTATGCGTTTCTTGAAGTTCAGTTTGGTTACTGAATTTTATGGAGTTATACATAGAAAACTCAAAATATGAAGTTTACCAATGTCTGACTGAAATATAATTTTGCTTTAGTTTGTGCTGCGTTTCCTTGGATGCTTCATAATCGATGAGAAAATCAGGTTTATGGTTACTTATAATTTTCATAAAGAGAATGCGTGTACTGATAAGTTGGTTAATTTATGATTTATTTATAGATAATATTTTCATTTGTATAATAGACTACCATCTAATATGTTCTTATAATTATTTATGAATATGTATAGTTTATCTATGTTACTTATGTGTCGTTTTTGTTAATATATAGATTTTGTTCTAATTCTCCATATTTTTGTATTTTTTTTAATAATACTTTTTTTATATGATAACAAATTATTGTTGTTACTTTGTGTGTCAACATAATAATTACAAATATGCATTTTACTTAAAATAAACATGTATATTTATTACGATAATTAATACTTTAATTACCAAATATAAAACTCTAAGTTAGTATCTTCTATATATCTCCTATCTAGTTTAGTACTCAAAACAAGAACAAACTTGAAGGGATGAATTTTTTCGTGTAAGAACAAATCTTAGTTTAAAAAAAAAAAAATTACTATTTTAGTGTTTCAAAATTAGAGAGACAAACTTTTTTTGGTGCTACAGATGACTAGTGACCAGTTCATTATTTAATCTGAATTTACTTGTATTGGATTGAGTGAGTTTGCTAACTCAGTTCTTTTATTGATAAATTTATAATTACTAATTTTAGTATTACACGCGTTAATGTTTGTTTTAGGTATTAATATTTGTTTTTTTTTGTTCATAGCTCTTGATTATTGTTACAATTGACACATTTTATTCTTTGGGTATTATTTTATCTTATTTTGCAATACAAATGTCAACTTACTATATATTAATACGATTGTTAAAATAGTAAAGTATATTGTATTACTTTTATATTATATTATCCTTTTTGTTATTTATTAGTTCTAGAACTGTGCGTACGATTTCTTTTTACTTTAATTTTAAATTAGAAAATTAATTTGAAGTTATTGTTATATTTTAATAGTCAATTATATTTTTCTAAAATATTTTAGGATGAAATTGAGATATTTTATGAAATATAGACATTGTACTTTACGAAGAAATATGTTTTATATGAAGAATATTGATTTTTTTTTTCAGAAGTATTATATTGAAGTTGTTACATATCAAGATGGTAAAACATATATTTGTTCTTAGGTCAACTATTATCATCAAACCTACGAATTAACTTAAATTTTTTGGTTAGATATTTTTTTAGTGTAGTTGCAATGGTTTTAAAAAATGCTATTATCATGCTTTTATATATTCATTTAAAAAACAAACCAAATGAATTTTATTAAAATTTCATTTTTTTTATTTCCTGTTATTTAAGATAAGTTTAGAATAGAAGACAAGGTAGCAAAACGGGGAGTCTATGCAGTCAATTCAAATTCCTTCATGTAAATTCATGCATTATAAAAGTTAAATTAAAATTTATGAAATAATCTCAATTTTTTCCTAATTTTTAAATGATTCTTTAGGTCATGCAATATGTAACAATGCTTAAACATATTTAGTTATTAATGGAAGAAACTTTACATATTTTAATTTTTTACGCCACATAATAATTAGTAGTTTTAATTTTAAATGAAGATTTAAGGGTAACACACGTTTTTTATTCTTGTAAAATTATAAATCTCCAGTTCTCATTCTTATAAAATTGTTAGATTTTTGAAAATTATAAACATACCCTTTGACGGATCTAATATTTATTAATGAATTTTAGAATAATATATATATATATATATATATTTCTAAAAAATATGAACAATTTTTTAAAATTTTCATAATTACAAATGTGTTATTATTATTAAGAGTTAAAAATCCCTTAATAACTTTTAGTATTTGACATTTTGTTTTTTACTTATTAAAACATTTAAAATGACAATAAAGATGATAAAATAATATAAATTATTTTTACCGTATAATTTATTCATTCTTAAAATTAACAATTTTTAGGATTTAAAATCCTTAGAATGTGAAAAATTTATCGATTACCAATCTTCCCATAAAAGTTATGAACTAAACATTAACACATACACAATTAGGAAAATTCCTAAGATCTTTGAAATAAGAAGAATTAGCACCAAAAAAATTAGAATATGAAAGTAAGTTAAAACAACTACATTTTGATTATAACAATTGCACGTAAGAACGAAACATTCTCAATTTTGGGTCTTTGCGTTTTCAATTCCAAACATTTTCATCAGTGAGCATTTTTTAGTTTAGTTCACTGACTCAAAATTCCCAAGGCTATGGAAGAACTAAACTCTTGTTTCTTCAACCCTGCAATTTTGGATTCCCTCACTGAGGATTCTCTTCACGAAATCATCGGCAGCTACAATGGCTTCTGCGCCGCAACGCAATCCCTTCTCACCGGGAACGGCGATCTCTCCGTGGGTCCCGACTTCGTTTCTCACGTTCAAGCCCTCTGCAAACATCGTCTCCATTCCCTCGTTCAAGACCACTTTCTTCGAGTCCTCGAGGTACCCCACAATTTATTTCACCAACAGTGGTCCAAAGTTTGAAAATTTATCGACTCTTTTGGTTGCAGGAGACTTTTGAACGAAATGGGGCATCGAGATTTTGGCGCCATTTTGATCCCTACTCTCATGTTGCGGGTTTGAACAAGAATGATGACCTTGATGTGAGTGTTTTTGATCCTTACTTGAATTCTTTTTTGTTTCTTTTCTTTTTTTCGTTGTGGTGAGTGTTTAGTTCGTGAATGGTTGAAACAGATTGATGAGGATGAGATTCAGAGTGTTTTGTATAATGCTTTGGAAGAGGTTACTTTGGAGAAACAGTATCAGGAGAAGTGTCTTTTGATGTTGGTGCATGGTTTGCAATCTTACAAGGACCAGATGTCAGAGGATAAACATGATTTTGAAGGAGAAAGAAATTACCTTACTTCTAAGTATCAATGGATTGTCTCTTCTGTTCTTATGGCCTCACTTCCTCGACATTTCCCTGGTTTGTTTGCAGTTTGTTGCTTTTTGATAGGTTAACGAGGGTTCGTTATAAGTAAATCGATTGCTTTAATTTTGAAAACGTGTTTACAAATCTCATGGTTTTCACCATATGTGTACTTTTATATCAAAGTTTGCTATGGTTAGCTCTAATATACTGGTTAACATTGGTTAGCTCCTAATGCAATATTTTGAGCACTTGATCTATTTTGATTGACTCTTTTAAAGTGAGTAACTGAGTATGAGTAAATAAGTAATGTCTGTCATTGATAAAAAAAAATAATGGTTGATGTTCCAAATACATTCTTGATCGCATCAATTTCTACTATTTGATATTTTTTAAGGAGCTTACTGCTTTCTTTCCTTTTTTGCCTTGTATGTTTTTTCCTGTTTGCAACTATTAGTTATACTGCATTGGTATTTTAAAAGAAAACTGGAGGAGTTAAGTACGATCATGGATGAAGAGTTCTGCGATGATGCATCTCATAATAAGGATGGCATGGATTTAGATGAAAAAGGAAAAGTATGCAACAAGGTTGGTGAAATGGATGTTGATGAGTGCTATAACGACCATAGGTTCTCAGAAAACAGTAGACTGGTGAAGAACATTGGAAAGGTTGTTCTTGATCTTAGAAATCTAGGATTTACTTCCATGGCTGAAGATGCTTATGCTTCTGCTATATTTTTACTACTGAAGGTGAGAATGTTTCTGAAATTCAAAATCCTGGCTCACGCCATTTTGTTTCACTTTTGCGTCTCTTTTTAAATATAATCTTGGGATGCCATTTTCCTTTCTCCTGTCTGAATGGCAGGCAAAAGTAAATGATGTAGCTGGTGATGATTTCCGGAGTTCTGTTTTACAATCTATTAAAAGCTGGATACAGGTTTGTTATGCATATAGAATTTCATCCTAATTATGCTGTATTTTCAATTGTTGTTTTTATAATTACATTGAGACATAACTATGACTCTAATTACATTATAAATGTGAATTTTGCATCAGATTGTAATAATTGATGTTGTAGTACATTTCATCATTCAGATATGCTATTTATTATTTTTAGATGTTGGGAATTTCTAAAAGGGGACTGGTCAACCAGCCAAAAAACATTTCCAATATCCAGTCTTGGCAAAATTTTATGCCACATACAAGTTTCACTCCACTTGTTTTCTTATTAGCATTTTTTGCTTTATTAGTCGTGTTGCATCTCAATTCTTACATAACTATGATTTCTTTCCTCATGACATATGCTAAATTCATTATATATATCATACATGATACATTACATACATCACACATGATACATTACGTATATGATATCACACATGATACATTACATATATCACACATGATACATTACATATATCACACATGATATATACTTAATTCATTATATATACCATATGTATATGGATTCAATTAAATAATATTTTATTATGATGCTTTGCTTTGGCCAATTATTTGTTTTCACAGGAACAACCTAATTTTACATGCTTTATTAAAATATCGATGCTCATATGCATTAACTGTGGTAGATAAAGAGTATCTGCATAGTGCATACGAGTTCCAAAGTCATTTATGGAATAACTTATTTTCAGACCCTAGTTATATAATTTGACAGTCACTGCACTTTATCTAAAATATACTTTCTGCCCATAGTAGCCAGTTTGGAAAAAAATGTACATTCTCACAATTCTAACACAGTATGCTGGTAACTGGAATCATTCAGGCTGTTCCTCTCCAATTTCTGCATGCACTTCTTGTCTATCTTGGCGATGTAGTTAGTTATGAGAGTACTTCATCAGGTCTGAAATCACCTTTGGCACCACAACCATCTTCATGCTGTCCTGGAATTAATACTCCCTCTGAAGGGCTAGTGAGATGGAAGTTGCGGCTGGAATATTTTGCATATGAAACACTGCAAGATTTAAGAATTGCTAAATTATTTGAGATAATTGTTGATTATCCTGAGAGGTACTTTATTTCTAGTTCACTTTATTTCTTCTGGGTTTTCTATTAGAAAATTAATTACCCTCTTTTATTTCTTGACAAATTGAATGGCTAGTTCAACACCCTTGACTAAAACATACTTATGGTTATAGCTTCCAGCCATATCAAAGAGATTGACAATTGTTCTAGGATTTAACATTTTATTCTAGAAATGAAGTTGTTTCTGTTTGTCTGAACAATGAACTTTGAATTTGAATTATCAACTCTTTCTTCTTGCAGTTGCATGCTTTAACTTTGGTTTTGGATAACTTTCAAGTTCCAACATCTAGCAGTTGTGCCATCTGACTTGTCTCAACTAATTAATTCTTTGCTAGATTGTGGCTTTCTTGTTCATGCCATGTCTTCTGATAATTTCTTTTCTTTCTCTCTCTACCAATTTTGGAAGCTCTCCTGCAATTGAAGACTTAAAATTGTGTCTTGAATACACTGGACAACATTCAAAGCTGGTGGAATCATTTATTTCAGCACTACGATATCGATTGCTTACTGCAGGCGCATCAACCAATGATATACTACACCAGTATGTTTCAACTATTAAAGCACTTAGGACAATAGATCCTGCAGGTGTTTTCCTTGAGGCAGTTGGTGAACCCATAAGGGATTATTTAAGAGGAAGGAGGGATACCATAAAGTGCATAGTAACAATGCTCACTGATGGGACTGGTGGAAATTCAAGTTCTTCTGGGAATCCTGGAGATAGCCTTCTTGAAGAGTTGAACAGAGATGAAGAAATTCAAGAGAATGCTGGTGTTGATGATGATTTTAACAGTGATGATAGGCAAGCATGGATCAATGCAATGCGGTATATCTGTATTCTGGATGACGATCAGTTGTTTTTAAATGTTCTTTCTGATTTGATGTGCCTGCCATATTATAAATGACGTTTCTTGTAATTGCCTTTTCCAAGCAGATGGCAACCTGACCCTGTGGAAGCTGATCCATTAAAGGGAAGCAGAAACCAAAGGAAGGTTGACATACTTGGGATGATTGTTGGCATAATTGGTTCAAAAGATCAACTAGTTCATGAATATCGAACTATGCTTGCTGAGAAACTTCTTAATAAATCAGATTATGATATTGATTCAGAGATACGTACTCTAGAACTCCTGAAGGTATTTATTCAAATAAAAACTCATGAAACCTGGTTGTTTGGTAGGTGTCGAGTTAATATTTTATTACTTTTTTTGTTGTATCCATTCATGTTTTGTATTGGTATCTAAACACTTATTAATGTTTTTTGTTAGATACACTTTGGAGAGAGTAGCCTACAGAAATGTGAGATAATGCTCAATGACCTAATTGGCTCAAAGCGAATCAACAGTAACATTAAAGCTACCATAAATCAGCAACCCCAGACAAGTAATTTCCAAGTTCATATTTCCATGTTTGTGATAATTGCCAACAACATTTTTAACTATTTTTTATCTTTAAGTTCTTTTCACAAACAAATTGGTGATGCTTCCTCAGGTGTTGAAGTGGGAGACAGTGCAATATCCATGGATGTAATTTCTGCCACTATCATATCTTCTAATTTCTGGCCTCCAATACAGGTTTGCAGTCAAAATTATTTTATTGATTCTTTTAAACTTTAGTTAATGAGCAGATAAATCATTTATTTATGTCATGACACGACATCTATTTCTCACTGGGATTGTGTATTATATTTAGGCTCAGCAATAAGGCTTATTCTCAGAAGAAAGTGCAAAAAATTATTTTTCAATACATTTATTATTATTTGTTTACTATTATATGTACTCTTCACTTTCTAGCAGTACCAATTCATTACTTCTTTCTATTAATTTCTGTCTAAGAATCACTTCTACTTGAGATGCAGGAATTATGTTGGTCCATTTGTTCCATAATGCATTAAGTTGTAAATGAAATCAATTTTTTACACAGTTTATCCTATATTGGCTAATCAAATAAAAGTGATCAAAATTTTCTTTTTCTGTCCCTACCTTTCCTGCTATTATCACTCATTTTTCATTGTTGTCATCATTATGCCAAGGCAAATTTATATTCTCCAAATGTAAATGTACTCCTCACGTATGAAACAATTTTCTGCAGCAAATATTTGATTTTTTCTCTAAAAAGGTGAAGTAGAAAATAAAAACACATAAATGAAATCAGGTTTTTGGTGTTTATTTTCAAGCAGTTAAACAATTTCAGGTTTGTGATATTACATTTCAATTCTCTCTTCTAGAAAGTTAAGCCAACTTTGCCTATCACTTTTTGTTTTATTGAGTTGTGTTAAACTTGAAACATAAACCAAGTACACTATGATAACGTAATCTAGCCACTGATAAAAAAAAATCTAGCCTTTTTTAATATAATAGATTTAGTGATTTCATTGTTGTCCTGCAAAACTGTGTCTGTACTATTTTAACTTTGAAGAGATTTACAGGATGAACCCCTTAACCTGCCTGAACCTGTTGACCAGCTCTTATCTGATTATGCGAAGAGATTTAGTGAAATCAAAACTCCTCGTAAGCTACAGTGGAAAAAAAGTCTTGGAACCATCAAGGTTAGTTGCTCTATATTTTCTGTCTGCAGATATTTGACACAGTTTTGAACTTTATGAATAATGATGCCCCTCCTTTCTCACCTTTTACTGTTTTACCTCTGTATTTGCTCCTTATATTACCATTTTCTACTGTTCAGTTGGAGTTGCAGTTTCAAGATAGGGAAATGCAATTCACAGTAGCCCCTGTTCATGCATCTATCATTATGAAATTTCAAGATCAACCAAGGTAACCTTAGCAATCTTTGCATACCTTTAGTCTGTTGTTTTGGTTGAGTAGTAATATTATACTGTATTTTTTTTTTCAGTTGGACTGCTAAAAACCTTGCTGCTGCTATTGGGATACCTGCAGATGCTTTAAATCGGAGAATACATTTCTGGATAAGCAAGGTGGGTCTAATAGACACTTCTGCAAATTTTGTTGTTCTTTTTGGCATTACTAATTGCAGCATGATTATTATTAAGAAGTATACTTTAAGCCTAATTCAACCTAATAAAACCGGTTTAAAGTCCATTTTTTAATATGGTATCAGAGCAATTTAGAGTCTATCCTAACGAGAGTTTGTTGGGTATATCAGTCCACTAATTATAGGATCGTTATCGAATCATCCATAATATATAGTCCCGTACACGAGTTGGTAGCCTCGGCGTGGGAGGATGTGTATTGAAGACCCAACATCGACTAGAAATAAAGACATTTCATAATATATAAGTGGGTGCAAACCTTACCTTATAAGTTGGTTTTATGAGGTTGAATTAAACTTAAAGTCTATTTTTTAATATGGTATCAGAACTTTCATAATCAACCACATGAATCTTGCTAGTTTTAGAGATAGGGAAAAGGATCGTAGTTATCCAAATTATAACCGTAACTATGGAAGGTATGCTAGGGGAATTCCACCTTCTTCCCTTAACTTGATGCCTTTTAATTTCCAACAAGTTCAACATCCATTCATGCAGTATGACATTGCTTTTAATCAATTGAGTCAGATGTCACCAAATCAAGCTTTCATTAGGATAGGCTCGAATATGGTATCGAAGAAGGTGAAATACCCTTGACACAACTTCCATAGTTATAATCATAATTTGGATCATTACGGTCCTTTTCCCTATTTCTAAATATGGAAACTCGAGTAGAATTAATATCCCTACTAGTCATGCACTTTTCAGAATCAACCACATGAATCTTGCTAGTTTCATTCTGATCTTTGCTTATAAGAATTTTTTTCTCTTTTGTTGAAGCTTGGGACTAAGTAATCTGAATCACAACTTTTGGAGCTACTAAAAATGCATGCTTGTGCCCAGGAATATTCCTCCTTCCTCTCTTCCACACTTCTAAGAGCATTGTTTTTTTTTCCAACTTCATTGGCTTCATTTAAATTGGTTCCATTTGGCCTAGGCCTTATGGCAATTTTTATCTGCTCAAGTTTATCATTTTCCAACTATTTAGATTATTTTAGACAGCGGACCATAGGATACTTGCTTTTAGCTAACTTTCTAACCTTAATCTTGGTTCCCCGAGCATCTAAACCATTATCCTGGACCATTGTTTGCAATGTAGTCAAACTCGTAACTCGGATTGAAAAGGAGCTAAAAGATCGTAACTCGAGGATCATAACTCGACTCGTAAGAGTTACTAACATATGAAAAATAATATTCAATACATAACATAACCGTAAATAGATTCATAAATCATAAATTATTTATATAGAAAACAACTAAGTTCACAAATATCTAATACAATTAAATTATCCAAGGAAATCCTTCATATTAATTGAAGGATAATCATCATCCTCTTCTACAAATACTTCCTTTTGTTTAACTCTCACCGTTTGAAGCCATTATAAAAGGCTCTGTATTGAAGAAGAAAAGAATGAGAACCGTGACTGTGATAGAGAATGAAAAAAGAGGAGAACATGAGCAATTGATGTGGCGAACGCGAGCGACAAGAGTGATGGCGAATGCTGGTGGCAGCGGTGGCGATGGCAAACGTGAACGGTGGCAAACTCAAATGGTGGCGGTCGTGAACGTCAGCAATGGAGAACATGATCGCAAGCGTTGGTGGTGGCAGAGAACCTGAGCACGACAATGACACCGATGGAGTTTGCAGTGCTTGTTTCACTCTTCACTCTACTCTTTCCCGCTTCACTGTCTCACTTAGAAATATGCTTTTGGGCCGCACTAGGTCGCATTGGGCCTTAAAATGGCCACACTAGGTCAAATAAATTTGGGGCAAAAACGTGTCGCGCTAGGTTATGATGCGGATCGACGATGCCTTCCGATGCAATGATGCACCGAGCTGCGCAACGCCGCGGTACGATTCGCTTCGACGACAATCTGTCGACTGAGTCACCTCGGTTTGGCTTCCAAATTCGTTGCCTCGTGTGATTTTACTCGCGATTTTGACTACATTGATTGTTTGCATACCATAGTGTCGACAACACGATGTGCAACCAATTTGATATATGAAGGAAGGAAATGTTAAAATTCAAAATGTTGTTGATCTGCATTATTCAGAAACCTTTGGATATTCAACTCCATTAGCAAAATGGTGACACAATGAGAGGGTTCTAAAGCACCTCAATCAAGAAAGGGTCAACCATTGACTTCTTATCTTTGAAACCAGCAACGTCGCCGTTTGAAATAAAAGAGGAATCCATGGCGTCAATAAGAAAGCTCTGAACCAAAGAGATAAAGAAAACGGAGGCTTCAAGAAGGTTGTGCCTCTTTCTGTGTTTCCTTCTGATATGGGTTTAGAAGGAAGAATGGATGGTGAAAAACCCAAGAGCCTCCTTTTTCCTATCTCTTCTCTATGTTAGGCCACAATCACAAATCTTTCACCTCTTCTTCCTTCTGAACCCATATTATAAGGAAACAGAAAAAAGGAACAACCTTCTTGAAGTCTTCGTTTTCTTTATCTCTCTGTGTCAGAGCTTTCTTATTGATGCCATGGATTCCTTCTTTATCTCAAACAACGTCATTTCTAGTTTCAAAGATAAGGAGTCAATGGTTGACCCTTTCTTGGTTGAGGCGCTTCAGAACCCTCGTCATCGTGTCACCATTTTGTGAATGGAGTTGGATATCCAAAGGTTCCTGAATAATGTAGATCAGCAGCATTTTGAATTTCAATATTTTTCTTCATATATCAGATTCGGTGTGTGTTGGAGATCTCACGTCGACTAGAGATAAAGACATTTTATAGTATATAAGTTGGTACAAACATCACTTTATAAGCCGGTGAGGTTGAGTTAGATCATTTCTTAATAATTATATTTTGTTCGTGGAGACAAATACTATTTTCTTTTTTGAGTTAACTAACTTATGATGGTTTTTTCATAAAAGAAAGTACACATTTTACTTTAACCTCGAAGTTCCTTTATGTATGATGATTCTAATTTTTCGATGACATGACTTGCTGTTCAATTGAGCACAATTTCACGGCTGTGAATTTTCTTTTTAAAACTGTGAAGTCTTAAGTTCAGTAGTGAAGTTGAAACTAAATACTTTTGCTGTCTTTTTTGTACCCAGGGAATCATTACAGAGTCGCAAGGGGAAGATTCCTCTGACCATGTATACACCATTGTGGAAAACATGGCTGAGACAAGTAAGAATGGGGCCAGTACTACTGGTACTCAGGAACTTCTAGGAGGTGACGAGGAGGAGGACAGATCTGTGGCCTCTGTGGAAAATCAACTTCGTAAGGAAATGACTGTTTATGAGGTATGTGGGAAAATTAATGGTCAGTTGATAATTATGACTTACTTTAATTATCCAATACCTAGACTTGAGAATCCTTGGAATGTATGCTATTTAACTTTTAATCTTAGACGGCTAATATATGTTGTAGAAAAGCAATTCTTAATGGATCTCTTACAACAAATAGGCTTTCATGCACAAGGGCAGGGAAAATATTTAATGAAGAAGCACACTAGAGAATGAATGTTGAATAAATAAATACAGTTCTTTATCGTCATCAGCCTGTTATCCCTAGTTTTGCCAATATGAACAAATATTTTTTTGCCAAAGATAGAGCTTTTGGGGTGCACATATATTTTCATTTATGCATCTCGAGGTATTTAAACACAGGGGATGTGCAATGCATAGATTAAAGCATGTCTAACTGATGAAGTTTCTTTGCAGAAATTTATCCTGGGGATGCTCACAAACTTTGGTAGCATGGCATTGGATCGAATTCACAATACTCTCAAGGTAAGAATGGTTTTAAATTTGTATTTCCTGATAAAAAAAATCAGTTTTACACCTATACAAGTATTTGTATGCTGATACCATGATCCGATAGATTTAATTACATGGTTGTATTCAGATGTTTTGCATTGCTGATCCCCCATATGACAAGTCACTCCAACAACTACAAAGCTTTTTATCTGGTCTGGTCTCTGAGGAAAAGTTAGAACTTCGGGATGGAATGTACTTTCTAAAGAAGTAGTTTGATTACAGAGTTGAAATGAAATGCTTTTGGTCACGATAAAAAGGTGAAATTTCTTCATGTGTTTCCAGAACCTGAATTTCATGAAATTGGTGTATATTTTATGAACTCACTCCTAACTGTCCATGTTTTTACTGATATGTTGATTATCATACATGATGTTCACGAATAACTTTATCTTCGGAATTTACTGAACCAACAGCTTGATCTCCATTCTTGGTGGCATCTTTGTGTTGTCCTGATGAAACTGCATCATTTTGTCAAGCGTTTGTTTGCAGACTTGACTAGTCATTGTGTCAATTTTATTTCGGTTCTGCAATGGTAGTACCAATCTGAAGCATTCATCAAGTTCTTGGGATAACACTGTCCAAGACATGCTAGACAATGCAAATTCAAGCACACCAAATATCATCTTTGCTCCAGGAGATTTGGATTTGAAGACTTTATTGGCTTTCAACATGTGCTACTCCTGGGTTTGCCAACCTTTTCCAAAAGCTTCCACCTTTCTGATATTATCATCTATTCTAAAGGAGTTTGCTGTAAATTTGTAGTATTTTCTGCTAGTAAGTTTAGATGATAAATTGAATCGAATATGAAATAATATTTTATAGTGTTTACTTCAAATGTGTAAATTAATTCGTATGTTACTTTTTACATAACTCATTAGACAGTAGAGTAAACACGAGCAAACTTGTAAGAAAGTCAAAGGCACAGAATATTTGTTGTACCATTCATCGATCCAACTTAACGAAAAATTACATTAAATCAAGGTGATCATTACCACAATTAATACCTAGCTGTGTATGTCTGCTACCCAAAATTATTAAATTAAGATTAATAATTAAAATCTTAGGTTTTTGGACTTATTATACCTTTAAACCTCGTATCTTATTTTAATTGTTGTTGTCATTCTAATAAATTACTCACCCAAGAGACATTAGCGTCAGACACTCAATCTTGTTCCTAGATGATAACATATCTTAATATATTAAAAAATGAACTTTAAATAATCTTATAAAACCGATTTTTTTATGAGATTTGTATTCATTTATATATTATGAAATGTTTTAATCTCTAGTTAATGTTGAATCTTTAATACATTTTCTTCATATTGAGAATGACAGCTCGTATATATGACAATATATTATGAGTGATTCGATAACAATTCGATAACGGGTGACATAATAGATTCAACAAACTTTTGTTAGGATATATTCAAAATGATTCTGATTTTATATTAAGAAGTGAACTTTAAGCACCACTTAACTCGTATCTGAGAAAGTTTTAGGATATTTTTAGCCAGTACTTTTTTCCTAAAGGCATCACATGTCTGGTTTATATTTAATAAAAAATAATCTCTAATCAAATGCTTATTCTATTTATTTATTTCCAGAATTATAATTCAACACGCAATTATGAACTATTGCTAGAGTTATGAACGTGTAGCAAATAGACTTTCAAAAGTAAATTTTTTAGACAGTTTCTGAATTTAAATTCTGAAAGACAACCCAATAAAGCAAAACAAAAGAGACGAGTGATGGGTTTAAAAAAAATGGATATTGAATACGACGGATATTGATGCTAATTACAAAAGGGGTAAATAGTTTCTACTGTTATATTGAATACGACGGATATTTACCAAGGTTCGAAGCTGGTTTTAACTCAGAAAATAAGATACTTGGAATGCCTGCATAATTAAAAGGAAAAAAAATTGCATGGTGAACTGCATTATTATTAATTTCGATAAATTGCAAGAGAGAAGAGAAATAATACTTGTGAAGTTTAATATATATATTAATTAATTAAAGCATATACCTCTGCATCATCATCCATGCATGTTTTCAGAGAACTTGTATTGGGGAATTGGAATATGCCCTGACTCTATTCTACTAACATCTTCTAAAAGAATTGCGTAGTGTCTCTTCACTTCCTCCACTGATTTATCACCAACTTCCTTCGCTATATGATGCCACCGATCTGGTGTGTCTTCATCGTACAAGACCAGTGCCTTCTCAAATTGTTTGTTCTGCAATCTTGTCCAAGAGGGGTTCATGTCCAAGGAATTTGAAGCCATTAATTAGAGAGGTTGAAGGTGTAGTTTCACTCCATTTGAAAGAGTAGAGAAGAAGAGAAATATATATAGAAGTATGTTTAGAATTGTTGCACTTATCCTTATGGATTTACGTAAGTTGTGGCTTGAGTATAGGGTCAGTAGTGGATAGTTTTGAAGAAACAAATATAAATAGATTGAACCAGTGACAGATATCAATTCTGTTAATATCCTTATCTCAATGACACAAGTGCTGAATATGGTTTTTTAAGTAAATATTAATTAGAAAATTAAATATATGATAATATAATATAAGTAAGAGGCTGGTTAAAATCTAATAATTGAAATAATGAACACAATCAGTTAATCACAACTCCAAATGGTAGAGCAGTAAAATGAATTGATGTTGTCATATGCTTAAATGGGTTTTGTACCCTTGAAAATTGCAAAACTAAAGTTCATACTGAATGAAGAACAAGAAAACAAAAGAGTGAACACAGCAGAGACACATGATCAATGTGGAGGGCAGAATGTAATGACATAGCGAGGTGCCACACAAGTCTTGAGCACTGCTGAATCATCATAAGCATAGCTATAAGCATTAGGGCAAACGGTCTTGAAGAGACGAGCAAACACAGTTGGCTTGCATCTTTCAGCAAACTCACCAGTGCAGCAATACCTATCTGACTTTGCTGCCAAACAAGCACTCTTGCACCCCACAACCTTCCCATTCCTCTCCACAACCAAGGCTGAAGGGCAATAAACATTCAAGTCAGCTTCACACCCAGCAGCACCACAATCTGCACCACCACCACTCAGTGGCTTCATTGACACGGGAAGGTTAAACCCATCAGCCAAACTAACATCATAGAAATGCAATGCTGATTTTGAGGTTCCAAGGGTCATTTCTACTAGGGTTGCAGGAGGAACTCCACCAATGCCATTGCATTGCAATAGGCCTCCACAATCTCCTGTTTGACAAGAACCTTTGCCTGTTTGTTGGTCGAAGGAACACCCTTGTCTGCCCCAGATTCTCCCTGACCAACCCTCAGGAACTTCGACAACAACCTCTTCGCCACTTCCAAGATAAAAGCCGCCATGTTTAGGTGAAGGCTGTCCTCCATTGCCGAGAATTGCAGGCCATACACTTTCTTTGCAGTTGTTTACCACTATGAGTTGTGTCCCATCTGTTTGACGTGACACCAAAGTAACAAACAATGTGATGAAAAATGGAAGTAAATTATAAGAGAAGGGTGAGTATGAGTAAAAGAATTATAAACATTAATACCACAATAAATAGCTAATCATGAAGAAAAAAGATGTGAAAAGCTTTCATGGGATATGCATGCATGGATTGTGAGAGAGGGAAGAAGATCAGAACCTGTGTGGGAGATGGAGACTAGAAAGTAGAAGAGAAGGAAGTAATGTGAGGAAGTAGGCATTAAGTTTGGGAGAGTGAAACTGTTTCTGCTCATTATTTCTTCAACTGTGTTGTGTTGTGTTTCATATAATGGTGCTGTATAGAAGGAAAAAGCTATATATATGTGATGGAGGTTCCTTGCTTTTAGCCATTTTCTAATTCTGTTTGAAAACCGTTTCCCACTACTTTCCACCTCTTATCCTCCCTTCACCAATTAATATTTGTAAAACAAAAATTAGGCAATGATTTTTAATTTGATGTGAAAATAAAATTATATTAGTATATACTTCTATTCCAAAAATTCATGAAGATAAAATATTCCTTTTAAGCTTATATATACTACTATAGCATCCTTGTCACCCTTTAAGTTTTGAAAACTAATTCATCAATTTGAAATTACAAGTAACAAAATTAAATTTAATAAAAAATTATAAAAATTAATTATAAAATATTTTATTAATTTTCTAATTATAATCAATAAAACATTTTCAATTTTATACGTATTTTTTTAGATAATAAAACTTATATATATATATATATTATCATCACAATTATTACTTACATTGTAGTTATTTGTAATGTTTATGCTGATAATCAATATTATTATTACTTTTACAATCATTATTATTGTTATTAGTATGTGGCCATTATTAATGTAATTGCAATGTTTGATAATACTGCATATAAATGTACATATATGATAGAGAATTTTTTATCTAATTTATCTTGAAACTAAAAATTTGAAAGAATTTAATATTTTAAAAGTAACAACTAAAATGATGGTAGATTAATAACTCTTGGGTTATTTTGTTATTTATTAGAATGCAATTGGATTAATTTATGCACACCTATCTTAAAAATTTAATAATTTGTATTTAATGTAAAAGTAAGTGTATTTCCAAACTTAAAATTTAAAACTCTAAAATAATATAAAAACAGAATATTAGATTGAGGAGAAGAGGATGGGCACGAATATCGGTTTTCTCATTATTTGTTGGAAAACAAACCGGTCCGGCCAGCTACCTTTTACCGCCGAAACCGGATCTATTCGAAGCGAAGCCAACTCAACCGGACCCCTCTCTCTATGCCCTAACCGGTCTGTCCGGTCACATCTCCACGGTTCTCTTGGCTTCTCTCTCTTGGAGTCGGTTCATTCTGTCTTCCTATTCCCCTCTTCTCCTCCAATAATAAAAAAAAAAGCGATTCATCAAACCGGGTATGCATATTTTCCTCTTTTCCACTCTCTCTATTTGGTTCTTCAATTTCCGTTTTTTTTTGTCTCAAAACCAGACCCAGAAGCGTTAAGGATTTGATATTGAAAAAAGATTGCATCTTTGTTACAATTTGGCTCGGTGGAAAGTAAATACCGATTTGGGTCATGAGAAAGTGGTTGGTTTTGTTGCATTCACACTAATATGGCTGTTATGTTATTATTAATCTCTGAAATGGTGGCTGTGATTATAGGGAAAAATGGGTTCGAATCTGGAACCGGTGCCAATTACATCCCAGAAACATGACCCGGCATGGAAACATGTTCAGATGTATAAGAATGGGGACAAGGTGCAGCTGAAGTGCATATATTGTCAGAAGATGTTCAAGGGTGGTGGGATTCATAGGATTAAGGAACACCTAGCTTGCCAGAAAGGGAATGCGTCCACTTGCAGCCGTGTCCCCCATGATGTCAGGCTTCACATGCAGCAGAGTTTGGATGGGGTTGTGGTGAAGAAGAGGAGGAAGCAGAAGATCGAGGAGGAGATTATGAGTGTTAATCCTTTGACCACTGTTGTGAACTCGCTTCCCAATAATAACCAGGTTGATGTCAATCAGGGGCTGCAGGCCATTGGAGTGGACCACAATTCAAGTTTGGTAGTGAATCCTGGTGAAGGAATGAGTAAGAATATGGAAAGGAGGAAGAAGATGAGAGCTAGTAAGAATCCTGCAGCAATTTATGCAAATTCGGAGGGTGTTGTTGCTGTGGAGAAGAATGGATTGTTTCCCAAAAGGGTGGACAATCACATTCATATGGCGATTGGTCGGTTTTTGTATGACATTGGTGCACCTTTTGATGCTGTGAACTCAGTCTATTTTCATGAAATGGTTGATGCAATTTCTTCAAGGGGGGCGGGTTTTGAGCGGCCCTCGCATCATGAACTTCGGGGTTGGATCCTGAAGAACTCTGTGGAGGAAGTGAAGAATGATATAGATAGATGCAAGATGACTTGGGGTAGGACTGGCTGTTCCATTTTGGTTGATCAATGGACAACAGAAACTGGGAGAGTACTGATAAGCTTTTTGGCTTATTGTCCTGAAGGCGTTGTATTTTTGAAATCTATGGATGCGACTGAGATTTCAACTTCTGCAGATTTTCTGTATGACATGATAAAACAGGTAGTAGATGAAGTTGGAGTCGGGCAAGTGCTGCAAGTGATTACGTCTGGTGAAGAACAATATGCTGTTGCTGGTAGACGGCTGACCGACACTTTTCCCACCCTTTATTGGAGCCCTTCTGCTGCTCATTGCATTGATTTCATACTTGAAGATTTTGGAAATCTGGAGTGGATTAGTGCAGTGATTGAACAAGCTAAATCTGTAACAAGATTTGTGTACAATTACAGTGCAATTTTGATTATGGTTAAAAGGTATACGTTAGGGAATGATATTGTGGATCCATCTTTTTCACAATTTGCAACAAACTTTACCACATTGAAACGGATGGTTGATCTTAAACACAATTTACAGGCCTTGGTGACTTCTCAGGAGTGGGCAGATTGCCCATATTCAAAGAAATCAGCCTGGCTTGAAATGTTAGATTGCCTAAGCAGTCAAACATTTTGGTCCTCGTGTGACATGATTGTTCGTCTAACAGCCCCTCTCTTAAAAGTTCTGAGAATAGCTAGTAGTGAGATGAGACCTGCAATGGGATACATTTATGCTGGAATATACCGGGCAAAAGAAGCAATTAAAAAAGCACTCGGTAAGAGGGAGGAATACATGGTGTACTGGAATATTATACATCATAGATGGGAAAGGCTGTGGCATCATCCTCTTCACGCTGCTGGATTCTACCTTAATCCAAAGTTCTTCTATAGTATTCAAGGAGATATTCACAGTCAGATTGTCTCAGGAATGTTTGACTGCATAGAGAGATTGGTATCTGATACAAGAATCCAAGATAAAATTATCAAAGAGATAAACTTGTATAAGTCTGCTGCAGGTGACTTTGGGAGAAAGATGGCAGTGAGAGCAAGAGATAATCTGCTTCCTTGTAAGAGTAGCATACACATCTGTTATATTGTGATTTAACTTTCTCAAGTCTAAGTAACTTAATTGAAAAAATGAATTAGAATCTATTCATAGTATGAAAGTAATAATAGTATAAGAATGCTGGTGTAAAAACCGATAAGATGAAAGAGGACAAAATTTGACTTTGGCATGATGACCAATGCTGTAGAATTTGAAGTAGAAATTGTTGTTGTCTGAAAGTGCTGCACAAAGTACTTGTAGTTTAAGAATCACTGGCAGCGTAGTTCTTTTGAAATTTTGCCCTGATGAAATCTTTCTGGAGTCGACAGCTAGATTCTATTTGACTTCTATGCTTGATAATTTACATTTTTCTTACATACGACTTACATATGCTATTTTTGCAGCTGAATGGTGGTCAACATATGGAGGAGGCTGCCCTAACTTATCACGGTTAGCAATTCGTATTCTCAGCCAAACATCCAGTGTGATGTCCTGCAAGAGAAACCAGATTCCTTTTGAACAAATAGTCAACACAAGGAATTATATAGAGCGCCAACACCTTACCGATCTTGTCTTTGTTCACTGCAATTTACGATTAAGACAAATGTGAGCTTAAACTGTTGTACATTGAATATTGATGGTTTGTTTTAATGCAGTTGCCAATTGAAGGGAATTATTATAATGTTTAACTTTTCTTTCAGGTTTACGAGCAAAGATCAAGATTTTAGTGATCCCCTATCATTTGACACCATTAGTTATGTTGATGAGTGGATTAGGCCAAGGGATTTATACATAGACGAGTATGGGAACTCAGATTGGATGGCATTGGATCCATCTTCAGTTAACACAATGCTTTTAAGGCCTTTAAATGATGAAGCTGAAGAATTGGATGAAGGTACACTACATGTGCTTAGGATCTGTTTGGACAAGTCTCTCTTTAAACACCTACAGAAAAGTAAAATAAGAAGAAAAAATTAAATGAACTTGTATGTGAGTAGACTGTAGCTTATAAAGAATTTAATTTCTTTTTGTTATATTTATTTCCTAAAGTATTTATAAAATATTGTGCGGTAGAAAATGATACTAACGAACATGTTTTCAACTGATTGTAGGGTTTGATGATGATGAAATTTTCAGTTGTGGAAAAGATAGTGAGGATGAAAACACTGTTGAAAAGTTGGTAAACCAATAGCAAATTATCAGAGAGAATAACCATGCATTTGTTTGTTGATCAGTGTTGATAGCTTCCCACATTATTGCCTAATTCAGAAAAGGTGTTTCCATTGTTTCCAAGTTATTGATGCTGGAAGAAGATGGAGGGAGATTGAGGAGGTTCTCACAAGTGAGGAGCATCGAGCATCCTATTTATCGATATATATGTATATGTGTGTATGTATGTGCATATATATATATACATGTATATGTGTATGTATGTATATATATATGTATATGTATGTATATACACGTATGAATTGACATGATTTGCAATGTTCTTGTACAGTTAGTCACACATTACATCTGCTGTATTTAATAGTTTTGCTAATTTTCTTGCCTTCTAGAGTGTACAGCTATTGCAAACTGAAATAAATGAAAAGGAGAGTGACCATTTGAACCTTCAATTTCTTTTTTGGCTAAGATTCGTCTTTTATGAAGTACTGTAATACATTATCACAGTTAAACAAGTTCATGAGTATTTTCACTTCAATAATTTTCTCACACACATACACTAGGTTTATATTTTGATTTACTCTGAATAAACTATCATCTTAAAAAAGTTCAAATATATTTGTATTTTTTTAAATACATTTAGTTAATATAATTCATACTATAATTTTAATGAGTTATATTACAAAAAGTGATATTGTATAAGTTTGATGATTTTATAACAAAAAATGCTTTATGAATTATGAAAAGTAGGAGAAATCTTTAAATAAGAATATAAAAGTTGTATGATAAATGATTGAGATTTTGACTAAGAAAACAGTACTACTGCATAGGAGCCAAATACAAGTTTGAACCAAAACACATCACTTAGCTTATATAAGTTATAATACAGTTATTATAATATTTTGTTTTATTACTTTCAGAGTTAGTTATTTATCATTTTTAAATAAATTGTAAAATTATATTTGATTTTAAAATTCATATATAAATAAAGTAAAAAATAAATAAATTTCCAGATTATCTTAAAAGTAAATTTAGAATAATTTAAATTTAATATTCCATTCAAATTAAACAGGTTACTCTTCCAGCTAAAAAAGTCTGTTTGTGAGGGTGTTAATGGGAAAATACAGGTTCAGTTTTTTCAAACTTTTGATTGGGTTTAATTCGAAAACAAGCAAATTCTGCTGTTTATGTTCAAGTAAAAGTGTTTAATGTAGATGTTAACCATGATAATTTTTAATTTATTCTACCTTATATTCAAGATATTGTATAAAATAAAACAAATACTAATTAATTCCTAAACATCATAAATCATAAATACTTATTACTACTTCTCACTTCGGATAATTTTTTTCATAAATATTTTAAAGAAGTATTTTTTTATAAAAGAAATTAATTTATACATGAATTAAAAATATATTTTTATAAACGTTAGTATGATTATCAAATATTTTTTCATAAACATATTATTTCGAATAAAATAAGAAGAGTAATTAATATGAGAATAAATTAAAAAAATAATAATTAATACTATATTAAAATGAAAAGTTTATTGCTTAAGTTTAAATTTGTTAAAAAAGTTAAAATTAACGCTGTAACAGAAAAAACAATTTTTAATTCATATATAAATTATTTCATTTTTTAAGAAGTGTTGGAAGTGTTAACATATATGTCCTAAATAAACAAACAAATTTCATTAATATAAAAAAGATAATCATTCAAGTCAAGACAATAGGCAGAGAAGAGAATCTTTTGACCCTTTAATTCCAACTAATTGAATTAACTGTCTTTTTTGTCCCTTTACCGGCCACCGGAAAGTGAAAGCGACGACGGCACGTCATCACCCACCGACGACCACGGCGAATACGAATGCAACTCTCCATAGCAGCCACCACCACCATCCACCACCGCCGGCGGAGGCGCCACCTCCATCTCCAAGTACCTCACCACCTGCCTCATGCTGGGCCTCTTCTCCGGTGCCTCCGCGGAACACAACAATCCCACTTTGATCACCATCAAAACTTCCACCTCATCAAACACATTACCCAACCTGGAGTCCACCACCGCCAGCGGCGCCCCCATGCGCCACCGCTCCCAGACCCAGTCCACCAGCACCAGCTCCTCCGGCAACGCCTTCATGTCGATGGGTCTTCTCCCACACACCACCTCCAACAACAATGCTCCGAAGGCGTAAACATCAGAACTGGTGGTGGGTTTCCCCGTTCGTGTGAGTTCAGGTGCAAGGTACCCCATCGTTCCCACCACACGTGTGGTGCTAGGGTTTGCACCATGCTCATAAAGCTTGGCCAACCCAAAATCCCCCAACCTCCCATTCATCTCGTTATCCAGCAAAACGTTCCCAGCTTTGACGTCTCTGTGAATCACCGTCTGTTCCCACTCCTCATGCAAATACACCAACCCCAAACCCACCCCTTTTATTATCTTAAACCTTTCCTCCCATGTCAGTATTTTCTTCGGTTGATCGAACAAGTATCTGTCCAAGCTTCCATTTTTCATGAAATCGTACACAAGTAGAAGGTCGTTTTGTTTCCGACACCAACCCAGTAACTGTACGAGGTTCCTGTGTCGGAGTCTTCCTATGGTTGATACTTCAGACACAAACTCCTGCACACGTTGTTTAGATTCGTGGGAGATTCGCTTCACCGCGATTTCCATGTGGGTCTTCGGGAGAACCCCTTTGTAGACGCGACCGGACCCTCCAAACCCGAGGAGGTTCTTGTCTTTGAAACAGTTCGTGGCATTGTGCAGCTCTTTGTATGGGAATCTGTGCGGCCCAACAACGTCCCTCTCCCAAGCTTCGATTACTTCGAAGTTCTTCATCCTTCTGAATAGGTAACACGCCAGAGAAATTGTGGCGAGTGTTAGAATGAATGAAAGGGAGAGTCCTAAGATTAAGTGGTTTTGAGTTTTGTTAGGGACAGAGAGCGATGGGAGGTTGTGCAAGGAAAGGGTTTTGGCCTCTCCGTTTATTTTGAAGCTCCAACCAAAAATATAGTGTGTGCTTGCTAGTAACCCTGTTGAAGCAGAGAACCCCACGTACATGGAATCTTGGAGAATTGGTGAGAGATCTACTTTGTATTTTAAAATTGGGTTAGTGGGTTTGGAGGAAGTTGGGGAGAGTCTAACCTCCAATTGGTTATTTGATGAATCATAATCAACCCATGCTTGTATCACTTTACCACTCTTCAAACTCAGGTTTTGTTTATTGGCTGAGTCCTCAGGGAAAAACGCAGCTTCCACGGATTTGTTGGATACCATGTTGTTGAGGTTGACACCAACATGGTTGTCATTGATGTCCTCGAACTCGAAGTCTTGGACGGTATCGAACTCCACTGCAAAAAGGTGGTTTGAGAAATTCCCCAGTTCTTTTGGGTTGAGGAGGCCCAAGTACTGGCTCGGGTACGCGTCCGCGAGGGACGCGGAGCGCGAAATGGTGAAGGCAAAACCGTGGCCACCGAGTTTTGGGTACTGAGGGATGATTGCAAACGCAAAAGCAGTGGAAAAGGAGAAAAGTTTTGTGTCGGTGGAAGAGCTTTTGTTGGTGTGCTTGAACTGAATTGGAGTTGGATAAAACGCGTGCCCAATTACTCTCTGAGTGTTGTTTGTTAAACGAAGCAAGCCCTTGTGCTCAATCACTGCTCCTCCGTTTAAGGCCATGTTGGTGGCAGCAGAAGCACCACCGAACCCGTTGAAGAAAAACTCTTGAGACTTTGCAATGTCTGTGACCAGAAGAAGGGTCAAAACACACACAAGCACAAGTGTTCTGGTTTTGGCCATCACGAGGCAGAGCAACCAAAAAACTTGTACACAAATGTTACGTACTTCATGCTGTTTGTAAGAATCATTAAGTAAGCTCAAATGAATAGTGCTCTGTGCTGTGAGGTGCTATTCAAGAGTGTGTGTGGATTATAAACTGAAACGTGGTTACTATTTCATGATTCATTTCTCTCACATGTTTGGTGTTTACCACGGATTGTGACTTAACACAGCTTTACCATTTTGAATATCATCATCATCATCGTCCACTTCCACTTCAATTCTTTTTTTGTATCAGCTTTACACAATTTATTTTATGTGTTGGTATTTCCTCTTATGGTCCTTTTCCCTTATAATTTGTCATCCACTATGAATTTGTTTGCATGTAGGCTTTATATGGAGAATTGTCTAGCTGAACGTGGATAGCATGTGAATATTTGATGTCAAATGTTTTTCTTTACCACTTGCATGGATCAGAACTTTGTCTCTTTTTCTTAATTTTTAAATTACAGTGATATTAAAATAACATGATGGAAAGTTGAATAGCTTATTATCATGATTTATAATTTGATATGCAAGAGTGTGATTCTGGATTATATGTTTAAGAGTGTGAGATATAATTAAATATGGAGCATCTCCAACTCAGCAAAGAAAGCTGTGATTTTCTGGGGCTTGTCTTCTGGTTTAAGTGATACCATGAAAGTCAGAACATGCAGGTAACTTAACATAAAAATAATATAATGGTTTACTCTATAAAACAAGATGAACTACAGAAGCAGAATAAAAAAACTAATTTCTGGATTTTGCAAGTTGATTGAAATCAAATTTAATTGTGATAATCAAATTATACAAACATGTGTATAATTTTCTTTATAATGTATAAACCCTAAACTCTAATCCAAATTAGCCCAAATATGCTAGTTCTATCAAATTGCACTCCTTTTCTATTCGTGACAAATTTGACTACCTCCACCAAATTTTAGTGCTTGCTCTAGTGCTCCTTCACGTCATAAGTGAAATAGAGAAAAAGAGTAAAACTAAAAAATGGAGAATAAAAATAAGTTGCAAAAAGGTGTTTATAAATGGAGAGAAAAAAGAAAAAAAAACATTCTTTCACTTATTTAAAATGAGTAAAAATTAATAAATAATGAAATTATTTTCACATTACTTAAAAATTAGTTTAAACCACACACTCTTACCATTAAAATACATATTATTTTCAATTTTTTATGTATAAAATGATTACACCTTTTTAAAAAACTAAAAAAAAATATGTAGAAAAAAAATATCAATCATCTTCCTTATTACATGCCAATTGAAGGGGAGGGGAGATACTTATGAATCCCAAAAATACCATTTTTTTTCATACAAAAAGTGAATATTTCTATAAAATCTTTTCCATTTCTTTTTCCTCTAATTGTATAGACACAAATAATGAGAAAGTGACCCATCACTAGTGCTCTTCACTATTCTCTAGCTGTTGGAGAAACTTAGTCTTATCTAGTCACCATTTCCATGCATATCAACTATATAGCCTAGCCCTCCCTCTACTCATTTATGCCTGCAATTTTCTTCTTGTTGCTTTATGGCAACTTTTAATTTAGACATTTTTAGATATTTATTCACCCTTTGTACAACAAGAGGAAAAACATTAGAGTTTCATTGTATCATAAAAGAATTATCAATTAATTGTATATAAAAAAATTATAAAACCATCATTTTTAGCTACAGAAGGTAGGTTTCTCAAACAACAAAGTCTTGTTCCTATTCAGGACTATCTCCTCCTATTCTCATTTTCCCTTAAAATTTAAAGGAATGATATTAAGACATCTTAAACACATATTTTTCTTCTATTATTTTTTTCTCTCTCGATCATATCATATTATATCACCTTTGTTCACATATTTTTCTCTCATTTTCCTAAGTAATAGGATTTAGGGTGTCCAACAATTATTTTGTGAAATTTAATATCCACTATTTATTTATTTGCACGTGGAAGAGATGTATATAGGAATATGGATGACCTGTAAATGTGATGTCAAGAGGTTCTTTCTTTTAAATTCACACAGAACAGACCCTTTTTTTCTGCTTTGATTTTTAACTTTTAAACTCAAAGTAATATGGCTGCACAATAGAGTTGCTTGATTTTTTTATGACCTTGATGTTCTCTTGCATTGGTTTTCAAAATCTTGTTTAGAAAGATTTTTTTTTCTTGAAGGAAAAAATTTATAGCATTCTCATTGTCTGTTATATACCTCTGTACAACTGTGTTCGTTTTTCAAATGATTATTTTCAGTAGTGTCAATAATTTTCCAAACTTGATCACTTTCTAGCAATGTTTGGTATTCATGATCAAGGTGCATTAAATTTGAAGGGTATACTAGAAATCATATTTAACAATGTTTTTCTTTTCTTTTAACAGTTTATTATCTGAACTTGGAAAGTAGTGACAGACAAAAATATAAAGAAGAATCAAGAATATAGGACAAAAGGAAAAGGCACCAAATTCATTAAGTGCAAACTGTAACCAAAATTATAGAGGACAGTCCAATAAGAAACATGGTAAAATTATTTCAAACTTAGCATCTTCTCTTTGCACACAACACATTGAGAATGCTAAGAATGTAATACACTGTTGCTAGCACTTGGACCAGCACAGCCATCAGGGACAGAAATATTTACTTGTCGGGTTGCTTTGCCTGCACATAAAACAATTCAAGAATTTCATATCAAAGTGAGATTATTGTTGCAAGTTGAAGGAAGATTAAGCTAGATGCAAACCTTCAATGATCTATTTGAAGAAAGATCCACTCTTGATAGCATCCTCGTTGGCATTTCCAAGAGCAGCCTCATTCAAGTACTGGTCAGCCAATTGGACTCTCTTCACATTCTCTTGTTCTTGGACAAGCATGCTAGCATACAGCAAGAGCTTGTCCAGAGTCATCTTGGGCTGGTCAAAGGTAGGAGGTCCTTCCTTTGAGTTCACAAGCTTCTTCCCAACAGAATCAACTCCAACACCAGAAATCCACTTCCTTACTTCATCATCATACACTCTGGCCCTCAGTGCACCAAAGAAATCTGCACCACAACATGGGATGTTATTGCAGTTATTTGTGAAAATACAATCAAATTGCTCCTTGGTTTTATTATTTTCAATGGAATCAAATTGTTCTCTTTCTTAAACTCATCTAATGTTGTTCTTTTTTAAAATTGGAACCCAAATTCTACCTTAGTGTTACAGTTTTTGGTTCTTAGTTCTTACCAATGGATTGGCCAGGGTGTTTGTCAACAAGCTCGACAATGTCCTTTTCAGGAACACCATCAGTCCGGAAAATTCCCTTGCAAACACCAATGCGGTCTTCCCTTGTTGGTGCCCAGTAGAACTTCTCCATACGACCATCACGGATGAGAGGAGCATAAAGTGTTGAGAAATCGTTACCAGTGACAATGATGGGCACACGGGCGTTATCTTCCTTGTTGTACATACCAGGAAGCTGCACATTTGTGGGGTTATCAGCAATGTTCATGAGAGTGGCATTCACCATCTGGTTGTTCACAGTGTATTGGGTGGTTCCACCAAGACGACCTGCTCCTGCATCAAGATCATTGATGAACAGAACACACATCTTTCCCTTCTTGATTAAGTCTGAGGCTTCACGGTATCTCTGCCTAATCAATTTTGCTGGCTCTCCGGCATTTCCACTTTCCAACTCTCCAGCACTCATCATGATGGGGCTGTAATGTAATCACAATTCAAACAAATCAAATATAAAGAGTGTTCAGTTCATTTGTTGTGAGCTTCAATACAATATAATTCAAATCTTTGATGAAGTATGAGTATTGCCAGATATCAATACTTCCTACTCTGTGTTTGAGTGGGGATTTGTGAAAATGAATTCGAAGTTAAATAGTTCATGTTTGGACATGTTTATCTCAAACCATGTAAAAATAGTAAAATCTAGGACAAAATTTTGGGTTCAACACAAAAGTTGTTTAAATTCCTCTCCATGATACAGAACATGTGATTTTATATATAAAATTACTTTAGCTATATTTGATGACCGTGATTAAAAAGTTCACATAATGAAGGGGATAGTTGAGCAAGAACTCACTTGATTCCCATCTTGGCAAAGACAAGCTCACATTGGAAAGATTTTCCTTGTCCCTTGCCTCCCCAGACACCAAGAATGAGAGGAACCTGCAAAAGGATTAGAAAAAAAATGAATGGTGTCTCCCAATTTGAGAAAAGTTGAAGTGCAATTTATGCAGAGAAGATGTTTGTGGTGGCATGCCTTGATGTTGGGCAAGGTCATGAAGTTCTTGGCGATGTGAACAACAAGCTTGTCCAAAAAAGCTGGAGCAATGTAGAAACCATCCTTCATGTTGTCAAAGTCGTACCTAAATTAAGAAGCACAGAAGATGATGATGATGATGATATAAAAAAGAGAATGAAACAGTAAATAAAGGGTTTAGAGATTATGTGAGGAAGAAAGAGTATACTGACTGGCGTAGTCCAGCGCTGAGGTACTCGTGGGAGCTCATGACTGCATAGTGAGTTCCAGCATCCATTGGAGCTTGGAAAAGAGAATCAACCAAACCCTTCCCTCTTGTGATGTCTTGTTGGTCATCAGAAACATCGTAGGCTAGACCCCTCCATCTGTCCCCCTCGGTCTGCTGGGTCTCCTCGATCTCTTTGTCTGCAGCAACAATTTTGAAGCTTCCAGATGTCAACTTGCTGTTAGGGACCCTTGAGCTAATAACCTTCTTCAAGCTTGTGCCAAAGAAAGCTGAACTGGGACCTGAAGCTCCGCCTCCAGATCCATTCAGATTCAACTGCAATGTCACATCACAGTAACTCATGTTATACCATGCACAATCATGAGCCATATAAACATGCAAATCAAGCAACTTAATGCACCAATAGCACAACGCAGACACTGATACTCTTAGATTTTTTTTGGATTACAAATATGTTTTTCATAACAAAAGAATTTATATAATAAGTTTGAGATTCAAGAAGATTAATGTATTTTTTTTTAAATTATGTTAGAACCGAACTAAAATTATTATAAATTCAATAAATATTTTTTGAATTGGATACGTGTCCTACGAATATCTGGATGTCGATATTCGATATGTATATCCAACATGAACATGGACACGCTAATCTAAGAAGAGAAGTGTCCGAAACTCATACGTTTAAACTCAGCATGTAACTATACAACCATGACACACTATACAACTATGACACATAAAATGAAGATATAGTAACCCTTGTTTGGAAGTGACAGAGGGTTACGTGAGGTGAATAAACATGTGCGAGCCTACTTGTTTTTACATTCCCTAACACTTGAGCATTCATCATGCAATGATTACCCTGATGCTAGATAAAGATGGATATCAAAGAAGACATGAAAAGGGCAAGAATATCGTACAAGGGTTCTGTTGACAGCGCCGACAGTGGAGAGGGAGGCAGCCATGGAAGTGTTGTTGTGGAGAGAAAGGGTAAGGTTGTTGTTGAGTTGCAAATTCAGTGGTGGATGGCTTAGTATAAGCGAAGGGTACGTCTGACTTATAGTAGTTGCTTGTGCTCAAAAGGATTGGTCACAGAGGCCTAAGATCCACACATAGAAGATTGAACAGCAGCCACGTGGCAAGATACTGTGCCTCCAAGGTTTTTTGTCCCTCTTAGTCGAGGATTTTGAGGTTGTCATTGCAGCTTTTTCTATCTCCACCAGAATTAAGGAGATTTGTTTGCCACACAAGCCTTGAAGAACTTGTGTCGTTTATTCAAATTCAAGCATCTTCAATCTTGATAACCAATCATAAGAGTAATAATATTAGAATTGGTAAGTGGCATAATTTTTGAGGTTGTCTTTTTACAGAGGTAGAGATGGTACTAATGACCCCACATTGGAGCCAATGGGTTCATTTGAAGATGAATTATTGTTGGTAGAAACAAGAAATTTAATTGGTGAGTCTCAGATAATTTCATGAATGAAGGGGATTGAGCCCTATTACATCCCTCGACCCTACCATGTCTCTCTCCTTCTTTCTTCTATCTGTTCTGTGTGGCCAACATTCTTCACTTGCAACTAAAGGAAATTCACAACTTCACTGCTTTTTCTTCACTGTTAAGCTTCCAAATAACAAGAAACAAATTTAAAACTACAAAAAAAATTGATTATTTGATGTTTAATTATCTAAAATTTAAGCTTGTTTACTATTTTCCTTTTCTCATTTCAATCATATAACCTAACCTTTGAAACCTAAATACATAGAATGTCTAGCTTATACAACAAACATTATCTGTCTATTGTTTCTGGGATGTTTGTTCATCTCTTTATTCTTGTAGATTCTTAATGTGGTTTGGTTTATGTAAAAGGGTTGGGATACCCCTTTTGTATCTCTCTTAATTTAATTTCATTCTTTGCTGGTAAAAAAAAAAACATAAACATATAGAATAACCTATTCCAATTATTTTTATACTAAATCCTAACCTTTAAAACCTAAACATATAGAATAACATATTCCAATTCTTTTCGTACTAAGTATTTAGATGGTTTAAAGTTGGAATAAATTTCATATTATATTATATAAATGAATGTGTCTAAAACATATTCACACTACAAGAAAAAATCATGAAATAGAAACCAATTTTTAGATACCAAAATAATTAGTTACAATAGGAACTAAAATAGAGACCATTTTAGAAACTAAAAAAAATTGGTTTCTAAATTAGTTTCTATTATTTTCTATTATTGTTAAATGGTTTCTAAACTGGTATCTAATTAGCAACCAAGGTTTTTGCTACCAAATTTAGAAACTAAATAATTGGTAGTTAAAACCTTAGTTGCTAATTAGATACCAATTTAGAAACCATTTAACAATAATAGAAAATAATAGAAACTAATCTAGAAACCAAATTTCCCTTTAGTTTCTAAAATGGTCTCTAATTTAGTTACTATTGCAACTAATTATTTTGGTTTCTACAAATTGGTTTTTATTTCATGATTTTCTTGTAGTGTCAATTCTACTTATTATTTTGATTTAATTTAATAATTTTATCATTTTTTTATCATTGATAACATTATAACAAAGAATATGGATGTAAGGTTGTTCTAAGAAAATTAATATTAATTTTATCTTTTATAATTCTTAGTTGTTTTTCTTTGTATATATGTCTAGTCTTTATTTTATTTTACTTTTTTAATTTTATTTTTTATTGTCTCTTTGTTTTATATTTTGTCTTTTATCTAGACCTAAAATGAATGTAAAGCTTGAATCTATTAAGACTCTATATTTTGATTGATGTAAAGAAAAGAAAATAGAAGAGATATTTTATTTTCATATTCTTTATTTTTTTTTCTTTTGTTATCTCAGTTTTTTATAATACATTATATAAAAAATAACACATTTATTCACTATACTTGTTTTGTAAAAAGTTGGTAGAAAAATCTCCAATAGTGATACAAATTTACAGTAACTCGAATTGTTTGTAAAGGTTGAAAACCAGAGATATGACATTGCAATAAGAGTAAAATGTCTGGAAAATTAGTTTGATTGTGCATGGAGAAAAGTGTTGTTTGCATGAGAGTATTTGCATGCCTTATCTTTGGGAAAGAAGAGGAAAAATAACAAGACATTAGACTTCTACAAATCTACTTTATCTTTTTATATCATAAGAATATAGTGTGCTTTTATCACCTAATTACATCATTCAATGTCGCATTATCTCATATAATTATGTTATGTTGCATCATTTAGTATTACATTGTTTAATGGTGACTTCTTTTTAAAAATTTCATATATTTTCAAGTTGCTAGAAAGTTTCCTATTTTTCTTAGCTTTCATTGAAAATAAGTTGTAAATACATATTATATTAAAATAAAACTATAACAATAACATATGATATAAATAACGAAGAATACGTTATCAATTAAAATTCAATTGGTGACTAAAATAATATATAGCTCAAATAATAAATGTAAATTTGAAAAAAAAAATTATATTAACAAAAAATTATAAGAAATTGAAAAAAAAAACATTAAAGTTTTAATTAAATGGTCCACAAATAATAATGTGGGTAGGATAATGAATCCCTACCTTTTGAAGACATAAAAGATCAACGTTGCGTACGTGTTTCAACAAACATTATTTATCCATTTATATTTTGGACTTTAGTTTTTCCTCCAATAAAGCTTCGGACATCTCAAATATTTTCAATTATCTCTAATGTAAGTGTTTTAATTAAAAATATAACTTTGAAATCTAAGTTTGATAAGGAATCTTGATTGAAACTTGATGTGATATGAATTTTAAAACTTATAATTTTGAATAAGATTTTGAATGATAAAAAATAATAACTATTTTTTTCGGTTTGGAAATAATTAAAATGTGAAAAAAAATATTAAATTATAAATCTTATGAGAATTTTATATTAAAAATTACAATAATAGTTTAAAATAATGTGATATGGTGACGTTAGTATAAAATAAAATAAAGATACTTATACTGAAGATAACTTTAAAGTAGTGATTTTACAGTTTTCTTGTTTTTTCAAACCATAAAGCAGATAGAGAAAGAAAAAACTACATAAGGGTTTACTTTTTGCTAAATAAAGAACCCAAATTCAGAAGTGTTTGTACAAGAAATTGTCCTACAAATAGCAATAATAAATATCCACGAACGAGAATCTGCATTGGGAGTTTCCCTTCCATGAAATCCTGATAAAATTTGAACCTGCACATGCTCACGTAAAATGACAAAAATACTCTTAAAATAGAGGGGAATGTGGATAAAAATATAAATTTGAAATTTTTTTTCAAAACATTTTTCTGGATTTAGATTTTCAAGACATTATAGAAGATGATTTAAAATCCAATGATAAGGCATGTTGTTTAAGGAACAGATTGCAATCAACTATATTTTTCAACCGTTATTACAGTTAAAAAAACCCACTTTCCTTACAAAACCAAACATACTGTTCCTAGGAGAGGACAGCCATGACATGAAAAATACATCAAGAGAATTATATTATATGATTAAAAACACGGTTGCCAAATGATCTAAGCACAGGAAGTACCTTTATGAGGACTCTATGATTCAAGGGATTAAGATCCTTGAAGTCATCAGTTTCAAGTATACCAACAATGTCATCATCCTTCACAATAAGATGCTTTGTACCATTGAATTCTACCTCAGTACCAGCGTATTTGGAATACAGCACATGAAAGCATCAATTAGAGCCAACCCCACTCCTTCCCCAGAAAATTAAACACAGATCACATAAGGTTTAAAGACCTCCAACATAGCAGCACCATTACCTTCACACTAACATCCACTTTTGTCTTTCCTTCACCAACATCAACCACCTCACCTATTTTCAGAAAATAATTGATCTACCATTACCAATGTTCCAAAAGAATGCATTGGAATAGAACTCAGACTACCTTTAATACCAAATCAAATGGAGGATATAACGAAGGACTGAGTGAACTTACTCCGTGTAGTCACTCAAGTAAATAATATTTGGCCATTCTTCCTTACCTGCTAACACATTCCAAGCAAGCAACATCGTAGCACCGTAAAATTAAGAAAACTAAAGCTGCAACTGAAATTTACTTGTACAGGATGATTGCATAAAAAATAAGCATTATGTTGCAGACATTTATTTTATAAATTTAATTTAAAAATTATGCTATCCTCACAACTATTGCATCTGGTTTAACTGTTTATCAAATCAACAGCCTATAATTAATGTGCATATCGGTAGTCATCAGATCAACAGCCTATAGTCAGTGTGCATATTGGTAATAAACGGTTGTGCAAGTACAAATATATTTAGTACTGAAAACGGTTTCTTTAGTACTGAAAACGGTTTCTTCAAGAATCTTGGTATTTTCCACTGCCAAGACCTGTCCATTAATTATTGATAAATAAAGTAAACAAAAGGAAGAGATGATGGATAATTCATCAACAAAAACAAGGACAAGTGCTTTATTATACAAAAAAGAAAAAACATACGGTGATCTCAGGAACACCACTCTCTCGCATTCTGGAACATGCGCAACCATGGACTAGGCCCATTCTTCTCTACATGCCAGTGCTTTGGATACCATGGGAACTGCCACATTAAGAAGCAACGTTCTGGATGAGGCATCATGGCAAGATGCCTCCCATCTGGGGAACAAATAGCTGCAGCCCCTAAAGGAGAGCCATTCACATTGAAAGGGTAGGCCTCAGTTGGATTCCCAGCATCATCACAATATCTTACAGGAGCTAACTCAGAATGAACTATTCGGTCAAATACACCTTCGTCAGGAAAGTAAGCTCTTCCTTCACCATGAGCAGCCCATATACCCATTGTGCTACCTTCCATGCCCCTGAACATCATAGCTGGTGAGGGCAGTATGGTAACACTTGTAAAGCGGCATTCAAACCGCCCTGATGCATTATGAATGAACCTTGGTTGTGATAGGTCACCACCAGCACCATGCACACCCCCAATTTGTGGACCAGGTACCCACCCCAACAAAGCCATTAGCTGACACCCGTTGCATACACCTAGACTAAAAGTGTCCGGTCGCTTGTAAAACTCCTGAAATTGCTGCAAAACATGCTCATTGAATCTTATGCAAGCAGACCAACCTTTTGCAGAATCAAGCACATCAGCATAGCTAAATCCACCAACAAACACAATTCCACGAAACTCTTGCAAAGACATCTTTCGATTGAGAAGGTCTGACATAGTAACATCCCATGGCTCAAAACCAGCAGCATAAAATGCTGCAGCCATTTCTCGGTCTCCATTGCTTCCTTCTTCTCTAATCACAGCCACTTTAGGTTTCACAGTTGCAGACAAAAACTTTTCCTCAGTGAAGACAGGAAGATAGGTCAGATCCCATGAGGGTTCATATCGATGTTTTAGTCCTTCTTTCTCCATATCCACACAAGATGCCAGTCTTTGGAACCTTTCCAGCTGAAAACTGGTCTCTTCCCACATGTCCCTTAGAGTGCTAGTTTTTTCTGTTAAGAAAATCTCCCCATCAACCTTAACTTCTATTGATGGACTGGCAGTTACTTGACCAATGATTTCAGCTGAAACTCCCACATTGATCAATTTGTCCATTACCAAAGTCAGATTTTTCTTGCTTACCTCAAGAACTAACCCAAGCTCTTCAGCATAGAGTGTTTGGAAGAGGCTGTTACCTTGAGATGCCATGTCCAAATTAAGTCCGCAATTACCAGCAAATGCCATCTCTAAGGCACAAACAAGCAGCCCACCATCGCTGATATCATGGCCAGCAGAGATCAGTTCATCAGTAAGAAGATCTTGAACACCTTCAAAGACCTTTTTAAGGTAAGGAACGTCATCAAGATCAGGACACTCATCCCCAACTTGGTCAAACGCCTGGGCAAAAGCAGATCCACCTAACCGCCTCTTACCTTTTGACAAATCAATATGAAGCAAAACACCTTCATCCTTAAGTTTTAAGTCTGGAGTCACTGTTTTTGTTATATCAGCACAGGTAACATAAACACTGATAACAAGATTTCCAGGAGCCTTGACAACTTCTCCATCAGAATGGGCTGCCATAGAAAGGCTGTCTTTCCCTCCATCAATAGCAATGCCAAGTTCAATCATTGCTTCAGATAAAGATATGGCAGCATCATACATGTCAGCTCCTTCCCCATCAAGCTTGGCAGCATACATCCAATTACCACTAGCCTTGACATCAGAAAGGGAAGTGACCTTTGCCCATACAAGATTTGTTAGTGCTTCTCCAACAGCCAACCGAGCCATTGCTTTGGGGTCTAACAAGCCTTTAATTGGCTGTTCCCCAATGGCACAAGCACCTCCAGTCAAATCAGTAAAAGTTTGAGCTGTAACAGCAACATCGGCAAGGGGAATCTGCAAAGGACCAACAGTTTGCTGCTGAGCAACTAGACCAGTAACACACCTATCAACTTTTGTTGTTAAGAAACGTTTTGAACAGACAGATGGTAAACTCAACACTCTCTTCAAAGAATCTATCACTGTAATCGCAGGGGCAATATCAAGTGGCTCCCGCTCATAGACCACCCGGTTAAAGTGAAAAGACTTTTTAGGCATGTTACCAAGGACTTTCTCCAATTCAAGATCAACTGCAGGCAGAGGTGGAGGAAGTCCATTTGAAATACACTGTTGGGTTGCTAAGCTATCGACTAACACAACACGTCCATCACCACTAATAGTTCCAATAACAGCCATTGAAACTTTTTCCCTGCTACAGATTGATTCCAAGAGATCACGACTTTCGGGCTTCACCAAGATTGCATCCTGCTCCTGATACTCTGCCCCCCAAATTTCTAGAATAGACATTGTATGATCACCAACAACAATTGCTCGGACATCTATCTCAGCACCCTTTGGATATATAATTTCCTTCACAACATTGCAGTTCCCACCAGCACCCTGATCATGAATGCTGATTATTGGGTTTTTATCCCCCATCTCAATACATGCCCGAACAAGACGATATAGTTTTTGAGCCATCTCAGCATCCCCACGTTGCACAGCATTGAAATCAAGCTCTGCATCATTCTGCCCACTGACCATGCTTGAGGCTGCCCCACCTCCCATACCAATGCGATAAGCTGGGCCTCCAATCTTGACAACCAGCATCCCAATGTCAGGTTCTCCCTTTGTTATATGAAGGTGGTCTATCTGTCCAATGCCTGCACTGAACATGATTGGCTTCAACCATTCTCGCCTCTCCCCGCTAGGAAGTCTCATTCCAAAAGTTCTGCAGAAACCCTGGATCAATGGCTCTCCAAATTTGTTCCCATAATCAGATGCGCCATTACTAGAATCTATAAGAATCTGTAAAGGTGGTGCCAAATTCGATGGATAAGTAAAGGAGGGATCTTCCCATGGAGCATAAAGGCCTGACGTGTTGAGATTCCCAACACAATAACCAGCTGTAGCTGCCTGGACAAAGGAGCCCCTTCCAGTAGCATGTGTATCCCTAATGCGACCTCCTGCACCCGTCTCTGCACCAGGATAAGGTGCCACTGCGCATGGAAAATTATGTGTTTCAGCTGTAAATAATATATCTAACTCACTTACTGCAATTTCTAATGGACATGAGGAGCCAGGCTGAACTGGTCGGAGCTGCTTTACAGGGAAACCCCTTATAGCACTTGAGTTATCCTTAAACCCAATAACTGAGTTATTTGGATTTGCCTGCAGAGTACTTTTCACAATTTGCATTAGAGTCTTATTCATAAGCTGTCCATCAATGAAAATGTTTCCAGTAAAAAACCAATGTCTGCTATGCTCACTGTTGGATTGCGCAATATCAAACAACTCCACATTTGTTGGGTTACGCTTAATGTCTTCTCTGAAAAGTTTGGTGTAGTATTCTAAATCCTGGTCATCAAAGGCAAAACCCATCTCTAAATTAATCTCTTCTAGTGCCTTCCGTCCCCTCTCCATAACAGGTATATAACGAATTTCCTCGGGAACAATACTAGTCTCAAAGGATGTTAACTTCTGACTATAAACACATTCAGTCATTCTATCATGCACCATAAATGCAAATTCATTTATTTGATTATCTTGCAGTGCACTTGTGGTGAACAACAAGTACCTCCTTGACCGTTCCAAACGGGTGACTTCCGTCAATCCGCAAGCATGGCAAATTGCCACAGCATTAGTAGACCACGCTGTGGTAAATGACAACCTGGGACCAACCTCGACTATAACTGGAGTCAATCCCTCCTTCCTCTTCTTCTCAAGAAAGCTCTCATTTCCCAGATTCTCGGGCTCAAATGTTTCTTCAAGAAGCCATTTAAGGACAGAAAGTTTTTCACTCGAAAGTTGTGAACTAAGGCCAATATTATAACATTGCTCCGTTTGTATTTCCACGATCTGACTACAGATTTTCACCTGAGCATCCTTTAAAAGCTCAGCAGCTGCACTTTTTTGCATAAACGGTACCCGGAATAAATGAACAACCTCCGAGGCAGGCATCTCAACCAAGCCAGGTTGCTCTTCTACAACTGCTCTGGGATTTTCTTGAGCGTGACACCTTAAAGACAAAGCTCTTCGAGTTGATCCCAAAGCCCAATTCCTATTCCAAAGCGTACCCCAAAGCATGTGACTTCTATGTTTCTGAGGCTTCTTCTTCAAGAACAATGTCTGCCTTGAAGTACCCTGAAACCAAAATCAACAAAACCCATAAACAAAGATGCATTTTCATTTGCCAAATTAAACATAGTGCACCAACTAGTCAACGACAAAGATATAAACAAAACAAACACAAACCCATGTCAACCTATGCTAGTTTGCTAGTTTAACACGCTTCACCAAGTAATACACGAACAACTGAAATAATAACAACCTATGCCAAAGGAACAAAACTTAAACGAATCAAAATATGCTATTACGAGCATCAAAGCTTGAAACACCCCTCCCCCAAAAAAAATGACGACAACAACAATTAATAAATAAAAGGGGTCCATCAAATAATGCTAATTCAAAGACACGGAGGAAAACCAAACCTGCAGCAATTGAGACACCCCAAATTCCGTGACAGCCGCCATGTCCTCGATCAAGTGTTGGGAAGCTCTTAAACAAGAATAAAGGGCGAAAAATAAAATCTTTGAGGACTAAGCAGAATCATAAAAGATTATGGTGCGAATAAAAGTGAAACGAAGAATACCGAAACAAAAAGAGTGTGGCAGCAGCGTAAAACAAAGAGGGTTTTGATGAGGCAAGAATAAAAAAAAAACTCTGTTGATTGCTTTGGCGCTATTTCTTATTCTTCAATTTTATATTCTTTTTATCCAACTCCTCTGTTTCATAGATCTATTCTTTTTCTTTGTCTCATAAATTTTGAAACTTCCTAAAAATTAAAAGTTGTATTTATACACTTTTCAGCATAGTGAAATATCAAATATTAATTAATTTCAATTATAAAAAAAAATAGTGAATCCAAATTGTTTTGATTTGAAGGTTGCTTGGTATAAATGTGGATATTATATTTTTAATTAATATTTTTAGGTATTAATAACAAAATTAATGCAGTATTATACTTGTAATATTTTTCAGTATAATAAAAAAGAAATAAAATTAATTTCTTAATGCAGTAAAGAATAATTTTTAAGAAATTTTGTGATAAGGATGAATTTTAAATTAGATTTTTTTTCCCTGATTTAGATTAAGAAACTAGTAATATTATTATTATATGGCCCTTCACTATACTCCAAGTATAATTGGCTCTTCGCTGAACTCTAAGTACAAAGATTTTCTTTTTAAAATTTCAATGGTTATCGAATATTAAAATATTTCAATATTTAAAACTAATAATTGATGAGATAAAATGTTTCAATATAAACTTTATCTTCTGTTGTTGTATAAAATTCACTCCTGTGTACTACATTTTTTACATTGCTGTGTTTATTTTAACATCAAAATATAGTTGGTGCTTAGTTTAATAAACATACATATATTATTATTTTATTATTATCATTATTTTTATATTTAATAGGTGTTTAGGTTATATATTATACAAATTAAAATTTAAATATATATATATATATATATACCTACTTATAAAAGAATTTTTCATTATAACTATTTTTTTATTTGAATGTGTTCTAATATTTGGTAATAATAATTATCACGGATAGTTTTTCACGTACTTTTTATATATATCTTATTGTATATTTCTATTTAATACTGTCTACATTTATATATAAAAAACTTTCTCATTATAATTGTTTTTTATATACTTTTTATTTCTTATTTTATCTTACAGATAAATTCTAATACTTAGCAATCATAGTTATTTTACTTTTTTTTAATTTTGATAAGAGTACACAAATAAAAAAATAATAATTTTTTTTTTAATTTTTTAAAATTGAAAAAATTATAAATGATATGTTTTATATAATTTAACTAGTGAAAATATTTGTTAACAACAATTTTTATTTATTTTGAATAATATGTATATAATCTTTATCTTTATTTGGTTTTTCATGAAAAATTTAATGCTTTTTCTGAGAGAGAGGGGGAGGGAATTTGATATTTCAAAAATATATGAATTCATATAAATCTATATTTCATTTAAATAAATATAAATACACATATAATAATAATAAAAATAAAAAATATAAATATACAAACACAAACATTTAAAATAATATATAAATTTATACTTATAAGATATGAATAATAACATAGTTTATTCAAGTTTTAATATTAAAAAAATATAATATAAAAAAAAACAGATATACCGTCACGATAGCACTTATGTTTCCGTAATGTATATAAATCAAAATGATATAAAAAATTACAAGATCATAAAACACAACTAACATACTAGTTTAGTAACTATTCACTTAAACCTATCATAATTAGTATCAATATATCTATAACTAATTATCTTAAATTTTAAATCTTATTAAAGATAATTTTTTTTCTCATCAATTATATATATATAATTGGTTATTAACTACTTCTCCACTACTTACTACTGGTATCATGTCAAAACTATAAACTAGTATCTACTATTATGTTTGAGAATCGATTTTATACTAAATGGATTTTATTTAGCAAATTCATACAATAATATAATTTTTTTACATATTTTAAAGAATGTTGATAATTCTTCACTTTTAAACACAAATTAAATTTTGTTTTTTTTTTCAATTATCAATTAATCAATATATACACAATCAACATTGATTTTAAAACCATACTAAATCTCATTAATTGACCAACGACATCGTTTCAATACCTCATAATCTTACCACCAATTTAATATCACAAAATACAAATCAATATATTACTTAAAAATTGTTCAACTCTCCCCTATTTACTAGTCGTTTATTTACTAAACAATAACAACTTCAACGTAGAAGAATAAAATGTGAGATTTATAATCTTCAGACCTAAAACTAAAACACTTATCAAAAGTGAAACCACCGAGTTAACAACTTTTTCAATTAGTCAAATATATAAAACTTTGAAACACTTACACTTAAAAACAAAATATATTTAAAAATAAAAAAGAATTTTACTCCAAATCAAATTTCAATGAATTAGAAACTACTAAGATGCATTCATCCTTAATTGATGAGATTTGACTAAAATTTCTTTTAAAAATATGATAAAGAAATTTAAGAACTTAGAGAGTGTTAAGAAAATTAAAGAAATAATAATTTCAAAATTGAGTAATTAAGTAATTAGTTATAATTTATATTCTTAAAATGTTAACATTAATGATTATAAATCCATATATTTTAAACTGGTAAAAGTCGGTTCTTAAATTAATTGTTTTCTTTTACAAGTATATTTGTCTTATTTATGTGTCATGTATCTGTTTCAAATTTCAATAATAATCTCCAGTGTTTTTTTCATGGAAAAAAAATTCTTACCATGTGTACAAACTACAAATAACAAATACTTCTAATATATTGATTTATTCGAACATAAAATTATTCTAAAATATTCTTTTGTTGATATAAAAATGTATATTGTTTAAAAATGTATTAATAAGTATATAATAAATCATTTTGTTATTACTTCCAATAACCTAAATAATTTTTTATTACGTCCTCATTACTCACGTTTAAATAAAAAGATTTTACTTATTTAGATTTTTTTACGGTTAATTATTTAAATCAAAATATTTTCATACACCACCATGAATTTTAAATCAAAATATTTTCATACATCCACCATGACCTGTTCCAAAATTTTTTTTTTATATAAAATTTTCGTGTTAGGCATTATTATGCAACTTGACATCTCAGTTAAGCTGACACCGTAACAATAATCATCTATCATATGAAAAAAAAAATTATTAAAAAAAGAAAAAAAAATACAACTATATAATAATGGTAATAACACGTTCTTTAAGAAATTTTTTTGAACTTTTGTAGACAAAGCTTCACCAAACTAAAGCATTTCACCCACCAATTAAACCAAATTTGTCCAATTCTCTTTTAGTACAATTTTATCTTTATAGATATTTATCATTTCAATTTTCAAGAACCATAAACAAAAGAAATATATGCGTACAAAATATTAAACCAGTGTTAATAGTTTGTTTGACACTTCAAAGAATAAATACACCAATTTAATGAATTAATATTTTAACTATATTCATTTTATTTTTTAATTAAAAATATTATTATAAGGAGTTGTCATGAATAGAGGGTTCAAAGAATTTTTTCATTAACTTTATATCTATCCACTAGATAGGTTGTTATGGGTCACTCATCGTTTCCAATCAGAATTTAGAACCCTAGCAAAACCTACCTTCTCTCTCAAATTGAAGCCCCACACACTTTTTCTTCTTCTTCTTCTTTGCTTTGCTTTTTATATTATTTAATTTTTAATTCTTAATCTAACTGTGAAGAAATTTAACACCATCGTTGCATTAAAAAGAAAAAAAAAATCACTGCAAAATGTAATTTGGATTATCTAGTTGTTCTGGAGCAGTTTTTCACAGATTAAAGCAAATATGCTCCTGATTTGATTTTTTCCCACTACATTTTTTCCCTAACTTTTCTAGTTCAATTCAAAATTTCTACAGTATTAATATTTTTGACTTGATTCGTCTTTGACTTTTGATGTTTTGAAAGAATATTGTATTGGTTGATGATGTGAATTTGTGATAAAGATTAGTAGCGGTTTCATCAAATGGAAATTTAATGTCACAAACTTTATGACGGCTACTTGCCATAAATAACTAGGAGATGTTCAAAGTTATAGAATTAGTTTAGACATAATTGTGAAACATTCTAAGATTTTTTTTATTTAATACTATGGAGAGAAATAAGGAAAATTCACTTAGCCATACGAAAAATTCAAAATTTCTATTATTGGTATGTATATATGTAACTAACTAAACTTATTTTCCTACATCTTTCTACTTAATATACTTATTATTTTGTTTATAACAATATTAGATAGATATTATTATTTTGAGTTGACATGTATATATGATTATGAATATATATAGATACGATAAAAATCATCTCATTGCTGAAATACTACTCTCACATGCTACACATTTTTTGTTTTTCATCTACTTTTTTTTTATCACATCATATCTTCAATTTATCAATATCTCATTCTAGAATTTGAATACGATCACCTTGCGTGAGAAATAAATCATACATGTTGAAAGAAAAACATTCACATCATCTGTATTCAATCAAATTGTTCCCTTTTTCTTTCACCTTAATTTTCACTTAACTTTCGCTCAAAATCTTCCCATTTCACCAAATAGCTTGCTACATTCTATCATTTTTCCCCATGATCATTAGACCAATCAGAAATTAAATCTCAGTAATTTACTCTAACCATACAAAGAAAATACCCTACTATAGAAAGAAAAAAATGAATTCCTTGGTAGAATAATCTACATTGATTAATTGATTAAAAAGGAATATGTGTTGAGAGGCATTATCTAAAGTTCTGTGGCATGCATGCCAGGTGTTTGATTAAGCAAGAGGGCAAGCTCCCACTATTCGGTCAGAGTAGAGAGTAGAGGCATTATCTTATCTCCAGTTTCCTATCATACATATACATGTGCGCCAGGTGTTTGATTTTGGGGTTGCCACCGAAACTCCACCAGAGACTGGTGTCAACCCTCCACCGACACATGATCAATGCAGTATTCAACCAAGACACACATTAACTTACAATTACAAGGAATGCCAAAATAAACTTTGTATGAAATGTTGATTAACAGCTTAAGTGTATATTAGAATGAAATGGTTATTTCCTCTGAGAGAATTCAGAAGTCACAGCAGAGAGCAAGAAAAGAGGTAGCCAAGGGAGGATGCATTTGAATTATGGTTTGCCTATTAGTGGAAAACCAGGCTGTCATCTGAACTATTGCTCAAGTGGCCTAGGGTTTTATTTCATCATATTAGACAAACTTAACCCCACTAACATTCTTAATTTACATCACTACAATCCTACAACACACATCAAAGGACATTATTCATATTTCATGTTCATCAAGGATCTATCATACCCATTCTTACTTCATTCATCCACTCCTTAAATCACATCAGTAACTAACATTAAGACCAAGCCATTTTGTTTCTACTATTTTACAACACTACAAAAAATACTATACATCATATTCATTTTGATTGCACTAACCGTTAGTATAACCTACAAAAATATCAATAACACACTAATTATGACATGTATCAATTTTGTATACAACGGAATTAATAGAAATATCCTCTAGGATGACCAGAACTTAATGTTTAGAGAATTTTTATATCTATACAGTAAGTAACTTGTATCAATATTTTCTGTCTCTCTATATTGTATCATTTATTAGATCTCGTATTCCTCTCTTTTAATGCAAGACACTTATATAGTGTTAAATAATGCAGATGGGTTTCAACCACACAGATGAAATATGAAAGAAGTTACAGTTTCCCACATTCAACATATTATTCCAAAACATATGAAAATGAGAATATATAAAGTGTCAAATTGATGAACAAATTGAGCAAGAAAGCAAGCAAAAGTAAGATACCAAAAGGAAAACCTAAGGATCAGTACAAGATTTTGAAAACCCTTGGTCCGATGAATACTTCAATTAAAAATACAGTGGACACAATTATGGTACGCATCCCATACTTGATGTCCATCGATAACTATTATCTAAAATTTTTATAAAACGATGTTGGCTAAACGGGTTTCTAAGCACGAGTGACACAGACCAAAAGGCCAAGACCATAAACAATATTATCCACCATGGGTCCAACTTTAATGGGTGCAGGTTGGTTCTTAGAAAATACTAAAAAGCAAACCCCGTAAAACCTAGAAAACAAAAACAAGGGGAACTACACCCAGACAACCTTTTTTTTACACCACCTCACATGAGGCATAATAATGTTGACTGAGTTTAAGCAGTATGGTCTATTCTAAAGTCCAAACAAACAGCATGCATGAGATGAGATGAGAGTGATTTGATTCATTGAGGGAAAGGGAGATGAACCGACCATATCACTGTCACCCCTTCCCTTCTCTTTAAAGAAGTGTTTGTTCCATTTCCATATGAATGTAGCAAGTGCCAAAACATTCAATGTGGCATAGCCTCCAATTAATACAAGGAAGAGTCAAACAACACGTTTGCTTACCACAAATTCCAGCACACAGCTAGCTAGCTCCACTCTTATTCCGGACCATTTCAAACTCCATCCTTATTACCTACACATAATCATAATCCAACTCTTCCTCACACAAAAAAAAAGCAGATCCATTAGACACAAGAGAAACAAACAAACAAACAAATAAGCAAACCAGTGCTGCTACAAAGTGTCTTAAAGATGATGATAATAATAATAATAATAATAACATCTGCTTGACTCGAGTCTCTTTCAGAAGCAAAATTAACAAAAGGAACCAAAAAAACAACCGCCTAGTCTTATGCTTACAAAGAAAAACCGTCAGAAAAATTAACATACTTAATTCACATGTCAGTAAGATTAAGCAAATCCATCATATCAGAAGGAGGGTGGAGGACGAGGTGGAGCAGCTCCCCAATATACATCATGAGGCATGTTCTGACCATTGTGTAGCAAATTAGGAGGCAAATTATACATGGCCATTGAAACTTGTTCACCCAAACCCTGAGATTGTTGTTGTGGCTGCTGCTGCTGCTGTTGTTGCACTTGCATTTCCTCTTCACCTTGTTCTTCCTCCAGCGGCAGCCTCTCGTAGGTAGCATTGGCGAACGTGGCGGCGATCACCATCACCGGCCCGGAGGCCACCAGAGAACCCGCAACGGTGCCGCCAACAACCTGCCCCTGCCCTCCGGCCAAGTAGACGGAGAGTCCGGTGGCGCCGGGAGGCGAGGGGGAGGGCAAAAACGCGCCGGAGAGGGAGAGAATCTCGAACCTTCCGTGGAGGGTGATGACTCCGGTGGGCGCGGCGGGCTGTCGGAGAGTGACGTTGGTGACAATGCCGCTGCCGCTGAGGACCGACACGCCTCGGTGGCGGCGGTTGGCGAAGGCGGCGATGCTCTCCGCGACGTCGCTGCCGCTGGCGATTTCCAACACGTGGCTTCGGAGCGCGTTGGGGCTTTCTTTGGTTATGACAATCGGCGGCTTGGGCTTGTTCTTGGACCCGGGAGGCCTTCCACGTGGCCTCCGACCGCCGCTTCCGGGCTCCGAACCTTCGTGGCTTCCGAGGTTCTGGTTCTGGTCGTCCCCGTTGTCCCTGCTGACCTCTTCCTCCGTGGTGTTGGTGTTGGCGTTGGTGTTGCTGTTGCTGCTATTGGTCGGAGTAGTATTCGCGTTGTTATTGTTCTCCATCAACTCTTGCTCTCTAATCATCCCCACATTCCCAGCCCACCAGCGGTTGGCCATGTTCGCCTCTGAAGCTTTATTTTATGTCGAAAAGAGATATAAGGATGAAAAGAATAGACAGGGGAGATCTGTGTCTGAATCAGGCACGAAAGACATGCTTTTTTGCATGTAAACCCTAACCACACATGTAAACAGGAGGAGTCACATCCACCTAAAAATCAAAGAAGGTGAAAGTGGAGGAAAAAGGGTGTGTAGAAGTACAAGAGAAGATAAGAGAAGAGTTGAGGTTGAGGTTGGGGTTGAAGTTGAAGGTGAAGGAAGTGTTTTTAGTTGACAAAAACGCAGTGTTTTCGGGGGGTTGTTGTTGTTGCAGCAGAAAGGATATAATACGGTAATATGGTAATATGCTTTTGTAATTGTACCTCAATCTATGCCACTAAAAGGGTCAGATTAGTACGGGGCAAAAGATGGAAACAGTGGGAAGTACCTTGAGAGTGAGCGGGGTCCTCTATGCTTGTTCTTTTTTTTATATATATTTTATGGGAGAAGGAGAAGGAAGATGATGTTAGCAACATCAATTGCAACAGCAGCACCATCAATGATGAAATAAATGGTTTTGTTATGTTATGATATGATATGCATTAGAAAGAAGTAGTATTGAAGGATGAAGTGGTTTTGGGGAGTCTCCCTGGTAAGCGGTTCTTGTGTTGTGTTCAAAGTTTTCAACTTCCGAAGCAAGCAGAACTCCATCCACTTGTTGATGTGGTGTCACTTACTCACCCAGCAAGTTGGCCCAGATGGAGAAGTAAAAACAGTTTTGAGTTTTCATTCCCAATTTACTCTGTTACCCTTCTCTCTTCCTCATTCATCAAGTGCTACTTCCTACCATGCTCCCTTCCAATGACGCGTGCCCTTCTGCTTTTCCTCTTCTCACTCTTCTCCTTCTCCCAATAATTTCACCTCTCACTTTTACATCACAACAAATACACCTTTTTCTTACTTTTTATTCTATCAACAATTACTGCAATACCCACTTTCAACAAAAACATACCAACTTATCATGCACAACCTTGTGTTTTCCCACACCCCAACAACCTTAACTGCTGTATTTACAATAATACACAGAAGTTAAATCTTGTTTTACAGCAATAAAATACTCAGAAGGTTAAAAATGCCACCTTTTTAACTCTCTAGTTTCAAGATTTTGGTTGGCATCTTCGTATATTTATTGGGACGCAGAAGTGTAAGTCAATTCAAGTTCAGGTTTTATGATTATAAAGGTTCAGAAGATAGAAATACGTGAGACGTGAGTAGGTTGACAAGATAGAAATACAATAAAAAAGCATTAAAGGTATTTGGTTATAAGTAAAAAGATTAGGTCAGTTATTCATCCTCTGAACTAAACAACACCTTAACAGTGATTAAAGTGAGTTTGGTGGATGAGATTTTAATGTTATTGGAGAAAAATATATAATATTTTTTGAAGGGTCTGAAATAAAAATGAAAATGAAAAAAAAGAAAAGGAATAAAGAAGATTATAAGGAGGGCGGCAGGAGCAGGAGTGGGACACATCAATGTCTGCAAATGGCGACAAAAATAACGAATGCCAAGGTCTCTGAAACATCACCGCCAACATTATTTCTTTCTCTCTCAGCAAAATCACTTCAGAATCAGTAATCCTTTTTCTATCATTGTATTTTCAACGCAGTAACTATTTTATCTTTACCTTTCAATTATACCAATTGGGTTCTCAAATATTACATTTTTTCTTATCAAATGTTTGATATATTTTACATTTTATCTCACATGACAGTAACACACTGATATAAAACCAAAATGGTGTAGTGTGCATAGTGTTGGAGATTTTTGAGCTTTGAATGGTGAGTGTGCTGTGAATAATGAGCATGGGAATTTGGATGAGTGGCACCAATACGTAAGTGGTGATGCCACTTTTGCAATGAATCTACTGTACGCCACCAGAAAAGTGAGAATGGAACCCAGAAAAACAACTCGAATAAACACATCTTACAACAAAGTAGATGCTTGTGAAAAAGGGAGACAGTGTAATTAACTTCATGGATTAAATCAAATTAACTATGTAGTTTATTTTAAGATGAGGAAAAAAAATATAGTTCAATGGTCGTTTTCACAGGGATGATCACTTGATCAGAAATTTAGAAGGAAATAGCAGACATGTAAGTTTGTTCCAGCACTGCAATCTTATCTCCATTCGCACGTCAACTTCTAAATTTCTTTCATTTTTGTAACTAGTTTATAAAAAAGTTGTGTTTGAGGTCATCGATGACTAAAATTGAAATAGTGTGAAAATATAGAATGGTGTGAAGATTGGTTAGAGAAGAGGTTTGAAAGCAACATCGTTATCCATTCTCGTAACAAATGAGGACAAATTTTAGAAGTCAAGTTTTTTAATATAATCATGCCACGTCACTAATAGTAGTTGAAGTAAGAGTCTCTTTTTTCTTCCATAGTGTAGTAGGATTGAAAAGAGGAAAATTTTCCCCAATTAAACCGCTTTGCATTTTATTTTCAAAAGTATAACTCATTCTTTGTAGTTGGTGAGAATTTGCCTCTCTAGCTACTCAATTCTCACATTTTTTTAAATTCTGACCGCCAAAACCCTAAAAAAATTACAAATTTATGTAAGGTGAAATACAATTTGGTTGTTTAGAAAATTTGTCACGAACATTAAAAATACCAAAAAATATTCACATGCAAGAATGATTAACAGTTGAAAAAGTACTTAATTTCTTAATATAAGTATTTAACATTACGATTCAACTACACAAGATTGAATTGTTTGTTCAAAAAAAAATTCACACACCTCAATAATTGACTTAGAGGAGAGTATCTACATCAGCCATCTTCACAAAATAACATCCACACTTTTTTAAATTAGTAATAATTCATATTTTTGTTATATTAATTTGATGTATTATTTTTCATCCACCTTTAATTAATATATAAATTACATTTTAATTAGTTATCAACACATATTTCATTATTCTATATATGTTTTGGTATTAATTTATAACCAAATATTATTACATATTTTTTTATCATACTTTATTATATATATATAATTATTTTTTTAGTTAAAACATCTTTCATTCCAATCATCATTTATTTTTTAATTCCACAATTTAAAAATATAATTTATACACTTTTTTTTTACTAAACCAAATCATACATTTATTCACTTATTATTTTATCATTACATACATATCACTAATGAATAAATTAAATTTTATTTTTAATTTTTAAACCATTAAATTAATATTTATTTTTAAAAAATATCCCAATATTTTTATTTAATTTTTGCTACTATTTTTTTTATGTTTTACTAAACTAAAAATGCAAATTTTAATTCAAAAATCAATATTGTAATTTACAATAATTTATTCTTTTCATTTCAATTTTATTATAAAAATAAAAAACCAAGTTTACTATAATTTATTCTCTCCCATTTAAATTTATTTTAAAAATACAAATCATATTAAATTTATTTTTTCATCTCAACAAAATAAAAAATAAATAAATGAAAACTCTCTGACCACAATGGAATGATACAAGTTTATATGTATTTGTTAAAGTATGTATTAATGGTAATTAAACCGTACAAAAATTAGGTAATGAGAGTGTTAATAACTACAGATACCTTGATCAAGACCTAAGAGTGAAAAGATTCATCAATACTATAAATAGGCACTACAATCCAGTACTTGTTATTATTATAACATTTATGTCATTATTATAATATTTATTGCACCCGAATACTGAACACCTACTTAAATGTCAGATCATCTTTTACAGATGTCAACCGAAAATCAAAATCATGCAACCAAAAGAAGGAAGAAAAAAAAAAGAAAAAAAAATATAATTATTTAACCGATGAATAGATAGTACTATCTCAATTCTTTTATAAGAACAAAATATTTTTGTAAAAAAATAAAAAATATGGTGAGAATTCAGTTATGCAAAGAAGAATTCTCACCTATTATAAGAATTAACTGTACTTTCATAAATAAAATGCAAATGGTGCAATTAGAGAAATTCTCCCCCTTTCCAAGTAGTTGAAGCAAAGATCGGTGAGTTTGTATTTAATACTAGACAATTTGATACACTACAATAAAATTATTAAATAATAATTATATTTATTGATAAAAATAATTAATTATTATATTTATTAAATTAATATTATTCTAAAATTATAAAATTAATAATATATAAAGTAATTTTTATTATTAATAAAAATAATTAAATTAATATTCAAATTAATTAAAAAAATTGAATTATTAATATTTTAAATTTTAAATTACTAATAAAAATTACTAATTTAGAATATAAGATAATTAATATTTAGATACCAATTTAAAATTATTTTATAAATTTTTATTAATAATAAAAACTGCTTTAAATATTAATAATTTTAATTAAATATTTTGGTTTTTGAGTGATTTTTTTTTTTTGTATATGTATGTATAGGTTTGGTAGGAAAGAGTATGGATTTTTTTGGTGAAGGTAAAAGTTATGAGTTGGTCTGAGATGTGAAGAATGAAATTATAATAGAAAAGTTAGTCAAATAAGTTGTGCGCGGCATGAGATAAGATCATCTAAAATCCAATTCATCATAAGCTCCAAACACCTCAAGGATTTCAATTACCATGCACTAATACCTTCTCTTCTTCTCACAGAAAAGACATTGAAATGACACAAAGTTTCTAATTACAAAAATATTTCTATCATATCACCATGTCTAAAGAAAAGAATCTTACAAACTTTAAATTTAAATATAATTATTTACAACACTGTATTACAGGGATGGTGTTCTTGACCAGGAAAACCATGGTTGATTGCTTAATGCTCAAGTCCAGGAATTTCTGGAAACTCAAGACAAATCAAAGTCAAAGTCACACTTCTGGACTTTTAGGACACAAGAAGAAGCTTCTTACTACTACCGTCATGGCCAAACTGATATTCAATAAAAACAAAGTCGTACATCTATAGATATTTATATTTAAGGAGATTAAGCATAGATTAAGAAATGTTGAATCAGCTTTAAATAGGAAGAAAGAATATTTATTATTCAATTAAATCAATAATAAATTCATATATAAAAAAAAGGAAAAAAAAGGAGAAAATTATCTTATGTAAAAGAAAAAACATAACATCAATAACACAAAGAGTATTTTCAATTCATATTTTATACTATACTTATTATATTTTATACTCTTACTAACTTGGACGTCAGGATATCTTCTACAAGTGAACCTTCTTATTTTTTTTTTAGTTCATGAAATTTGTAAGATACTATCAGTAATTTCGAAGTTTAATAAATTTTAATTAAATATTATAAATTTAAAATCGCTAATATTCTTGTTTGTAACATTACTTTAAACAATTTTATGACCTATTAGACTAGAGTCTAAATGATGAAAATAAAATTGTGCAAATAAATATGATTTTGTCAAATATTATGATTATGAAGAAAGTTGAAGAACTTTATTTTCCTTTTTGCAGTCATCTCTTTGAATCCTGCATTTGGAATTTTGAATGACTTTGCATATTGAGTTTATAATAATAATTAGAAATTTGATAAAAAAAAGTAAAAAATAAATTTTCTAATTATTCATAAAAAGAGCTAAATTATTTCTAATAATTATTATTATATATTTATTTTAAGAGTATTTATTCTAAGCTGGGTCTTATCAATATTTGTTTCTTAGTTTGCGGAGAGTAACAAATAATATAAATGCAAGACTTTTAAAAAAAAAAAAATATTTATTTTATCTTTTCAATTTTCAAGTGTTTTTCTTTATACATATGTCTAGTTTTTATTTTATATTTTCTTATTCTAATTTTTATTGATTTTTTATTTTTTACATTCTCCTTAAGTAAACATAGAATGAATGTACTATTTATTTATTTATTTATTTATATATATATATATATATATATATATATATATATATTAAAACTCTCTACTTTAATTTAAGGAAAAAGAAATAGGAAAAGTATATCTTCTTGTATCTTTTAACTTCCTTTTGTTTTCTCTTTATTCATCTCAATTCTTGTTTTATAATACAACTATGATTGAATTAGATGGTTTATAATCACGGTCAGTGCATAGCAAAGGGAACTCAAGGAATATTAGTAATCAATGTACATTCCCTATGATAGAGGTTATCTATATTTTAGTATAAAATGAATGATTATTAGTGATTGGCTCCACCTGATACAATAATAAAATTTGTTGTAAGATCTGCATTTGTTTCAGTCAGTGGCAGATGAAGTGCAATAATGTTGCAATACACAGTGCTAAGGCACTTGGCACTAGTTTGATAGTAATAGATAGATATATTGAATGATGTGTAAGGAGCTCCAAGTGCACCCATAATGTTACAATCATGGCACCGAATATGACTATCTAAATTCTTAAAAATACTAAAATAGTTCATTCACCAATCAAAGTGGCAAACCACCACCTTGTTCACATAATCCAAGAACAAAAATGTTCATTTTGCTTTAAGTAGTTCTCAAGCTGGGTTGAAATCCATAGACAGTAAATCCTCCATCAACAGAAATAATCTGTCCAGTGATGTAAGAAGGTGCTTGCAAGCAAAGGAAAGTCACAAAAGATGACACTTTATGTGCTTCTGCAATTGGCCTTTATTGGGGTTCGAGATATGATCTCATTAACAAGTTCCTTATTTGCAAGCAACTGTCAGACATATGGTAACAATTACCACCCATAATGTTATTTGAATTCATTATTATACTTATGATCATGCTAACATACATAATATGTATAGGAATAGTTAATCAGCACTCATGCTTTTTGGGTCCAGGGAGGAGATTTGATGTTGAGGAAAACGATTGATTTAAACAGAAAGAAAATAGTTTAGATTAAGATCAATAAAATAAAAAATATATATAAAAACTCGATATTAAAAAGTGAACTACTCTAATTTAATCTCATAAGATCGATTTAAAATGTGAGGTTTGTAACACCTTACGCCGATACTATCAACTCGTGTGTGTGACTATATATTTATGAGTGATCGATAACAGATGATACGATAGATCCAACAAATTCTCGTTGTGATAGATTTTAAATAACTTTATACCAGGTTAAGAAGTGGACTTTAAACTTAACTCAATTTTATAACGTGAGAGTTGCACTCACTTATAAACTGAGAAATGTCCTAAATCCTAATCTTTAGTCGATATGGAATTTCGAACACACTCCCTCACGCCGAGACTACCGACTTATATGTGAGACTATATATTATGAGTGGTTCGGTAACCGTCGATAATGGATGACACGATAAATCCAATAAAACTCTTGCTAGGATAGACTCAAAATGATTTTGATACCATATTAAAAAATGGACTTTAAGCCTAACTCAACTTGTAACAAGTATGATTAAAATTTCATTTCTTTTAATTAATAAAAAAAGTAAAATTACAAATTTAACCTTGTGTTAAAAAATAATTGGAGAAGAATATAATTTATTTATCTATATATTTTAGTTATTTATAATTAAAACAGTGTTTGAGATACAGTCCAGTAAATAATTTAAAAAAATAAAAAATTATGTAACATTGTTAAAACATGCAAAATCATTGGATATTAAAGAGAATATGATACAATCCATTATATGAATAAAAAGAAAGAAAAAACTTAGAATAGAATAATGTCACATACATGTAGGATTCAAGATAACATTAAGGCTCTGTTTGCTTCTATGGATCTACTGTTCAAAAGGAAAGAAGTAAGAGGATATCAATGATTTGGATCCAGGGTTTTGCATGGAAGAGGAGGAGAAAAGTATATATCTTCTCCCCTCAAAATGAAGAAATGTAAAAAGAAAGTCAAATAAGCATGTGTTATTTCCAAATTTACCCTTATTCATTTGCGAGGGTTTTTAATATTAAAAAATAGTATTTTTTTATTTATTTATATAAGATGTGATTTATTTTCTAATTTTATAGTATATATTTAATATTTTAAAAATTTATTTGAAGTTCTTTTTTTATTTAATTTGTTTCTGCGTTTATATTAATATATTTTTTTATAATTATTATGTTTATGAGTTAGTAATTTATTTGATAATAGTTTTTTATAAAATTATTTTCTATTGTTAATTACATTATATTTTTTTAAGTATTTTTTTAATTTTTCATTACTATAGAATTTTTAATAATAAAAAATATTATCTTTTATTTACATAAGATCTGATTTATTTTCTAATTTTATAATGCATGTTTAATATTTTAAAAAATTATTTGAAGTTTTTTTTATTTAATTTGTTGAATACATTTTTTTTAATTATAATTTTTAAATTATATCTATTTATATTTAATATATATTTATTTTCTAATTTTAATTTTTAAATTTACAAAATATGTCAAAGTTGTTTATTTTTAAACAAATATAATTCATTTCATTATTAAAAAAAATTAATAGACAAAGATAAATTTGTAAAGTAACATTTAACAATTTTAAAAAAAATTAAAAGTTCCTCACAACCATCACATCACTCACAAATTCCCATAAACTTTTCTGATACATCCACTCTAACATACTCCAATCCAAACAAGATCACTTTCTTCTCACATCTTCACACATCCAATGCCTCAAATTCTCACACATCCACTCCCCAATCCAAACACACACTAAAATTCTAAAATAATTCACAGTCCTTTCAAATCTATTTGATTATAGGTGGTCCAAAACTCAAGTGAACTTATTCATATAGGTGTTCCAAAACTCGAGTTGTTACCACTTTGTTCATAATACAACAATAAAAAAAGTCCATTTTGCTTTCAAGTAATCAACACGCTGGGTTGAAATCCATGGACAGTAAATCCTCCATCAACAGAAATAACCTGTCCAGTGATGTAAGAAGCTGCTGGCAAGCAAAGGAAAGTCACCAAGGATGACACTTCATGTGCTTCTGCAATTCGCTTTATTGGCGTACG